>Ga0116143_10005993_pt1 | contig 10749 bp, 7 predicted proteins | sample AD_UKC034_MetaG_FD_89745 | JGI IMG/M metagenome (GOLD analysis project Ga0116143, IMG submission 89745) | Active sludge microbial communities of municipal wastewater-treating anaerobic digesters from USA - AD_UKC034_MetaG | ecosystem: Engineered > Bioreactor > Anaerobic > Digestate | place: USA...
GAGATGGCTTCCGTCAACCAGCGGCTGTTCGGGAACAGCTACTTCCGTGCGATCGACGCGCTCGTGCTGCTGGCCGCCTTCAGGCTGTCGGCGATGCTGGAGTGGCTGCCTTGGATGGCAGCCTTCCTTGCCGCAGCAGTCGCGGACGGCGCGATCAGCAGAGTGATCAAGTCCAAGGAGTTCCTTCACCACGATCCGGAGCGGTTTGCGCTGTACGCATCGATGGCCATCGTGCTGAGCTGCGCTGCCGTCGTGTCAACGGTTGTTCCAGTACGCGTTCACCCGATGGTCAGCCCTGCCGTCCTGGCCGCGCTGGCTTTGCTGGCCGGACGTACCTTCGCCCACTTCCACCGACGCGGCGAGTAGCCGGTCGCAGGTTTGTCGCGGCGCTACGCCCCACGTGACGTCAAGCTTGGCCGAAGCCACGCGCTTCACGAGACTTGCTCGACGCACCTGGAGCGGTAGCATGGCGCATGACGTCAACAGTCGTATCGGTACCCGAAACCCTTTCTCTTTTCACCGTCTACCCCTTTTGCAAGCAGATCCAAGGGCTCAGACCAACAGATGAACTCGTCTTTGATTTTGGGAAGACCAAGACCGTAGAGCCCTTCGGCATGCTCGTGGCAGCGAGCGAAATTGAACGTTGTGTTGCAGCACACCCCGAGTCCCGCTTTAGCTGCCGCAACTTTGAACGGATGACCTACGCGGGACACATGGGCTTCTTCCAGTCTTTCGGGCTCGACTTCGGTCGCCAACCCGGGGAGGCGTTGGGAAGCCGTACCTATATCCCGCTTACGCACTATCGAACCGACATTCTCCGTAGAGATGCTGAGTCGACTGGGCGCGATGTAGGTGATGAAGTTGAAGCCCAGAGCAAGCGGCTGTCGGAGACATTGTCCGGACAAGATGTTGGCGACGTGTTCGAGACGCTCTCGTACTCCATCCGCGAGATTATGCGGAACGTAGTCGAGCACGCCCAGGTTGATCGATTCAGCATTTGCGCGCAGTACTGGCCAACCAAAGGTAGAGCGGAGGTGGCAATACTGGACCGTGGAATTGGGCTACGCGAGAGTCTTTCGAGCAACCCGCATATTGATGCAAGCTCGGACAAAAGCGCTATCAACTATGCGCTGATGCCTGCAGTTTCCGGTAAGGCATTCAAGGGAGCGCGCCGAGTGCAGAAGCGCGGTCCTTGGACCAACTCGGGCTTCGGCCTCTACATGACCAGTCGTATCTGTAGGAACGGCGGCAACTTCTTTGTGGCGAGTGGCGATACGGGCATGCTCCTGACCAGCGGCAAGGACGGTAAGCGATACATCGACACATCGCTTTGTGGAACCGCCGTTCGCCTGAACATCCGGACGGAGAAATTGGATTCGCTTAGGAGTTCCCTGGAAAAGTTTCGGGAGGAAGGGTATGAGATTCAGAAAAAGTACCGAGAGATCGTTAGCATTGATCCATCGTCAGCGTCACTTATGCTCTCCCAGGACTTTGACTTGAACCTGTGGGATCGGCTCCTGGACAAGCTCAAGCTTCGATAGCGCTGGCTCAAGATGCTTCCGTGTACGAGTCTTGCGTATGGGACGCAATCGAGCAAGATCTCGGACTCGCAGAGTCACAACGCGATGATTTCGACAGGCTACAGCCGCAGCAGGTCTTCGGCCATGCCATCCAGCCGCGCCTTCACGCTGCGCCAGCCCGGCATGTGCCGGTCCAGCAGCCGGTAGAACCTGGCGCTGTGGTCATGGCTGGCCAGGTGGCACAGCTCATGAAGCACGACGTAGTCGATGCAGTCCCGTGGCGCCTGCACCAGGGCCGGGTGCAGCGTGATGCGCCCACGCGGCGAGCAACTGCCCCACTGCACGCACATCCACTGCAGGCGCATCGGCGGCGCCCCCTTCACCCAGCGCAGTCCAGCGGCGATGTTGTCCAGGCGTTCGCGCAGCACTTCGCTGGCCCGATGGCGAAGCCACGCTGACATCTCGGCTTGCACGTCCTGGGCAGCTCGGCGCTGGACGGTGACCTCCAGGAAACCGCCGCGCAGCCGGCACGACGCTGCCGCAGAGGGGTCCACGGTGACACGCAGCCGGTAGCGGCGCCCCAGGTAGTGCACGGTCTCACCGCTGGTGTAGTCGCGGTGGCGAACGTGCTCCAGCCTGGCCCTGGCCTGCGACACGTGCTGCGCGATCCAAGCGGCACGCTTCTTCACAGCCTGCGCCACGGCGGCGTGCGTGGCGCCAGCCGGCGCATCGACCAGGACGCGCCCGCTGGGCTCCACATGGATGGCCACCCTGGTGGGCCGGCGCTGCGGCTGTAGCCTCAGCGCATAGGAAATGATTTCCTCGCCATACCGAACGCTGAACCGGCCCGCCCTGGCGAGCTGATCGACAACCCCGTCGGTCATTGCGCCTTCCCAAGGCCCAGGCGGGTGATCTGCACGATCTGCTCGACAGCCTCCTTGGCCCGGTCCAGCCCCAGTTTGCCGAACAGCAGCGGCAGCAGCCCCTTGCGAATGGCCGCCTCGATGCTCTGCGGGCTGAGCGAGTTCTCGGCCACCGCCGTTCGCACGACCTCGTCGATCTCCAGGGCCTGCGCCACCAGGGCCTGTCGGGCCGCATCGTCCAGCGCCTCCACGGCGCCATCGCCCAGCACAAGGCGCAGGACGCCAAAGTAGGCCCGGGCGTGTGGCTTGTCCGCCAGGAGGTCAGGCGTGCCGGGCGGCTGGCGCGACGTCACCTGTTCCTCGAAGTCCTTGAACAATGCGTACTGCTTCAGGGGATGGTCGAACATCGCCTCGGCTTCGGCGATCGCCTGGCGCAGCAGTTCACCGAACACCTTCTGGGCATAGGGATCGTCGGCCAAGTCCTGCTCGATGGTCTTGCGCAACCGGGTTCGGATCAGGTCGGTCTCGTTGCGCGTCTTCTCCTCAGACCAGTCTTTCGGGTCCTCGGCCTGGCCCAGCTGGTGGACCAGGTACACGCCCTCGGGCTCGCGAACTTCCTTGCCGATCACCTGCTTGTCGACCAGCTTGCGGATCTGCTCGTCGTAGGCGCTGTAGTCCACGACTTCCATCGCGTCCCGACGCGCCGTCATGCGCAGTTCGGTGAAGAAACGCAGGTCGGCCTTGTAGCGGGTGATCTGCGCCTCCGAAAAGCTCTTGTCCTCGAAGAAGCTCCGGCTCGACAGCGCCGTCTGCAGGCACAGGCCGAAGGCCGTCACCGCGGCATAGAAGTCGTCGCGCAGCTTCTGCCGCTCGTCGTACTCCTCACCGTCGGGCGCTTTCACGAACCTGGGCGTCAGCACCTGTCGGAACTGTTCCCGGTCCAGCTTGTTGGCCACTCCCTTGAAGAACGACCATAGGCGGTCGTGCAGGCCCGGCAGCCGCTTGTACTCGGTGTCGACGTTGCGGTAGAGCCCCTCGATGTCGGCCACGTCGAAGCCGCCCTGCGTGCGGGTCTCCAGGTCCTGGTAGGCGCGGATCGCCGTGTCCAGCTCTTTCAGGATGCCGCGGTAGTCCACCAGCACGCCATATCGCTTGTCGTCGTGCAGCCGGTTCACCCGGGCCACGGCCTGGATCAGGTTGTGGCCCTTCAGCGGCTTGTCGATGTACAGCACCGTGTTGCGCGGCTCGTCGAATCCCGTGAGCAGCTTGTCCACCACGATCAGCAGGTCGGGCCCGTCGTCGGTGCCGAAGTCGGCCACCACCTGCTTCTCGTAGGTTTCGGCGTCCAGGCCATGTACCAGCACGGTCTGCTTCCACCACTTCTGCACTTCGGGCAGCTTGTCCTCGTCCACCTCGGCGTTGCCCTCGCGCGTGTCGGGCGGCGAAATGACGATGGCGCTGGTGACCAGGCCCGTGTCGTCCAGCGCCTGCTTGTACCGGATGGCGTCGAGCTTGCTGTCGGTGGCCACCTGCCCCTTCAGGCCCAGGTCCAGCTTCTTGATGTTCTCGCTGAAGTGGGTGGCGATGTCCCACGCGATCAGCTCGATGCGGCCCGCCGCCCCGTAGATGGCGCCCTTCTTCGCGAACTTCTTCTTCAGGTCGCCTCGCTGCGCGTCGCTCAGGCCCGCGGTGATCTTGTCGAACCAGCGGTTGACGGCCTCTTCGTTGATCGTCAGCTCGGGCACGCGCTGTTCGTACAGCAGCGGCGCCACGGTCTCGTCTTCCACGGCCCGCTGCATGGTGTAGGCATGCACGATGGGGCCGAACTTGTTGGACGTTTTCTCGTCCTTCAGCAGCGGCGTGCCGGTGAAGGCGATGTAGGCCGCACGCGGGAGCGCCTTCTTCATGCGCTCGTGCGTCTCGCCCCCGTGGCTTCGGTGGCCTTCGTCCACCAGAACGATCAGGTTAGCCGACGGGTTGCGGCACTCCGGCAGCTTGGACGCCGAGTTGAACTTGTGCACCAGCGTGAAGGTGATGCGCTCCGTGCCGCTGCCGATGCGGCGCGCCAGGTCACGGCCCGTCATCGCGCGGCTCTTCTCGCCATCCTTCATCGATGCGATGGCCGAGCCGAAGGCACCGCCCGAGATGAAGTTGCGCGAGAGTTGCCCTTCCAGGTCCACCCGGTCGGTCACCACCACCACGCGGCACTCGGCCAGTGCGTCCACCAGCACCAGCGCCTTGGTGAGAAACACCATCGTGAAGCTCTTGCCCGAGCCCGTGGTGTGCCACACCACGCCGCCCTCACGGCCGCCATCGGGCCGCAGTTGCTGGATGCGTGACAGCAGCGCCCGGATGCCGAAGAACTGTTGGTAGCGGGCGACGATCTTGCCGACCTTGCGGTCGAACAGCACGTAGCTGCGCAGGAACTCCAGCAGGCGGCTCGGCGTGAGCAGGCTCACCAGCAAGCGGTCCTGGTCGGTGGGCTCCATCGGCTGGGCCCAGAGCGCGTCGAAGTAGGTGTTCAGGGCCGCAGGCTTGCCCTCGAACAGCCGGGTACGCACAGCCGCCGGCAGCGTAGCGTTCTTGATCGATGCGTGGTGCGCCGCATCGAACTCTTCCTCCCGCCAGCGAGCCCAGAACTTGGCGGCAGTGCCGGTGGTGCCGTAGCGGCCCTCGGTCTGGCTCACGGCCAGCAGCAACTGGGCGTAGCCGAAGAGCTGCGGAGTCTCGTCGGGCCGTTGGTTGCGCAGGTGCTGGCTGACACCTTCGGTCACCATCGACTTGCCGACGTGCGTCGATTCCGGGCGCTTGGCTTCGATCACCACCAGCGGCAGCCCGTTGACGAAGCACACCACGTCGGGCGTGCGGTGGTGCGTGCCCTGGGCGGAGAGCACCGCCATCTCTTCTGTCACGTCCCATTGGTTGGCAGCCGGGTTGGCCCAGTCAATGACCGGAATCGTCGGCTGGTGCTTCTTGCCGTCTGGCATGAACTCGGTGACCGTGATGCCCAGCGCCAGCTTGCCGTACAGCCGTTCGTTGGCCGGCAGCAGCCCTTCGGCCAGGCTCAGCGCGGACAACTCGCGCACGATCTGTTCGATGCCGCTGCTGGACAGCGGGTACCACTGGCCCTTGTACTCGTAGCGGCGGGTTTGCAGCACTTCGACCAGGCGCGAGCGGAGCAGCACCTCGCGGGTGCTGCCGCGCATCGCGAGGGCCTGGGCCGTGGTCAGGAAGTTCCAGCCGAGGTTGCACAGCAGGTGCAATGCAGGCAGATGGGCCGCGTACTGCTCCTGGGTCTTCGGCGCGGCGGTCATTCCGTGCTCACTGTGGCTGGAAGGCGGACGCGGCGCTTGCCGGTAAGCAGCTGCTGCATCAAGGCCAACTTCTCTTCTCGCAGCGCACCCAGCCGCCGCAACTGCAACTGCACCTCGGCTTCCGACGTATTGATGGCAATGGCGATCGCGCGCTGCTCATCTGCATCGGGAACATGCAGCCGTAGCTTGAAGAAGTCGCCGATGCCGACATTCAGAAGCCCGTGGTTGCGGGCACCCTCTTGCGCAATGCCGCCAATGCCTTCGTTGAGGAGCCCGCTCTCGAAGTAGTGCCGGAAGAAATCAAAGCTGGCGTCCACGCCCGCACGCAAACGAAAGCACAGGTACAGACTTGAGACAACGCCAGCGTCGTACTTCAACAGCGGCTTGATGGCGCCCATCGGGTAGCCCGCGGAGTAGCTCTTGTTGTAGGCAAAATCACCACGACGCAGTAGCGTGTACCCGGATAGGTCCGCACTGGCCACCGACTTGTTGAAGAACTCACGCTGACTTATGAGACCGTGCTCACCCGAGATGGTCAGCACGTTGTCGTTGCCACTGGCGTTGTTCCGCGGTACGCGCTCGAACATCTGGTCGAAGTCGATATAGCGCCAGGGGTCGGACCTACCCGTAAGCCGACGCCGGCCAGACAGCAGCGAAGTTCCAAACGACTTGTTTCGCCGCCGCGAAGCGAGCAGGAGTCGCTCAGCCTTGGCGATCGCCTCGTCCCAGGCACCGAGCACTTGAGCGACTCGCCGTTGCTCGTCGATTGGCGGCACGGGCACACCCACACCTTTCAGAATTCCGCCGCTCAAGTTTTGCTGAGTGCCGGCGTTTCCGAGCTCGCGTATCGCGTCGTACTGAAAGGTGAAGTACTGAAAGTAGAAGTCCGGGTCGTGACCGGCATTGAGCAAGATTGCAGCGCAGGCTTGATTGGTGGAGGCCTCAATCTCGAGCTTCGCTACTTGCCCGCGAGTCTTGCCTTGCCCGTACATCGCCATCAGCAACGTGCCCGGCGGGAACAGCTTGGCCGACGAGTTCTTGAGTCCAGCTTCGGTGATCTTCTCGGCCGTGTCGGTGATGGTGTTGAACTGGATCTCGCCCGTGGTGACCCAGGGCACCGAGCCGCCCCAGTAGCTGGGCTCGGAACGATCCGGCGTGCCGCCGGACGTGATGCGGGCGATCTCGCCCAACGTGCTTCGGTGCCATCCATCAGGCAGCATCTCCGCCCCCCTTGCGCGCCTTGCGCCCCCGCTTCTCCACCTCCAGCAGCGGGGTGAGATCCGCTGCCGCCTCGAAGTCCTTCTCTGCCGGGCTTGGCAATTCGTCCAGCACTTGCCGGAACCGCTCGTACTCTGCATGGGCCTTGGCCAGCGCCTTGTCGCGGCTCACGTTGCCGGCATGGCCCAGCACGTCACGGTCCATGATGCGCAGGAAGTCGTCCAGCTTGCCAATCCACTGCGCCATCGTCATCGGGCGACGGCGCAGCGCCTGGCCTTCGGCGAATTCGAGGTACAGGTTGACGATGCGGTTCAGTGCGTCCAGTTCGTCCGGGCCGAGGTAGTTCTTGGCGATCTCAACGTCCTGCCGGCGCGGGCGCGCCCCTTCCCAGCTTGTCAGCCCCATGTTGGGCTTGGCCGCATCGGCCCGCGCCAAGATGACTTCGGCCGCCGTGTGGCCATGCACGGCCCAGTGCATCTTGTTCTGCACCGTGGCGAAGAACTGCTTGGAGAGGTCGTTCTTCGGGTCGTAGTCGACGCTGGTGGCGTAGATGTCCAGCACCTTGCGCCAGAACACCTTCTCCGAGCTGCGGATGTCGCGGATGCGCGCCAGCAGCTCGTCGAAGTACACGCTGTCGCCGCCCGCCTTGAAGCGCGCATCGTCGAGAACGAATCCCTTGACCAGGTAGTCACTCAGGTGCGCCGTCGCCCACTGGCGGAACTGGGTGCCTCTGGCCGATCGCACCCGGTAGCCCACCGCCAAGATGACCTCCAGGCTGTAGAGCCGGACGGTGCGCTTGACCTCCCGCCCGCCTTCCTGGCGAACCTGTAAGCCGGACTTACAGGTTGCCTTTTCATCGGCCTCGCCCTCAGCGTAGATGGCCTTGACGTGCTGGGTGACGTTCTGCGGCGTGGTCTGGAACAGGGTGGCGATCGCGGCCTGGCTGAGCCACAGCGTGCCACCCTCGGCGCGCATCTCGATGCGTGTGAGCCCGTCTTCGGTGGTGTACAGGACGAACTCGCAGGCACCGTCGGCCCGGACCAAGGGCAACGGCTCACTCATAGCCCAGCTCCTTCAGGTACGCGTCCATCTGCGTCTCCAGCCGCGCCAGCTCGGCCTTCAACTGCTCGCGCTCGCGGCGCACCGCCATCAGGTCGATCTCGGCCTCTTCCTCGAAGGTGTCGACGTAGCGGGGGATGTTCAGGTTGAAGTCGTTCTCGGCGATCTCCGCCGGTGTCGCCAGGTGGGCATAGCGCGCCACGGGCTGGCGCGCGGCGGCGGTGTCCAGGATGCGCTGCAGGTCGCCCTCGCGCAGCACGTTCTGGTTCTTGCCGGCCTCGAAGTCGCGGCTGGCGTCGATGAAGAGCACCTTGTCGTCGGATTTGTGCTTGCGCAGCACCAGCACGGCGGCCGGGATGCCGGTACCGTAGAACAGCTTCTCGGGCAGGCCGATCACCACGTCCAGCAGGTTCTCCTCGATCAGCTTCTGGCGGATGCGCCCCTCGGCCGCTCCGCGGAACAGCACGCCATGCGGCACCACCACGGCCATGCGGCCGGTGCCGGGCTTCATGGTCTCGACCATGTGCAGGATGAAGGCGTAATCGCCCTTGGTACGGGGCGGCAGGCCGCGGCGGAAGCGGCTGAACTTGTCGGCCTCGGCGCCTTCGAAGCCCCACTTCTCCAGGCTGAAGGGCGGGTTGGCCACGACGATGTCGAAGTGCTTGAGGCTGGCCGCGCCGTCAAGCAGCTTGGGGTTGCGGATGGTGTCGCCCCACTCGATGCGGTGGTTGTCCTCGCCGTGCAGGAACATATTCATCTTGGCCAGCGCCCAGGTGCTGCCGATGGCCTCCTGCCCGTACAGCGCGTACTTGCGCGCCCCGGTGCGCTGGCGGATGAGCCGGCCGCACTTCATCAGCAGCGAGCCCGAGCCGCAGGTGGGGTCGCAGATCTCGTCGCCGGCCTGCGGGTCCATCAGCCGGGCCATCAACGTGGACACCTCGGGCGGTGTGTAGAACTCGCCGGCCTTCTTGCCGCTGGTGGACGCGAAGTTCTTGATCAGGAACTCGTAGGCGTTGCCGATCACGTCGAGCTGGCCGACGCGGCTCTCGCGCAGGTTCAGCTCAGGCTTGGCGAAGTCTTCCAGCAGGTGGCGCAGGATGTCGTTCTTCTGCTGCTCGTCGCCCAGCTTGTTGCTGTTGAAGCTGATGTCCTGGAACACGTCGCGCAGCTTGCCCAGGTTGGCCTCTTCGATGGCGTGCAGCGCCTTGTCGATGCGCTCGCCGTTGCCCGGGGTGTGCCGCAGCGCATGCAGCGCGTAGAAGCTGGCGCTGGCCGGCAGCACGAAGCGCTCGTTCTTCAGCATCTCGGCGATCAGCTCGGGATGGTCGCCGTACTGGGCCTTGTAGTGGTCGTAGTGGTCCTGCCAGACGTCGGAGACGTACTTCAGGAACAGCATCGTCAGGACGTAGTCCTTGTAGATGCTCGGGTCCACGGTGCCACGGAAGGTGTCGCAGGCGGCCCAGACGGCAGCGTTGATGTCGTCCTGGCTCACGGCGGCCTGGGGTGTTGCGAGGTCGTTCATGCGGTGTCCTGCGGTCAATGTGAGCTTGCTTGTGCGCCCAGGTCTTCGGCGATGGCCTGGAGCTGCTGTTCGCGGTTGTGGATGAGGCGCTGCAGGGCTTGTCGCTCCTGCGCCGCCAGGCCGGCCAGCGCGACGATGCGGCGCTGCTCGGCGATGGGGGGAACAGCCAGGACCAACTGCTCGAGCACTGCGCGGCGGATGCTGAGCAGGCTGCTGCCCTCGGCGGCCTGCAACAGTTGGCGTTGGCACGGCGGCTGGTTGATCTGCCAGGCCAGGAACTCCGGGTCAAGCGCGGCCTCGCGCCTGACCCTGAGGTGGAAGAAGGCCGGCACACACACGGCGTTGGGCAAGGCCGCGGCGACACAGGCCGCATAGAACCGGGCGCCCTTGGCGGCGAAGAGGATGTCGCCATCGACGATCCAGTCCGGCTGCTTGCGGCCGGCCAGCCGTGTTCGTATGACGCCTGACCACTCGACGCCTAGGTCGGGACTGACGTCCTTCATCTGGATCACATGCACATCGCCATCGGGCACCTCTTCGACCGTCGTGCGAAAGGGGTAGCCCGCCTGGAGTTGAGCCACCTCGGCAAGCACAGTTCTGAGTGCATCTAACGGCATACAGCTATCGTAGCTCACACTCCAAGGCGTCTGCAAGTGCAGTTTCGTCGAAGATGCACTGAAAATCGCCAGATCACCATAACGCGCGAACGGACCGCGGCCACGAGGGTTCGACTCCAGAACCCGAAACCCCCCTCGCAAACGCGCCATTCCGCGGCGCCGCGGCGGCGGCCGGCTCCTACCCTTTCGGTCACGCGCTCGACAGAGCACGGCCTTCAGATCCTGAAGCCACCGAACGAGGACCGCGCCATGTACTCTGCATTGCCCGCTGCCCGCTGCGACGTCGCCACCCAGGCTGGCCAGGCCGGCTCCGGCACCCACGACAGCGAACACCCGGAGACCATCGAGACCCGGCTCTGGCTCGAGGAGCACGACTGGCTGTTCACGTTACTGCGCAGCGAGGGCAACGTGTCGCCGACCTTCCGCTTCCCGGACCTCATCAGCGCCTGCGTGTCGCTGGTCTTCCTGCACGATGACGCGCCAGCTCGGATCTTCGACTTCCTGGGCACGCAGTTGGTGCTGCGCCCGCCGCTGACGCCCAGGCGCCGCGAGTCGATGTGGCGCCCGCAGTACGAACTGCTCCTGGCCGTGCAGCGCTCGCCGGCCAACCGGCACCCCAACCCCAAGTTCCAGCTC
>Ga0116143_10005998_pt1 | contig 10743 bp, 5 predicted proteins | sample AD_UKC034_MetaG_FD_89745 | JGI IMG/M metagenome (GOLD analysis project Ga0116143, IMG submission 89745) | Active sludge microbial communities of municipal wastewater-treating anaerobic digesters from USA - AD_UKC034_MetaG | ecosystem: Engineered > Bioreactor > Anaerobic > Digestate | place: USA...
AGCTCAAGGGTATCCCTGGCGCAGGTCACCTTTCCAGAAGCACGCATGTTCCCGACCAGGTTATCAGGTGCTTCGTATTCAAATTGTGCTTCCGCCTCACATTCCACCGTTCCGTTTTTGTATTTTACTTTGAGGGTATAAATACCGGAACCCCTCACCTTGGCCATCAATCCATTTGTGGACAAAATCTTGCCCCTGTCCGTAGACCATTCATAGGTTATATTGGGACCGAATGAAGAACCTGTTCCAAATAAATCGAATGGTTCTGAACCACATTTTGGTTTGATGGGCACATCAATTTTGGCTTTCAAGTCCACGATCTCAACGGTGACTTCATCTTCATCCACGCATTTCTCAAAAAGAGCGATATCGTCCAGCGCAAAATCATTGCCATAACCAACACCAGAAGTTTCAATAATACACAACTGGGCGGAAGACCCGGTTGCCTTAAAGCATCCTTCCACTTTAATCCAATCGCATAATGAGCCCGCAGATCCGCTGGCAAAAGTTGTACCGTTGACCGTCGCACTCATCTGTGATGGGGCTACCGGAAAAACATTTTGAACCCAAAATTCAAATAAATAAGTGCGCCCGGCAACCACCGGAACGGTCTGACACCAGACATCACGACCAGGAGTGGTAGAGCCATCCACCACCATCATCTGACCCCCTCCTGAAGTATGATCCCCACAGGGGCTAAAGCCGGCATTATAAGCCTGAGGATTTGACCCAACTCCATAATTATTAGGACCAAAGGGCCCTCCAGGAACACCATAAACATACTGAGTAGAAAAGCCTGAATTGCCGGATTCAAAATCTCCGTTGTTGATCAGATTGGTCGTGGTTTGACCTTCAGCTGTAAGCTTATAGGTGTATCGGCCCGGAGTCTTGTGCATGACCATGGGATCCAAAACATCTGTGCTGCTCAAACCCGCCGCTGGACTCCACATGATCTTGGTATACGTTCCTTGAACATTTCCCTGGAGCATGATCATATTGGCAGGATCGCAGGTAAAAAGATCGGGACCGGCATCGGCATTCAATCCTGCGCACTGAGAGAATAGATCAGTGGTAAAAACAAACAAGACAAAAATAAACAAAGACCTTACTGATTTTAAATCTTTCATTTTCTGTTTGGTAGGTTGGGCTTGAACTATATATTAACGATCAGGATGCTTTTTGCATCGCATTCATATTTTTTCTTTGGTTTTTCTTTTTGGGATAGACCAGCTTCATTTCTTTTACCAAATGTCCTGCACCGGCAAATTTATCAATCACGAACAAAATGTACCGCGTATCGACCATGATGTTCCTGCAAATGGAGACGTCATAATTGATATCGCTCATGGTTCCCTCCCATACCCGGTCAAAATTGAGTCCCACAAGATTTCCATAAGCATCGATGGCCGGGCTGCCTGAGTTACCTCCTGTCGTATGGTTGGAACCAATAAATGCAAGGGGCATTTTACCCATTTCTCCATACGGTCCGTAATCTTTTGCTCTATATAGCTCGAGCAATCTGGGGTGTACGTCAAATTCGTAATCTCCGGGAACATACTTTTCCATGACGCCATCCAGGTAGGTCTGGTGCTGATACCAGACTCCATCTCTGGGCCGGAATCCTTCTACCCTGCCATAAGTGACCCGCAAGGTCGAATTGGCATCCGGATAAAAACGCCTTTCAGGAAAAAGCTCCATCAGGGCCGCCATATGTGTTCTGCGCAGATCGGCAATATTCTCTTCCAAAAGTCCTGCCTGTGGTTGTATACCATAGTTCAGAAAGTAACTTAATTCCTCATAAAACTTATAGACCGGATCCGCCTCCACAGCCTTCTTCCATTCTGCATAAGGAAGGGAGTTAATTTTGCGAATGCCTTCTGCTGAGGTAAACATACTGCGATCAAAAAGCTCCATCGAGAACTTATTGCAATCCCCGTTATACAACTTCATTTGATCCCGTAAGTAAGGCAAAAGCAATTCAGTTTTGATTCCATCGATCAGTATCCGGGTTACATCAGCAATGATCTCCTTTTCCAGGGAAATATGGACATCCTTGAATAATTGTTCTGCCTGATCGGTCATTTCCTGTCGGCGTTTGAGGTATATTTCCTCGCCACGCCCCTCATACGCTTCAGCGAGTCTTTTAAATCTAAGGTAGCAGCCATACAAATTGGTATTGCGTTGATAAGCTTCCGCATAATAATCCTTGGCCAGGGCAAGGGGTTCGAGTTTGGCATAATTGTCCTCCAGGTCTGAAATGATATTTTTATATCCTGACCATGCCGGATTGGAATTGACTTTTCTGAGAAACTCATCGTCTGCCTTCTGCTTTTTGTCCAAAGCTCCGGTAAATTTGACACCCTGACTTTCGCCAATCCACTTTTTCCATGCATTGGCTATACTTGCATAAAACGAACTGTACTGAATCTTGGTCTTCTCATCCGCGCGCATGTACTTGTCCATGATTTTGAGAACGCGGTCGCGAATGCCTATGCGCACCGGATTCTGAACTTCGGTGATTTGCCGAACTCCTTCCCGGGTCAGGTATTCATTGGTCCGGCCCGGAAAACCAAATACCATTGTAAAATCACCTTCTGACACCCCACTCATCGATACAGGAAGAAAATGCCTCGGCTTCAATGGAGTATTGTTCTCGCTGTATTCTGCCGGCAAGTTGTTTTTACCTGCATATATCCTAAAGAGTGAAAAATCTCCGGTGTGTCTTGGCCAAACCCAGTTATCCGTATCCGCTCCAAATTTTCCGATGGATTCCGGAGGCGTTCCTACCAAACGAACGTCTTTATAGGTTTCGGTAATAAAAGCAAAAAACTGATTTCCATTGTAAAATGCACGGATGACTACATCCTGATAACTTTCCTTTGCTATTTTTTTGATCAATTCATTCTGATTCTGATCGTAGATCAATCTTCTCTGATTGTCCTTCATGCTCACTGTAATGCCTTTGAGCATATCCCTGGTAACATCCTCAATACGGACGATCAAGGTGGCAGTCAATCCCTTGCAGGGAAGTTCTGATTTTCGATCGGATGCCCAGAAGCCATTCTTCAATAAATTCTTTTCGACGGTGGAATGAGATTGAATATAACCATAACCACAATGGTGATTGGTGAGCAACAGGCTCTGGTCCGAAATGATTTCCGCAGTACAACCCCCGCCAAAATGAACGATGGCATCTTTTAGAGAACCTTTGTTTACAGAATAAATATCCTCGGCCTTCATTTTCATGCCCATGGATTGCATTTCTTTTTCATTGAGTGCTTTCAGAAGATGAGGCAGCCACATCCCCTCTCCTGCCCATAGATATTGGCCCACAAAGAGAAATAGAAACAAAAATGGTATGCTACGGAACGTATGATTTTGGATCATGTAAGGTTATTTAGATTGAATAATTTGAACCGGAATGTCGCGGGTGAGCGAACCATCTCCTACTCTGAGTATATAGCTGCCTGATGGTATTTTTTTCAAATCGATTTTGTGTTGTCTGACCGACACGACTTCCCTGTTTTCGAGGATCACTTGTCCGGTCAAGGACAATAGTCTGATGACACATGGACGATTGGATTGAAACGGCAATTCCAAAAATAAATGATCTCTCGCCGGCACAGGATAACACCTGATTCCATCCAAAAACTGATTATCCGAAGAGGAAGGCTCAGATATGATAAAAGTCCGGCTTAGTTTACAATTGTGGGCGTCCGTGACCTCCACCCTGTATTCACCGGTCTCCAATCCTTCCAGAGTGCTGTCCACTGAAAATTCAAATCCATCCTTTGTCCATTTGAAAGAATAAGGCCTCACACCTCCATTCACCTTAGTCCTGATGGAAGAGCCGGAAGGCGGTTTCAAATCCACTTCTGCCTGAAGGTCCAATGAATCGGGTTGTTGCAATATGACTTCCATAACAGCCTCGCAGCCCAGGGAATCGACTACCTTGATGGAATAAGCGCCCGCCTTTAAGCTGGTCCGCGAAGAAGACAGAGCCTGATCGGAAAAGCTGTACTGAAAAGGAGGACGACCATCAGACAAGGTCCATTCGATTGCGCCGTTGTTGTCCCCATAGCAGAGCGGATCCATGCTAGTCCACTGGATCACCGGTGGGAGCGCTTCGGTAAGCCTGAATGAATCCCTTGTAAAACAACCAGTCCGATTGTTGGTCAGTTGAAAGTGATACAAACCGGGTTGACTGACCACCAGGGCAGAACTGTCGGATACAGGATTACCCTGGGTTTGCCACAGATATTTGAAATCCACTGAAGTGTTGGATGATGTCAATGTGACTGATGCGTGCTTGCAATCCAAAAAAGGATGGTCTGACCTGATGCGAGCGGAAGGATTGTTATTGACCTTTATGTAGATCTCATCGCTTCGCGTACAACCTGTGGGTGAAGTGTAGGTCAATTGGTATAATCCCGTCCTGGAGAGATTGGCAACACCCACATTCAGAGTTTCATTCGAAGAAAAACTGGTATCCAGTCCAAGAGGACCTGTCCACCTGAAAACTCCCTGTGTCAGTGCATTATCGCATTTGAGAAAAAGGGTTTGGCCCATACAGACATTCAGGGTATCCTTGCTGATGAACGGTCCGTCCCCGGAACGAAGTGCTGCATCGACGGAAAGCGGCATGCAATCGGGTAAATCAATAGAATAGAAACCTCTCCCATAGGTCGAGATAAACAGTCTGCGTGTAGGGTGATGAATATCCAGATCGGTCACTGAGGTATTGGGCAGACCGGCACCATAATACTTCCAATCCCACACTCCGGGCTCTGCAAAGAAAACCCCGATATCAGTACCTGCAAAAAGCACATTGGAGGCCTCATCGTAACAAAGTGCCAAAACGGGCGTATTGACAAAATTACCCGTTGCATTAATCCAGGTTTTGCCGCGGTCGCGTGATTCCATAATCTTGATTGAGCCCAAACCTGCCCTGCTCAGCCACACTTTGTTGGTGTCCCTGGTGTGAAAACAAATATCCGTCACATCGTGGTTGAGGGCCACGGTAGCACGCGTCCAGTTTTTTCCATAATCGCGTGTCTGATAGACATTGTTGGCATAGGATGTCAGGATGGTGGTTGTATCCAGGGGGCTGAATCGCACGATCCTGAGATCGCGATCCTCTGCTCCCGTCAGATTGTTGCTGAGTTTGGAAAAATTATCCCCCCTGTTATGGCTCACAAAAACATCGTGGTAGCCTATTACGAAGGTCTTGGGATTTTTAGGATTCAGGCCAAAAGGAGTGACCCATTGTCCCTGGGGTTTCCCGGGAATGTTCTGGCTTATTTCCGTGAGGTTATAAAAATTATTGTTTGTGCGATAAACCGCGGTCCCTCCCCAATATTCCGTGTACCCGATATTGGGATTGACCGGATCGATTTCCTGCCACATCGCATCCCCGCCGTTGGTATTTCCCCAAGAACCATTGGCCCTTCTGATGAAACCTCCGTTGTCCTGGCTGCCACCGATCATAGCAGGCGGATTCGTCGTTGAAACGGCCATTTTGTAAAATTGTGTAATGGGCAGGTTGTTCACCAGCTCTGTCCATTGGTTGGTGTTTTCATTGTACTTGTGGATTCCACCGTCGTTACAAAAATAAATATCCTGTTTTTGTCTAGGGTGAAATCCGATGTATCGTTGGTCCGCATGGATCTCTGGCAAAGCGGTTCCTCCATGCCAATGGGCCAATTGATTCCAGCTGACTCCTCCATCCGTCGACTTGTATGGGTTGACAAATCCGCAATACATGACAGATGGGTTTTGCTGAGAAACAAAAAATACAAGATTTTCCGGCATATCGGAGACAAAAGAAAACGAAGTGCCTGAATTATCTGACCGAAAGAACTTTTTGGCATTATCCTGAGATGCATTCACTCCCAAAAATGCGGGAGCTGCCGCAGTAACGGCCAATTTGAGAAAGGCTTTCTGCGTATTGAAGCTGGAGACCTGAGACCAGCTGGCTCCGCCATCTCCAGAACGAAAGACCTCACTGGTTCCCCAATAATCATAGCGGGCGGCATATACGACCGAAGTATCTCCCGGCTTGTACACCACGTCTGAAAACTGATCGTTATGAACTTTCTGCCAGGTGGTTCCTCCGTTGTAAGTCTTATATAAACCATTGTTGGTGGCTGCTATCAAAATGGAAGAATTCCGCGGATTCATGACCATACTGAAGAGGACCTTGCTCTCAGTCAGCCTCCAGCTGAGCCCGGTAGTCTTCCAGGTCGCCCCTCCGTCTGTGGATTTATAAACACCCAGACCATACTGCCACCATCCTTCTTTCTCTCCCAGGCTGATGTAAATATTATTTGGATTTTTCTGATCCACGATCACCACACCTACTGGCTGTTGGGGCAGATCTTCGCCCAAAGAAAAATAAGTCAGACCGCCATCTGTGGTTTTCCATAAACCTCCATTGGGAGCCGCGACGAAGAAGGTAGCATTTTGGGTAGGGTGAAAATCTATATGCGTAGTCCGTCCCATGCCCCAGTAGCCGCCCGTATTCCGGACAGGTCCCTCGTGTTTCCAATCCAATCCCATTCGGTAGGCTGACTGGCTTTTGACGGACTTGTAAAGCAGCTGCTGCCGCTGCAGATCAGGAAAAGATCCATCATCATTCAAGCGATCCCGCCAGTACCAGGCCCAGCGCTCGAGCCTCAGGCGTTCATTATCCTGATTATCCTTCTTGTGCAGATTTTTATGAAACTCCTCTTTGTAGGACTGGTCTTCCAGCTGGTGTCTGCGCACCATACGGTCGGCCCTTCTGTAAATTTCCTCAAAGCTATGGCCCTCTTCAATATATGACTGAAGTCTCTGGATCTGTGCAGGTAATGCATTAGAAAAAACAAGAATAACAATCAGTAGAAACAATTGTTTCATGCAAAAAATTTGTTCAAAATTACACAAATAGATACACTCCCAAGAGCATAATCCCTTCCGGACCCTACTTTACGGAAAACTACTCACCTGGCGCTGATCCGAAAATAATCCAGTTCTCCATGATAACAAACAAGGCCTTTTAAAAAATCAGCCATGTGTGGTAATGAATTGAAAACAAGTGAAATAACTCAAAACAAAAAATGTAAAAAAAATTAATCCCGCAATACTTAACAAAATTTTAAAAGCCGTGGGATACCCTCGAAAGCCCAAAGCATTCTATCATTGTGGTACGAAATTCGATTTGCCTCAAAAAATTGAAGGTAGCGGATTTATAAAGAGCGAGGAGAGAGAATAGGCTCGATGACCCTCCGGCAACCCAATCCGGTATGAGAAATCAAACTGAATTATGGTGCCCACCTACTCAGCTTCATGTGAGCCTGAGAAATATAAATTGGTTACGACAATGAAAAAGAAAATGAACGCGCAAAAGAACTCTTTGGCAAACCTGTCCACACCCTTTCCTTTTTTTCCTTTTACCCTTCCGGTAATGATGCATTGTTGTTGTTGCATGCAATAAGACAGCAGGTGTCCTTTTAGATTTTTTCAACTTATTTTTTCTGCTGTTTGAATTCTGAGGTCTGTGCTTACAGGCGTTCTCATTTCCATTCATCCAATTTATAAATTTATTTTCCTGTGCATCCTTTGATTCATTCTCTATACACACATCAAAAAAACAAAGTACCGGTCGAACCAAAGCGACGAGACATCTTTAATCAAATCAGAAAAGTATATAAAGCTTAAAGAATGGAAAAAACATTTGAATGGAAACATAGCTTTGAAACAGAACAGGGAGGCAGGCTGGATGCACTGGACATCCGTTATTATCTTTCTGAGCCCTCCAATTCAAGCCACAAACCGGTCGTTTGGATCTGTCATGCACTGACTGCCAGTGCAGACGCTTCCGACTGGTGGCCAGGAATGGTCGGAACTGGAAAACTGTTTGACCCCCAGAATTACTTTATCATCTGCGCCAATATTCCGGGTTCATGCTACGGTTCTACCGGGCCTCTTTCCATGCGCAAGGAAGGCGCAAAAAGATATTACCGGGATTTTCCCCTGCTCACGATCCGGGATGTGGTGCGCGCACTGGAACTGCTCCGGAACGAACTCAAAATTTCAAAAATACACACCCTGATCGGCGGATCTCTGGGTGGGCAGACCGCACTGGAGTGGTCCGTCCACGCGCCGGGATTGCATCAACACATGGTATTGCTGGCCACCAACGCCATACATTCCCCCTGGGGCGAGGCCTTTAATGAAACACAGAGAATGGCGATTGAAATGGACCCGACCTGGCCGGAGGAAAATGAAGATGCTGGCCTGGAGGGACTCAAAGTTGCCCGGGCTGCGGCTCTGCTGAGTTACAGAAGCTACCACACGTACCAGCAAACCCAGGCTGAACAGCATTCCGGCAACCTGGGTCCGCTCAGAGCTTCCTCTTATCAAAGATACCAGGGGGATAAACTTGCTTCCAGATTCAATGCTTTTTCCTACTGGTATCTGACCAAAATGATGGACAGTCATGATATAGGTAGAAACAGAGGATCTGCAGAAGAGGTGTTGGGATGGATCAGAGCCAAAACGCTTGTCATCGGGATATCTTCAGACCTGCTCTTTCCTACAGAGGAACAGATCTTTCTGGCCAAACATATACCCGAAGCCGAATACGCGGAAATTGAATCCCTCTATGGACATGACGGATTCCTTATTGAGAACGACAAAATCAGCCAACTCATCAGGCCATTCTATTTAAAAAATCAACTCTAATCATTCAAAAGCAATCATGAACTCAAAAATCAAAATCGGAATGTTTGGACTTGGCTGCGTAGGCCAGGGACTTTACGAAGTATTAAACAAAAGCACCGGATTCAGGGCGGATATCGAACGCATCGTGGTGAAAAATCCTGACAAAAAAAGACCAGTCAATCCATCCCTGATCAGCTATGACAAAAATGACATCCTGAACAATCCGGATATCGATGTGGTGGTTGAGCTGATAGATGATCCCCAATCGGCTTATGAAATTGTCAAAACTGCCCTGATGCATGGCAAACATGTCGTGACTGCCAACAAAAAAATGCTTGCCCATCATTTTGAAGAATTATACCAATTGCAACAGAAGTATGGCGTATCCCTTCTGTATGAAGGTTCCTCCTGCGGCAGTATTCCCATCATCCGCACACTGGAAGAATATTTTGACAATGAACCCATACAAAGTCTGGAAGGCATTTTCAACGGAACCACCAATTACATTCTCAGCAAGATGACGCAGGACCGGATCGGATATGCGGAAGCTCTGAGACAGGCGCAGGAGCTGGGCTTTGCAGAAAGCGATCCCACCAATGATGTGGAAGGTTACGATGCCAAATACAAAGCGCTCATCATGTGCTGGCATGCCTTTGGCCTCTCCGTCCATCCGGATCAGGTTTTAAATCTGGGCATTGACCTGCTGGGATCGGAAGACATGGATTACCTCAGGGAAAAAGAATTAAAACTCAAACTGACTCCCGTGGTCAAAAGACTGGGCGCAAATAATTTAGTTGCCTTCGTACTACCTCAATTTGTGTCCAAAAAGAATCCCATCTACTACGTCGAACAGGAATTCAACGCCGTCTCGCTGGAGGCCCGGTATTCCGGTCAGCAGTTTTTCCAGGGACGCGGAGCGGGCAGTCTGCCCACAGGCGCCGCGGTTCTGTCAGATCTGTCTGCTCTGTCTTACGGCTATAAATACGAGTACAAGAAATACCGTCAAAACGAACACCTGACCTTCACCAACCAGGCATCCATCAAAGTTTATGTGCGGTTCCGGCACAGTGAAGAAATAAAGGATCTGAAATTCACGGAGATCGAACAGAGCTATTCCAGTCCGGGCTACCAGTACATCATCGGGCGCATTCTTTTGGAGGAACTGCTCGAAAAAAGAAACTCCCTCCACCAGAAAGATATCTTCCTTGCACTCTCCGAGGGAGGTTCTGAATCCATTGTCCTACAGCAGGACCTATCAGTCACAAAAGAAAAGCTGGTGGAGAGCATGGAGATATAGAAATACGGGTCCTTTCCAAAAATTCGAAATAATTGAATCAATACAATGATTCCCGATGGATGAAATTACCAGATTAACTGAAGCTAAGCTTGTAGTCACGGATGCAATTTTCAATCACGCCAGAAGCTTCAGCTTTATCCCTGAAATCCCTGATGATGACCTTTTTGTTTTCGAGGATGGTATATTGTTCGAAGAAGTGCCTGAGTTCCGAAAAAAAAGTACGCGGCAGATCATCCAGGGATTGGATGTGGGCATTCGTGACGTCTGTGTCTGCGACTGAAAGAATTTTTCTGTCCAGTTTACCCCGATCCTCCATCTGAAGCATACCCAATACCCGGCACCGCACCAGACAAAGGGAAGGCAAGGAAAAGGATGACAAGATCAGTATATCCAGAGGATCTCCATCATCTTCTATGGTGCCGGGGATGAATCCGTAATTGATCGGGTACTCAAAAGTCGTGGACAGCACTCGGTCCAGGATCAGCAAACCCGAATCCTTGTGCATTTCAAACTTACAGCGCTCTCCTTTCGGGATTTCCACTACACCCATGACCGTGTGGCCGTCCCAGTCTGGAGACGGACCATGCCAGGGATGCTGGGTCATTTTATTGGGTAGCGACATGATGAATACTGTAGCGAAACAACCTGGAAAGTGCCATTGGCCCGGACATCAGGGTTTGATGTCTTTTAAAGGACTTCCCGGAACTATGGGGCCGAGGTCTTTCCAATCTTTTACTTTCTTC
>Ga0116143_10005999_pt1 | contig 10742 bp, 7 predicted proteins | sample AD_UKC034_MetaG_FD_89745 | JGI IMG/M metagenome (GOLD analysis project Ga0116143, IMG submission 89745) | Active sludge microbial communities of municipal wastewater-treating anaerobic digesters from USA - AD_UKC034_MetaG | ecosystem: Engineered > Bioreactor > Anaerobic > Digestate | place: USA...
GCCCCTGGCGCTCCGAGGTCCTGGCCAGCAGCATCTCCTGGATGATCGCCGGCAGGGTGTCGGCCTCGGACTCGATCGCGCCGGTGAGCGGATAGCAGCCCAGAGTGCGGAAGCGCACCTTCTTCATCATCGGCACCTCGCCCGGGCGCAGCGGCATACGCTCGTCGTCGACCATGATCAGCGTGCCGTCGCGCTCGACCACCGGGCGCACCGCGGCGTAGTAGAGCGGCACGATGGGGATGTTCTCGAGGTAGATGTACTGCCAGATGTCGAGCTCGGTCCAGTTCGACAGGGGGAACACGCGGATCGACTCGCCCTTGTGCTTCCTCGCGTTGTAGAGCTTCCACAGCTCGGGGCGCTGGTTCTTCGGGTCCCAGCGGTGCTGCGCGGTGCGGAAGGAGAACACGCGCTCCTTGGCGCGCGATTTCTCCTCGTCGCGGCGCGCGCCGCCGAAGGCCACGTCGAAGCCGTACTGGTCGAGCGCCTGCTTGAGGCCCTCGGTCTTCATGATGTCGGTGTGGATCGCCGAGCCGTGGGTAAAGGGGTTGATGTCCTTCTCCACGCCCTCGGGGTTGATGTGCACCAGCAGGTCCATGCCGGTCTCGCCCGCCATGCGGTCCCGAAAGCTGTACATGTCGCGGAACTTCCAGCGCGTATCGACGTGCAGCAGCGGAAACGGCGGCACCGCCGGATGGAAGGCCTTCAGGGCCAGGTGCAGCATCACCGCGCTGTCCTTGCCGATGGAGTAGAGCATCACCGGGTTGTCGGCCTCGGCGACGACCTCGCGCAGGATGTGGATGCTCTCGGCTTCGAGGCGCTGGAGGTGGGTCAGGCTGGTCGTAGGCACGCTGGTCATGGGCGACGGGATGCGAAGGGACAAGGCATGAATGATGAGGCCGCGCGCCGTCGCGCGCAGCGTCTTCGAAGATCGGCGGGCGGAACTATTTCTCGCGGTGCGACATTCTGCACCCGAATCCACCCCTAGACGGGGCTCTCGCCACGCCCGCCCGGGTACACTTGCGGCGTCGACCACTCCCCCGGAGCCCGCTGATGGACACCGCAACCGCCTCACGGCTCCTCGAAGCCCTGCTCCCGATCGTGCGCGCGGCCGGCGCGCTGGTGATGGACATCTACCGCAGCGACTTCGCGGTGCGCGGCAAGGACGACGCCTCGCCGGTAACCGAGGCCGACGAGCGCGCCGAGGCGCTCATCGTCCCCGCCCTCGAGGCCTTGCTGCCCGGCGTGCCGGTGGTGGCCGAAGAGGCCGTCGCGGCGGGCCGCCTGCCCGCACTCGGGCGCCGCTTCTGGCTGGTCGATCCCCTCGACGGCACCAAGGAGTTCATCGGCCGCAACGGCGAGTTCACCGTCAACATCGCCCTCGTCGAGGATGGCGAGCCGGTCCTCGGCACCGTCTTCGCACCCGCGCTCGAGCGCCTCTTCCTCGGCGCGGGCGGGGTCGGCGCCTTCGTCGAGCAGGACGGCCGTCGCCGCCCGATCCGCTGCCGCACCGTCCCGCCCGCCGGCCTCACCGTGGTGGCCAGCCGCTCGCACGGCGACGCGGCCGCGCTCGACGCCTTCCTCGACGGGCGCAAGGTGGCCGCGCTCACCAACGCCGGCTCCTCGCTCAAGCTGTGCCTGGTCGCGGCGGGCGAGGCCGATCTCTATCCGCGCCTCGGCCGCACCATGGAATGGGACATCGCCGCCGGCCATGCGGTGCTGGCCGCCGCCGGCGGCCGCGTGCAAACCCTGGCGGGGGCGCCGCTGCGCTACGGCAAGCCGGGGCTGGACAACCCCCACTTCGTCGCCAGCGGACTGGACTGAGCCCGGGCGTGCCGATGACGACCGCCCACCTCGTCCTCGCCTCGATCGCGCTGCTGCTAGCGCTGCTGGCCCACGGCCGCGTCGGCCCGGCGGTGCTGTTCGCGGCCTGGGCGGGCGGCTACCACCTGCTCGGCCTCGCCAGCCAGCAGGAACTGCTGGCGAGCTTCTCCAACCCCGCGCTCGCCACCCTGATCCTGCTGCTGCTGGTCTCGCTCGCGCTCGAACGCTCGCCGCTGCTCGACCATCTGTCGGAACTCCTGCTCCAGGGCCGCGTCGGGCTGGCGACCCTGCGTCTGTCCGTCTTCGCCTGCCTGATCTCGGCGTTCATGAACAACACCGCGGTGGTGGGCGCGTTGCTGGGCACGGTCACCTCGCAACGCCGACACCCCGCCTCGAAGCTGCTGATCCCGCTCTCCTACGCCTCCATCCTCGGCGGCATCACCACACTGGTCGGCACCTCGACCAACCTGGTGGTGAACTCCTTCGTCATCGACGCGGGCCTGCCGCCGCTGCAGATGTTCCAGTTCGCCTGGGTAGGGATTCCGGTCGCGCTCGCCTGCATCGGGGTGATGGCACTGAGCTCGCGACTGCTGCCCGCGAACGCCTCGAGCGAGGCCGAGGCACGCTCGGCCTACTTCCTCGAGGCGCGCGTGGCTGCGGGCTCGCCGATGATCGGACGCAGCATCGAAACCAACCGCCTGCGCAACCTCGAGGGCCTGTTCCTGCTCGAGATCGAGCGCGAGGGCCGGCTGATCTCGCCGGTCGGCCCGGCCGAGATCCTGCACACCGGCGACGTGCTGGTGTTCACCGGCGAGGTGGCGCGAGTGCAGACCCTGCAGCGCTTCCCCGGGCTGGAGGTGTTCGGCGCGGGCGCCGACGCGCTGCTCAAGTCCAACCTGGTCGAGGTGGTGCTGGCGAGCAGCTCGGACCTGGCCAACCGCACCCTGCGCGAGGTCGACTTCCGCACCATGTTCGATGCCGGGGTGGTCGGCATCCGCCGCGGCGACCGGCGCCTGACCGGCCAGCTCGGACGCATCCCGCTGCGCGTCGGCGACAGCCTGCTGCTGGCCGCGGGCCCGGACTTCCTGCAGCACCGCAACCTCGACCGCAACTTCCACATCCTCAACGGCTCGGGTCTGCGCCCCAAGCTCGGCCGCATGCAAAGCGTCGCGGCGCTGTCGGGCTTCGCACTCGTGATCCTGGTCGCCGCCCTGGGCTGGCTGCCCCTGTTCGGCGGCCTGCTCGTGCTGCTCGCCGCCCTGCTCGGCAGCGGCCTGCTGACCCTGGGCGAGCTGCGCCGGCGCTTTCCCTTCGAACTGCTGGTGGTGATCGGCTCCGCGCTGGCGATCGCCGGCGTGGTCGAGCGTTCGGGCGCGGCGGAGCTGGTCGCGGGCTGGATGCGGGCGATCTTCGACGGGCACGGCGTCCATGCCGCGCTCGCGGGTGTCTACCTGATCACGCTGACGCTCACCGAGGTGATCACCAACACCGCCGCCGCCGCGCTCGCCTTCCCGATCGCGCTCGGCACCGCGCGCGCGTTCGGGGTCGATCCGATGCCCTTCGTGATGGTGGTGGCCTACGGCGCGAGCGCCGGCTTCCTGATCCCCTTCGGCTACCAGACCCACCTGATGGTGTATTCGGCCGGCCGCTACCGCATGCGGGATTTCCTGCGCGCCGGACTGCCGGTGAGCCTCACCTACTCGGCGCTGGTGCTGCTGCTGGTGCCGCTGGTGTTTCCGCTCCACCGCTGAGCACGGCGCACGGAATCAGCCGGGCTGGCGAGCACTCAGGCGGGTGACGAACTCGACCACGGTACCGACCGTGGCGAAGGAGTTGCCATCGACCTCGTCGTCCGGCACCTCGATGCCGAAACGCGCCTCGATCTCCTGGATGACGGCGATCACCGCCATCGAATCGAGCTCGGGCAGATCTCCCAGCAAGGGCGTGTCTGCGGCGAATGCGAGCGCGCGACCGTCCAGGCTCAGCACCTCGTCCAGCAGCGACAGCACTTCCTTCAGAATCTGTTCGGACATCACTTCTCCATGACGGAAGCGGGTCACGACGCGCATCCACGCCGCCCGCCCCGCAAAACGCGCGCATTATACTTGCCAGCCCGTTCCTGTCTGCACCGATAAGCGAAGCCGATGCACGCCAAACACCTGCTCCACCACCTCGTCGAGTCCGCGGCCGCACGCGATCCCGCACGCATCGCCGTGGTTGCCGGCGACCGGCAGCTGCGCTACCAGGAGCTCGAGGCCGCGCTCCACGCTTTCGCCGGCGGCCTGGCCGGGCTGGGCCTCGCCCGCGCCGAGCGCGTCGGGATCTATCTCGACAAGCGCCCCGAGTTCGTCGCCGCCGCCTTCGGCACCAGCGCCGCGGGCGGCGTCTTCGTGCCGATCAACCCCGTGCTCAAGGCCGCGCAGGTCGGCCACATCCTGCGCGACTGCGCGGTCCGCGTCCTCGTCACCACCGCAGAACGCCTCGCCGCGCTCGGCGACGCGCTCGACCACTGCCACGATCTGCGCCACGTGGTGCTGGTGGGCGCAGACGGCGCGACCACCCGTTCCGTCGCCGTGCATTCCTGGCAGGCCCTGCTCGCCGCCCCGGCACGCGCCGGGCATCGCGTCATCGACGCCGACATGGCGGCGATCCTGTACACCTCGGGCAGCACCGGGCGACCGAAGGGCGTGGTGTTGTCCCACCGCAACATGATGGCGGGGGCGCGCAGCGTGGCGCACTACCTCGGCAACCACCCCGACGACACCCTGCTCGCCGCCCTGCCGCTGTCCTTCGACGCCGGGCTGTCGCAGCTCACCACCGCCTTCCAGGCCGGTGCCCGCGTCGTGCTGCTCAACTGGCTGCTGCCGCGCGACGTGCTCAAGGCGATCGAGCGCGAACGCGTGAGCGGGCTGACCGCGGTGCCGCCGCTGTGGATCCAGCTCGCGCAATTGCCCTGGGCCGCGGATACCGACGAGCACCTGCGCTACATCGCCAACACCGGCGGGCGCATGCCGGGCGAGGTCCTCGCCCGCCTGCGCGCGCAGCTGCCGAAGACCCGCCCCTTCCTGATGTACGGCCTCACCGAGGCCTTCCGCGCGACCTACCTGCCGCCCGAGGAGCTCGACCGCCGCCCCGACTCGATCGGCAAGGCCATCCCCGACGCCGAGGTGCTGGTGCTGCGCGAGGACGGCAGCGAATGCGCGCCCAACGAGCCGGGCGAGCTCGTGCAGCGCGGCGCCTTGGTGGCGATGGGCTACTGGAACGACCCCGAGCGCAGCGCCGAGCGCTTCCGCCCGCTGCCCGCCGCCGCCCCCGGCCGCGAACCCGGCCTGGTGCTGCCCGAGATCGCGGTGTTCTCCGGCGACACGGTGCGCCGCGACGAGGACGGCTACCTCTACTTCATCGGCCGTCGCGACGAGATGATCAAGACCTCGGGCTACCGCGTCAGCCCCACCGAGATCGAGGAGATCCTCTACGCCACCGGCCTGGTCGGCGAATGCGCGGCCTTCGGCGTCGCACACGCGAGCCTCGGCCAGAGCATCGTCGCGGTCGTCACCCCACCCGCCGGCGCCACGCTCGACACTGCCGCACTGCTGGCGGAGTGCCGCAGCCGCATGCCGGCCTACATGGTGCCGGCGCGCTTCGAGCCGCGCAGCGGCGCGCTGCCGCGCAACGCCAACGGCAAGATCGACCGCAAGGCGCTCGCCGACGCCCTCGCCGCCGGAGAGCCCGCATGAACGCCCCCGCCCGCAGCCTGCCCACGCACGCGCCGCAGACCGTGTTCGCGATCGCCGACGGCGAACTCCAGATCGCTGGCCAGCCACTCTCCCGGCTCGCCGCGCGTGTCGGGCGGACGCCCTTCTACGCCTGCGATCGCGGCGCGATCGCACGCCGGGTGGCCGAGCTGCGCGCGGCACTGCCGCCCGCCATCGAGCTGCACTACGCGATGAAGGCCAACCCGATGCCGGCGCTGGTGGGCCACCTGGCGCGCCTGGTCGACGGCATCGACGTCGCCTCCGCCGGCGAGCTGCAGGTCGCGCTCGACGCCGGCGCCGACCCCCAGCACGTCAGCTTCGCCGGTCCCGGCAAGCGCGACACCGAGCTGCGCCAGGCGGTGGCCGCCGGCATCCTGGTCAATGTGGAATCCTTCCGCGAGATCGCGCCGCTGGCCGAGGCCGCGGCCGCGCTCGGCGTGCCGGCGCGGGTCGCAGTACGGGTGAATCCGGACTTCGAGCTCAAGTCCTCGGGCATGAAGATGGGCGGCGGCCCCAAGCCCTTCGGCGTGGACGCCGAGCAGGTACCCGGCTTGCTCGCCGAGATCAGCCGCGCCGGGCTCGCCTTCGAGGGCTTCCACCTCTTCGCCGGCTCGCAGAACCTCAAGCCCGAGGCCATCGTCGAGGCCCAGCGCAAGAGCTTCGAACTCGCCCTGCGCCTGGCCGCGCACGCCCCCGCCCCGGTGCGCACGCTGAACCTCGGCGGCGGCTTCGGCATCCCGTACTTCCCCGGCGAACAGGCGCTCGACCTGACGCCGATCGCCGCCGGCCTCGCCGACATCGTCGCCGAGGCCGCACAAGCCCTGCCCGAGGCCAGGATCGTGCTGGAACTCGGCCGCTACCTGGTCGGCGAGGCCGGCGTGTATGTGTGCCGGATCACCGACATCAAGGTCTCGCGCGGCCACACCTATCTCGTCACCGACGGCGGCCTGCACCACCACTTGTCGGCGAGCGGCAACTTCGGCCAGGTGATCCGCAAGAACTACCCGGTTGCGATCGGCAATCGCATGGACGCTCCACCTGCCGGCGAGCCGGCATCGGTGGTCGGCCCGCTCTGCACTCCGCTCGACGTGATCGCCGATCGAATGCCGCTACCGGCCGCGCAGATCGGCGACCTCGTCGTGGTGTTCCAGTCCGGCGCCTATGGCGCGAGCGCGAGCCCGCAGGCCTTCCTCGGCCACCCGCAAGTGGTCGAGATCCTCGCCTGAGGGCCACAAGGCGTTCAGCGCTGGCCGGCCGCCACGCCCCTGTTCGTCCGCGGCTGCTCCGTGTTCGTGCTCCGACCCTGGAAGACCATGGTCGTGGCGCCCCCCGCGACACAACCGTTTCCCGAGTCGTCCTGCAGGCTCGCGACCTCGCTGCCACCCTTGCAGATGCTGTAGGCACCGAGGCCGTTGCCGTGAACGGTGTGGGAAAAAGGCCCGGAGGAGCCGCTCGCATCGAGGTAGGAATACTCCACGGCATCCCCGACGATCCTCCAGTTGCCGACGTCCTTGCTCGGGTCCACGCTGTCCCTCAAGCCGCGCTTGAAATCACGCAAGGTGCCGGACGCCAGATGCAGCTCCTGATATTTCCAGCCCCACTCCGGACGCTCATCCGCCGCACATGCGTAGCGACCGGGCAACAGGAGGGCCAGCTGGTCCCCGGTCACCTGCGTATCACCACATCCGGCGAACGCGACACCCGGCGCCGCGACACCCGACAGCAGAACCAGACCGGCAAAAAGGAAAGAAGGCTTCATGTTCGCACCCGGCGCAATCGAAACGATGGAGGAAGCGGCGGGCAGACAGAACCGGACCACCGCGGGCTTTGATTAAACATAGCAGCTCGGCGCACACCGTACGACAATCGGGGCTCGCTCCCGCAGGAAATATTTCTCCGATGCACGATTCCTACGGCCCCCCCGCGGCGCAAGCACCTCGCAGCTACCTCCCGATCGCCCTGCTGTGGGCGCTTTTCGTCGCCTACGGCAGCCTGGTGCCCCTCGAGTTCCGCCCCCGCGCCGACGCCTGGCAGGCATTCATGGACACGCCCTGGCTGTCGCTCGGGGTCGGTTCGCGCGCCGACTGGGTGGCGAACGTGCTGCTTTACCTGGTGCTGGCCTGGTTCGCTACCGGGGCGGTGTGGACCAGCCGCCTCTCCGCCTGGGTGCGCACGCCGCTGCTCGTCGGCGTGCTCGGCACCATCCTCGCCCTCGCGGTGGGAATCGAATACCTGCAGCTGTTCTTCCCGCCGCGAACGGTGTCGCGCAACGACCTGCTCGCAGAGGCGCTCGGCACCGGCATCGGCACGCTGCTCTGGTTCGCGGCCGGCCCTCGCCTCGCGGCGATGTGGCGGCGTTTCATCGACGGCGGCACGCACAGCCTGCGCGCCGTGCTGGGTCTGTACGCACTGGGCTACCTCGGGCTCGCGCTGTTTCCCTACGACTTCCTGGTGAGCATGGACGAGCTCGCCGCCAAGCTCGCCCGCCCCGACAGCCTCGGGTGGTTGCCCGGCCTGTCCTGCGGACCCGCATTCGCCTGCGGCATCAAGCTGCTGGTCGAGGCCGTCCTGATGATTCCCTTCGGCATCCTGCTCGCGCTCGGTGTGCGCGACCACGCCGCGCGGCGCCCCCCGGGGATGGCGGCCGGTCTCGCCGCGGGCGCCCTCGCCGGCGTGGCGATCGAGGCGGTGCAGGTGGTGCTCGCGTCCGGAACGACACAGGGCATCTCGGTGCTCACCCGCGCGCTCGGCACCCTGTGGGGACTCGTACTCGCGCGTAGCGGAATACGGCGCTGGCTGGAGTACTCGCCACAACGCCTGCTGCGCGCGGCGCTGTGGCTCTCGTCCGTCTGGCTCGCTCTGGTGCTGGCGACGAACGGCTTGCTGCCGCTGCGGCTCCAGGCCTCCTGGGCTGCGCTGGAAAAACTCGAGACGCTGCGCTTCCTGCCCTTCTACTACCACTACTACAGCACCGAGACGGCCGCCGTGCGCAGCCTGCTCTTCGTGGCGGGAAGCTTCGCACCGGTGGGGGTGGTCGCCGCCCTCGCCTTTCCGCACCATCGCTTCGGCGCCAGCCTGCTCGCGCTGCTGGTCGCCGCCCTCGTCGCGGCGGCGGTCGAGCTGCTCAAGCTGTTCACCGAGGGCAAGCATCCCGACCCCACCAACCTGTTGATCGCGGTCGCGGCCGCCTGGCTCGCGCACCGCCTCGTCGCGCACCTGCTGCCGATCCTGCACCACCACGGCACGCGCACGACACCCCCGACGTCCGCTGCGCAGCCCCGGCGCAGAGTCGCGACGCTGCTCGCCGTGGGTGTGGCGCCGGCGGCGCTGCTGCTCGCCACGGTGCTGCTCGGCCTGCCGCTGGCCGAGCCGCCCGCCGTGGGGGCGTCCGCGCCCACGTACCCGCCTCCTTCGGCCCTGCCACCGGCCGACATCGCCGGCTTTCGCACCGCCCACCCCCGCCTGCCCCACCCCTCCCCCGCCGACCTCGCGGCGCTGCGCGCCGGCAACCCCGCCTACCTGCAGCAGACGGCGAGCGCGGCGCGCAGCAACCCGAACGCCCTCTTCGCGATCACGCTGGCGGCCTTCGTCCAGCCCGGCAGCGTCGATCTCGCCCCGCTGCACGCGCGCCTGGTGGCGAGTCGCTTCAGCGACCGCGGCAGCGGCCAGGTCGAACCGCTCGCGCTCGCCTACGACTGGCTGCACGACCAATGGAGCGCGCAGGAACGCGAGAGCCTGCGCGAGCGCCTCGCCGAGGGCTGCGACTTCCTGATCGAGGTGATCCGCAAGGAACAGCTCTCGCCCTACAACGCCTTCCTCTACAACACCCCGCTGCAAGGCCTGATGGCGTGCAGCATCGCGCTGTACGGCGACCATCCGCGCGGCGAGGCCTTCATGCGCTTCACCCACGAGCTGTGGAAGAAGCGTGTGCTGCCGGTCTGGCGCCAGGTCTTCGGGCGCCACGGCGGCTGGCACGAAGGCGGCGAATACGTGGCGGTGGGCATCGGCCAGGCCATCCATACCCTGCCCGCGCTGTGGCGCACCGCCACCGGCGAGGACCTGTTCGCCAGCGAAGCGGGGATCCGCGGCTTCCTCGACTTCCTCGTCTATCGCACCCGCCCCGATCGCACCCATATGCGCTGGGGCGACGGCGCCTGGTTCGACCGCCATCCGCGCGACGCCGCGGCGCTCGCCCTCGAGTACCGCCACGCCGCCGCCTACACGCTGGCACCGCCCAACGCGGCGCGCGCGCGCGACGGCCGTCGGGTCGGCCCGGTGCCCACCGGGTGGCCATGGGGACCGCTGTCGGACGACGGCCTGATCGACCCCGCCGCGCAGACCCGCATGCCGCTCGCGCGCCTGTTCGACGGCATCGGCCTGCTCGTGGCGCGCAGCGACTGGTCGGAGGACGCCACCTGGCTCAGTTTCAAGGCCGGCGACAACTTCTGGTCGCACAGCCACCTCGACCAGGGCGCGTTCACGATCTTCAAGGGGGGGGCCGCTGGCGATCGACAGCGGCTGGTACGGTCCCGCCTACGGGTCGAATCACCACATGAACTACACCTACCAGAGCATCGCCCACAACCTGGTCACGGTGACCGACCCCGCCGACGAGCAGCCCGGCCCCGGCTTCGACGCCGCCAACCCGCGCCACTACCCCAACGACGGCGGCCAGCGCCGCATCGGCTCGGGCTGGGGCGTGGATGCGGCGCCGCTCGACGTCGCACAATGGCAGGAGCGCAGCGAGACCTACCACACCGGCCGCATCGCGGCCCACCTCGACGAAGACGACCTGGTCGTTGCCGTGGCCGACGTCGGCGCCGCCTACACCAACCGCAACTCCGGACGCGGCAGCTTCGCCGACCGCACCCGCCGCGTCGAGCGCATGTGGCGGGTGCTGGGCTATGACCGGATCAACGATGCGGTGGTGGTGTTCGACGACGTCGTCGCCAGCCGTGCCGGCTTCGCCAAGCGTTGGCTGCTGCATGCGGTGGAGCCGCCGCTCGTGCGCGGGGACCGCTTCGATCTGTTCATCCCGGGCGACACCCGCCCGGGGCGGCGAGGCGGCAGCCTGCACGGCCACGTCCTCCTGCCGCGGGATGCGGTGCTCGACCCCGTCGGCGGCCCCGGCTTCGAGTTCTTCGTGGACGGGCGCAACCACGACCA
>Ga0116143_10006000_pt1 | contig 10741 bp, 5 predicted proteins | sample AD_UKC034_MetaG_FD_89745 | JGI IMG/M metagenome (GOLD analysis project Ga0116143, IMG submission 89745) | Active sludge microbial communities of municipal wastewater-treating anaerobic digesters from USA - AD_UKC034_MetaG | ecosystem: Engineered > Bioreactor > Anaerobic > Digestate | place: USA...
AGTTTCAATAATTGTACCGGATGATAACAAAGAAAAAAGTAACAAAAAAGAAATGCATTAATAATAATGGTAATATGTTTTAAAATACCATATTACAAGTCTAAAGGAAGCTTAGCTTCGGCCCCACATTTAGATTTCGCCCAGAAAACATATAATGATATTGTCTCGTAAAATTGGGGATCCCAATGGTGCCTTTAGGCACGTCATATGCGTAGCTCATACGGGCAGGTTATTTCGTCCCATCCGGGACGATATCAAATCCCAAAATTATATGCTACCCGTATGAAATCCCTACGGGATCAAATGGCCCATGTTTGGACGAAGCTTAGCTTCCGTCCATCCACTCATTTAAAAATTTTCCTCCGCGATCTCCCTCCCTCCGTGTGAACCATGTTAGGACGAAGCTCAGCTTCTGCCCATCACGCCATTTAAAAATTTTCCTCCGTGATCTCCGTTTGGACGAAGCTTAGCTTCGGCCTCACATTTGGATTTCGCCCAGAAAACATATAATGATATTGTCTCGTATAATTGGGGATCCCAATGGTGCCTTTAGGCACGTCATATGGGTAGCTCATACGGGCAGGTTATTTCGTCCCATCCGGGACGATATCAAATCCCAAAATTATATGCTACCCGTATGAAATCCCTACGGGATCAAATGGCCCATGTTAGGACGAAGCTTAGCTTCCGCCCATCCACCACTTTAAAAATTTTCCTCCGCGATCTCCCTACCTCCGTGCGCTCTTGACCGATAAAACCTTATTTTTACAACCTTTTAAATAAAAAATATGCGTCCGTTTTTTTATACCCTCCTCCTCCTGATCCTGTGGATTCCCCTACAACAGTCCTGTTCGCCCGCTGGCAAAGGCCATGTCCTGGTTTTTTCCCTGACCAAAGGTTACCGTCATGCCTCCATAGAAAAAGGGCAGGAAGCGATTAAAAAACTGGGTGCTGAAAACGGCTTTGAAGTCACGATCAGCGAAGACCCGGGCTTGTTTACGGATGAAAGCCTTCAGCATTTTTCGGCGGTTATATTCCTCAGTACGACGGGCGATATCCTGAACAGCAACCAGGAGGCCGCCTTCATGCGCTATATCCAGGCCGGCGGCGGTTTTGTGGGCATCCACGCGGCGGCCGACACGGAATACGGCTGGCCCTGGTACGGCAAACTGGTCGGGGCCTATTTCCACAGCCACCCCAAACAACAAAACGCCACCATCAGCGTATTCTGTGACGGACATGCATCCTGCACCCATCTCCCTACCGAATGGAAACGCTGGGATGAATGGTACAATTACCGCGATGTGTCCCCGGACATTAAAGTCATCGCTTCCTTGAACGAGAGCAGTTACGAAGGCGGCAATATGAACGGCAAACATCCCATCTCCTGGTACCATGAATACGACGGGGGGCGCTCCTTTTACACCGGCCTGGGCCATACCGATTCCTCCTTCGTGGAAGAACCTTTCCTCAAACACCTGTTGGGAGGCATCCGGTACGCCATGTCAAAGAAAAAGCCGGATTACAGCAAGTCCTATACTTTGGACGCTCCGGAAGAAAGCCGCCTGGAAAAAACGGTTCTCGCGTCCAACCTGGACGAACCCATGCAGATGGCCCCGATGAAGGATGGCAGCGTTTTGATCGCCGAACGAAAGGGCAACCTGAAATTATACAATCCGAATACCGGCCTGATCGAGTATGTGGCCAGTATGCCGGTTCACAGCAAATTTGAAGATGGACTTCTGGGCATGGCCCTGGACCCCGATTATGAAAACAACCACTACCTCTACCTCTTCTATTCTCCGGTAGGTGAAAAATCCGTTCAGCACGTTTCCCGCTTTGTTTTCAACAATAAGGAACTCGACCTTTCCAGCGAAAAACTGATCCTGGAGATTCCGGTCCAACGCGAACAATGTTGCCACAGTGCAGGGTATATCAAATTCGGAAGGGACGGATTGTTCTACATCTCCGTAGGCGACAACACCAATCCATTTGCATCGGATGGCTTCAACCCCATCGATGAACGGCCGGGCCGCATACCCTGGGATGCCCAGAAGTCTTCTGCCAACACCAATGACCTGAGGGGTAAAATCCTCCGGATCAAAATCAATCCGGATGCCAGTTATGATATTCCCGAAGGCAATCTTTTTAAACCGGGAACGCCCAAAACCAGGCCTGAAATCTTCGTGATGGGTTGCCGCAATCCGTTCCGTTTTTCCATCGATGCCAGAAGGAACCTGGTCCATTGGGGTGACGTTGGGCCCGACGCGGGGAAAGACAGCGTTGGCCGCGGCCCAAAAGGTTATGACTTTTTCGGCCAGGCCGGCACGGGCGGGGGTTTTTTCGGATGGCCTTACATCCGGGGCAATGGCCACCAGTACCACGACTATGATTTTGCAACCGGTAAAAGCGGAGAAAAATTTGACCCGGCCCATCCCGTCAATAATTCACCCAACAACACCGGCTTGAACGAACTTCCTCCCTATAAAGCCCCCAAGGTCTGGTACTCCTACGACCAGTCCCCTGAATTTCCCTTCGTCGGTACCGGGGGTAAAAACCCGATGGCCGGCCCGGTATATTACAGCGATGATTTTAAAGACGCGCCCAATGCCTTCCCCTCTTATTATGACGGCAAGTTGTTTATCTACGAATGGATGCGGCGCTGGATTTATGTGGTAACCCTGGACAAGGACCACAACTTCATCAAATTTGATCCTTTCATGCCCTCCACGGTATTTGCCAACCCGATGGATATGGAATTTGGCCCGGACGGTTCTTTATATGTACTCAATTACGGCACCGGATGGTTTTCACGCAACGCGGATGCCCAATTGTTTAAAATCAATTTTAACGGAGGCAACCGTCAGCCGCTGGCTAAAATGAACCTGGACAAGATGACCGGTGCAGCCCCGCTCACCATCACCGCCAGCGCATCGGAATCCATGGATGCCGACGAGGACAACCTGACCTATCAATGGTCAATCAACGGCAGGCCGCGGGCTACCGGGTCTCAGGCCAAGCTGGTGATTGAAACGCCCGGGTCCTATGACATCACCCTGGTGGTCACGGATGAAGCAGGCGCCAAATCCACTACCCATGAAAAAGTGCTCGTGGGCAATGAAATGCCCGAAGTGAACATTGAAGTATTTGGCAACAAATCCTTTTACTGGCCCGGGAGAAAAATTCCGTATGCCATCACCATCAGGGACAAGGAGGACGGATCCAGCGAGACCGGCACACTCAGTCCGCAAAATATCCAGATCGCCTCGACTTATATCAAGGAAGGACAGGATATGGCACAGCTCGCCGCCGAAGGCCACCTGGCGGGAATGAACCGGTCCCCCTTCGAAACCGGCCGCCTCCTGATAGAAAAATCAGACTGCAAAACCTGCCATACCGTGGACAAGGCCATCAACGGCCCCTCCTATACCCAGATTTCACAGCGTTACCAGGGAAAAGCCGGTATTGAGCCAGTACTGGTTCAAAAAGTAATTACAGGCGGTCTGGGCAATTGGGGCGACCGCGCAATGGCTGCTCACCCGCAACTGAGCGAAGCGGAAGTGAAACAGATGGTCAGTTATATCCTCTCCCTTGCGGCTCCGCAGGGCGGAGAAAGCGCTGCGGTGTCCAATATGCTGAGCGGGGTCATCGATGTCAAAGAGAGCGGAGGCGGTACCTATGTTATCTCCGCCGGATACACCGACCGGGGGTACAATGGAATGGCCCCTTTGTCCAAACAAACGACCTATAATCTCCGGAGCCCTGTTCTGGCAGCCCATATGCCGGATTTCAAGTCAAAAGGCGTCTCCGCATACGAAGGCAATGGCATGAAGGTTTCCATCGTAAACAGCGGGGGCTATATCGGCTTTGACGATATTGATTTTGAGGACCTCAAGGGCATGGACCTGACCTACCTGGCCAGCCAGGCGGGGAGGGCCATGATTTACCTGGACGATCCGGAGAATGGAAAACTCATAGGCGAGGCGGAACTGGTGCCCAGCGATATCCAGGCCGCCCCGAAAGTCATGACGGCCAATCTCAACCTGAAGTTTACCAAAGACGTTCACAAACTTTATATCGTGTATGCCCCGGCTGATTCCACGGCGCAGGGAGGCATGTTCATTCCTTCGCGGATTGAGTTGAAGTTCGGCGAAGGATTATAGGAGTTTCTTTAGGCGTCCTCGCCTAAAGTTGTACACATTGATTACTTTTTTTTGTACAAGCCTCAGGCAGGACACCCTGAAACAACCACAGGAATTATTGAGTCATGTATTTCTAAATCAATTCAACAGTTCCGCCATTCCGCAATTCCACATTGCATTGAGCCTATTCAGAGAGGGGCAGCAATAACTTATCCAGGCTTTCTTTTACCGTTTCAAAATCAAATCCATAGAGCACCCCTTCCATCTTGGCCCTGATTTCGCTGGTGCAGGGATTTCCAATACTTCCTTCGTGGGTATGATGGATGTTATAATCCGGTTTGTATTGGCCTTTTTCAATGTCGAGGCCCACTTGTTTGTAAGCATCCCGGAAAGGTACTCCCTGCAAGACCAGACGGTTGACTTCCTCCACGCTAAACAGGTAGATGTATTTTTCCTGCAGGATGAGCCCGGTTTGGACGGTAATATGCCGGAGCATGAATGACGACAGGTCCAGCACGGATTTCATTGCCTGGATCCTGGGGAAGAGCACTTCTTTCAGCAATTGGAAATCGCGGTGATAACCGGCCGGTAAATTATGGATCATGAGTTGCACTTCATTGGGCAAGGCGGCAATCCGATTGCAATGGCTCCGGATCAATTCCCATACGTCCGGGTTCTTTTTATGCGGCATGATGCTTGACCCCGTGGTCAGGTCATCGGGAAAAGATATAAATCCAAAGTCCTGCCCCGCGTAAAGACATACGTCCATCGCCAGTTTATTGATGGTGGCCGCCAGGGTAGCCATGGCGAAGCCCAGGGCCAATTCCGTTTTGCCCCTGCTCATCTGGGCGTTGATAACGTTGTAATGCATGTCCTGGAAACCCAGGGCCCGGGTCGTCATGGTCCGGTCCAGGGGGAAAGACGATCCATAACCGGCTGCAGATCCCAACGGATTCTGGTTGGCCAATTGAAAAGCAGACTGCATGGTGCGGAGGTCATCGGCCAGGGCCTCGGCATAGGCGCCAAACCACAGGCCGAATGAGGAAACCATGGCTACCTGCATATGGGTATATCCGGGCATCAGGACTTCCTGGTATTTTGTGCTCAGTTCCTGGAGCAGGTCAAACAGGGTTTGGGTGCCCGTCACCATCTGTTCAATCTCTGCCCTGAAATAAAGTTTCAAAGCCACCAGCACCTGGTCGTTTCTGGACCGGCCGCTGTGCACTTTTTTGCCGGTTTCCCCCAATCTCCGGGTAAGTTCCATTTCAATCTGGCTGTGCACATCCTCGGCCCCCGGTTCGATTACAAATTTTCCCTGCAGGGCCTGATGGTAGATCTGTTGAAGTTCTTTCCGGATTTGCAGGCCCTCGTCCTTGCTGAGCAAGCCGGTGGCCGCCAGCATATCCACGTGTGCGATGGAAGCCAGCGCGTCGTATGGAGCAAGCACCAGGTCCAGTTCCCGGTCGTTGCCCACCGTGAAAACCTCAACCAGCTGGTCCGTCGATTTATTTTTATCCCAAAGTTTCATCTTAAGTCATTTATTTTCCTTCTCCTGAAGTACTAGGTATCGAATTCTCAACCCTCAACCCTCAATCCTCAACCCTCAATCCTCAACTCTAAATTTCCAACCCATCCAACAATTCAATATATATCCTGATCCCCTCCTTTATTTCCTCAATAAGTATAAATTCATCCGCTGTATGGGACCTCGCGGATTGCCCCGGCCCTATTTTTAAGGACAGGTTGGGCATCAGCGCCTGGTCCGAAAGGGTTGGGGACCCATAGGTACTCAATCCTAAACTTAAACCCCTCTGCACCACAGGATGGCTCAAGGGGATCCCCGAGGACTTCAGCCGAAGCGAGCGAGGGGTGAGCACCGACTTCACCCCGGATTGCAGGATATGCAGCATCTCTTCGTTGGTGTACAATTCATTGCTTCGCACATCGATCACATAATGACAGGCATCGGGCACCACATTGTGTTGTTTTCCCGCATGGATGACCGTGACGGTGGCTTTGCTCGCGCCCAGGTGATCCGATACTTTTTCAAACCGGTAATTCCGGATCCATTCAATATCCGGAAGGGCCTCATAGATCGCATTGATGCCTTCGTCCCTGGCGGCATGCCCCGATTGTCCTTTGTAAACGGCATCGATCACCATCAGGCCTTTTTCTGCAATGGCCATTTGCATGCCGGTGGGTTCTCCCACAATGGCCAGCTGCACCGGCCCGGTTTCTTCCAAAACCCTGAGGATCCCGTTTTGCCCGGAGATTTCTTCTTCCGCCGAGGCGGCGAAGATCAGTTGATAGGCTTGTTGTTTTTTACAGAGATGGGAATAGGCCATGGCCAGGCATACCACCGAAGCGCCTGCATCGTTTGTACCCAGGCCAAAGATTTTATCCTCCCTCAAAACCGGCTCATGTGGATTAAAGGTCCAGGTTTCCACGGGACGGACCGTATCGATATGGCTGTTGAGCAGGAGGACGGGCCTGGATGAATCGTCCCGCCGGCCCAGGATCAGATTGTTGAGGACTCTTTGTGGTTGAAGGCCCAGTTTGGACAATTCCTCCTCAAGTTTATCGGCTTTCGCATGCTCTTCCCGGCTGTAGGCCGGAATGGGGATGAGCGCCTGCAGGAGGGCGATGGCCTGATCCGTCAGTTGGTGGAGTTCGGTATCATCGATGGGCATATCTGTGTGCCTGAAGTCTGGTATTGATCGATATTCTGGGCAGCACAAATATAAACATCCTGGATGCCTTTGGCCGAGGCTTTAAAAGCGTTTTCCAGTTTTGGGATCATGCCTTTGGAAATGATGCCGGCCTCTTTCAACCGGAGGTATTCTTCTTTATCGAGTTGCGGGATGACGGATTGGTCGTCATGCTGGTCCAGCAGCACTCCTCTTTTTTCAAAACAATAAATCAGTTTGACCGGGTATTTTTCGACCAGGGCACAGGCCAGTTCCGATGCCAGGGTATCCGCATTCGTGTTGAGCAGGTGGCCCTGGCGGTCGTGGGTAATGGCACAAAGCACCGGAAGAATGCCGTTTTCAAGCAAAAAAGACCAGCGTTTGATAAAAATCTTGGACACATCACCCACCCAGCCGTAATCGATGTCCCTTACCGGCCTCTTTTGGGCCTGTACCAGGTTGAGGTCGGCCCCGCTCAGCCCGAGGGCGTTGACTCCCATGGCTTGCAGGTCGGCCACCAGGCTTTTATTGGTCCAGCCGGCATAAACCATGGTGGCGATCTTGAGGGTTTCAAAATCGGTGATCCTCCGGCCGTCCACCATTTTTGTTTCCATACCCAGCCTGGCGGAGAGGTCGGTGGCCAGCTTTCCTCCACCATGGATCAGGATTTTTTTATGCGGAAGCCCGATAAATTTATTTAAAAAGGAATGGGTATCGGGCGGGTGGTCCAATACATTCCCTCCGATTTTAATGATTAAAACAGGGTCTGATGCGTCCATATCGGATCAAAGGTTCATGAATAATCTTTTCCCGGTTTAAAGATCGGAAAATTCCGGGTCAACGGATTTCCGGTTCCCACAGGTAATTCCGCTGGTCAACCGACTTTGATACGGTATTTACCGGATCCCAGGCCCAGTTTTACCATCCCTTGTCCGGAAGCCAGTACCTGGATCTCCTTTTGAGCCGGCAAGGGCTGGTCATCCACCATGATATTAGACGTACCCATGGCAGGAATTATAAGTGTTGAGGTCGTATTAGCCGGGATTTCAACTTCAAAGATCACCGCTCCATTCTGTTTTTTCCAGCCGGAGTAGATGGGTCCGTAAGGCGTCATGGTTGAGGCCGCCGCATGCTGCAAAGAATCCGTCAACCGGGGTTGAAGGATGCTTTTCTTATACCCCGGCTCCTCAACCTCAATACCGCAAACCACCCGGTACATCCAGTCGCCGATGGCCCCATAAGCATAATGATTGAATGAATTCATACCTGCGGACTGGAAGGTGGAATCGGGCTTGATGCCATCCCAGCGCTCCCAGATCGTAGTTGCCCCCATCTTTACCGGGTAAAGCCACGAAGGATAGGTTTCCTGGAGAAGCAGGGTGTAGGCCAGATCGGTGTAGCCAAACCTGGAAAGAACATGGCAGATGTAAGGGGTACCCAGAAATCCGGTAGTGATATGATGGTTGTAAGCTCTGATGTTGTCTGCAAGCCTCTTCGCCGCATCCGCGCGCATAGTCTCGGGCAACATATCAAAATGAAGGGCCAGGACATAAGCGGTCTGGGTACTTGAGACCAGGCGGCCGTTGGCGGTGACATATTCTTTCCGGTAAGCTTCTTTTATTTTATCCAGGAGGTCTTTATAATAGGCGATGTCCTCGTTCTTACCCAATACTTCGGCTGCCCGGATCACCAGCTGGGTTGAGTGGGCAAAGAAACACTGGGCGATCAGATACTTATCGGTTACGGCCGAGCGCCCGTCCGTATCGTTGCCAAGGCTGTAAAACAACCAGTCCCCGAAGTGAAATCCCCGGTTCCAGAGGTATTGGGTACTGCTGTCCTGCATATATTTCACCCAGTTTTTCATGCTTTCGTACTGCCTGGCCAGCAAACCCTTGTCTCCATAGACCTGGTACATATCCCAGGGAATGATGGTCGCGGCATCCGCCCATCCGGCGGAAGCTACCGCAGTAGGGCTCAGTACATTGGGCACCACAAAAGGCACCGCCCCATTTGGCCTCTGATCTGCCGCCAGGTCCTGGAGCCATTTGGCAAAAAAGTTCTGCACTCCGAAATTAAAAGCCGCGGTCCGCGCAAAGGCCTGGGCGTCCCCGGTCCAGCCCAGCCTTTCATCCCTTTGGGGGCAATCGGTGGGCACATCGACAAAATTGCCCCTTTGTCCCCACTGAATATTGTGCTGCAACTGGTTGACCAGGGGATTGGAACATTCAAAATGGCCGGTCCGCTCCATATCCGAATAAAGGACGATCCCGGTGAAATTTTCAGGGTTTATGGTTCCCGGATAACCCATGACTTTAACATAACGGAAGCCCTGGAAAGTAAAATGAGGTTCAAAGACTTCCATCCCTGCGCCTTTGAGAACAAACTTGTTGGATTGTTTTGCCCTCCGGAGGTTTTCGATATAAAAATTACCGAATTTATCCAGGACTTCTGCATGAATCAGTTCAATTTGAGTCCCTGCGGGCCCGCTGGCTTTGACTTCCACCCAGCCCGTCATATTCTGCCCGAAGTCCAGGACCTGCTCTCCTTTGGGGGTGACGATCAGTTTTACCGCCTTGATCTTCTCCCTTTTCCTGACCGGTTCGTTATAGGTGCCTACCAGGTTTTTGGGATGGTCTTTTAGTACGACGGGGACCCAGCCGGTGGCCGCGAAATCCGGACCAGACCAGCCGGCTTGTTCTTTGCGGGCGTCATAGGTCTCCCCATGGTAAATTTCGGAATAACGGATGGGGCCGGTGGAGGACTGCCATGCCTGGTCCGAGTCAATCCGGATCACCATCCCGTTTTTGAGGGTGACATACAACTGACTGATCAGGGCAAGGTCTTCTCCGTAGAACTTATTGTTTTTGGTAAAGCCGATTTCCCCGGTAAACCAACCGTTGCCCAGGGTGACCCCTATGGCATTCATGCCTTTTTGAAGCATGGACGTGACGTCGTAAGCCTGGTATTGTATTCTTTTCTGATAAGCCGTCCATCCCGGCGTCAGGTAATCCTGTCCTACCCTCTGACCATTGATCTGAGCTTCATACAATCCCCGGGCGCTGATAAACAAGGTGGCAGATATAATATCCTTTTTAATCTCGAATACCCTGCGCAGCATAGGGCTGGGCCCGGCCGTATCGGCGGTTGGCCCGGCGGCTATCCAGGAAGCGGTCCATTCCGCGGGATTAAGCAGGCCCGTATGCCAGTACTGCCCCCCGGGGCCGGCAGCCATATTGGAATGGTTGTCCCAAACGGCCAGTTTCCAGTAATAACGGGTATTGGAGCTGAGCATAGGGCCGCCATAAGGGATATAGGTGGACTGATCTGAATCCTGTTTACTGGTCCAGAGTATGCTTTTTTTATTGAAGTCCGGTGCAGAAGCCACAGTGATTTCATAAGCAGTCTGCAGGGTATTTTTTGCCGGGCTGGTTATTTTCCAGCTGAAATTGGGTTTGGCGACTTCCAGGCCGACCGGATTGACCAGTTGCTCCACCCGGAGGTCATGCACCTGCAGTTGGGCAGAGGCAAAGACGGAGATAAATAGAAAAACAAAAACAAATAAGGATTTCATGATCATATTCTGGTTAGCGGAGTAAAATATTGATTAATCTTAATCCGTGCAAAAATTAGTTGGCTACCAAATTCAGGGCTAAAGCCCAAATCAGTAAACGTGAACAACCCCCGGCCTGAAGGCCGGGGTTGGGTCAATGTGTGGACTAAGCCCAGGCTTTAGTCAGAGGTGCCATCCACGTCGCCTCGCCCATGGATGGTCAAGGGTTGGACTAATCCCAGGCTTTAGTCAGAGGTGCCATCCACGTCGCCTCGCCCATGGATGGTCAAGGGTTGGACTAAACCCAGGCTTTAGTCAGAGGTGCCATCCACGTCGCCTCGCCCATGGATGGTCAAGGGTTG
>Ga0116143_10006002_pt1 | contig 10739 bp, 8 predicted proteins | sample AD_UKC034_MetaG_FD_89745 | JGI IMG/M metagenome (GOLD analysis project Ga0116143, IMG submission 89745) | Active sludge microbial communities of municipal wastewater-treating anaerobic digesters from USA - AD_UKC034_MetaG | ecosystem: Engineered > Bioreactor > Anaerobic > Digestate | place: USA...
CAACTCGGTCTCCGGCCCCGGCACGTCGATCGCAACGCGCAACGCTTCCTCGCGGTTCCACGGCTGCCATCCCATGATCGGCTGCTCGTGGAAGCAGATCAGATCCTGCCGACCGGGAAATCCGTTGGCCTTGTCGATCATGTCGATCATGTGCCGCACGTTCGCCTGCATCTCGGCTTTCGGATTCTTCGTATCGCGGACCGCGCGCATGAACGACTGCACCGCCGTGACACGCACCGTGTCCTTCCGCAGCGCTACGCTCTCGTAGCTGCCGTCGGCAGCCTTGGCTGCAGCTGGCGTCTGCGCGGCAGCCGCCGCGGCAGGCTGCAGTGCACCCGCGGCCACTGCCGCCGCTCCCACCGCGCCCGCGGCGAGCAACTGGCGCCGGGCCGGGGACTCCGGGGCGCCGTCGTTTCCATTCGTCATGTGAATTCTCCTCACTACTTCGCTACCTTGTCAGTGCCTGCGGCCACGTCGCGAGACGCCTCTATCGAGCACCCTGCGAGGCCGCGGTCCCGCGGACCTCGCGATCGAGGAACGCCTTGACGTCAGGCGCAACGTCTTCCGGGATCTCGATGTGCATGAAGTGCGCGCCGTGCGGGTAGATGATCTTCTGCACGCTCTTCGCGTTCTTCAGCGCGTCGACGAATATCTGCGCGGTCTCGGGCGACAAGGCCCGGCTCGAACCGCCCCAGAGCACCAGTGCAGGCGCGCGCACATGGCCGAGCACGCGCTGCGGATTGCCGCGCTCATACATGTTCCGCCCGATGAACCCCTCGCAATCGCGACCGATCACGTTGAAGTAGTCGGTCTTTCTCTGGATCAGCTCCGGCGTGATGCTGCTCTTCTTGTTGACCCCGTTGCGCATGAACGCGCCGCGCGACTCGATCGTGTTAACGACCGGCGTGAACTCGGGCCGCGCGTTGCGGACCCGCTCGGTCGTACCGCCCTTGCCGCCGTACTCGACCCCCGCCGAGTTCTGCAGCACGAGGGCCGTCACGCGATCGGTGCGCGTGCCGGCATAGCGGAAGGCCACCAGGCCACCGTACGAAGTCCCCGCGATGGCGAAGCGCTCGATACCCAGGTGGTCCATCAGGGCATCGACCAGCATCAGGTAGCGGTCAACCGAGTAGTTGCCGCTCGGCACCGGCCCGGTCAGTCCAAAGGTCGGCAGGTCCAGACGCACCACGCGGTAGCTCTTGCTCAGGACCTTGACCCATCCGTCCCAGTCCTTGAGGTCGCCGCCGGAGCTATGGACCAGCAGGATCGCGGGACCGCTGCCCTGGTCCTTGTAGTGGACGCGGATACCGTCGGAACCTTCCAGCACGACGAAACGCGAATCCTTGTCGGCGTACTTCGCGACGATCTCGTCGCGGGTGATGGTCCCACCTGACGGCTTGCCGCAGTAGGGCGGGGGCGAGAACGTTTCCGCGAGTGCGGCCGTCGGCACGATTGCGGCCGCGCCAATCAGCAGCGCGGCTCTGGCAAGGGTCGAACCCATGTGGTGTTTCCTCAGCAGTTGCTTGTCAGACATGTCGTCCTGTCACCTCAGAATTCGTAGTTGAAACGCAAGCCGTATTCGCGGCGCTCGATGGGCCCGACGATGGCGCCGATCACCTGGAAGTTGTTCGGCACGGGCGTGCTGTCGAAGTAGTCGACGCCGCGGCGACCGGTTCGCCAGCCCGACTCGTTCAGGCAGTTCGTGCAGTACAACTCCACGTTGAGCCCGTCGCTGTCGCGGGTGAACCCGAAGCGGAAGTTCAGCGTCGTGAACTCCGGCACGTAGGAGAGGCCGGTCTCGTCGGTGTAGGTATCGCCCATGTACAGCACGTCGCCGCGCGTGTACCACTGCCAATCCGTGCTGAGGTCGCTCGTCCAGGTGCCCGACAGCGCGGCCGTCTCCTTGGGCGTACGGGGCAGGCGATTGCCATCGGCCTTGTAGCTCGTCCCGGTAGGTATGCTGAAGGTGCGGTTGTAGCGCGAGCTCTGGAAGTCCGTGTAGGTCGCATCGGCGTAGCCGATGCTGGCGCGCAGATCGAGCTGCGGTATCGGCGACCACTGCGTCTCGAGCTCGAAGCCCTTCACCTCGGCATCGCCCGGTACGCTCACGCTGGTGGTGACCACCCGGCCGGTGTCGGGGCTGACGAACGAGGCCTGCGCCGGCGCCGGCAGGTTGCTCCACTCCATGAAGTACGCCGACAGCGAGAACCACGCGTTCACCCGGTCGAGTCGCTGCTTCCAGCCGATCTCGTAGGCATCGAGTGACTGCGACGGGATCACCGCCGAGAGGCCCGGGATCAGCTGGTCGATCACGGCCCGCTCGTTGGGCGACAGCCTGGAAACGGCCGCGTTCACCGTACCCGGCAGTACGCCCTGCGCGTAGCTTCCATAGACCGTCGCCCCGGCATAGGGCCTGAATGTCGCCAGCACACGCGGCAGGAAGTCCGAGTACTCTTCCTCCGGCGCCGCGACGTACGGGCCCGGATGAGTCCCGCTACGTACCGTGAGCTGATCGACCTGATAGCGCCCTTCGAGGCTCAGCGTGAACCAGTCGAAGAAGTCGTACTCGACGGAACCGAAGAAACCATAGTTCTCGATCTCGTTGTCGTTGGCCCCGTTGCTCGACGGACCTATCAGGGGCGGCCCGAACGCATTGGTCAGCAGGCCGATGCCGCCGTCGATGTCACCCTTCTCCTTCTGCAGCCCGTAGCTGCCACCGATCATGGCGCGCAGCCGGCCATTGCCGTCGTAGTTCAGGCGCAGTTCCCCGGACAGGGATTCGAGATCGACGAATCCTTTCGTGAGACGCCCCAGCGTGTCGTACATGTCATCGTCACGGATCTGCGTCGTCGAGCGCTTGTTGTAGCCGACCAGCGTCGCCAGAGTCAGCGAATCGTTCAGGTCGTAGTCGACCGCCAGGCTGTACAGCTGGGCGATCGACTTCAGGCCAAATGCTTCGAGATGCGGCGTGCCGGTCGCCGGCACGCCCAGCGTGGCCTCATGATCCACCAGCACATCGCGCGCGTTGAACTCGCCCAGCGTGGTCGGCACGGTGTAGAACACCGTGTTGTTGCTGACCTTGACGATGGGCAGTTCACCGCAGTGCAGGTCCGTCGTGGCTATGGTGCCCAGGTACGGGCCCGCCGTCGTCTTCACCTCGACCTGGGTGCCGCTCGGGCAGTTGCCGTGCGTCCGGTATGGAACGAAGGTCGTGGCCGCGGGACCGTCCTTGTCCTCGCCGTAGATGTAGTTGAACTTCGCGCGCAGAGCGTCGCTGGGCTCCCAGCGCAGCATGGCGTTCATCTGCTGAGTGTTCTCCTCGCCGAGTGCGCCGCCATCGTTCGCCGTGAACATCGCGCCACGGGTCCGGCTCGACAGTGACAGGCGTCCCGACAGCGTCTCCGTCAGCGGGCCATTGACCATCAGGCTGTACGCATTGGAACCGAACGTCGGGCTGTACTCCGCGCTGGCCCGGCCGCCGAACTGCGAGGCCGGTTCGGCGGTGACGTAGTTGATGGCGCCGCCGAACGTGCCGCGGCCGAAGTAGGCCGCCTGCGGGCCGCGAATGACCTCGATGCGCTCGATGTCGCTGAAGTTGAACGACGCCGCCCCACCGAGCACACGCACGCCGTCGACGAACAGCGAGCCCGTCTGGGTCGACGGGCCCGTGGCCAGCAGCTCCAGGCCGCGAAAGCGGATCACGCTGTTATAGCGGCCTGCCTGCGAGTTGCCGAGCTTCTGGAAGGACATGCCCGCAGTGAACGAGGCCACGTCTTCGAGATTGCGCACGTTGGTCGCCTGGATGTCGCTCGCCGAGAGCGCCTGGATCGACACCGGCACCTCGAGCAGACCTTCCTCGCGTTTGCGCGCGGTGACCATGACCTCCTCGAGCCCGCCGGAAGCTTCTTGAGCCTGCGCGTGGGACTTGCCGCTCACGAGCAGCAAAGAGGCCGAGCCAACTGCAATTCCCAGCACCAGGCTGGGCATCGTCGATCGCATGACGCGGGGCAGAAATGAAGTTTTCATGATCATCAACCAATACCCTTTGTTTAATTGAACGCTTCAGCCACCCTGCGGCAGGCTGAGTGGATACGCTGGAGAACACACTGGCTCACAGTGCTTGAATGCTCACCGAGAACCCGGCCTTCAACACTGCATGCGCGACGCTGGATTCGCGGATTGCCTGCCTGGTAACCGGAACCTTTGGGCAACGGTCTGGAAATCGCTCTCGGTCGCGAGCGCGAGATCTGTTCCCCATTCGACTTAATGAGTTTGTTCGCGAACTATCGGATACCAGATTCTTCGCGTGCCCCGGCGAGTCGAGTCACACCCTTCGCGCGCCGGACGATGACGCCATCCAACCGGCGCAACGATTCGCCGGCGCAACGATTCAATGAAGGATGCGCTGCGCTCGCACGCGCCGGCCGGCTGTCTGAGCAAACTGCCCGGCACCGGACCCGAACCCGCATTCAGAGCGAAAATCGCGGCAACCTCAGCCTCGCCACGACCATCGCCAGCCTCGCGTCACGACCTCCAGAGACCTCGAACCGCGTGCCGACGGCAATGGCCTCGGTCGTTTTGCCCCGGGCCCCGAACGGCAGGCCGGACCCGCCGGCGACCCATGCCGAGCCGACCGAGGCGGCAGCCAGCGGCGAAGCGGCCATGGCCAGCCAGCGCGCCTGCCGCGCCCGGCCTGTGGCCTGCGTCGGCCAAGGTTTGGGCGATCCGGGCCACCGCGATGTATTCCCGGACATTCAGCGCGGATTGCCTGATCCATTGCAGGAACTGTGGCGCGTGGATTGCGGCCTCCTGCGGATCGTGATTGACCACGTACCACTCGGCCGCCAACCGGCGGGCCTTGGCCAGGACCTCGTCGTTCTCCGTGGGCAGGTGCGCCTCGGATGTCTCGGCATGGGGAGGTTTTGGTCGGTCTGAACATGAGCAGTTGGCCTCGTGGGCGCCAGGTCTGCGGCAGCCCGGGAACCGGTGGGAAGCCGCGCTTGCCTCAAGTTGGTAAGAGGCCCCCGCGATGAGAATGGGTACCATTCCCTTCGACCACGCCGCACGTCGGGGCGCATTCGACCGGCATCGAGCATTGCGACGGCGCGGGCGGTCGCCACCCCCGGGCTTGAAATGCCGCCCGTCGCATCCATTTACGAGGCATCGGTCACCCCACTGGCCCAAGGAGCAATGCCATGCCACGCCTGTCTGTCTACGATCCCTTCTCCGAGGTGTTCCCCGAGCTGTTTCGCAGTGTGCTGCAGCCGGTCCGCCCGACAGCCGCCGACGCCCTCGAGATCAAGCTCGATGTGACGGAGTCGGACACCGAATATTCGGTCGAGGCCGAGATGCCCGGTGTGAAGAAGGAGGACATCCACGTCCAGATCGACGGCAACCGCGTCTCGATCCAGGCCGAGACCAGGCGCGCCTCGGAGCAGAAGGACGGCGAGCGGGTATTGCGCAGCGAGCGCTACTACGGCTCGGTCGCCCGCAGCTTCACGCTGGCCTCCGAAATCGACGAAGCCAAGGTCAGGGCGAAGATCGACAACGGCGTGCTGTCGCTGGCGCTGCCGAAGAAAAAGGCTCCGACGGCGAAGCGCATCACCGTCGAGTAAGTTCCAGTCTCCCCCGGCGGACGGCCACTGGTCGTCCGCCGGGTGCCTTGCGCCCGCCCGCACCACGGCCCTGCGCCGGCGCCTGCCGAAGGAATCGATTGCGACTCGTCAGAACGAGTCCTGCGCGAATAGACTCGCGCCTCCGAATCCTTGTCCGGCAACTGGTAGCCCGCGAACGATGCCCGAGACCCCCACGCCGCCCCGCGGTCGACTGTACGTGATCGCCGCCCCCTCGGGCGCCGGCAAGACGAGCCTCGTCAAGGCGCTGCTCGAGCGTCGCCCCGAACTCGAGGTGTCGGTGTCGTACACGACCCGCAAGCGGCGGCCCACCGAGATCGACGGCGTCGATTACTTCTTCGTCACGCGGGAACGCTTTCACGAACTGCTCGCCGAAGACGCTTTCCTCGAGCATGCCGAGGTCTTCGACAACCATTACGGCACCAGCCGCGAGCGCGTGACGCAGGCGCTCGATGCCGGGCGCAGCGTGGTGCTCGAGATCGACTGGCAGGGCGCGCGGCAGGTGCGCAGGCACATGCCCGACTGCGTCACGATCTTCATCCTGCCGCCCTCGCGCGCCGAACTCGAGCGGCGCCTGCGCGCGCGGCGCACCGACGACGAGCAGGTGATCGCGCGGCGGTTGCGCGATTCGGCCGAGGACATGCGGCACTGGTCCGAGTTCGCCTATGTGATCGTCAACGCCCGCTTCGATGATGCCCTCGCGGCGCTCGAGCGGATCATCGACCGCGATGGCGAGGCCTACGCCGCCGGCCGGCCGGAGGTCACGGCGCTGGCGTCGACGCTCCTCGGCTGACCCCGGGCTCCGTTTCGCGGAATGGGGTCGGATACGGTATAGTTATCGACCTTTCGCCCCAATTTGACCAGGTTGAATCATGGCCCGCGTGACCGTCGAAGACTGTCTCCAGAACGTCGATAACATCTTCCAGCTCGTACTGCTCGCCTCACAGCGCGCCCGCCGGCTCGCCAACGGCGCCGAGCCCACCGTCCCGTGGGAAAACGACAAGCCGACCGTGGTCGCGCTGCGCGAGATTGCCGAAGGGACGATCACCGCCGAGATGCTCAAGGAGCCCGAGCCTGAGATCGAGGCGCCGGTGCCGGATGCCGACAACCAGTCGCTGTTCCGCGCCCCGCAGTTCGGCCTGGGAGACTGACCGGCCCGCCGCGAGCCCCCATGGACTACGCGTCTTCACTCCTGGGACTGCTTCCCGGCGGAAGGCGCACTCCGGGATTGCGCGACCTGCTCTCGAAGGCCGCGACCTACCTGCCGCCTGACCAGGTCGAGCGTATCCGCGAGGCCGCGGAGTTCGGCGCGACCGCGCACAAGGGGCAGAAGCGCCTGTCGGGCGAGCCGTACATCGCCCATCCCGTCGCCGCCGCAGACCTGCTCGCGGATCTCCACCTCGATGCCGATACGATCGTCGCGGCGATCCTGCACGATGTCATCGAGGACACGCCGATCGCCAAGGAGCAGCTCGCAGAGCGCTTCGGCCCGGCGGTCGCCGAGATCGTCGACGGCGTCACCAAGCTCGACCAGATCAAGTTCAAGAACCGCGAAGAAGCTCAGGCCGAGAGCTTCCGCAAGATGCTGCTGGCGATGGTGCGCGACCTGCGCGTCATCCTGGTCAAGCTCGCCGACCGCACCCACAACATGCGCACGATCGAGGCGATGGCGCCGGCGCGGCGCCGCGCCATCGCGCGCGAGACGCTCGAGATCTACGCGCCGATCGCCGAACGGCTCGGCCTCTACAACCTCAAGCTCGAACTCGAGGACCTCGGCTTCCACGCCGCGCATCCGCAGCGCTACCGCGTGCTCGAACGCGCGCTGAAGCGCGCGCGCGGCAACCAGAAGGAATTCCTCGGCAAGATCGCCGCCCAGCTGCGCACCGCCTTCGAGAAGGCCGGCATCGAAGCGAAGGTGGAGACCCGCGAGAAGCACCTGTACAGCATCTACAAGAAGATGCAGCGCAAGCGCGCGACCCTCGCCGACATCGTCGATGTCTACGGCCTGCGCATCATCGTCGACAGCGTCGACACGACCTACCGCGCGCTCGGCGTCGTGCACAGCGTCTACAAGCCGATGCCGGGACGCTTCAAGGACTACATCGCGATCCCGCGCGTCAACGGCTACCAGTCGCTGCACACGACGCTGTTCGGCCCGAACGGCGTGCCGATCGAGGTGCAGATCCGCACCCACGACATGCACGTGGTGGCCGAGTCGGGCATCGCGGCGCACTGGAAGTACAAGGCCGGCGACATGAGCGTCGCGCAGCGCGAGCGCACGCGCGAGTGGCTGTCGAACCTGGTCGAGATGCAGGGCGAGGGCAGCTCCGAGGAGTTCCTCGAGAGCGTCAAGGTCGACCTGTTCCCCGACAAGGTCTACGTATTCACGCCGAAGGGCGAGATCCTGCGCCTGCCGCGCGGCGCGACCGTAGTCGATTACGCCTATGCGGTGCACACCGGCGTCGGCAATCGTTGCGTGGCCGCCAAGGTCGACCGGCGGCTCGCGCCGCTGCGCACGGTGCTGCGCAACGGCCAGACGGTCGAGATCATCACCGCCAAGGGCGCAATGCCGAACCCGGCGTGGGTCAATTTCGTGGTCAGCGCCAAGGCGCGCAGCGCGATCCGCCAGTACCTGCGCGGACTGCGCCGCTCCGAGGCGATCGAGCTCGGCTCGCGCCTGCTGGGCCAGGCGCTCGCGGAGTTCAAGAGTTCGCTCGAGCAGGTCGCGCCGTCGACGATGCAGGCCGCGCTGGCCGAACTCGGCATGAAGGACAAGGACGAACTGTTCGAGAAAATCGGCCTGGGCGAGCGCCTCGCGCCGCTGATTGCGCGCCGCCTGCTGCCGCCGACGCCCGAGGAGGCCGAGAGCGGCGTGCCGCCGCCGCTCGCGGTCGCGGGTACCGAGGGGCTGCTGGTCACTTACGCGCGCTGCTGCTTCCCGATTCCGAACGACCCGATCATCGCCTTTCTGTCCACCGGGCGCGGAATCGTCGTGCACCGCGAGGACTGCGTGAACGTCGAGGACTACCGCAAGCACCCGGAGAAGTGGCTCCCGGTCGTCTGGCAGGCCCAGGCCGACCGCACTTTCGTCTCCCAGATCCGCGTCGATGTGGCCAACCGCATGGGCGTGCTCGCCGCGGTCGCCGCCGCGATCTCGACCACCGAGACCAACATCGAGCACGTTTCGATCGAGGAACGCGACAGCGAGATATCGGTGCTGTTGTTCGAGGTGCGGGTGCGCGACCGCAAGCACCTCGCGAACCTGCTGCGCACGATCCGGCGGATGCCCGACGTGCTGCGCGTCAATCGTACAATTGCCGCCCACTCACCTTCGAAGGTACGCACATGACTCGCAGGGTTTTCCACACCGACAAGGCGCCGGCGGCGATCGGCACTTATTCGCAGGCCGTGCGCGCCGGCGACACGATCTACATATCGGGACAGATCCCGCTCGACCCGGCGAGCGGCGCGATGGTCGAGAACGACATCGAGGCCGAAATCCGCCGCTGCTTCGAGAACCTGAAGGCGATCGCCGAAGCGGCCGGCGCGGGCCTCGACCGCGCCGTGAAGTTCACCGTGTTCCTGACCGACTTAGCACACTTCGCCAAGGTCAACGAGGTGATGGCGACCTACGTCGAGAAGCCCTACCCGGCGCGCGCCGCGATCGGCGTCGCGCAACTGCCGAAGGGCGCGCGCGTCGAGATCGAGTGCGTGCTGCACGTCGGTTGACCGCGACCGAACAGCGACCGGTCACGGCGCTGCGGGGCGTGGGGGCGGCGCTCGCCGAACGCCTGCGGCACCTCGGCGTCGAGCAGGTCCAGGACCTGCTCTTCGTCCTGCCGCGCACCTACGAGGACCGCACCCGCACGACGCCGATCGGCGCACTGCTGCCGGGCATGCGCGCGGTGATCGAAGGCGAGGTGCAGCTCACCGAGGTCACATTCCGTCGCCGGCGCCAGCTGCTCTCGCGCCTCGCGGACGGCTCGGGACACGTGACGCTGCGCTTCTTCCACTTCTCGACGAGCCAGCTGCAGGGGCTCGCCCGCGGCACGCGCCTGCGCTGCTTTGGCGAGGTGCGTCGCGGGCCGCTCGGTCTCGAGATCGTTCACCCGGAGTACCGGCGCATCGACGGCGGGGCCGAGCCGCTCGAGGAAACCCTGACGCCGATCTATCCCGTGACCGAGGGCGTGACCCAGGGGCGGCTGCGCGCGCTGGTCACCCAGGCACTGGGTGAGCTGCGCACTGCCGGTGTGCGCGAGTGGCTGCCCGCTCCGATCCTCGAGTCGCTGCGACTGCCGCCGCTCGGTCGCGCGCTCGAGTACGTCCACCGCCCGCCGCGCGACGCGAAGCTCGAGGCGCTCGCCGCTGGCCGGCATCCGGCGCAGCGCCGCCTCGCCTTCGAGGAGCTGCTCGCGCACACGCTCGCGCTGCGACTCGTCAAGCACACGGTGCAGGCCGCGCCCGCCGCTCCGCTCGCGGACCCGGCGGCGCTCGAAGCGCGTTTCGTCGACGCGCTGCCCTTTGCACTGACCGGTGCGCAGCAACGGGTCCTCGCCGAGATCGACACCGACCTCGCAGGCGCCCAGCCGATGGTGCGGCTCGTGCAGGGCGACGTGGGCTGCGGCAAGACGGTGGTAGCCGCGGCTGCGGCCGCGCGCGCCGTCGGCAGCGGCATGCAGGCGGCGCTCATGGCACCGACCGAGTTGCTCGCCGAGCAGCACTGGCGCAGTTTCGAGGCGTGGTTTCGCCCGCTCGGCCTGCCGGTGGCGCACCTGTCGGGCTCGACGCCGGCGCGCATGCGCGCGAGCGCTTACGAGGCGATCGCGTCGGGCGAGGTACAGCTGATCGTCGGCACGCATGCGCTCTTTCAGGAGGGGATCGAGTTCGCGCGCCTCGCGCTGGTGATCGTCGATGAGCAGCAACGCTTCGGCGTGCAGCAGCGGCTCGCGCTCAAGGAGAAGGGTGATCGCAGCGGCGCGACGCCCCATCAGCTGATCATGACGGCGACGCCGATCCCGCGCACGCTGGCGATGACCGCGTACGCCGACCTCGACGTCTCGGTGATCGACCAGCTGCCGCCGGGCCGCAAGCCGGTGCAGACCGTGG
>Ga0116143_10006009_pt1 | contig 10732 bp, 10 predicted proteins | sample AD_UKC034_MetaG_FD_89745 | JGI IMG/M metagenome (GOLD analysis project Ga0116143, IMG submission 89745) | Active sludge microbial communities of municipal wastewater-treating anaerobic digesters from USA - AD_UKC034_MetaG | ecosystem: Engineered > Bioreactor > Anaerobic > Digestate | place: USA...
GGCTGCGGCACCCCTATTACTCCGAGAGGACTATTGGGAAACCTTTGAGCTGCTGGGCGAGGACCGCGAGTTCTTGTACAGCTTCCTCATGGATACCGAGACCCCTCTGACAACCCCCGAGCTTTTGACGGCCTTGGTCAAAGAGCGCATCCAGCGCGAGAAGGCCGCCATCGAGGCCCAACGCCGCTCAGGGGATGATATCTACCTTCCTAAAGACACCTACAAACTCGATCAACACCTGGTTTTTCCGGCCTTCAATTGGCAGCGCGGCCAGGTCAAGGGGATCCGTCCGGGTCAAAACCCCGACCTGGGTGAATTCCAGGTGATTGAGGTGGCCTTCAAGGAAGGCGAGCTCAAAGAATTTGCTTCTGGGCTGGCCGATCACCCCTTGAACAACCCGCCGGAAATTGAGATCGAAGAGCCCAGTCTCGACCAGGCAGCCGTGATGGAAAAACATGGCGAAGGCTTGCAAGCGCGCCTGGAAGCCGACCTGCTCAAAGACGCTGATTTTGTGCGCATCGCCGGGCGTTGGTTCCCCCGGGCTTTGCTGGTAGATATCAATGCCGGGCACCTAAACCTGGCTGAGGCCGTGCTCGATATGTCGGCAGGCGGTCCCCTGCCGACGACCTCGCTGTTAGAACAGGTTGGCCTTTCTACGGATGTGAATTCCAAGCTGGTCGAATTCTCACTCGACTTGGCCTTGCAAGAAGACCCGCGTTTTGATGAGGTTGGCCCGGCGGGCGAGGTGTTATGGTTTCTTAACCGCTTGGAACCCGAAGCCGTCTTGCAGATCCCGAGTTGGCTGCGATACCACGAGATTGAATACGACCACAGCTTGTTGACCAACGAGATGCTCAACCTCGAACGGAAATTGGACGATGAGCTTTCGAACCTTGACAGTGGAAAGCCATCTGCGGCGATCAACGAGGTGCAGGTTCCCCTGATCTACCCCCACTGGCGAGCCGGCACCCTGCCGCTTACCCGCCGGGTGAGCCACCTGTTCCCCACGGCTTACGAGACCCCGCGCATCCGCTTTACGCTGGTAGATGGCGAGTCGGGCCAAAAATTCCCGGCCTGGGTGGTGCGCCAGAACCGCTATGTTTGCGGCCTGAAAGAGTGGTACGAGACGCGCGGCGTGATGCCCGGAAGCCAGGTCAGGATCCAGCGCAGCGCCAACCCGGGTGAGGTCACCATTCAATGCGATACGCAGCGCGGCGCCCGTGATTGGATCCGCACCGTGTTGGTCGGCTCAGATGGCGGGATCGTCTTTGCAATGCTCAAACAGATCGTCACCGCCACGTACGATGAGCGCATGGCGGTAGCAATCCCCGATGTAGAGGCCATCGACCTGGTATGGAAGCAAGCCCAGAAAGAACGCGTCCCCTTTGAACGCACCGTGGTCAACACGGTGCGCGAGCTGTCAAAGCTCAACCCACAAAGCCACGTCCATGCCAGTGAGTTGTACGCTGCCATCAATGTTGTCCGCCGCTGCCCGCCAGGGCCTATCTTTGCCCTGCTGGCCTCACGGCCCTGGTTCATCCATGTTGGTGATCTGCACTTCCGCTTTGACGACTCGGAGAAAGCATAATGGCCCTACAACCTGAAACCAAACGGTTCAGCCTGGTAAAGCCCACGATCCAGACCCACTTTCATATCGACTTTGGATGGTGGGCCCAGAGCGATCGCGACTGGCGGGTTTACTTACACACACTGCTCTGCCCTGAGCACCAACAGGCCTTCGCTGAACTGCCTGATAATCACATGGTGGATTGGGTAGACATGACAACTGCCGAAGTGCAGCGCGTAGACGGTTTACAGCACGTGTTGATCACCCACTGCGCCCGGCAAGAGGGATTCATCACCGAGCGCACCTCGCTGGTGGAATCTGTCTTTCGCATCTTCCTGGCGAACGGCAACGTGGCGATGAGCCCGGTGGAATTGGGTGCACAGCTCAACCGGGAACCAGAGACGATCCTCAAAACCCTGATGGGCGGGCGCATCTATCGCGGTTTGAGACCGTACCTGTCAAGCTAGCGCCTGCAAAAAAGGGACATATTCTGCCCCTGTAGCTCAACGGATAGAGCAGCAGCCTTCTAAGCTGTTGGTTGTGGGTTCGAATCCCGCCAGGGGCGCCTGGTAACCTGGAATAAAGGTATATGATTGGGAGAGAAAGATGAAAATCGAACGTATTGGTTTATTAAAATTCGCTGGAAAAGATGTCACTGTGGTCGGGCCAGATCTCCAAGTGGGGCAAAAGGCGCCTGAATTCTCTGTACACGCTTCGGATTGGTCACTGTTCAAAGGATTGAAAGATACGGCCGGCAAGGTGCGCCTGATTGGCTCTTTGCCATCGCTGAACACCTCAGTCTGCGATCGCGAAACCCGGCGCTTCAACCAAGAAGCGGCTGGCTTAGGCGAGGACGTGGCCATCTTGATGCTCAGCACCGACCTGCCCTTTACGCTCAAAAGCTGGTGCGGCGCGGCCGGGATTGACAAGGTGATTACCCTCTCAGACCACCAAAAAGTCGATTTCGGCAAGAAATACGGCGTCTTGATCAAAGAAACCCGCATCTTGCGCCGGGCCATCTTTGTTGTAGACCGCGGCGGGGTGGTGACTTACGCCGCTTATATGCCGAGCCTGGGCGATGAACCACAGTACGAGGCCGTCTTGCAGGCGGCGCGGGCGGCATTGAAAGGTTAGGTTCTCGGGCTGCCCTATTCACCCTGGCAGCCTAAGGAGTACGATCATGGTTGACCTGTGTTTAAAATCTGACACGCAGCATCCGGGCTGGTACATTTCTGAAGATCCACAAAATGCCCTATCTGAGATGCCGCGCTGGCGGATCGGCGCCCGGCCTTACCTGTGGCGCCCGCCGACCGATGTTTTTGAGACGGAAGACACGATCATCGTGCGCGTCGAAATCGCCGGTATGCGCAAAAGTGATTTCGCCATTTCGCTGATTGAACGCAGCCTGACCGTGCGCGGCGTCCGCCAGGATACATCGGAGCGGCGCGCCTACCACCAAATGGAAATCCCCTTCGGCGAATTCAGCACCGAGATCGATCTGCCCTGCCCGGTTATTGCCGAAGAAGTGCAAGCCGTTTACGGCGATGGCTTTTTGAGGCTGATCCTACCCAAGCTGCCCCCCTCACACACAGAAAACGGGAGTTAAAACACCACACGCTTTATGTCTGCATCCCGCTGGAATATATTGAAAGCCCTGAAATGGGCAAACGTTGATGACAGGCCCGAAGGCGAGCGAATTTTACGCGAGTTGTCGTTAGAACTGATGGCCCTTGCGCCCGAAAATGCCCCACAAGACCCGCCTCTTGACGATTCTGAGGCCAATTTTGACCAGGTATCGATCGAGCTGCCACCTGGTTCTGAGCCAGGCGCCCCCCCTGCCCCAGCCCTCAAGCTGCCGGGCATCCTGCCCATCCTGCCGCTGCGCGGGCTGGTGGTTTACCCCAATACAGCCGTCCCGCTCACCATCGGCCAACCGCGCTCGATCCGGCTGGTGGACGATGTGGTGGCAGGCGAGGATCGCCTGATCGGCCTGGTGACCTCGCGCGACCCTGAGCTGGAGATCCCCGAGCCGAAAGACCTTTACCCCCTGGGCACCATTGCCATGGTGCACCGCTTGTTCCGCGCCCCCGATGGCACCATCCGCCTGTTGGTGCAGGGCATGTCGCGCTTCAGGATGGGTGAATTCATCCAAACAGAGCCCTACCTCAAAGCGCACGTACACCCTGAGCCCGAAACGGTTGAAGATGGGGTAGAGACCGAGGCCCTGGCCCGCAATGCCCGCGACCAGTTCAACCACATTGCCGAGATGGTCCCATCCATTCCGCGCGAGCTGGTCAATTCCATCCAGGCGATTGAAGACCCCCTGCAAACCGTTTACACCATCGCCAACTTCCAACGCATGGACCTGGCAGATGCCCAGTCGCTGCTGGAGATCAACTCGACCCGAGATAAGCTGCACAAGCTGGTCAACATCCTGACCCATGAAATTGAAGTGCTGGAGATTGGCCAAAAGATCCAGAACGAAGCCCGTTCTGAGATTGAAAAAATGCAGCGCGAGTATTTCTTGCGTGAACAGCTCAAAGCCATCCAGCGCGAGCTAGGCGAAGGCGATGAACAGGTGGCGGAGGTCGAAGAGCTGCGCAAGAAGATCGAGGCTGCCCACATGCCCGATGAGGCCGGCAAACAAGCCCGCCGCGAGCTAGAGCGCCTCTCGCGCCTGCCTACTGCGGCTGCCGAGTACGGCGTGATCCGCACCTACCTGGATTGGCTGGTGTCACTGCCCTGGTCGAGCACCTCAGAAGATAACCTGGATATTGCCCATGCCCGCCAGGTGTTGGATCAAGACCACTACGGCCTGGAAGATGTCAAGGAACGCATCTTGGAATACCTGGCGGTGCGCAAGCTGCGCCAAGAACGGTCAGCCGAGTTGGAAGCCCTGCCCACGGATGACATCCGCCGCCTGCGCGAAGGCGTTATCTTGTGCTTTGTTGGGCCGCCTGGGGTGGGCAAGACCTCCCTCGGGCGCTCAATTGCCCATGCCATGGGCCGCAAGTTCATCCGCATTTCTCTGGGCGGCGTGCGCGACGAGGCCGAGATCCGCGGCCACCGCCGCACCTACATCGGGGCCATGCCGGGGCGCATCTTGCAAGCTATCCGGCGGGTCGAATCGCACAACCCGGTCTTCATGCTCGACGAAGTGGATAAGCTGACCTACGATTTCCACGGCGACCCGGCCTCTGCCCTGTTGGAAGTGCTGGACCCCGAACAAAACGCTGAATTCCGCGACCATTACCTGGAAGTGGCTTACGACCTGTCGCAGGTCATGTTCATTACCACGGCCAACCTGCTCGAACCGATCCCAGCCCCGCTGCGCGACCGAATGGAGATCATCGAGCTGTCGGGCTACACCGAAACCGAGAAATGCGCCATTGCCACCCAATACCTGATCCCGCGCCAGGTGCGCGAAAACGGGCTGCGGCTTGAGGAAGCCGTCTTTAGCCAGGCGGCCTTGCAGACCATCATTCGCGATTACACGCGCGAGGCCGGGGTGCGCAACCTGGAACGCGAGATCGGCGCCGTCTGCCGCAAAGTGGTCACCACCATTGCCGAGGGCAAGGCCAGCAAGATTGAGGTGACCCCTGAAATCGTGCGCCAATACCTGGGCCGGCCGCGCTTCTTCGGCAACGAAGAAATTGCCGCTCGCACCGCCATACCTGGCGTGGCAACCGGCCTGGCCTACACCCCGGTGGGCGGCGATGTGCTGTTCATCGAGGCCAGCCGCATGCCCGGCAGCAAGGGCTTCCAGGTAACGGGCTCTCTGGGCAATGTGATGCAAGAATCGGCCCGGGCAGCCTTATCTTTTGTGCGCTCGCGCGCCAAGGCTCTCAAGCTTGAACAAAGCTTCTTCGAAAAATCTGACTTCCACCTGCATGTTCCGGCCGGCGCCCAACCCAAAGATGGTCCGTCTGCCGGCGTGACCATGGCCACGGCCATCGTCTCCCTCGTTTCGGGCCGCCCTGTGCGCGCCGAGGTGGGGATGACCGGCGAGATCACCCTGCGCGGCCAGGTGCTGCCGGTGGGCGGCATCAAAGAAAAGGTCCTGGCAGCCCACCGCAGCGGACTGAAGACCGTCATCTTGCCCAAGCGCAACCAGGCCGACCTGGAAGACCTGCCCAGCGAAGTGCGCGATGCCATCCAATTCGTCTTCGTAGAGACGGTGGACGAGGTGCTGGCAGCCGCCCTGGAGCCCAATGCCATCCCTTCGGAGACCGAAGCAAAACCAAGAAAGAGACAACCCAGGGCTGAAGCTTCTGCCAAAGCCCCGACCAAACGAAAAACCAGATCAAAAACTGATCCTGATGGGGCACCAAATGCATAAAGTAATGTTAATTGAAGATGACCGCACCATGTTGAGCTTGCTGAAAACCTTGCTGGGCATGGAAGGCTTTGACGTAGTGATTGCCGGTGATGATAGTGTCGAAGTCGTTCACCAGGCCTTGAAAGATGAGAAACCCGCTGCCGCCCTGCTTGACGTAAACTTGCGCCATATGAACGGCCTGGACGTCTTGCAGCAGATCCGCCAGGACCCTGAGTTAGAAGGCGTGAATGTGATCATGTCTTCAGGCATCGATTACAGCGAACAATGCCTGGCAGCCGGCGCACAAGACTTTATCCTGAAACCCTATATGCCAGATGATTTGATCAAAAAGATCCGCCAGGCGATCGGCGATTAATGCCCATTAAAATAATGGGGACCACGCCTGGCATGAAAGAAACAAAAATTGTGACCAAAAAGAAAAATACCCCTCGCGCCGCTTTACAATGGCGCTCGATCGATTTACACCTCCACACCCCCGCTTCCAGCGATTTTCAACAACCTGAGAGCCGCTACCTGGATATCTTACAGCGTGCCGAAGGGCGCGGCCTGGATATCATTTCCTTTACCGACCACAACACCGTGGCCGGTTACCGCCAGATGCGGCAAGAAATTGAACAACTTGAGATGCTGGAACGCCTGAACCGCATCTTGCCCGAAGAGTTGTCTCGCTTGCGCGAGTACCGCCGCCTGACCGACAAGATCCTCGTCCTGCCGGGTTTCGAGTTCACGGCTACCTTCGGCTTCCACATCCTGGGCATTTTCCCGCCCGAGACACCGGTGCGCGAGCTGGAGCACCTGCTGATCGATCTCAACATCCCTACCGACCAGCTCGACCTTGGCTCGGCAACGGTGGGCGCCACCAGCGACGTGCTGACCGCCTACCGCCTGATCGACGAGGCCGGCGGGTTGGTGATCGCGGCGCACGCCAATTCGAGCAATGGCATTGCCATGCGGGGTTTCCCAATCGGCGGGCAGACCAAGATTGCCTATACGCAAGACCCTCACCTGCACGCCCTCGAAGTGACCGACCTGGAACAACGCGGCGCCCGCACCACGGCGGCCTTCTTCAACGGCACCAAACCGGAATATCCCCGCCGCATGCACTGCATCCAGGCCTCCGATTCGCACCGCCTGACCACAGACCCCCTGCGCAAGAAGAACCCCGGCGTTGGCGACCGCGTGACCGAAGTATCTTTGCCTGAGGTGAGCTTCGAAGCGCTGAAAGAGCTCTTCCAGACCAACGACTTTGCCCGCACCCGCCCGCGCCGTCACAAAGAAGAGCCCGTTTTCGACTTCATCCACGCCGCGATCGAGGAAGGCCCCAACATCATCCAAGATTTTCACGAGAGCATGACCGTGCGCGGCGGCAAGCTGTACAACGTCATTGCCGATGTCTGCGCGTTTGCCAACACCAACGGCGGCACGCTCTACATTGGCCTGACCAGCGAAGCCAAGAAGCCCGTGGCCGGGGTGCCTGCCCCTGAACAAGCGGCTTCTCAGCTAGACAAAGAAATCAGCACGCGCATCACCCCGCCGCTTTCGATCACCATCGACACCCATGAGACAGGCGGCAAGAAGATCCTGCGGGTGCTCATCCCGCGCGGCGATGACCCACCCTATGCCGTGGACGATAACAAGATCTACGTGCGCGACGAGGCCGAGACCGGCCTGGCGGTGCGCGATGAGATCGTGGGGCTGGTGCTGCGTGGCCAACGCCAGGCGGCCCCTGCCACCCCGGCTGAAGCGCACCCGGCAGTACGCCGCACCCACCCCAACGCGGCAGAGGTCCCGGCGGTCGAGACGCCCGCCCTGGCAGAAGATCTGCACCCGCTGGGCGAGAGCCGTAGCGAGGCCGCATCGGGCGCCGAGCAGCCGCCCCGCACCGGGGTTGAAGTGGTCAGCGTATCTGACCGTGAAGGCACGCGCTACTACACCATGCGCGACCTGCGCAACGGCAACCAGGTGCAGAATGTGACCCTCAAATCGGCCCGCCGCCTGTGGCACTATGCCATCACCGAGCACAACCAACTGCCTTCCGACCTTGCTCAGGTCAAAGTGCAGTGGAACGGCGACTTGGGCATGCTGCGCCTGCACAAGCAGGGCAAGCTGGTGCGCTACGACCTGGTCCAACGCACCCCGCAAGGCTACCGCCTCTACTTTGGCGTCACCGATGATGGCATTCACGGCCGGTGGAAAATGGTCGTAGGCAGTGATGAGGAATAACCCTCCTTACGAGATCCGCCTGTACCGCCACCCAGAGGATTACGCCGCCGTAGTCCACCTGTGGGGACATGCCGGTCCGGGCATCCATGTGCGCCGCTCTGACCAGCCAGAAGAAATTGCCAAGAAGCTGCAGCGCGACCCCGACCTATTCCTGGTGGCTCAAGATGGCAGCCAGATCGTGGGGACGGTGTTGGGCGGCTTCGATGGCCGGCGCGGCATGGTTTACCACCTGGCGGTGGCAGAAGCCTACCGCCAGCAAGGGCTGGGAGCCGCACTGATGCAAGAGCTGGAAGACCGCCTGCGCCAGAAAGGCTGCATCCGCTGTTACCTGCTGGTGACCAAAGACAACCTCAACGCCCAACGTCTCTACGAAGATCACGGTTGGGAATGCATGGACATCTACACCTACGGGAAGAACCTATGAAACTGCGCCTGGGCATCCTCATCGTCTCAGATCGCGCCGCCAGCGGCGAAAGGCCTGACCTGACCGGCCCTGCCATCCAGCAAGTGGTGGCTGAGCAGGGCTGGCAGATCATGCGCCAAGAGGTCTTGCCAGATGAGCTGCCTTTGCTGCGCCAGGTGCTCCTCGCCTGGGCCGACTCGAAAGAAATAGACATCATCCTCACCGCAGGCGGCACAGGCTTCAGCCCACGCGATGTGACCCCCGAAGCCACGCTGGCTGTGATCCAACGCCAGGCCTACGGGCTGGCTGAGGCCATGCGCGCCGCCAGCCTGGCCCTTACCCCCCACGCCATGCTCTCGCGGGCCGTGGCGGGCATCCGCAACCAGGCCATCATCATCAACCTGCCCGGCAGCCCCACGGCTGCTGTAGAAAACCTGCGCGTGGTCATCCCCGTCCTGGGGCACGCCGTCCAGCTTGTGCACGCCGACCCCGCTGCCGAAGCCGGCCACCAGGCCGATTAGGTAAGGTCATGGATTTTTTACGCAGCGAAGCCGTTCCCGATTTCTCTCACCGCGGCGAAGAATCCGAAAGCTGGTTGCGCGTTTGGCTGGAGACGCTTGAGAGCATCCTCCTGGCGGTGGTGGTCTTCGTGGCCATCAACACCCTTTCCGAGCGCATCCGGGTTGAATCGATCAGCATGCAGCCCAACCTGTACGAGGGCGATTTTGTGCTGGTCAACCGGCTGGCTTACGAGGGGTGGCTGGGCCGCCCTGCGCGGCGCGGCGAGGTGGTAGTGATCGAAAATCCGTTCGACCCGGATGAGGTGCCCTACATCAAGCGCGTCATTGGCCTGCCCGGCGATGTGATCCACATTGCCAATGGGCAGGTGATGATCAACGGCAATCTGCTGAACGAGCCTTATGTCAGCGTGAGCACCCAGCGCGGCGGCGATTGGACCGTGCCCGAGGGGGCCCTGTTTGTGATGGGCGATAACCGCAACAATTCTTCTGATTCGCGCGCCTGGGGCTTTGTGACCATGGCGCGCGTCATCGGCCGGGCGGAGATGGTTTACTGGCCTTTCGAGCATTGGCAGATCTTGCACGTCAGCCGGGCCGCGGCGGCCTCTCCATAGGCTTTTGGACTGTAACAATTTCTTGCCTGAGACGTTCAACAGGGTGAATGCATGCCAGGCTATCCAGATGACAGCGAGCTGCTAAAAAAAGCTCAAACAGGTGATACCGACGCCTTCGGCGAGCTATACCAGCGTCATGCTCCGGCTGTCTACCGTTATCTACTGGCTCACCTGGGCAGCCAGATGGATGCCGAAGACCTGACCAATGAGGTCTTCTTACGCGCCTGGCAATCTTTACCAAAATATCACGAGCGCGGCAACCCGCTGTTGGCTTTTCTGTTTCGCATTGCGCACAATGCCGTGATCGACCAATATCGGCGCGGCCGTGCCGCGGGAGGCCCGCAAGCCGAGCTGGACGCCAACCTGGCGGATGTCAAACCCGGCCCGGCCGAGCTGTTCAGCGCAGGTTTCGAGCGCCAAGAGTTGCTGCGACTGCTGGGGCGCCTGCGCCCCGATTACCGCACCGTCTTGACCCTGCGCTTCGTCAGTGACCTGACACCCGAAGAGACCGCCCAGGTGATGCAGCGCTCGCCGGGGGCGGTGCGGGTCTTACAGCACCGGGCACTAGGAACGCTACGTAAACTGTTGGACAAAGAAAAACGATGAACCCGAAACCATCCCTCGAACTGCTCTTGCAAGACTGCCTCGACCGCATTGCGCGCGGCGAAGACGATCTCGAATCGGCCCTGGCCCGCCATCCCCAGGCGGCAGAGCGGCTGCGCCCGCGCCTTGAGCTGGCCCTGCGCTTGCAGGCCAGCCGGCCCGCCCTGCAGGCGCGCCCCGGCTTCATGGCTGCTTCGCAGGCCCGCTTGCTGGAACAGATCCGGGCGGGAGAAAAGCCGCGCCCGGTGCCTTTCTGGCGCCGCCAACTGCCCTTTTTGCGCCCCGGGCGAACCTTCAACCTGGTGACCCTGGCCCTGGCCCTGCTGTGCGTGGTGACCATGGGCCAGAACCTCATCCTGGGCTCGCGGCTGGCCCTGCCTGGCGAAACGCTCTACCCGCTCAAGCGCGGCATCGAGCAGGCCCAATTGGCCCTCAGCCTCAGCCCGGCCGGGGATACCCGCCTAC
>Ga0116143_10006013_pt1 | contig 10726 bp, 10 predicted proteins | sample AD_UKC034_MetaG_FD_89745 | JGI IMG/M metagenome (GOLD analysis project Ga0116143, IMG submission 89745) | Active sludge microbial communities of municipal wastewater-treating anaerobic digesters from USA - AD_UKC034_MetaG | ecosystem: Engineered > Bioreactor > Anaerobic > Digestate | place: USA...
GGCCGCGCCCGCCCCGGCGGCCATGCGCAGCCCCGCGCCGTCGTCGCCGGGGGTGCCGAGCGGCATGCAACCCAGGAACGCCGGCGCGTGCTCGGCCAGCATGCGGGCGTCGAAGGCGAAGCCGCCCGCGGCCAGCACCACCCCGCCCCGGGCCGAGAAGGCCACCGGGCGGCCGAGCCGGCGCTCGAGCGCGTCGAGCGGGCCCACCGCGGCGCGGGAGGCGAGCGCCGCGCCGAAGAGCGCGTCGTGGAGCGCGACCCCCGGCCCGCGCGCGGGCAGCCGGAGCGCCTCCACCCCCACCACCCGCCCGGCCGCGTCCTGCCTGAGCCGGGTGACCCGGTGGCGGAGGCGCACCTCGACGCCCGCCGCGCGCACGGCCCGCTCCAGGCCGGCGAAGATCTCCTTGCCGCGCTGGCCGTGGCCCCGAGGCAGGTGGCCGCGGGGCGCCTGCGGGGCCGGGCCGGCCTGCTCGTTGCCCGAGTAGTACAGCCCCGTGCCCGCCGGGGGGACGACCGCCTTGTGGGCGTGGAAGGCGTCGGGGAAGTCGAGCCCGTGCGCCGCGAGCCAGGCGAGATCCACCCGGCTGCGGGCGCAGAAGGCCTCCAGCGCCTCGGGGTCCGCCTCGCCGCGGGTCTCCCGGGTCAGGTAGGCCAGCATGTGCTCGGGCCGGTCGTCGAAGCCCGCGGCCCGCTGGGCCGGGGTGCCGCCGCCGGCGTAGAGCACCCCGCCGCAGCGGCGGGTCGAGCCCCCGCCGGCGAAGCGCTCGAGGAGGAGCACGCGCGCGCCCTCCTCGGCCGCCTGCAGCGCGGCCGAGGCCCCGGCCGCGCCGAAGCCCACCACGATCACGTCCCAGGGGCCGTCCGCGGCGTGCATGTTCACGGCTCCAGGGTGTACTCGGCCACCAGGTGGTTCTCCATGCTCCGCAGATCCATGAACCGGGAGATGTGCAGCCCCACGCGGGCCATGTTCCAGGGCGCGCGGAGCGGGCCGCCGAACAGCCGGACGGGGTTCAGGAGCTCCCCCGGCTCGCGGAAGCTCTCGGTCACCAGGCCGTCCCAGGGCGGCGAGCCGGGCAGCACGATCTCCTGCACGGTGTTGCGCACGTAGCTCCACAGGGGGTGGATGTCGAGCGACATGGGGGTGTGCTTGCCGTGCCACTCCCGCAGGAACCGCTCGCGGTCCAGGCGCGGGTGGCGGCGGAAGATGGTCAGCAGGCAGGCGCCCGGGGCGCGCGTCCCGTGTCCCCAGGTGCGCGCGCGCGCGACCGGCAGGGCCTCCTCCACCCGGTAGCCGGCCCAGGCGCCCGGGAGGTCGTCCAGGCGGTCGCCCGCCCGGGCCCCGAGCTCCACGTCCTCGCCGCGCACCGAGACCAGGGCCAGCGGGCGGCGCTTGAAGGGGATGACGGCCAGCCGCGGGGGCGGCTCCTCGGTGACGTGCAGCTCGAGCTCGGCCGCGCCCAGCCCCCGCGCCTGGCGGGAGACGGCCGCGCGGGCCTCCTCGGCGAAGCCCGCGAGCGCGGTCCCGCGGGGCGGGTTCCAGACGTACATCCACTTGGGCATCGCGCACCTCCCGTGTCGTGACGGCTGCGTTGTAGCGCACCCCGGGGCCGCATGCAAAGCTTGATGCCCGCAGACGCTTCGGGGAGGATGGGCGCCCGGAGGAGACGAGCATGGGCGCGAGCGAGCCGGTGGTGCTGGTGACGGGCGGGGCGGGGTTCCTGGGGCGGGCGGTGGTGCGGGCGCTCACCCGGCCGCGGGGCGAGCCCGTGCTCCGCGCGCGCGAGGTGCGGGTCTTCGACCTGCGGCCTGGCCCGGCCCCGGCCGGGGCGCCGGGGGGCGCGCGGGTGGTGCCGCTCCAGGGCGACGTGCGCGACGCCGCGGCGGTGCGCGCGGCGGCTGCGGGCGCGGACGCGGTCTTGCACCTGGCGGCCATGATCGACTGGGGCGTCCGGCCGGAGGCGCTGGTGCGCGCGGTGAACGTGGACGGCACCCGGAACGTGCTGGAGGCCTGCGTGGCCGAGGGGGTGCCGGCGCTGGTGCACTGCTCGAGCGAGGACGCGGTCCATCACGGCGGCCCGATCCGCGACGGGGACGAGAGCCTGCCCTACCCCGCGCGCTACCCCAACGCCTACTGCCAGACCAAGGCCGAGGGCGAGCAGCTCGCGCTCGGCGCCGCGGGCCGGCCGCTCGCGCGCTCCGGACCCGACGGCCAGAGCGCGCTGGCCACCGCCGTGGTGCGCCCGACGAGCATCTGGGGCCCGGGGGACGCCTACCACCTGGAGTCCCTGCTGGAGATGTCCCGGCGCTTCCCCATGCCGCGCATGGGGGACGGCCGGGCGCGCTTCCAGGGCATCTACGTGGACAACGCCGCCCACCTCGTGCTGCTCGCGGCCCGCGCGCTGCTCTGCGGGGTCCCCGGGGTGAGCGGCGAGGCGTTCTACGCCACCGACTACCCGGCCAGGAACTTCTTCGACTTCTTCGAGCCCGTGCTGCGCGCGGTGGGCCAGCGCATGTTGCCGTGGCGGCTGGCGGTGCCCGAGGCCGTGGGCTACGGGCTGGGGGTGCTCAACGAGGCCGCGGCCCGCGCGCTCCGGCCCCTGGTCGCGCTCACCCCCAAGGTGTCGCGCTACGGGGTGCGCTTCGTGTGCCAGGACCACACCTACCGCACGGACAAGGCCGCGCGGCGGCTCGGCTACGCCCCGGTGTGCAGCGAGGCGGAGGCCTTCGCCGAGACCATCGCCCACTACCGGGAAACCTGGTAGGGTCCATGGCGGACCGGACCCGGGAGGAGCCATGAGCGGACGACTGCAGGGGAAGCTGTGCCTGGTGACCGGCGCGAGCCGGGGGATCGGCGAGGCCATCGCCACGGCCTTCGTGCGCGAGGGCGGGCGGGTGATCATCTCCTCGCGCAAGCTGGACGGGCTGGAGGCGGCCAAGGCGCGCATCTCGTCCGCGGGCCCCGGGCCGGTCCACGCCTGCCAGTGCCACATGGGCGAGCTCGACCAGATCGAGGAGCTCAGCTCCTCGGTGGTCGAGGAGATCGGGCTCCCCGACGTGCTGGTGAACAACGCGGCCACGAACCCCTACTTCGGGCCCATGCTGGACGTCGAGGCGGCCGCCTGGGACAAGACCTTCGAGGTCAACATCCGCGGGCCGTTCGAGCTCACCCGGCGCCTGTGCCAGCGCTGGCGTGACGCCGGGCGGCCCGGCGTGGTGGTGAACGTGGCCAGCATCCTGGGGCTGCGCGCGGCGCCGCTGCAGGGCGTCTACGGCCTGACCAAGGCGGCCCTCGTCTCCATGACCCAGACGCTGGCGGTGGAGCTCGCCCCGTTCCAGATCCGGGTGAACGCGGTCGCCCCGGGGCTGGTGGACACCCGCTTCGCCTCCGCCCTCGTCTCCAGCCCGGACGTGGTCAAGGTGTTCACCGACCACACCGCCCAGAAGCGCTACGCCCAGCCCGGCGAGATCGCCGGCGCGGTCGTGTTCCTGGCCTCGGACGAGGCCAGCTACGTGACCGGCCAGGTGCTGTGCGTGGACGGCGGCTACACCGTCGCCTGAGCTCGGGCCCCCGCTCTCCTCGGCGCCTACCGCGCACGCCCGGAGAAAGATCCGACCCCCCATCTCCGACCGCCTCCCGGGAGGTCACCCATGGGAGGCAAGCGACACGACCCGGAACGACCGTTCTCACGGCGTCTCCTGCTCGAGTGGCTGGGCAAGGGGGCGGTGCTCGGCCTGGGGGGGGCGGCGCTGGCCTCGTGCCTGGGTCCGGGGAGCTCGTGGCCGGACGGCGGCGGGAGCCAGGACGACGGGGGCGGAGGCGGCGGCGAGGCAGGGGGCGGCGGGCTCGTGTTCCGGCCCGGCGAGGAGCTCCACCCCGTCTACCGCGGCTGGGGCGAGCGCACCGTGGACCGCCAGGACCTCGAGTCCATCCTGTCCTCCTGGCGCCTGCGGGTGGACGGGCTGGTGGAGGCCCCCCGCGACTACACCTTCGCCGACCTCGTGGCGCTCGAGCCGCGCTCCTTCCTGGCGCTGGGCATCGGCGGGAACACGCTGCCGCTGAAGCACGGCTTCCCCGCCCGCGCGGTGCTGCCCCGCATGTACGCTTACAAGAGCCCGAAGTACGTCGAGCGCATCGAGCTCACCGATCAGCCCATCGAGGGCTTCTGGGTGAAGTACGGCTACCCCTACGATGCGCCCGTGCCGCTCGCCAGGCTGCGCGAGGGGCGCTACTGAGGGGGCTCAGTTCGTGGCGGGATCGTCGAACACGGCGAGCGTGACGGGCGGGAGGTTCTTGGCCCCACCGTCGAAGTTGACCGGCGTGGTCATGTAGCCGATCCAGTCCACGCCCTCGACCGGGCTCATGGCGCCGCCGCCCTCGACCAGCAGCGCGATGGCCAGGTACTTCTCCCCGCTGAAGCCGAACTGGCCGTAGTCCGGGGCCATGAACTCGAGCGGCTGGCCCGGGCCGATGGCCGGGCTGGGCAGCGCGTTGAACATGGCGTTCGGCATGCCCGCCGGGGGGAAGGCGTCGTACCCGGTCACGTACAGGTTGACCGGGGTGGCGGCGAAGTCGGCGGGCACCGAGATCACCCAGCACAGGCTGTTGGCCGCCGTGCACTCGAAGGGCTCCTCGCCCTCCTCCTCGCCGCAGGCGGCGAGCGACAGGGCCAGGCACAGGCTCAGGGACAGCGCGAGCAGGTTCTTCGTGGTCATATCTCTTCTCTCCCTTGGTGGGTTCGCCAGGGCCGCGGTCGGCCGGGCTCCTTATAGCAGGAAGGCGAGCGCCAGGCCAACCCCGGTGGCCAGGCCGAGGCACAGGCCGATCGTGCGCCCGAACCGGAGCCCCCCGGAGTACAGCGCGATGCCGGTCTTCACCAGGGAGTTCGAGACCACCGCGATGGTGATGCCGATGGCGCCGACCCCCAGCGCCAGGCTCTGGTTCGAGACCTGCTCGGTGACCGACAGGGTGATGGCGTCCACGTCCGCCAGCCCCGAGGCGGCCGCCGCCAGGTAAAGGCCCGAGTCGCCCAGGTGCTCCTTGGCCAGCCTGGCGACCACCAGGATGCCCACGAAGAAGGCGGCGAACTTGAGCGCCGGGCCGACGGAGAACGGGTTCTTCAGCTTGACCTGGCCGCTCTCCTTGATGGTGCGCGACTCCCGGCTGGCCCGCAGCCAGAGGACCAGGGCGGCGATGGCGGCCACGACCGCCATCCCCCCCAGGCTCCAGGCCAGGCGCAGGGCGAGCGCGCGGTCGAGCACCGCCACCACCACCAGCACCCGCACGAACATGGTGGCGTTGGCCGCCACCGTCGAGAAGGCGCAGACCGACGCGAGCTGCGGGCTCCGGCGGGCCTCGGCGCTCATCGCCGCGGTCACCGCCGTGGACGAGGTCAGCCCGCCCAGGATGCCCGTGAGCCCCAGCCCGCGCTGGGCGCCGAGGATGCGGGTGAGGAAGTAGCCGACGAAGGAGATGCCGGAGATGAGCACGACGAGCAGCCCGACCTTGTGGGGGTTGAGCGCCCCCCAGGGATCGAGCGGCCGGTCGGGCAGCAGCGGCAGCACGATCAGCACGGCCACCAGGAACTTGAGGGTGTCGGTCAGCTCCACCCGGCGCATCTTGCGCACGGTCTGGCGGGTGAAGCGCTTCATGGAGAGCAGCACGGTCAGCACCAGGCCGAGCACCCCGGCCTCCTCCGGGGCCAGGCTGCAGAGCGCCCCCAGGCCCAGGGTGGCCAGCGCGGCCGCCTCGGTGGTGATGCCGGTCCCGTGCAGGGCGGCGGTCCGGTGGTACATGAGCAGGACGAGCGCGCTGGTCGCCAGCAGGAGCACCGGGGCCAGGAGGGGGATCTGCGCCCCGGCCAGGGCCGCGCCGAAGCCGCTCAGCGACAGCACCGCGAAGGTGCGCACCCCCAGGTAGTCGAGGGCGCGCCCGGGCTCGCCCGGGCCGGCCTCCCCGTCGCCGGGCGGCCGGTCCTCGGGTCGGTCCGGGACCTCCAGATCGACCGCCCGCTCCAGGCCGACGAGCACCCCGATGCCCAGCGCGTAGGCCGCCTGCCGGTAGAACTCGGTGTCGAGGATCATGGGATGCGATCAGACCGAAGAGCAGGGGTGCTTGTCAACGCCCGGCGCGGGTGGCCAGCCGGGTGGAGGCGCGGAAGAGCCAGCCGTAGAGGCCGGGCGCCGCGCGGTGGAGCGCGTAGAGCGGCCACATGCTGCCCGCGGCGACCAGCAGCGGCCGGCCGTCCTGGATGGCCGCCACGATGTCCGCGGCCATGCGCTCGGGGCTCGTGGCCAGGCGCTCGACCAGCCGGTCGACCACCTGGCGGGCCTTGCCCGGGAGCGCGATCTGGCTCTTCGCCAGGAGCTGGGTGCGCACCGCGCCGGGACACACCGTGCACACCTGGATCCCGCGGCCGGCGAGCTCGACCGCCAGCGCCTCGCTCAGCCCCACCAGGGCGAACTTCGAGGTGCAGTAGGGGCCCATCATGGGGAAGGCCATGAGCCCGGCCACCGAGGCCACGTTGACGATCGCCCCCGCGCCCCGGGCCAGCATGTCCGGCAGGTAGGCGCGCAGCCCGTGGATCGGGCCCCACAGGTTCACCTCCAGCGAGCGCTGCCAGGCCTCGAGCGGCAGCTCGTCGCTCGGGCCGCCGATGCACACCCCGGCGTTGTTCACCAGCGCGTCCGCCGGGCCCGTGGCCGCGCGCAGCGCCTCCCATGCGGCCGGGTCGCGCACGTCGTGCGCGTGCCCGCGCGCCTGGGGCCCGAGCTCCTCGGCCCGGGCGATCACCCGGGGGTCGACGTCGGTCAGCTCCACCCGCGCGCCCGCCGCCAGGCAGGCCCGGGCGGTCGCCAGCCCGATGCCGCCCGCCGCCCCGGTCACCACCACCGTCTTGCCCTGCAGTTTCATGGGTTCATCTTTTCTGGCATCCCGTCCGGGTCCTGCCGCCTCGCCTCCTCGCCATGCTCCCGGTGAGGCTGGGCCTGCTCGGCCTTCGGCCTCGACTGTCGTGCAGGCTACGCGCACTGCGCGTGGCGGGGGACCCCCTGCTCGGCGTCACCCGGACGGTGCGGCCTGCATTTCCTTCCTCGATGAAGGTCCTGGGTTCATGGTTGTTTGCCTGTCTTTCGGGGGCTACCCTACCCGAGGAGGGGCACGGAGGGAAGAGGCATGCAGGAGCTCCTGACGGTGTCCGCGAGCGAGCTGGCCCGGCGCATCCGGGCGGGCCGCTCCAGCTCCGCCGAGGTGGTGGAGGCGCACATCGCCCGCATCCAGGAGGTCAACCCGCGGCTGAACGCGGTGGTGGCCGAGCGCTTCGACGCGGCCCGGGCCGAGGCGCGCGCCGCCGACCGCCGCCTGGCCGCGGAGGGCCCGGAGCGGGCGCCCCCGCTGCTCGGGGTGCCCTTCACCATCAAGGAGAACTTCTCGACCCCCGGGCTGCCCTGGACGAGCGGGCTCCTCGCCCGCCAGGGGCTCACCCCGGCGCGGGACGCCCCGGTGGTCGCGCGCCTGCGGGCCGCGGGCGCCATCCCGCTCGGGGTGACCAACGTCTCCGAGCTGTGCATGTGGATGGAGGCCCACAACCGGGTGTACGGGGTCACCCGCAACCCCTACGACCCCAGCCGCATCGTGGGCGGCTCGTCGGGCGGCGAGGGCGCCATCGTGGGGGCGGGCGGCGCGCCCTTCGGGGTGGGCTCGGACATCGGCGGCTCGCTGCGCATGCCGGCCTTCTTCAACGGCGTCTTCACCCACAAGGCCTCGGGCGGGCTGGTGCCCAACACCGGCCAGTTCCCCCTCGCCCACGGGCCGGTGCTGCGCATGCTGACCACCGGCCCGCTGTGCCGGCGGGCCGAGGATCTCATGCCGCTGCTGCGGATCATGGCCGGCCCGGACGGCGAGGACGGGGGCTGCGTGCCCTTCGCGCTGGGGGAGCCGGCGGCGGTCCAGGCCCGCGGGCTGCGGGTGCTCGACCTCCGGGCCGTCCGCCTGGGCGGCGCCGAGCGGGCGCTCCTCGAGGCCCAGGGGCGCGCCGCGGACGCGCTCGGGGCGCTCGGCGCCGCGGTCGAGCGGGTGGAGCTCGAGGCGCTCGGCGGCCCGCGGAGCCAGCTCGAGGCGCTCTCCCTGTGGGCCGCGCGGCTGCACTTCGAGGACGGCACGAGCTACAAGTCGCTGCTCGCGGATCGCCAGGGCCGGGCCGAGGTGAACGCCTGGGCGGAGCTCTTGAAGCTCCTGGTGGGCCGCTCGGCGCACACCCTGCCCTCGGTGCTGCTCGGGCTGCTCGAGGATCTCACCCGCCCGACCGAGGGGCTGCTCCGGCCGGCGCTCGGCCAGGGGCGGCGGCTGCGCGCGGCGCTCGCCGAGCGGCTCGGGCGGGACGGGGTGCTCCTGTTCCCCTCCCACCCGCGGGTGGCCCCGCGCCACCGGGCGCCGCTGCTCCGGCCATTCGCCTGGGTGTACACCGCGCTGTGGAACGCCCTCGAGCTGCCGGTGACCCAGGTGCCGCTGGGGCTCGACCGGCGCGGCCTGCCGCTCGGGGTGCAGGTGGTGGGCGGCCCGGGCCAGGACCACCTGACCGTGGCGGTCGCGCTGTGGCTCGAGCGGGCGCTGGGCGGCTGGGTCCCCCCGCCGGCCTGACGCGGCCGCGCCCCGCGCGCGGCTCAGAAGGTGAAGCGCGCTCCGGCCTCGCCCTGGCGCACGCGTGCGCCGAGCGTCCGCCCGAGCTCCTCGACGATCCGCTCCCCGGAGCAGTGGCAGGGGACGACCAGCTCGGGCGCGAGCTCCCCGAGCGCGGCCGCGGTCCGCGCCAGGCGCTCCTCGCTCGCCCTGCGCAGGTGGAAGCCGCCGAGCACGGCCCGGATCCGGGAGGTCCCGCTCAGGGCGCGGGCGTGCTCCAGGGTGTTGACCACCCCCGCGTGGCTGCAGCCCACGAGGACCACGAGCCCTTGCCGCGTGCGCACCCACAGCGCGAGATCGTCCTCGAGCGGGTCGGGCTCCTCCCCCCGGGCGTCGAGGAAGAAGGGCCCACCCGTATCCTCGAAGGGGGTCCGCCGGGGGATGGGGCCGGTCAGGCCGACGCCCGGGGCGAGCTCGAGCGGCTGCGTGAGGAACTCCCGCCGGGCAGGCCCCAGTCCCTCGAGCGCCCGCCGCGCGGCCTCCGGCATGCCGATCGACTCGGCGGCGCCCGCCCGGACCGAGAAGCGCTCGCGGCGCGCCTCCGGGTGGCACACGACCCTGAGCGCTCGGGCCTGCTCGACCACGAACGGCAGCCCCCCGCAGTGATCGTCGTGCCCGTGGCTCAGGACGAGCGCGTCCGCCGCCTGCAGGGGGACCCCCAGCGCCGGGGCGTTGTGCGCCAGGGCGGGCCCGTCGCCCGTGTCGAGGAGCAGCCGCCGCCCGGCGACCTCGAGCCACATGGACAGCCCGTGCTCGGCCAGGAGCCCGGGGCGCGCCCGGTTGTCGGCCAGGATGGTGAGCTCGAGTCGGTCCACGCAGGTGCCCATGGCGTCCTCTCTCCTCCTGCGCCGGTCCTCAGGCGCTCGAGATGCGCCGCAGGCGCTCCACGGTGTCCGCGAGCGCGCGCACCACGGCCGCGACGTCCTCCTCGCGCGTCTCCCGGCCGAGAGACAGCCGCACGGCCCCCTGGGCCTCCCGCGGGGAGCAGCCCATGGCGCGGAGCACGTGGGAGGGCTCGGGCTCCCCGGTCGAGCAGGCGGAGCCCGTGGAGGCGCAGATGCCCTGGAGGTCGAGCCCGAGGACGACCGACTCTCCGTCGACGCCCGGGAAGCCCAGGCTCGCGGTGTTGGGCACCCGCGGCGCCAGGGCGCCGTGGATCCGCGTCCCGGGCACCGCGGCGACGAGCTCGCGCTCGAGCCGATCCCTGAGCGCCCGCAGGCGCGCCCCCTCGTGCGCGAGATCCTCGCAGGCCAGGGCCACCGCCTCCGCGAACCCGACGATGGCGGCCACGTCCTCCGTGCCGGCGCGCAGGCCGCGCTCCTGCGCGCCCCCGGTCGTGACGGGCGAGAGCGGGGTGCCCTCGCGGACGTAGAGGGCCGCGGCGCCCTTCGGTCCGTAGAGCTTGTGGGCCGAGAGGGTGACCAGGTCCGCGCCGAGCTCGGCGAGCCGGAGCGGCAGCTTGCCGGCGGTCTGCACCGCGTCCGTGTGCAGCACGACCCCGCGCCGCCGGGTGATCGCGGCGATCTCCTCCAGCGGCTGGAGCACCCCGGTCTCGTTGTTGGCGTGCATCACGCTGACCAGGGTGGTCCCGGCGTCCAGGCTCGCCTCGAGCGCCCGTGGCTCCACGAGGCCCGCGGGGCTCACCGGCAGGTAGGTCACCCGGAGGCCCCCGGCCTCCAGCGCCCGGCAGGTGTGGAGCACGGCGTGGTGCTCGATCGCGCTGGTGACGATGTGGTCGCCCCGCGCCCGGAGCGCGTGCGCGACGCCTCGCAGCGCCAGGTTGTCCGCCTCGGTCCCGCTCGCGCAGAAGACGAGCTCCGCGGGCGCGCAGGCCAGGTGTTCGGCGATGCGCCCGCGCGCGTGCTCGACCGCGGTCCGGGCCTGGTGGCCGACGCGGTGCGGGCTGGAGGGGTTGCCCCAGCGCTCCCGGAGGTAGGGGAGCATGGCCTCGAGGACCCGCGGGTGGAGCGGCGTGGTGGCGTTGTGATCGAGGTAGATCACCGCCGCCGCTCCCAGTCGGCCAGGGCGGCCTGCAGCGCGCGCACGCCCAGCA
>Ga0116143_10006018_pt1 | contig 10719 bp, 7 predicted proteins | sample AD_UKC034_MetaG_FD_89745 | JGI IMG/M metagenome (GOLD analysis project Ga0116143, IMG submission 89745) | Active sludge microbial communities of municipal wastewater-treating anaerobic digesters from USA - AD_UKC034_MetaG | ecosystem: Engineered > Bioreactor > Anaerobic > Digestate | place: USA...
AAGGATAAACTCGTAGCCGGAGGCCGTTATCGTCCACTTACCCCGGTTGCCTTTGCGATCGTGTACGAGTTTGTCGGAGCTACACCTGCCGTGTACCACCTGCTCAGTATGGGGCTGTACGCTCTGGTTTGCATGCTCTTGCTCAAACTGCTGCAAAGACTGCTACGACCCCGCCTGGGGGAAAGTGCCATATGGCTGGGTTTTGTAGCCTGCCTGATTTTTGCGGCCCACCCCGTACATACCGAAGTCGTGGCCAATATCAAAGGGATGGACGAAACAGCGGCTTTGCTGTTTTCTGTACTCGCTTTTCAGTACTTCTTGAATGGCATAGATCGAAAGAGAAATCTGGATTTTTGGTTCGGCTCGGTCTTTCTGTTCCTGGGACTGATGTCCAAAGAAAATGCGGTCAGTTTCGTTGTCTTGATTCCGGCAGGGCTTTGGCTGCTTTATGGGCAATCCTTTGGTACAGCCCTGCGCACTGGATTCTGGCTCACCATTCCGGTCATTTTATTCCTCTTCATCCGTGCACAAATTTTGGGTTGGAACCCCATCGCAGGAGAATCCGGGGAATTGATGAATAATCCTTTTCTGAAGTTTTCCAATGGAACCTACGTACTTTTTTCCTCAGCCGAGCGCTATGCCACCATCTTTTACACCCTGATCCGGTACATTGGCCTGTTGTTTTTTCCTCATCCCCTTACCTACGATTATTATCCCAGGCATATCGCCATTCAGAATTTCTCCTCCCTGTTGCCCATTCTCTCTGTACTCCTGCATTTGGCCATGCTGGCGGGCATTTTTATATTTCAGAAAAGAAATCCCCTCCTTTCTCTTGCCCTCCTCTGGTACCTGATCCCTCTGAGTCTGGTCTGCAATCTGGTTTTCCCGATCGGAACCTTCATGGGTGAGCGATTTTTGTTTATGCCTTCAGTGGGATTCTCTCTCATCGCAGCATGGGGTTTGCTTCAACTAAAAAATAAAAATACAAACCTGGCCTTCGGTATCTTCGTCATCGTGCTGGTGCTGTTTGCAATCAAAACCGTGACCCGCAATCAGGACTGGAAAAATGATTTCACCCTGATCCTGCACGATGCCAAAATCTCAAAAAACAGTGCCAAAATCAACAATGCGGTAGGAGGCATCCTGCTGGACAACATCAAAAACAAAAAAGACAGCCTCACCATCAAAAATTACATCGCGAGCGCAAAAGCTCATCTCAACAGGGCCATCGAATTGCACCCGTTTTATTTTGACGCCTACAATCTTTTGGGCAATGCACATTTTATGGCACGTGAATACGATCAGGCTATTTCAAAATACGAATTTGTGCTGCGCTATCTGCCGGATGACGCAGAAGCGCTGAACAATCTGCACCTGAGTCTTAGGGAAGGCGCACGCTACAAAGGGATGAGCCAGAATGACCCAAGAGGGGCCATCGCCTGGTTGGATAGAGCCCTGCAGCTCAAACCCGATGATGATGAAACACTCAGTCTGCTAGGTGTCGCTCACGGTGTAATCGGCTCTTACGACAAGGCTCTGGAAATTTTTGGCAGAGTGGTCGCCCGTAATCCTACCAATCCGGAAGCACATTTCAACCTCTACCTCACCTACATGAATATGGGAGACAGCATCAAGGCACAGGCGGCACTTGCTGAAGCCCAAAAATACAATCCCGATATTCTTAAAAAATTCAACGGCCAGCAGAAATAATGCAAGTCCTCCGATACAGCAGTTTGGTATGGATCCTTGTCCTGATCAGTTTTGCGACGAAAGCACAGCTTCAGGAACCGGACGAAGTATGGGTCCGCAAACAAATGGAAGCTATGAGCCTGGACGAAAAAATAGGCCAGCTCTTCACCATTCGTGCTTATGGCAAAAATGACTCAGCTCACATTCAGTCTGTACTGAATCAAATCGAAAAATTCCATGTGGGCGGGATCTGCTTTTTTCAGGGTACAGCGGAGACCCAGGCAAAACTGACCAATCTGTATCAAAGCCGTTCCAAATTGCCGCTGCTCATCAGTATGGATGCGGAGTGGGGACTGGGTATGAGACTCAAACAGGACGGATTTCATTTTCCCAAACAAATCACCCTGGGCGCTCTGGAAGACAACAGCCTGATCTACCAGGTGGGAAGAGAACAGGCTCTGCAGTTAAAAAAACTGGGTGTACACCTCAATTTCGCTCCCGTACTCGACATCAACAACAATCCGCGGAATCCGGTGATCAATGAACGCTCTTTTGGCGACGACAAACTAAAGGTATGTGCCAAATCCTATGCCTTCATGAAGGGTCTTCAGGACGGCGGGGTTCTGGCCTGTGCCAAACATTTTCCCGGACATGGAGATACAGACGTGGACTCACATTACGATCTGCCGGTACTGAAACATTCCCGTGCGCGACTCGACAGTTTCGAGCTCTTCCCTTTCCGGGTGATGACTTCTACCGACCTGGCTTCCGTCATGATCGCCCACCTCTCCATTCCTTCTCTGGAAGAAGATGCCGGAAAACCCGCTTCCCTTTCAAAAAACATCATCAGACAGATCCTGAGGAAGCAGATGAAGTTCGATGGTCTGGTGATCACCGATGCGCTGGAAATGAAGGCTGTCTCCAAAAATTTCCAAGCCGGCGAACTCGAAGTGGATGCCCTCAGAGCCGGAAACGACATCCTTCTGTTAAGTGAAAACCTGGAAGCTGCAGTCAATGCCATCCATGCTGCATTGAACGATAATAAATTAAAACTGGAGGATATCGAATCGTCAGTCCGTAGAATCCTCATCGCCAAATCCAAGGCAGGACTGCACCGCACCGCTCCGGCAATCGACTCGACCATCGTACCCACCCTTTTGAATCCACCATCTGCCAGAGCCTTGCGCGATAAAATTTACCGTCAGGCGATCACACTGGTGCGCGATAGCCTGCAAAGGATACCCATCCGCGATATCAACCAAAATACCGTGGTCATCAGTTTCGGTGCCAGGACCGAACCTGTATTTGCCAACCGACTGGCACAGTATCTGCCATTGAAAACATTTTCCCTGACACGCGAAGACAGCCTCTCTCCTGATATCCTTTCACAGGTGCAGCGGTCAGATCTGGTGGTGATATCCCTGCATGGCCTGAATTACAAAGAGCGGGATCGATACGGACTGACAGAAAAAACCCTAGCTAACCTCAAACAACTGGCAGAACTCAAACCCCTGACAGGCGTGGTGTTCGGGGCTCCCTATGCAATGAAATACCTGGAATCGCTCAGCTCTGTGGTGCTGGCCTATGAAGACAACATCCACGTACACGATATAGCAGCCCAACTTCTGGTCGGAACAGATGCCATGAAGGGGGTCCTGCCTGTAACGGTGGACAGCTCCCTGTCTTCAGGCAACTCAATCCGTCGTCCTTCACTGATGAGAATGGGTTTCAGCGTGCCGGAGGAAGTGGGTCTGGATTCCAGATCACTGGCAGGCATTGACTCAGTGGCAGAATCCGTCATCCGCGAACGAGCCGCTCCGGGTATGCAGGTACTGATTTCCAGGAATGGAAAAATTGTATTTGAAAAGTCTTATGGCACGCTCGATTACGTCTTTACCCATACAACCGGTACAGAACATTTATATGATCTGGCCAGCATCACGAAGATCATGGCATCCGCACCGGCCCTGATGATGCTCCACGATCAAAACATGCTCGATACCAGCGATCGGTTGGGAGCACATCTTCCCTTTTTAAAAAACAGCAACAAGGATTCCATCCGATTCAGAGACCTGATGTTACACCAGGCCGGATTGGTATCCTGGATCCCTTTTTATAAATCCACTTTGATCGCTCCCGATACACTCAATTTGCAGGATCCCTTTTTCTACAAAACGAAAAGCTCAGACAGTTTTCAAATTCAATTGGGGCAATCCCTGTATGCCAGGAGCTCCATCATCAACTTTGTCCTCGACAGTTTAAGAAACAGCAAACTCAATCCTCCCGGAAAATACGTCTACTCTGACCTCGGCTATTATCTGATGCCTTCTCTGGTCTTTCAGCATTATAAAAAAAGTTTTGATCATTTTCTGCAGCATGAATTGTACCAACCCCTCGGTATGCGCCGGACTTTTTTCAATCCACTAGACAGAGGGATTTCAGTCAACCAGATAGCACCCTCTGAAGACGACCATTTCTTCAGACAACAGATCGTATGCGGAAGAGTACATGACATGGGCGCTGCACTGATGAATGGCATCAGCGGTCATGCGGGTCTTTTTGCCAATGCCAGGGATGTGGCTGTGTACATGCAATGTCTGCTCAACCTCGGACAATACGGAGGTAGGGAATATTTCAGCTCTTCCACGGTTCGCATGTTTACCCGCAGGGATCCCGCGCTGGGCAGAAGGGCTTTGTGCTTTGATCTCAACGATTCCAGCACAAATGACCCTTCCTACGTATCAGCGCTGGCATCCCAGAAAACTTTCGGACACCAGGGTTTCACTGGAACCTGCGTCTGGGCGGACCCGGAGCATGATATCGTGTACGTATTCCTGTCCAACCGAACCTATCCCAATGGGAGCGTGAACCTCTTGCACAAACAAAAATTCAGGAAGAGAATTCAGGACATCGTTTACAAATCCCTGCAGGACTTATGAAACTGGAACTTTTTCTGGCCGGAAAATACCTGTTCAAGAAAAAATCCTCTCAGGCCATCCATCTGATCACCGGCATATCGGTACTGGGTATCACCATTGGTACTGCTGTTTTGGTGATCGTATTGTCCGTATTTAATGGATTTGAAGATCTCCTGTCCGGGATGTTCAGCCGCTACAATCCCGATATCAAAATCGTATCCGCCCGCAGTGGTTTATTTGAAGCAGACCGTGGATTGATCGAAAAGATACGAACGATGGATGGCGTCATGGCCGTGTCGGGGTCTCTGGACCAAACCGCCATGATCCAATACGATGAATCCCAGGATTTCGGAATCGTCAAAGGAGTGGATTCCAACTACAGCAAGGTGGTACCCATCGATTCAGCCTTATTGGAATCGCTGCAGGGAGCCGATGTGGCTTTTGCTTATTTAGGGCTGGGGCTAGCCAACAAGCTGGGTGTTTCACTGGACAATATTCTCACCAAACTCTACCTGTACACACCTTCCGGCGATTGGGAGGAATCAGGTCTGAGTGCTGAAGATTTTGGGAAGCATTCCGTCATTCCAACCGGCGTGTTCAGCATGCATCAGGATCTGGATAATGAAATGGTCATCATCGGTCTCGATCAGCTGCGCGAGTGGACCGGATCTGAGCATAAACTGAGCGCATTGGAAATCCGGTTAAAACCAGATGCTTCCACAACCCAGATTGTGAAGCAGATTGACGAATGGGCGGGCCCGGAATTTCTGGTCAAAGACCGCTACCGCCAGGACGAAGCCTTTCTTAAAATCATGAACCTCGAAAAATGGCTTTTCTACCTGCTTTTCAGTCTGACCCTCGTCCTGGTCTCCTTTACCATCATGGGGGCCTTATGGATGGTCGTTCTGGAAAAAAGAATGGACATAGCCAGCCTGAAAGCCATGGGAATGACCAATGAATCTATCCGAAAGGTATTTCTGTGGCTGGGCATGGGTATGGGACTGTTGGGTTTAATTGCCGGATTTCTGCTGGCCATCTTCTTTTATTCGCTCCAGACGCAATACGCGCTCATCCGGGTTCCTGAAGAATTCATCATCGATTCTTATCCTATATCCCTCAAGGCAACTGACTTTCTGACCGTTAGCCTCACCGTTCTGACCATTACCTGGCTCGCCTGTCTGCTGCCGGTAGCAAAAATCAGGGAGGTTCCCGCAATTTTCAGAGAGGAATGATCCCTGCCTTATTACCTTTGCGGGCTGATGGAAGAATGGGAACTGGATTTTGAATATCTGAGGGTAAGGCATTTTATCAAGGACAGGTTCAGCAAAAAAGAACTGCCTGATCTCAATATCATCCTGCTGCTGATCGGCATCCAGGAATTAGGTCGTCCTGTGGGTGGTAAATTCACCAAAGAAGAAAAAAGAGATCTGATGCACATCGCATCCTGCCGCCTGCTAAGTGAGGATGGCTTCTATACTTTTGAAGGCCTGGATCAGGACGGATGGCCCCATTATACAGCCCTCAAACCTTTTACCCTGAAGGGCGTTAAAGAACAGGAAAATTATTTAAAACAGCTCGTCGTGCGTTATTTCAAAAACCAGTACGCCGACCAATTCGAAAAGCATACCTCAACATGAAACAATTTTTCATTCTGCTCCTGGCTGCTGCGGCCATGCTCTCCTGCAACAGCAAAAAATCATCCGATCTGGTTATTATTGAAACTCCCTACGGCATCATGAAGGCCAGACTTTATGACAGCACACCCAAGCACAAATTAAATTTTGAAAAACTGGTCAGTGAGAAATTTTACGACGATCTGATTTTTCACCGCGTCATTCCCGGTTTTATGATCCAGGGTGGAGATCCTGATTCCCGCAATGCGGCTCCCGGCGTGATGCTGGGCGGCGGCGGACCCGGATACACCGTTGATGCGGAGATCGGGAAGTACCATTTCAAGGGTGCCTTGTGCGCTGCACGCCAGGGCGATCAGGTCAATCCGCAGAAAAAATCTTCCGGCTCCCAGTTTTACATCGTCCAGGGCCAGCCTGTGGATCCGGGCCAACTACAAATGATGAACATGACCAAGAACCTCCCATACACTCAGGAGGACATCCAGAAATACGCAAGCCTGGGAGGCACCCCGTTTCTGGATGGCGATTACACGGTTTTCGGTGAAATCGTGGAAGGTCTCGATGTAATCGATAAAATCGCTGCTGTACAGACCGCACCCGGCGACAGACCTGTGCAGGATGTAAAAATGAAAATCAGAATGGGCAAGTGATGGATTCAATCCCACATACTAAAATAATGCGTTTTGTCCTTTTGGGATTTTGGTTTTTGTCCAGTTTGGGTCTGATGGCCCAAAAAAAGAACTGCCATTTTTCTGTTGAGAAAAACTGGGTCCGCATCCCGGAAGGAATCCAATTCACAAACCTTTCCACATCTGCCAGATCATGGGAATGGGATTTTGGGGATGGTACGAAATCTTCCGAAAAGGACCCCATCCATTTCTATTCCAAATCAGGAGTCTACCACGTCAGCCTCAAAGCTTCCTTTGGCAAAAAGACCAAGGAACACAAAATGAAGATCGAAGTGAAGGCGCCAGAAAAATGCCTGGTACGCATCGAAACCAAATTTGGAAACATGCTGGTCCATCTGTACGATGAAACGCCTCAGCACCGGGATAATTTTTCAAAACTCGCAGAGGAAGGATACTACCAGGATCTGCTTTTTCACAGAGTGATAGCCGGCTTTATGATCCAGGGAGGAGATCCTGATTCCAGAAATGCCGCACCGACAGCACAATTGGGCAGTGGGGGCCCCGGTTATACCATTCCGGCTGAGTTCAATTCGAGACTGATTCACAAGAAAGGAGCATTGGCGGCTGCCAGAACGGGGGACGCCGTCAATCCGCAAAAAAAATCTTCCGGCTCACAATTCTATATCGTTCAGGGAAATCCCCAGACAGAAGCGTTGTTGACGCGGGTGGAAGATCAGAAAGGTTTCCGGTATACCGAGGAACAAAAAAACATTTATATTACTTTGGGAGGCACGCCTTTTCTCGATCAGGATTACACAGTATTCGGGGAGGTCATCGAAGGTCTCGAAGTGATCGATCAGATCGCATCGGTACAGACTGGCAGAGCAGACAGACCGATCGAAGATGTAAAAATGAAAGTGGTGCTGCTCCACTAAATAGATAAAGCTGATCACGAAACCAAAGTCGGGGTCATACTTTGTTCCATTTTATTAAAATTCAAAAATCGATTTACTGATCCAACCCCTTGCTTCAGGAATTGAGCCAACTTATTTGTTCATAAGCAAAAGGAGCGAACATATAAATACAATGACCCTGACGGCCAGATGAATAATATGTACCGATGAATCCAAACTCCCTAAAAATCGCGACGAAGCGATAAGGGAAAATCAATATAAGATTATTCGGAATAACTGAAATAGCGCACCATCGCCAAGATCCTCCGGTCTTCCTTTAACTCAGGAAGAATCCCGTAGAGATGATGGATCTGCTCGGGGTAATCCTGTAACAGTTCTTCGATCAAAGCATGGGCTTCTCTCTCAGATCCTGACTGAAGCAGCAATGCGATGCGACAGCATACGAGGTCAGGACCGACAGAATACTTATCTGCCTTATCGAGCACTTTTTTTGCCTTGACATAGTTCTCCTGACGGATCAAAAACTTTATGTAGTCCGACCAATACTGGCTCTGCTCCTGTCCGATCCTGGCTGCCTTGCCATAATGGAGCTCCGCCTTCTTCAGCATGCCCAGATTTTCATAAGCAAGGGCTGCGCCGGCATGAAATTCCTCCCTGTATTCATCCAGAGAAATGGCTTCGAGAAAATTCTCAAGGGCCTTTTGCCAGTTGTGCTCATGCGTATAGCATTCACCCAGATAGAAAAACACTTCGTCATTGTATGGATCCTGATGAACGGATTGTTTCAGTAATTTCTTTGCATCAGGAAACCTGCGCAATTTGATCAGACATTCTGCCATAAAAGCGATAAGCTCAGTGTCCGGACCAAACATCTCGTTTGCTTCTTCGTAGCAGGTATATGCCTTTTCGTACATTCCAACCTGAAGGGATAGTTCCGCACAGTCGAGATAGCCCTGTTCAAATCGGGGGTTGATCAAAAAAGAATACTCCAAAGCTTCGAGTGCCTTTTCGTATTCACCCAAACAAGAATAGGCATGACCCAGGTTATACCAGGCCAGATAGGAATAAGGATTGATGTCTATGATCTTTTGATGCAGTTCGACGCTCTCCTCGTATTTCTTGGAGAACTCGACACTGACCCAGATTTGCTGGAGTGCTTTGGAGTTGTTGGGATTGGTGGTCAACACCTCCTTCAGCGTATAAAACATTTTCTCAAAGTCTTTCATGGATTCGTAAATAAATGCTTCCACTAAATAAATTTCCTGTAACTCGGTTTTATGGAATCTGCATTTAAGTCCCTCTATCAGATTCAAGGCTTCTGCTTCCTTCTTCTGTAATGCGAGCAGTCTGGCATGAATCAGATGCAGGTCCATGTTGTGCACAGAAACAAAAGGTTCTGCGACCTGAATAGTCTGCATGGCTTCATCAAACCTGAACTGGGCCATCAGCAACCTGGCCTTGATGATATAAAAACTGACTTTGCTCTTGCAATACTGAATGGCCAATTCAACTACCTCGAGTGCATTGCTGATAGAGCCTTGCACCTCGTAATGTTGGATCAGCTTATTAAAAGATTTCTCAGTCCATTGCTTGGGAGATAAACTCCTCAATGGACCTTCGAACTCTGAAATGAGTTGATTGAGTTTTGGATTTGGCTTCGTTTTCCTAGACACTACCTTCTCAGGGATTAAATAACGACCCGTAAAAGTATATAATTCCGTTTATACCCTATTCAAAATTATTTTTCCTGAGTCATTCGCAGCTTCCGTAAAGTTTTTTTATAATATAATTAAAAATATCAGAATCAATATTTTACAAATCGGGATATTTTAGCATGTATATCTTGCCTATTCATAACTCACTCTTGTTCACGGAATAGAATTTTTTTTACACCTGGAAAATATTTTTCCAATCCGACTGGCAGTTTTCCTCCGGCGAGGTATACTCCGGTCATAATCATCAGACCAGAATACAAATGCCAGGAAGATAAATGATCTTTTTTCAGCATGACCGCTATAAAGGCCGCAATCAAAGGTTGCAGGTAAATATAGTTGCTGACGAGACCCGGATGACTGTATTCCAGTGCCTTTGCGTTAAATGCATAAGCCAGAAAAGTGGTACACAACAAAACAAACCCCAGGCTCAGCCAATGCACCTCTTCCATAATCTCCCAGCGCACATGAAGCAATTGAGTGAACCCAAAGGGAAGACACATGAGTACCGCGGTCAGAAACAACCATTTCATCAATTCAAAACTTCCGTATTTGCTGATCAGCGCTGGCGCTTTGCTTAGGAACAGGCCAAAAAACAAGGCATTGAGCAATACCATCAGATCTCCCGATAAGCTGGCTCCACTGCCGTCTGTCTGATAGGATGACCGTATCACGAGATAAGCCCCCCCAAAACCAAGAAAACAACCTGCCCACTGAATCGCATTCATCGTCTGACCCTGGACCACGCGGATCAGCATGACGATGATCGGAGTACAGATCATGATCAGCGAGGCATGGATGGGACTGGTCAATGCCAGCCCATTGAAGAACAGAAGCTGATTGGCAAACACCCCTGTAAAAGCGCAAAACAACAAGGCCTGCCAGTCTGATCGCTCCACCTTTTTGGGCAATCCAAAAAAGAGTATGAAAAGTAAGGCACCCGCCAGCAAACGCAACAGGATAAATCCATTGGCCGCGATCAAGCCCGGATCCAGAATAATCTTGGCAATGCTGTAATTGGCCCCATAGATCCAGGCCACGGCCATCAGTAACAAATGTGCCTTCAGATAATGCTTACTCACAGGTTCTCTAGTATAGGGAGGTTAAATGAGCTTGCACTGCTGCGTGGATTTGCAAAGATGAACAACAGGCCACTCATGATCAGGTAACCATAAATCATGCCCGTTCTGCGAGGCGTCAGGGCCCAGGTGTCATTTTCAAAGGTA
>Ga0116143_10006020_pt1 | contig 10718 bp, 6 predicted proteins | sample AD_UKC034_MetaG_FD_89745 | JGI IMG/M metagenome (GOLD analysis project Ga0116143, IMG submission 89745) | Active sludge microbial communities of municipal wastewater-treating anaerobic digesters from USA - AD_UKC034_MetaG | ecosystem: Engineered > Bioreactor > Anaerobic > Digestate | place: USA...
GATTTACGTCGTGGGACATGGCAGCAGCAGTGCCAACAATCCCCATCACGGAGCCCACGATTGCGGTGCCTGCAGCGGTCGGCCAGGTTCTGTCAACGCTCGCGTATTTTCCTCCATGGCAAACCACCGGGGTGTAAGGGCGATCCTTACTGCAAGGGGGCTTCACATTCCGGATGAAACGCGATTCGTTGGTGGACTGCACGATACCGCCTCTGATGAAATCGCTTTTTACGATGTCAAAGAGCTGTCCTCACTGCACCAGCAAAAGCACGAAAAAAACGTCCTCGCCTTCGAAGATGCACTCAATTTTAATGCCAAGGAAAGATCTCGGCGATTTGCCTCCATCAATACCCGGCAAGCCATCCACAAGGTCAGAGAAGCCATTCGCAGAAGATCCGTTTCCTTTTTTGAACCCAGACCTGAATTGGGTCATGGCACGAATGCCCTGTGTTTTGTTGGAAACAGGCATCTGACCAAAGATCTCTTTCTGGACAGAAGGGCTTTCATGAACTCCTATGATTACCGCAGCGACCCAAATGGCAAATACCTGCTCAACGTGATGCGGCCATTGCCTCCGGTATGTGGGGGCATCAATCTGGAGTACTATTTCTCCAGAGTGGACAATTATAAAATGGGAGCGGGCACCAAGCTTCCTCACAATGTGATGGGACTGATCGGCGTCGCCAACAGTGCGGATGGAGACCTTCGTCCGGGCCTCCCACTTCAGATGATCGAAGTACACGATCCCATCCGATTGCTCATCCTTGTAGAACATCATCCGGAAGTGATCTTACGGACCATTCAATCAGACCCTGGCCTGTACGATTGGTTTGACAAAGGATGGGTCCATCTGGTTGCCATACCACCGGATACCTCTGAGTTCTTCTATTTCAGAAAGGGAAGTTTTGAAAATTACCAACCCAAACTGGACCAGGTATCCACCCTGGAGGATATTCACGATTTTCTGGAATCGGCGAGGGAAATGGAAACCAATTATATTGTACATGCGACTCAGGAAAACCTCCCTGTCCACATCATTAAAAAATAAGCTATGTCCCCATTCATTCCTGTATTCGTAATGCTGCCCCTGATCTCCTTTCTTCTGGGATTGGTGATTCCAGCCAAAAAAGAAAAAATTATCTTCTGGACCTCGGCCGTTCCCGTTCTGATGCACCTCGCATTCTATGTGATCTTCAGCATCTATTGGATCATGGATGGAAGCCCAGACCTGCACTGCAAGGGACCCATACTCTACAAAACAAAGGACTCAGAATTTTCCATTGATTTTTTCTACGATAAGTATTCGGGCATTTACCTTTTGGTATCCGCTATATTGACCTATCTGGTATTGGTGTTCAGCCGGTACTACATGCATCGGGAGAAAGGGTACAAGCGATTTTTCAACAACATCATGTTTTTTTATACCGGCCTTTGTGTCATCCTCTTTGCCGGCAATCTGGAAACACTTTTCATCGGCTGGGAGATCATAGGCATCACTTCCTTTTTTCTGATCGGTTTCTACCGTGACCGATATCTGCCGGTCAAAAATGCGCTCAAGGTCGTTTCCCTTTATCGCATAGCAGACGTTCTTCTGTTGCTGGGCATCTGGTTGTGCCATCATTACTTCAGCCGCAGCATCAGTTTTTTCGAAATCAATGAACAGCACCGCAATGGAACAGCCCTGATCAGCGATCCTGCCCATGCGATCATCATACCCCTCATCTTTGTAGCGATCGCTATGGTCAAGTCAGCACAATTCCCCTTTTCCTTTTGGCTACCCAGGGCGCTGGAAGGACCCACTACCTCATCTGCCATCTTTTACGGATCGCTCTCATCGCATATTGGAGTATTTCTGCTGGTCCGTAGTTTTCCGCTCTGGGATCAGGAAATATGGATCCGCGTTTTGGTCATTTTGATCGGATTGGTGACCAGTATGGTAGCCACTCTGATCGCCAGGGTGCAATCCTCGGTCAAAACGCAGATCGCTTACAGTTCCATTGCACAGATCGGACTGATGTTCATCGAGGTCGCATTGGGTCTGCATTATCTGGCCTTATTCCATTTTGCAGGCAATGCGTTCCTGCGCACCTATCAGATCCTCGTTTCACCTTCTGTTTTGAATTATCTGATCCACGATCAGTTTTTCAACTACATCCCCAGACAACACGAAATCGACAACTCCTTTTGGGGTAGATTGAAAAAGGCAATTTACATACTGAGTATCCGGGAATGGAACATGGACTATTTCGCCTATAAATGGCTATGGCAGCCACTCAAGAAAGCAGGTGGTATTTTCCAATTTTTATCCTTTCGCATCCTCACTGTCCTTTTTATTCCCGTCTTTTTGACTGGAATTATTTTGGCCTACAACCAGGAAAACATTCCCCATAGCGTCATAGGAATTTTACCGCTCTTCATGATCTCCATCAGCCTTGTGCTCATCCTCAAAGTCTTTGCCTTCAGAGGCTCGGCGATCCAGGCCTGGATCCTCACTTTTCTCAGCCAACTGTTCATTTCCCTGGCCATCGCATTCAATGAAGAATTCGACTTCGCTCAAGTGTATCTGTACCTAAGCGGAATCCTGATCTCCGCAGCCCTGGGCTACTTTTGTCTCAGCTGGCTGAAGAAACAGGGTGAGCACATAGCTTTGAATAAGTTTCATGGTCACTCCTACGAGCATCCCAGACTGACCCTCGCCTTTATGCTGGCGATATTGGGTCTCGCCGGATTTCCCATCACGCCTACCTTTATCGGAGAGGACATCCTTCTGGGCCACGTGCACGAAAATCAATACCTGCTCACCTTCCTGATCGCACTCTGCCTGATCATGGATGGACTGGTGGCATTCCGGATTTATTCGAGGATCTTTCTGGGACCCCACGAAAAAGGCTATCACGAGGTGGCCTACCGCTCATCGTAATAACTTGGTGGTTTTGAATATGGATTTTAGGGTCGTTTGCTGAAAAGCAAACGGCCCTATCTCCTTTTTAAAACCAGGCTGTCAGCGGGATATTGTTGTGCGATCAGGTCCATCTGCATCTGAGCCCAGGAAGTGATCCTGGTGCGCTCCTCAAGGGATAACTTTGCTTCCGGATGCATGCCCAACCAGGTATAGGATTTCAAAGGCATCTCCCCTTCCTTGACCGTTTCGATGATCTCCTCAAATTTGTGGTTCTGCACGGCAATTCGGCGACCTGCAAACTCAGAAAAATTGAGATGCTCTTTTCCTTCGTCTATGTGGTGTTTCAGCCACCAGCCCAGCGGTTGCACGCTGCTGTACCAGGGATAGATGGTTTCATTGCTGTGGCAATCGTAGCAGGCCTTCTTCAGAATACGCTGCACATCTTCCGGAACCTGGTAGTGGTTGGCTATGTCTGAAGCCTGAACCGCCGGTGCTGTTTTGTCGATCTGGAAGAACTGACACAGCATCAACAGGGCAAGCAGGGCGATGATAATTTTTCTGATCATGATCTGAATTTATTGGGAAATGAAAAATCTGATTTGCGTTTTTCCCTTGCTGTGGTGCAGCAGGGCCTGGTAAATGCCCGGTATCAGAACCGGTTGATCAAAGACGATGCGGTTCTGTTCCCGACGCATTGCGCGGAGTGGTATGTTGCGTCCCTGCATATCAAAAAATCTGCATTCTGAGTCTTCCTCTAAGCCTTCAAGAAGGATCTGGTTGCCATTGGAGAAGATCCTGATCTCAGTTTCTCTGTTGCTTTCTTTAACAGCAGTGGCAAACAGGTCGTTCTTAAGGATCCTGCCCTGGTGGGTAGCGATGTATCCCAGATTCCTGGAGATCAGATCCACAGAGAAAAGATGCTCGGCACCCAATGGACTTTGCATTTGCTCCCAGCTTGTACCGCCGTTTACCGTACGCAGGATGGTGCCATTAAAACCGACTGCCACACCGACCTGATCATCGGCAAAATCGAGATCCATCAAAGCTTCCTGAACGCCGGATTCCTGCCGTACCCAGCTGTCTCCGCCATCGGTTGTCTTGTAGATCCTGCCTATGTCGGCACAGGCATATCCTGTCTGCCCATCGACAAATACGATCCTTCTGATCCAGTCTGCCGGAGGGCTGAAGGGGAAACCGGTCACTTTATACCAATTCTCTCCGCCATCGTCTGTGCGCATCAGCACATTGGACCCGGAGGCAAATCCCTTTTGTCCGTCTATAAAGTAAATGGCGTAGAACAGATTGTTGATGCCACTGGGCCTTTGCTCCCAGTTTTGTCCACCGTCCGTCGTCCTGAGCAACAATCCGTTTGCACCACAGGCATGGCCATTCTTCTCGTCTGTAAAGCAAATTCCCCAGATCTGTTCGCGGGTACCGCTATTCTGTGTTTCCCATTTCAGTCCGCCATCTCGGGTATGCAGGATCAGGCCTTCGTTTCCACTGATCCAGACGGTCTGCTCGTCGAGAATGAAGATATCCATAAACCGGGTGGCCGAATATCCTGAGTTCTGCGGAGTAAAACTAAGCCCTCCATTGGTGGTCTTGTAGATGTTCATCGTACTGCCGTTGTACAGACTGCTGGTGCAATATCCGAGCTCTGAATTCAGAAAACGGATCTTCTGGATGGTCTGAGCCGGATTGAACCTCTGGATCTCCCTCCAGTCCTGAGCCTGCAGAGAACTTCCGCAAAGGAATAAGCCGGCTAAGCACAAGGATTGAAACAGTAAAAAGGTCTTCCGGCAGGAAACCGGGTAGCCCGTAAATTTGATAGTAGAGAGTTTCTGGTTCATCATGGCACCAATCAGTTTTTTACAAAAATAATCAGTCTTTCCGGATATGCTGACCGTTTAAAATAATAACCACCGTGCAGACTAAGCCCATTGCGTCTGATACTGCTAAAAAAATGACTTGCAGACCGTGAGCCCATTCCTTTATGCAAAGCTTAACTCTTCTTCATACATTGATCAAAATTGTTCATCTCCTTAAAGATTCTATTTCCATTCTACCCCACTCGAACCTTCTTCAGGAAAATAGAAAGAACTGAGACAAACCTGCTGGAAATTCACCCACGGGTCAGGAAGACCTTCCGCAGAAGGTGGTCCATGTATGTCAAAATTCTGAAATAAAGACCCGGCGACTTCTAAACTTGAATAAATCACTCCTTTTTTGAGTACAAAAAAATCGGATCTGCTTTTTGAATTAAAAGGCCCTGTCAAAAAGATGGGCAATATCAGTTACCCAAGGAAAAAAATAAGAAAATGCCCGTCATGAGTTCACCCCAGCAGGATCGTTTTTCAATACCAATATTCAGAATACTGTTATTCAGTTTATTCTGTCTGGTCTGTTCATCCCCGAAGGCCATAGCACAAACTTTTAATGAAATTTTAGGAAGGCCAACCGACAAGTCTATCACAATCAGTTCTTTGTTCAGTCAGGTCGTCGAAGTTAAATTTGATTACGGCACATCGCCCACGGACCTTTCATTCGCCACTTCCTGGTTGCGGAGCATCCCGGATACTCCGGTGGTGATGGAGTTGAAGCCACTTGAGGCAAACAAAAGGTATTTTTACAGAACAACATACAGGCTTCCCGGCTCTGCAAATTTCAAATCAGGTCCGGTCAGAACCTTTCATACACAGCGTGCTCCCGGATCCAGATTCACCTTTACCCTGGAGGCCGACGAGCATTTGTACGACAAAAAAGGGATCCCCAGCCTTTACCGGATATGCCTTGACAATCAGGCTGCCGACTCTGCCGATTTTGTCATTTCACTCGGTGACACCTTTGGAGATGACCATACTCCACTGGAAACTTCCAGTGAAGATATGCGACTGTTACACCTGGACTATCGCCAGTACCTGGGACAACTTTGCCATTCTTCGCCATTCTTCTTTTGCCTGGGAAACCACGAAGGAGAAAGCGGTTACTGGCTGGATCAAACGCCTCCCTACAACATAGCGGTTTACGGAACAAACTGGCGTAAATTCTATTATCCCAATCCTTTTCCCAACGAATTCTACTCTGGAAACAGTACCCAGGAGCCCTGGGGCATAGGCTATCCTGAGAACTACTACGCCTTCCAGTGGGGCGATGCCCTTTTTGTCATTCTCGATGTATACCGCGATTGTGATGTAGACGAAAAGCCAAAAAACTGGGACTGGACCCTTGGAGAAACGCAGTACAACTGGTTTAAAAAAACACTGGAAACCAGCAATGCCAGTCATAAGCTGGTTTTTGCCCACCACAACCGGGGACAGGGTCGCGGAGGTATTTTGCCATCCCGGGGATACGAATGGGGAGGCTACGGCAACAACGGGAACGGCGCGTGGGAGTTTGACAAAATGCGGCCTGGCTGGGAAATGCCCATTCACCAGCTCATGGCGGCCCACGGTGTCAAGATCTTTTTCCAGGGACATGACCACCTTTACGCATGGGAAAAAATGGACGATGTGGTCTATCAGGAAGTGCCTATGCCAAGCGACACGACATATCAGATCGGAATGCTGGCCAACGCTGACGCCTACACAGACATCACGCTCGACGGTTCCGGCCACCTGAGGGTGACGGTGGATGCCAGCTGTGTGACCGTGGATTACGTGGCTGCCTATTTGCCCAAGGACACCCTGGACGGGCATAAAAACCGCGAAATAAGACATTCCTATACCCTGGGCACTTGTACGAGTTCTACGGACGACAAAGCTCGGACCCGGGACCTTTCTGCATTCGAAGTTTTTCCAAACCCCGCAAGAGACCTGTTGACTATAAGAGCAACGACCCCTAGCCCTCATGACCGGAGTCTGTCCCTGTACAACACCCAGGGCCAGCTGGTCCGTTCGGAGGTATTGGGTGCCGGCAGCGAAAACTTAAAGTTGGACCTGTCCGGTGTGGCGCCCGGTATCTACCAGATCAGGTTTTTGGACAGACAGAATTCAAACTGGAAAAAAGTAATGATCCATTAATCAAACCTGCATCGTGAAAAACAGCTTTTGGCTTATCGCCCTGATCGCCACACTTCTTTCGACCGGAAACCCATCTGCTCAACCCAACGGGTCCATCACGAGGGGAGTCGGGATGACTACGATCCCCGACCTGCTGCCTAATTGCCCAAGCAATCATAAAACCCCTCTTGGGCGGATCCTGTCGACTGATGGCAAAACCTGGATCGTCCCGGCAGAAACCAGTTTCCAGAACGGCTTGAAATGTTCGGATTTGTTCAATACCTGCAATGGCATCACACCGGCAAAACTTTCCGACGCCAATTTATCAAACGTTCCGGTGATTGAGATTGATCCGGGCGGAGACCTGATTACCGGATATTTATTTGCAGACAATTATTTTGAACTTTTCGTCAATGGGGTTTTGGTAGGTGTTGACCCGATTCCCTTCACTCCGTTTAATTCCTGCGTGGTCAAATTTCGCGTCAAACAACCTTATACCCTTGCGGTAAAGCTGGCAGACTGGGAGGAAAATCCCGGGCTGGGTTCTGAACTGAACAATGGCAACAAATATCATCCGGGGGATGGTGGATTTATTGCTCAGTTTAGCGATGGCACTGTGACGGATGCCAGCTGGCGTGCGCAGACTTTTTACCTGGCTCCCATAGAAAATTTAAATGCAGTCACCGAACTTCCGGATGGCACTCATTCTACTGCCTCAGCTACTACTTCGCCGACCTGCGATGCGAACTGCTATGGAGTTCATTACGAAATCCCGTCTGACTGGATGCGTCCGGATTTTGACGATTCCGGCTGGCCAAAAGCATCTCTCTATCAGACCTCACAGGTGACAAACCAGGCTGCATTTATTAATTTTGAAAACACCGCATGGGCAAAGGCAAGATTTATCTGGAGCTCAAATTTGATCCTGGACAACCTCGTCCTGGCGCGAAAAACAATCGGCACTTCCTCCACTGCAGATCTTCTCAACCGTTTTAGGATCACAGCTGAAAATCCTTTTGATCATAAAATAAGCCTGGTCTTTGAGCAAAATCTGAACGGCCTTTTTTGTCGTCTTTCGGATGTGGAGGGCCGGGAAGTTGCATTTTGGCCCTCTGTAAGCGGGATTCCCGAAAAAAAGACGGATTTGGCCCTGCCTGCGAATCTGCCTTCGGGTATTTATTTTCTGCAGATCTCAAATAAGGAGAAAAGTCATTCATTCAAACTCATTCATCAATCATTCTGATACCATGAAAACCAGGAACCGGATTAATACAATTGCATTCGTCCTATTTTTCTTTGTGGCCTTGATTATTAATGTTTCTGGCCACAATCTGAGGGATGGACATTTACCCCACCGGAAATTTGAATTAAAAAACCATCATCACCTTCATGCATCTTTCCTGATGATGCGCCGGGACTCGGTTTTCCTTGAAACTGAAAACGGCTCCGTAAGAACTATTCCTTTGTCCGATTTTTCAAAGGAGGACCAGCGCTTCTTGCTGGGAAGAATGGCTGAAATAGCACAATTGAATCAGCCCCGTGCAAAAGCGACATGGCATCAGACAAATGCCTTTCAGGACCGGTCCGGATCTGATGGTGGCAACTGGTCTCTTTTCTTTTTGTACCTGTCCATACTGGCCGCGGTAACTATTTACCTGATCCGTCAGTATGCACAGCTTCCCGGGATTCTCAAACTTTTGTCTGTGGCCAGTGTGACCTTATTCACGGCCTTTACATTATTCTCATTCAGGAAGCAGCTTCTGGGCCCCGATCCTCTTTTTATTGATGCGGCATTCAAACCCTTCAAGCCCGAGGTGGCTACAAGGTGGGACGCAAACTGGTTTTATGTTGAATCAAAAGGAATTCCGACCACCCACTCGATGATGACGGGGATCACCTCATGGCAACAGCAGGTGCCTATCCCGCAATGTTACATTGGCAACAATGCCTGGCAGATTCCACTCAACCCAGTTTTGGCTACAGAACCTGTACCGGTCAATCCGCAACACTTTTTGCGTGGCGCCGTGGCGATCGCTGCCAACGGGGTACCTATCTTCAATCCCTATACCAACACGGGAGTCGATGCCCTTCTCGATGGCCAGCTCGATCAATGGGGCGGACACAGCGGCAGAGCAGATGACTACCACTACCACGTAGCCCCTTTGTTTCTCGATAGCCAGACCGTTGAAATTCTACCGATCGCCTTTGCTCTGGATGGCTTTGCCATTTATGCCGGCCGCGAGCCCGATGGCGCTCCCATGCTTCCGCTCGATGCCAATCATGGCCATTTCGATGCTTCCGGTATTTATCATTACCATGGAACACCTGAAGCTCCGTATATGATCGGTAAAATGGTCGGTCGAGTGACGGAAGATGCTACGATGCAAATTATACCCCAACCACGGGCCACTCCCGTGAGACCTTCCCTGACGCCCCTCAATGGAGCAACCATCACGGATTTTCAACCAAACGGCAAGGGGAATGGATATATCCTGACCTACACCAGAAATGGCCAAAACACTAAGGTGGATTATTCCTGGACAAAATCAGGAACCTATACTTTTAATTTTATTTCTTCATCAGGAACGATTCAGGAGGTATACAATGGATTTTTGCCCTGTGAAGTTACCACCCAGGTGGGAGATCTCGGCGATGATCTGTATTCTGTTCAAGTCTTTCCGAATCCGGGCCGGGGTAAAATTTCCATCGCCATTAAGGGTATGGACCTGGAATCTGTTCATGGCATTTTTGTTTTTGATCTGAATGGCAGGTTGGTATTTCAAAAAAATCAACCCGTCCTGAGCCTAGAAACAGATGAATGGCCGCAAGGCAGCTATTTTGTAAAAGTGATCCACGACCGTGGTGAGTTGAACCAAAAAATCATCATCCCATGAGATCAGACCGGCTCAGATCTCAAATATTCGCCATGCTGATATTGGTCTGTATACATCCCGGCTCAGGCCAGGGCGTATTCAAAACCATGCTTCGTCTTCCCGACACCGGTCAGGATGCCAGTTTCACAAATACACCGGGAGAGGATTCAGATTACAAGATCAACCCTCCTTTTTTTCTTGTCCCTGGAGATGGCACGGTCATTGACACGGTGACCGGACTCATGTGGCAGCAAAGCGACGGCGGTGAAATGAGCTTTGAGTCCGCTGAAAATTATTGCCAGAATCTCATTCTGGGTGGTTTTTCGGACTGGCGGTTGCCGAATGCGCAGGAAGCATTTTCGATCCTGAACCACGGCAGGCAAAACCCTCCCCTGGACCCTGCGGTATTTCCAAACTCTGGTGCAGAATATTGGTGGACCAGTGAATTACAAGCAGGTAATGCCAGCAAAGTATGGGTGACCAATGCAGGTGGTGGAATCGGAAATCATCCAAAAGCAGAAACCGTCAGTGCAGGAGGTACTAAAAAATTCCACGCCAGGGCCGTCCGGGATGTGGCTCCGCCTGCAAAAGTTTCAGCTCAGTACACGGATATGGACAGCGTGGTGATGGACAACCTGACCGGACTGGAGTGGACGAGGTTTTCATCAAGGGACTCCATGACCTGGGAAAATGCCCTGCTCTTTGCTGAAAACCTGGTGATGCAAGGTAAATCAGACTGGCGTCTGCCCAATATTAAAGAACTTGAATCACTCAACGATGAGACGCGTAGTCAACCTTCGGTGAATCCGGGCATTTTTCAAGACATCGGAACGAAAAAATATTGGTCCGGCACGAGCTTACCTAGCCAACAACTGCAGGCTTGGTTTATGAACACCGGTTTTGGCGTGATTTCCCATGAACTAAAAACGACTAAAAACAACGTCC
>Ga0116143_10006025_pt1 | contig 10711 bp, 13 predicted proteins | sample AD_UKC034_MetaG_FD_89745 | JGI IMG/M metagenome (GOLD analysis project Ga0116143, IMG submission 89745) | Active sludge microbial communities of municipal wastewater-treating anaerobic digesters from USA - AD_UKC034_MetaG | ecosystem: Engineered > Bioreactor > Anaerobic > Digestate | place: USA...
CCGGCGCTGAGGTCCAAGAACGCCTGCCACACTTCGGCCAGGTCCTCGTGCAGGATCGGCCGGTCATCCCAGCTCGGCGTCGGCCGGCCCTTGGCCGCCCGCCGCTCGGCGATCTCCTGCAGGGCGGTTACCCCTTCGCCCCATTCCATGTGCCACTGCAGGACGGCTAGGAGTTTTTTTCCGCGTCGTCCAAGAGCTCCTGGCGGAACAATTCACTCTCGCCCGCGGTATTCAGGACCCACGCGTAGAAGTCCTGCAACGTCGGATCGCCGAACAGCTCCAGGCATTTTTCGGGGCTGTAGGGGATCGGCTCGCCGTCGTCGTCCTGCAGGTTTCGCCAATCCACGACGATGAACCGCGCCACCGCCGGTTTGATCAGCTCCAGGATCTTCTCGCCCGCCTCGCCCGTCCCCGCCCGCAGCTGGCGCAGGTGGGGTTTCAAGAGCCGCCGGCGTGCCGCCTTGAACCGCTCGCTATTCAATGAGGCAATGCAGACCTCGATGCCCTCGGCAAACGGCACCCACGTCCCGTTTTCAGCCCGCTGGAGGTCCGTGCGGATCGCACTCAACTTCGCCACGTCACATCCTTTCCTTGTGGGTTCCCCCCACATTGGAGCCCTACGCCGCCGGGAACCGCGCGATCCGGATCGTCACATCCTCGGTCGCGTGGCGGAACGCCTGGAACGACAGATTCGCCAGCACATCCTGGTTCTGCGCCCCCGCCTGGCGGCTGCCGTCGGTGAACCGCGCGTTCGGCAGGTCGATCACGTAGGCGTTGCCCGCCCCGTCCAGCAAGACCAGGCTCAGCGATGTCGCCGTGTAGTTCAGGTACTTGTCGAACAGCGTCGCGCTCTCGAAGTACGCCTCCAGCGTCCCCGTCACGTTCACCGTCCCCGTGCCCATGTCGAAGGCCCCGAGGTGGCCCAGCTTCTCGCGGGCCCGCAGGTTGTTCGCTAGCGTAAAGCTCACGCTCTGCGCATTGAGCACGGCACCGCCTTCGAGCAATCCCGTGATGTCGTCCACGCCGTTCATCACCTCGCCCGTCGCCGCCGCGTCGTAGCCCGTCCCGCCACTGGCCGCCAAGGACTCCTCCCGCGATCCGATGAACCCCACCGACCCGGTGATCATCGCATTGAGGGCCGCGTTCAGGCTCAGCGTGTCCACCATCATCCCCGTGAACAGACTCAGCTCGCCCGTCAGGTCGCTGAACGTGCGCTCGATGTTGAACGAGGTCTTCGTGGTGCCATTGACGATCTGGCCGCCTTGCGTAATCGTGACGCTCGGCGACGCGGACTCATCGACCAGCGTGCCGCCCGAGACCTGGATCTCTCCGGCCGCCACCGACACCAGCTTGAAAAACCCGTTGTTCGCGGCGTTGCTGAACCCCGAGACCTTGATCCACTGGCCCACATCCAGGTCGGCCAAGCCATTGCCCGAATCCGTGAACGTGTTCCCCGTCGCCACCGCCGCGATGGTGGTGATCGGCCCCACCGTCTCCGGACTGGACCAGCCCGCCGACATCAGCGCCGCCGCCAATAGATCATCGTACGCCCCGTAGCTCATCTCATAATTGATCTGGCCCGAGGCGTGGATGCTCGTCCGCGCCACATCGGCAATCTGCCGGTCGCTGCGGATCTCCTGGGAGACCTGGATCCCCGTCTCCTGCTTGAGGGTTTCGCCGGTATGCCGGAGGATCTGCAGGTTCGAGCCGGTCACCTTCACGCCGAAGCTCGTCTCTTCGACGCACGCCAACTGCACCCGGTTGGTATCTGATACTCCCATCGCTTTGACCTTTCCGAATTGGCCCTTGGCCTTGTCTTACCCGAGATCGTCCGCCCAAAACGGGCAGTGGACATTGATCTGCCAGGTGCTTTCAGACCGCCCGACCCGCACGATCGACGGCGTGCCAAAATGCACGTTCGACGCCTCCACCCCCCGGAACGCCGTCGTGATCCGGTCCGCCGCCTCCAACGCCGGCTGATCCCCATACTCGACCGGGACGAACAGGCTGACCGTCATCACACCCACCGTCCGGAACCGCCGGCTGGCCGGCGCCCCCAGCGACACCTGCTCCGTGTCGCCCCAATGAATCGTCAGCCGGCCGTGCAAAGCATGGGGCCGGTCCAGGCCCGCGTTGTCGTACTGCGTCGGCAGGCTGTATACGTCCGCGATCTGCGCTTTGAACCGACTGCGTATCGTGTTGGCCACGCTCTCGAACGTCACCGAAACAGGCTCCGCAGTTCCTCGACCGTGATCCGCAGCATCCCGTTGGGGGCCTGCTTACTGGACCCTTCCTCCAGGAACTCGATATACTCCACGTTGTTCGTGATCCAGACCACCTGCCCGGGCGGCAGTAATGAAAGGGCGGCGACACCCCTGGCCACCACCTCATCACCGGTCTTGTCACATGTCGCCAAGGCCTGCTGCGCCGGCGACCCAATTGTCACCTGCCAGTTGCCGCGGGCCCGCCCCGTATCCACCGGCGTGCGAAACGCCAGCCGGCGCAGGGCCTCCAGCACGATCTTCTTCTGGAACGCCACGCCCTCCCGGTCGATCCCTCGACCGAACGCGTCGATGTCCCGGTTAAAACCCTCGATGCTCATCCCCGCCTCAACTGCAGCAGATACAGGCACACCTGTTCGCCGCTGTAGATCGGCTCCACGCTCACGATCCGATACACCTGGCCGTCGATCGTCACCGTCATCGCATCCGGCTTCGGCGTGAACGCCAGCCCCGAGGCGGCAATCCCCGTCTGCATATCCCCGGCCTGAATCACATCCGGCCCGCGGTACCCGTGCTCATAGGGGTACGGCGGGATGATCTTCACCGTGTAGGGCGTCCCCGTTCCCGGCGTCAGTTTCCCGGTGGTCGGGTCGTAGCCGGCGCTGGGATACACCGTAAACACCGCATCCTTGCCGAAGGTCTCCAGCTTCGAGAGGACCAGGGGAACGAACTTGGCATCCAGTCGCGTCGCCACGACCTATCCCCTTGCCATCACGTCACCCGGCACGAGGATCCGCCGCAGCAGGCCCGCGATCTTCGGATAGTACGGCACCTGCGACTTGCCTCCCACGTACTGAAGGCTCTCCGTGATCGGCCCCACGGACACGGACTCGGCCGCCAGCTCGCCCGGGTTGGCAATGGCCCCCAGCAGATCATCGCCCGCCAGGTGCCGTAGGGCCGCCTCGACCGCCGCGGTCTTCACCGCCACGGGGATCTCCGCGCTGTCGTACGCATAACCATCCTCATCGACCGCAGAATACCGCGGCCAACTGAGGGCGTTGTCCCGGCGGGCCTTGTAGCCCACGAACCGGCCCCCGAACTTGAGGTCCACGTACTGCGTCCCCCGCCGCAGGGCCTCTTCCTGGGTCGCCTGATCCGCCGCCGTCCACGTGGCCTCCGCGCCATGGTCCTGGACGTACTGATCGGCCTCGGCGAGGGTGACGTAGCTGTTGGCGTTTGCCTTGCCGCTGCCGTCCTCGACCACGAACGTCGCCGGCATCGCTTACGCCCCGCCGGCCGCGCCAATGGCCTCGATCAGGTCGGCCTTCTTCAGGCTCGCGTAGCCCTCTATCCCCAGAGCGTCGGCCCGCTCTCGCAGCTCGGCGACCGTCAGCCGGTCCAGCTCGCCGCGGCGGGTGATCAGCGTGACCTCCTGCGCCCCCTCGCTTTCCCCTGACGCATCGGCCTCATCGTTCTCTGGGCCGCGGGCGGGCGCCGCGCTCGGCGCCTCGCCTTCCAGCCGGTAGCCCCTGGCCCGGTACCTCTCCAGATCGCTTTCGTTGACGATCATCCGCCCGGCGGGCCCCACGATCCTTACCGTCGGCAGTGCTCCCATCACGGCTCCTTACCTGTCAAAAAAATCACAGTGCAAAATGCAAATATCAAAATGATTTTGATCTTTGATCTTTGATGTTTGATTTTCCTGTGTGGTATCCAGGTCCCGCCCGGCGTCACCCGGGCGGGACGGTTGGATGCATCAGGCGGCCGGGCTACACCTGGCCGCAGCCCCGGCACGCCAGGTTCGGATCGAGCGTCTTGATCCCGTACAGCACATCCAGGGCCACGTGGACCTCCGAGGAGTTGCCCACGTAGTACAGTCGGCTGCGCAGCGCCAGGCCGGTCTTGGGATCGGTGATCGTCGCCACCCGGGCCCCCAGCTCGTTGCCGATATCCGTCAACGGCGCCATCGCCAGCCCAAACGCATTCCGGTGAAACGCCAGATTCGCCACATGCGAATCCGTCCGCAGCGTCACCGCCTCATCGCCGATGCACGCCGCCGCCAGCTTCGGCGTGATCGACACGCTGATCGCATTGGCCGACGCCGTGGCCTCCGCCGTCACCGCGTAGCGCTGGCTGTGGCCCGCGATCACCAGCGAGTCCCCGGCCTTGAGACTGCCGGTCAGGGCGGTGTCGTAGAGCGTCACGCTGGTCGCCCCCGCCGCATGGGCCCCGCTGACCTTCGGCGCCGTGGCCGTGACCGACCCGGCCGTGTGGGTCTGGACGTTCTGGTTGGCGAAGATTTCCAGGCCGAACTTGCGCCCCAGCGTCCCCCGCATCTGGGCCGCCACACCCGTATCGCCCGCCCCCTGGTGCTGGGTGAAGGCGCTGAGCCGCAAGAGCCCCTCCTGCAGGGCCCCATCCACCATGTAGTGCATCCGGTCCACATCGTCCACCGGCACCCCATTCTCGAACATCACCCGGCGCGGCCCGGTGACGTCCGATACGTCGATCGCCGTATCGTCGTGGTTATCGTGGAACCAGGGGATGTCCCGATACAGGGCACACAGCTTCAGGTCGATGTCGTTGGCCAGGGCGTACGCCGCCGGCCGAATGTGGTCGGCGATGATCCGCTCCCCGGTAAGCGCCAGCTCCTTGTCCGTCAGCGCGAACTTCACCTCCCGCCAGTAGTCCAGCGTGAGATTCACGTACTGGGTATCCAGGTCCTGCGCCGCGCTGGGGGCGTTTTCGGCGGTGAACGTGCTGGGCTTGCGGATGCTGATCGTCTGGCCCCGCCGAAACGACCGACGCTCCTCATCATAGCCCCGGTGCACGCGGGCCGCCATCCCCAGGGCCTTCTCCAGATGGATCAGGGCCTCCTGGGCGTAAAAGATGGGGTTGTACACCCCGAGTGTGTTCGTTGCCATCGGATCAACCTTTCTTTATGGCCGAGAACGTGGTTCGTGTCAGTCCACGATTTGCAGCGTCTGGCCCGCCTTGAGGGCGGCCTCCTTGGCACTGCGGTACCGGTACGGATCCTTGGCGTCGGCGGCGCTGATCTGGTAGGGACTGTTGGGCCGCGGGTGACTCGTCACCGTCCCGCTCGAGCCGCTGCCCGAGGCCCCCGTCCCCTCGAAGCACACCCCATAGAGGGCGGACTGCTTCATCTCGGCGACCAGCTCCTCGATGCTCATCGGCCCGGTCTTGCCCGTCGCCGGGCTGATCCGCACGTTGCCGTCCGGCCCGACCACCTCGACCACGAACTCGCCGTTCTCGGTCTCCCGCAGCCGGGTCGCGGCCTTCACGTGCGGCAACAGCAACTCGGCGTTGCCCTTGGCGTCCGCCAGGGCCTTGAGGGCGCTGGCCTCCACGAGCATCCGCTCCACCTGCCCGGTGCGCTTGCCCAGCTTGTCCTGCAGGGCCTTGAGCTCCGTGCGGTGCTTTTCCTCGAGATGGCTCTTGAGCGTTTCGATCTGCTCCTTGACCTTGTCCTCCGGCCGCCAGTTGGCCATCTCCTCGACCTTCTTGAGCGCCACCCGGGCCTTCTCGGCGTCGAGTCCCTCGAACGCCTTGACCAGCCCTTCGGCCTTCTCCCGGCTGGCCCGCTCGGCACTCAGCGCCGACTTGAGTCCCTTGACGTTCTCCAGCGCAAAATCCCCCACCGGTGTCACCTCCAGCAGGTACGTCCCGTCCTCCTGGGGTGTGTACTCCTTCTGGAGATCCTCGCCGAGCCCGTCAAACACGTCCCTGGTGATGATTGCCGCCAACGCCATAATCCACTCCTTCTCGGCCTCCCGCCGACCGATCTCGTCTCGGAATCGTCCCGATCCCGGGGCGTCCCGCCCATTCGCCTCTATCTGCAACGCCGGGAACGTCCCGGCCTGACACCGAATACATCAAAGATCAAAATGGTTCTGCATTTTGCATCTTGCACTGTGATTTGCCGGATGGCCGACCGGCCAAACCGCCCGCTCTCTAGTGAATGTACACTATTTTCGGGCCTTGCGCCGGGCCGCCCGAAGATCCTCCGAATTCAATCCCTCCCGCCTTCGCAGCTCCTCCAGCGTCAACCGCCGCCCGTCCACGCTGAACCGCTCGATCTTCACCTTGCCCTCTCGATACAGCCGGCCCCGCGTCGGCCCCAGGACCTCATCCTGCACCGCGGCCGGCTGCTTCTTCAACCACTCGTTGTACGTCAGCTTCTCGCTGACCTGGCCGTCCATACTGGCCCGCGTCCCCGGCTCCAGCTCACCGGCCTTGATCCCCAACTGGCGCCAGCTTCGCAGCACCGGCACCGTCCGCGTCCGGCACCCGTAATGGAAAGGCGGTCGGGGGCCTTCCCCCACGTCGAACACCTGCCCATCGTAGTGGATACAGATGTCCGTCGTCCGCGTGTCCAGCGTCGCCACGAGCTGGACGCCCTTGACCACGTCCCGGTTGGCCTCGTACACGGCCTCGCCGGCCCGGTTCACGATGTCCGAAATCGACGTGCGGACAATGGCCTCGATATTCCGGCGGCTGGTGCTGAGGATCCCATCGGCGTACCCCCGGGCCCGCGTCCCGCGGATCCGCCGGACGATCCGGTCGATCCCCTCGCCCTGCGCCAGACCCACGCGGATTTGCCCCATCACCTTGCGGGCCGTGGCCTGACCAGACAGTTTCACTAAGTCCTGCACGAGTTCGCCCTGTACCCGGCTTCGGGCCAGACTTGCTTTCAGGATCCCGATATGCGGCGACCGCAGGTCCACCGTGATCCCCGCCGGCATCGCCCATTGCAGCATCGCCCGGTTCCACTCGGCCTCCGCCAGCCCGATCTCGTTGAGCCGCTCGCCCAGATGCTCTCCCAGTCGGGCATACCCCCCGGTCGTCACGCCCGTCACGGCGTCCTTGAGGTCCTTGAGGCGTTTTTCGGTCATGGTCCCCCGGCCCAGGTGCCGCGCCAGCCGCGCCAAGAGGTCCGGCTCCACCTTCTCGTTCAAAAAGCGCACCAGCCGCCGGACCTCGGTCGTCTTGACCCGTTCCAGGGCCACCGCGTGGCGGATCGCCCCGTCCAGGATTCGGTGGTTCACCGGCTCAATCATCCTGGCCCTCGTCGTCGCTCTCGTCGTCGTCCGCGAACCCGCGCTCCAGACCCAGCGGGGGGCCCTCGGCCTCCAGCCGCGCGATCACCTCGTCGATGTCGGTGCCCTCGCCCAGCAGGGCCCGTCGCTTGACCTCCCGCAAAAACGTCTCGCGGTCCAGCTCGCCCGCCTGCCGCATCTGGATCAGCGCCGCAATGTCGGAGGCCGCCCGCACCGAGACGCCAAAGTCGTTGAACACGTCGATCCCGAAATCCTCCGGCAGCGTCTCGTGGGTCCACCGGGCCGCCATCCCCATCCCCCGTTCCAGACCCTGTTCCAGCGCCCGAATCCACGCCTGGATGGTGCTCTGGGATTTCGCCTCGTCGATGGATTGCCCCGTGGCCGTCTGCGTGCCGCTCGGCCGGCTCAGCAAGGGCTCCAGCCCCAGCACCGTCATCCGCTCCTCGATGTCCAGCACATCCTGCCGCCCCGCCGCGATCGCCTGGCCCGTATGCTCGACGTAACGCATCTCCGCGTTGGGGCTGGTCGTGCGGAACAGCCGATTCGGCCCCAGCACGATCTCCTTGTCCAGGTCCTCCTGCGTCAGCCCCCGGGCAAACAGCAGCGCCGTCCGGGCGAACCGCAGGATGTTCGCCTGATCCGAGTAGCTTTGCCAGTGCCGCAGGTTCATCCACGCCAGCGGCTCCATCGGCGGCAGCCCCACCATAAACCCCTGGCGGTTGACGTAGATCGTCACCAGCGGGATGCCGCCAAACGTATGCTCCCCCTGGTCCACGGAGACGTACTCGCCCTGGTCCGTCGGCTCGTGGATCTCCCACCGGTCCGCCGTCCACACCCGAATCTGATCCACCTGGCTGGCGCCGTACCGCCCCTCATCGGCCTGCCGCGTGGTGGTCCAGCGAATCATGCTCAGCACCGGCGCCCGATCCATCATGACATACCGCCAGCCGATCAGGTCCTCCGGCCGGATATGCACGAACGTCGGCAACAGCCCATTCTCCTCGGCCAGCGTCGGCCGTTGGCCCTCCGCCCGCGGGCTGCGCGGGAAGTCCACCAGGATGTGCGTCACGCCCCGGTTGAGCAGCGTCCAGAACACCTCCCGGGCAAACTGCGTCAGGCTGGAGCCCTGGCCGTCCACGTTCTGGAGCATGGCCTCCAGGCGCCTCGGCCCGCCGCGGCGGGTCCACTGGACCGTGACCGGTCGGGAAAACGGCCGCCCGCACAGATCGTCCACCGTATCGGCATACGCCCCGTACAGGATGCTGCGGTCCAGCCGATTCTGCCAGGCCTGCGGGTCCTCGCGGGGCTCCTTGGGCAACCACCGGGACCCGGCCACCCGCATCGCCGCCGTGCCCCCCAGCAGATCGTCGATCAGCGTCCAGTGCGTGGCCATGTCCAGGTACTCCCGACACGGCGTGCTCACATCATTCTGCGGCTCGTTCATCATCCGTCACTCTCTGTCTCACGGTGTCCCGTCATGCACAACAACCCCAGGAACCCCAGCGTATCCTGCTGCAGGGCGACCCGCGCTGCGCCACCAGGTCTGTCGGTTGGCGATCCCGCCTTGCTCGTGCTCACGGACCCTCGACACCCCCTCCGCCGCAGGCGGACCGGGCCCACCACGCCTTTTCCTCCAGGTAGGCCTTGCGACGCGCCCACGTGCCCACCGTCCAGCGGTACGGTTTGCCCGGCCCCTCATAGGCGGGGCTGATCCAGTCACAGATCTGCAGGTCCAGTGCCGGGCTCGCCGCCAGCTTGCCGATCGCCTCATCCGTCATCCCCGCCTCGGCAAACGGTCCGGCGTGCCAGACCACCGGCCGGATATGCCGCCGGACCCGTTCCAAAAACGCCTTCGGTGTGATCCCCTCCCCGTCGGCCACGAGGTCCAGGACCTGCTCCACCTCCGGCCAGACGGTCTCCTGACCCGCCGGGATCAGCCTATGCGACACATGCGCAAAGAGGACGGCCTTCTGACCCACCTTCTCCCGGAGCCGCCTGACCAACTCCAGGGAGCCCGACCGATCCTGCATCAAGAGCCCGTCCAGATACAGCCCGTCGATCCCCAGACGCATCAACTCCGACGCCACGGCCAGATAATCACCAAGGTCCATCTTGGACACTTCCAGCCAGTAGAACGGCGACGTGTAGACCAGCACGCGCTTGCCCGCCGCGTGCATCGCCGCCAGGCACCGCTGGAACTCATCGCGGCGCCACGGGACATACGGACCGCTCGGCTGGTTCGGCCGGGTCGGGTTGTGTGTCTGCTCGTGCCACACCACGTCCGTGATCGGCAGCGGGGCCAGGACCGAAGCGATCCACTCATCCGGCGGCATCCGGCCGTAATCCGAGGCGGGCGCCCCGGGCCTGCCGTCTTTGGCCGGGCACGCCGCCTCACACACCGGATACATGTACGCGATATCGATGCTTCTCATGCCTGTGGCCCTATCCCAGCACCAACACCGTCCCGGCCGCCGCCAGCCCCGCCACCAGGGCCGACATCACGTGCCACACCAGGCCATGCACCAGCGACCGCCACCACATGTCCCGGTGCTCCTTGTGTTCCTGCAGATGCTCTTTCAGCTCCGGACACGGCCGGGGTCGCTCGGCCAGCTTCTCCACCAGATGCCCCACGTTCGCCGCCAGCGTCGCCTGCCCCACCTCCAGGGCTCCCATCCGCTCGTGCAACCGGTCGATGTCCTTGCGGCTAACATCCATGGCGTGGCTCCGGATTACCCCATGCTCTCACTGCGGAACCCGTGCGTCTTGGCCAAGACCCGGTACCGCGTCTCATCGGCGATATGATCCTCGGCCTCGGTATCCACGTCGTCGGGGTTGTGGCTGTCCCGCGGCAAGACCGGCAGCGTGCGAATAAAGTGCCGGCAGGCGCTGAACACGTACAGCCCGGGGCCTTCTTTGGTGAGGCTGTTCTTGAGCCGATGACGGATCAACTCCCAGCCGTTGACCCGCGAGCCCGAGACCTTGTTGGCCGGCGTCCACGTCACGCCGATTCCCGCCATGTCGTCGGCGATGGACTTGCCGTTATCCACGGCATAGATGCTGGAATCCGCCGGCCCGGGATACACCCGCCATCCCATCCGCCGCTCTCGCTCGATAATCCGCCGGGCCACTTCCGCCGCCAGCTCCCGCGTCCCCTCATTGGGCGTGCCCGTGCAGCCGTACAGCTCCGAGATGCGGAACAGGTCCCCCCGCTGCGTGGGCCGCGTGCTTCCATCGTTCAGGACGATGTCCGTGCCGTCGCTCTCCGCCCACCAGCCCACGCTGTACGGTTTGGCCGACCCCCAGTCAAAACTCCGGTCCAGCCGCCAGCTTGGGGGCACCTGGAACGGCTCGACCACGTGCACCCCCGGCTCCCACACGTCGTCGAACATCCCCCCGGCGACAATGTCCCAC
>Ga0116143_10006030_pt1 | contig 10704 bp, 8 predicted proteins | sample AD_UKC034_MetaG_FD_89745 | JGI IMG/M metagenome (GOLD analysis project Ga0116143, IMG submission 89745) | Active sludge microbial communities of municipal wastewater-treating anaerobic digesters from USA - AD_UKC034_MetaG | ecosystem: Engineered > Bioreactor > Anaerobic > Digestate | place: USA...
GTGGCCGAGCTGGCCTTCGCCATGATGCTGGCGGTGCCCAACCGGCTCCTCGAGGCGCACAACGGCATGCTGGAGGGCAAGTTCCTGAAGAAGGAGCTCAAGCGCACCGAGCTCTTCCAGAAGACCCTCGGCCTGGTGGGCATCGGGCGCATCGCCCAGGAGGTGGCCACCCGCGCGGCCGCCTTCGGCATGCGGGTGCTGGCCTACGACCCCTACGTCAAGAGCTCGCCGGTGGCCGAGATGGTGGCGAAGCTCGACGAGCTGGTGGCCAAGGCCGACTACCTGTCCCTGCACGTGCCGCTGACCGACGAGACCCGCGGCATGATCAACGCCGCGCTCATCGCCAGGATGAAGAAGGGCGCGGTCATCGTGAACGCGGGCCGCGGGGCCTGCGTGGTGGCCGAGGACGTCAAGGCGGCCCTCGACAGCGGCCAGCTCGGCGCCTACGCCACCGACGTGTGGCCGTCCGATCCGCCCCCGCCAGACTACCCGCTGCTGAAGCACCCCAAGGTGCTCATGGCCCCGCACCTGGGCGCCAGCACCAAGGAGAACCTGCTGCGCATCGGCGCGGAGGTCGAGGAGATCCTCGCCCAGCGCCAGGGAGGCAAGTGACATGGCCCGCATCTTCAATTTCGCCGCCGGCCCCTCGACGCTCCCGCTGCCCGTCCTGGAGAAGGTCCGCGACGAGTTCGTGGACTACCAGGGCAAGGGCATGTCGCTCGTCGAGATGAGCCACCGCGGCAAGGTCTACGACGAGATCCACAACCAGGCCCTCACCCTCATCCGGGAGCTGCTCGGGCTGCCGGCCAGCTACAAGGTGATGATCCTCGGCGGCGGGGCCACCCTCCAGTTCGGCATGATCCCGCTGAACTTCCTGTGGGGTGGGAAGCACTGCGACTTCACCATGACCGGCGCCTGGGCCAAGAAGGCCCTCGAGGACGCCAAGAAGGTCGGCAAGGTCGACGTGCTCTGGGACGGCAAGGCCGACAACTTCCTGAACCTGCCCGATCCCAAGACCCTCAAGGTCAACCCCGACGCCGCCTACCTGCACATGACCTCGAACGAGACCATCGGCGGGGTGCAGTGGCAGGCCTGGCCCGAGACCGGCTCCGTGCCGCTCTTCTGCGACATGTCCTCCGACTTCATGAGCCGGCCCGTGCCGGTGGAGAAGTTCTCGCTGATCTACGCCGGGGCGCAGAAGAACGTCGGCCCGGCCGGCGCCGCCATCGTGATCATGCGCGAGGAGCTGCTGGAGCGCTGCCCGCCCAGCATCGTGGCCTACCTGGACTACCGGCTGCACGTCAAAGAGAACTCGATGTACAACACCCCGCCGGTGTTCACCATCTGGATGATCAAGCTGGTCATGGAGTGGTTGAAGGCCCAGGGCGGGCTGCCGGCCGCGGAGAAGCTGGCCGCGGAGCGCTCCTCGATCATCTACGACGCCATCGAGCGCAACGCGGGCGTGTTCAACTGCCCGGTGCCCAAGGCCTGCCGCTCGAAGATGAACCTGGTCTTCCGGCTGAAGACCGAGGAGCTCGAGGCCAAGTTCCTGGAGGAGGCCAAGAAGCGCAAGCTCGACGGGCTGAAGGGCCACCGCTCGGTGGGCGGCTGCCGCGCCTCGGTGTACAACGCCATGCCGGTCGAGGGCGCCAGGGCGCTCGCCGAGCTGATCGACGAGTTCGCCAAGAAGAACGGCTGATCATCGCAGGTCCGTGACCGATCCGGGCCGCCCCCTCGCGGGGGCGGCCGCTTTTTTGGGGAGGGGCCTAGCGGCCCGCCAGGGCGAGGACGGTCATGGCCACCCCGAGGCCGAGGATGAGCCCGGCGCTCGCGGCGGGGGCCCAGCGGGAGAAGGCCTGGAAGCGCGGGCCGGCCAGGCGGGCGGCCAGCCCCTTCGCCTTGACCACCAGGATGCCCAGCGCCACCAGGGTGGCGGCCAGCCCCAGGCTGAAGGCGGCGAGCAGCCCGAGCCCCAGCGCCACCCTGCCCACGTAGATGGCCATCAGCATGACCACGGTCGCGGACGGGCAGGGGACCAGGCCGCCCGACACCCCCAGCCCGAGCAGCTCCCCGAGGCGCACCCCGGCCTGGAGGTCGTGCGCGTGGTCGTGTCCGTGATCGTGTCCGTGATCGTGCTCCGTCCCCTGGGCGTGGGCCAGCCGGTGGAGGAGCGCCGCGCGCAGCCGGCGGAGCAGCATGAACGCGCCGAGCGCGGTCACCAGGAGCGCCGCGGCCACCTCCAGCCAGGGGAGCAGCCGGTCCGGGAGGGCGCGCTCGGAGGCCAGCAGGGCGACGAGCCCGAGGGCGAAGATCGCCGCCACGTGGGTCGCGGTGACCACCACCCCGAGCAGCAAAGCGTGGCGCAGGCGGCCCCGGGTGCCCACCAGGTAGGCGGCCACCAGCGTCTTGCCGTGGCCCGGGGAGAGCGCGTGCAGCGCGCCCAGGGCGAACGCCAGGCCGAGCGCGGCGAGCCACCCGAGCGGGCCGAGGGCGCCGCCGGCCAGCGCTCGCTTGAGCGGGTCGACCTCGTCCAGCAGGGGCGCCGCGGGGGCCGGGGCCTCCCCGCCGCCCAGGCGCTCGAACTGGATCCACACCGGCCCGGGCGCCTCGCCCTGCTCCCAGAACATGTGCGGCACGACCCCGCGCTCGCGCGGCGGGCGGGAGACGCGCTGCAGGCGCACCTCCGGGCCGGCCTGGACGAGCAGCTCGGTCTGCTCGAGATCCTCGAAGGCCGCGCCGTCGTGGACCACGAGCGTGTGCGGGCCCGGGCCGCAGGCGAGCTGGAGGTGCAGCCCAAGCCTCATCGGCGCGAGCAGCTCGACCTGGTCGCTGACCAGCTCGAGCTCCGCGGAGACCAGCGCAGGGCGCGCCTCCCGCTCGTCGAGCCGCAGGCGCAGTCCGGCGGTCACGCGCTGGCCGAGGTCGTCGAGGATGGCCTGGCGTTCGGACGGGGAGATGGCCCCGTCCCCGTCGGCGTCCAGGCGGGCCCGCAGGCGCTGCGCGGGCAGATCGCCCACGGTCACGTCGTAGCGCAGGTGCAGCCCCGGCTCCTCGAAGGTGATCCGCGTGAAGCGGTTGACGCTGAAGGGCTTGTACTGCGCGTGGCCCCAGGCGGCCGCGGGCCAGCAGGCCGCGAGGAGCAGGGCCGCGCGCAGGAGCAGGTGGGAGGCCATCTGCCTTGCCTACACCCCCGCGCCCGCGGGACGCAACTTGCCAGACGTGGGCCGATGGGAGATCATCGGCCAGGGAGGAGGGCCCCCGGTCCCATGTGCACCCTGAGCCTGCTGTGCGTCACCCTGCTCGCCCAGGCCGCCGCGCCCGAGGCGGCCCGCGCGCCCGCGGTGGAGGCGGCCCTGGCCGCGCTCGCGCGGGCGGAGGACGCCCCGGCGCGCGAGGCCGCGGCGCGGGCCCTGGAGGAGGCGCTCCGGGCCGCGCCCGGGGATCGGGAGGCCGGGCTCGCGCTGGGAGAGGCCTGGCTCGCGCTCGAGCGCCACCAGCACGCGCTGAACGCCTTCAGCGCCGTGTACCTCGCGGACACCTCCTCCGTCCCCGCCATGCTCGGGCGGGCGCGCGCCCTGGCCGGCCTGGCGGACCTCGCCAAGGCCGCCGAGTGGGCGCGCAAGGCCGCCGAGGCGCGGCCCGACGACCCGTCCGCCTGGGAGGTCCTCGGGCAGATCTACCTGAACGAGGTCCAGCTCGAGGCGGCCAGGGCCGAGGCCGCCTACCGCGAGCTGTGCCGGCTGGACCCGGAGCGCAGGGCCGGCCCCATGGGCCTGGCCCGCGCGCTGTCCTTCCAGAAGAAGGTGGACGAGGCCATCGCCACCCTGCGCGCCTGGCTCGGGCGCCACCCCGAGGACGTGGAGGCCAGGCTCAAGCTGGCCGAGTCGCTGTACGTGCAGGACGACCTGGCCGCCGCGGAGGCCATGCTGGCCGAGGTGCTGGCGGTCGAGCCCGGGCGCGTCGAGGCCGCCCGGCTGCGCTCCTCCATCCACACCCGCAAGGCCATCGCCTTCTGGGTGCCGCTGGCGGCCGTGGTCCTGGTGCCCGTCCTGTTCTTCGGCCTGCGGAGGCTCAGGCGCGGGCGCGTGCCCGAGGTGCCCGAGGGCCCGGCCGGGGGAGGTGGGGCGTGAGGCGCGCCGCGGCCTGGCCGCTCGCGCTCCTCGGCCTGCTGCTCGGCGCGCGCGCCGGGGCGCAGCCCGGCCCGGGCGAGTGCGCGCCCCACGCGCTCGAGCCCGCGGCGGTCAAGGAGAGCCTGCGACGCTGGAGCGGCCTCGGACCCTTCGCCCAGTGGCGCCTGGTGGGGGTGGGGCTGGATGCGTGCGCCCGCGAGGGCCGCGTGGAGGCCCGCCTGGAGCTGGCCCCGCCGGAGAAGTGGTCGAAGCGCGCGCTGCCCTACCGCCTGCGGCTCGACCTCGGCCTGGACGCCGACGCGGGCAGCCCCGCCAGGCCCGCGCCGGAGACCTGGCGGGCCATCCCGGCGGAGCTCAAGCGGCTCATCGGCGAGCTGGAGACCGACGAGGACGTGGGCCGCTTCCTCGCGCGCTTCCGCGTGGTGCGCGTCGAGCTCCGGCCCGCGGAGGGCGGGGGAGGGTGGCTGGCCGCGGTGTGGACCGATCCCGGGCCTCACCAGGCGGTCGAGCGCGGCGCGGCCATGACCTACCGCTCGGGCGCCCCCGGCGGGGTGGCCTCCTACCAGCTCCCGCGGATGGACGCCTGGCCGGCCCGGCGGGAGCTGCTGCGCTTCCTCGAGGTGCTGAGCCTGCGCCACCCCGGGTGCCGCCCGACCTGGCTCGAGGCCCGCTGCGAGCCGGCGCCCCCGCCGTCGGCCGTGCCGGACGCCACCGCGGCGAGCGCGCCCTCCTGGACGCTGCGGGCCGAGCTCCTCGAGGCCAGCGCGGACGGGCGCGCCTGCCCCTCGGCCTTCCAGGCCGCCATCGCCCCGGACGGCGTGGTGGCCGAGGTGCGGGGCGACGACGCGCGGGACGGCGCCAAGGGCAACTGAGCGCCCGCCCCCATGGAGCCCCTCGACGCATACGCACAGCTGCTCGCGCGCCTCGACGCCTTCTGGGCACGCGCCCGGGCGCAGGCCGGCGACCAGATGCGCTGCGCCCCGGGCTGCGCGGAGTGCTGCGCGCGCTGCCTGAGCCTGTTCCCCGTCGAGGCGGAGCGCCTGGCGGAGGCCGCCCGCGCGTTGCCGCTGGCCGCGCGGCGGGCGATCCTCGCGCGGTCCCGGCGGGCGCTGGAGGATCCCGCGGCGGCCTGCCCGTTGCTCGAGGACGGGCGCTGCCTGACCTACGCGGCCCGGCCGGTGGTGTGCCGCACGCACGGGCTGCCGCTGCTGGTGCCCGGCGCGGGCGGCGCGCCCGAGCTCAGCGTCTGCCCCCTCAACTTCGGCGACGCGGCGCGCTTCTCCGGGGAGGGCGTGCTGGACCTCGGCCCGGTCAACGCCGTGCTGGCCACGGTCAACCACCTGGCGGCGGCCGCGCGCGGCGCGAGCCCGGCGCGCGTGTCCGTGGCCGCCGCGCTCTGCGAGGCGCTCGCCGCGGACGGCGGGCAGGCCGGCTGAGCGCAGGCGGCCCTGGAGGAGGCGGGCGCGATGTGCACCCTGGTGGTCGGCTGGCGGGCCTGGGCCGGGACCTGGTTGCTCGTGGCGGGCAACCGCGACGAACGCCTGGGGCGGCCCGCCGGGCCGCCACGCCTGCACCGGGGCGGGCCGCGGAGCTGGCTGGGGCCCGAGGATCTGCAGGCGGGCGGCACCTGGTTGGGGCTGTCCTCCGCCGGGTTGTTCGCCGGGCTCACCAACCGCTTCGGGGCGCCGCCCGTGCCCGGCCTGCGCTCCCGGGGCGCGCTGGTGGTGGACGCCCTGGGCGCGGCCGGCGCCGGCGCCGCGGCCCGCGCCCTGGCTGGCCTGGACCCGCGCGCGGTGAACCGCTTCCACCTGCTGCTGGCCGACCGCGCCGAGGCCCACCTGGTGTGGAGCGACGGGGCGCGGGTGCGCGCCGAGCCGCTCGCGCCCGGGGTGCACGTGCTCACCGAGCGCAGCCTGGGCGCGGCCCCGGGCGGACGCGAGGCGCGGGTGCGCGCGGCCGTCGCCGCCTGGCCCGGCCCGGCGGCGCCCGGGGACGACTGGCTGCAGGCGCTCCTCGCGCAGCACGACCCGGAGGATCCCTTCGAGGGCACCTGCGTGCACGCGGACGCCTTCCAGTACGGCACGCGCTCCGCGACCCGGCTGTGGCTGCCCGAGGCGGGCGCGGGCCGCCTGCTGCACCGCGAGGGCCCGCCCTGCCGCACCCCGCCCGAGGATCTGTCGGCGCTGCTCGCCGAGCTGCGCCCCTAGGGCGCGTGGCGCCGGGCCTGCGCCAGGAAGCCGGGCAGGTCGGGGTCCTGGGGGGTCTCCTGGAGCGCCTTCTCGAAGGCCCGCGTCGCCTCGGCGTACATGCGCTGCTGGAAGAACACGATGCCGCGGGCCTTGTCCTCGGGGTAGGCGGGATCGTGGAGCTTGAGGTAGCGCACCGCGTCCAGGCGCCGCTGGCGCGGGGCGGTGCGCGAGCGCTCGGCCACCCAGCGCTCGTACCAGCCGCGCTCCGCCTCGCCGAGCATCCACTCCAGCGGCCGGGTGGCCTCGGGCGCCACGCTGGCCCAGTAGACCTTGAAGGCCAGCCGGGAGAAGAAGCGGGCCTCGGCGTCCATGCGCAGGCCGCGGCCCCCGGCGCCGGGGCGCACCAGATCGTTGGCCGCCGCCAGGATGAGGAAGTCCCCGCCCAGCTCGGCGAAGGCCTGGTGGGCCGGGCGGACCGCCTCGGGGGGCTCGGCGCCGGTCAGCAGCGGCGCGGCCGAGCCGTCGACACCCTCCGCGGCCGCGAGCAGGGCGTCCAGCCGGCGCTCGAACTCGGCCAGCTCGAGGAGCCCGACCTTGACCAGCGCCTCCTGGCCCTGGTCTTCGAGCGCGCGCTTGGCGGCCAGGCGCAGGTCGCGCTGCGCGCCCTCGGCCGCCAGCGGGTTGTCGCGCTGCGATACCGCCTGGGTGTTGGCCTGGCGGAAGAGCGCCGGCAGCTTGGCGGCAGGCCCCTCCGGGCTGAAGCCGGCGATGCGCTCGGCGTCCTGGGCCAGGAGCTCCCGGGTCAGCTCGGCCGTCGGCGCCGCGGGCGTGAAGGCCACCGGGCGCTCGGCCGCGGGGCAGCCGGCCAGGCCGAGCGCCAGGCCCAGGGCCAGGCCGAGGGCGAGTCGACGTGTGCTCATCTCCAGCTCCTCCCGAGGGGCACCGGGAGCGCCTGGCGCGGCTCGGCCGCCTCCTCGAACTCGTCGTCCAGATCGTCCAGCTCGGGCTCGAGCTGGGGCGGCAGCGGCTCCCCCGGATGGGTGGCCATCCACAGCACCCGCCCCAGCCCCACGGCGCGGTCCGGCCGGCTGAAGTCCATGCGGCTCGACTCCCAGGCGCCGGGCATGGCGTAGCTGTTCTCCTCGTAGGGGATCTGCTGGGGCAGGGCGGTGAAGGGGCGGAAGTCCGGTCGTGAGGTGAAGCACTCGTACACCGGGGCCGCGGTGGCGTCCATCAGGTTGAGCGCCGGCATCCCCAGGATGAGCCCGTAGGTGCGGATCAGGCTGGAGAAGTCGTGGTGCACCGAGCTGGTGATCCCCCGCTGGGTGTAGGGCGAGACGAGCAACGCCAGCGAGCGGTGGTTGTCCACGTGATCGGCCCCCGACTGCGGATCGTCCTCGGTGATGATGATCAGCGTGTCCGCCCAGTGCGGGCTGTGGCTGACCAGCTCGACCAGCAGGCCGGTGGCGTAGTCGTTCTCGGCCACCATCCACTCGGGCGTGGGCTGGCCCGGGCTGCGGCCGTAGGTGTGGTCGTTCAGCAGGGCCAGAAAGACGAAGGGGGGGAAGATGCCCGCCTCGACCTCGGCCCAGAACCAGCGCACCCGCTGCTCGTCGGGCGTGGAGTACAGGTGGAGCCCGAGGTCGAGCATGTAGTCGATGTTCACCCGGTCCTCGAAGCGGGGGTACTCGCCGGCGATCCCCAGCGGCTCGCCGTAGTCGCGGAAGTCGATCCCGGCCTCCTCGAGCTTCTGCCAGATGAACCCGCCCGTGGGGTAGTCGGGTTGCTGGGTGCCGGTGGCGGGGACGCGCGTCTCGTCGCGGTAGGAGGCGTGCCAGACCTTCTCGGCGTAGTCGTTGATGGTCGCCGCGGTCACCCAGTAGTGGCCCTGGACCGAGACCTCGATGTCCGCGTGGAAGTTGTCCAGGTTGCAGAAAGTCCGCGCCAGCGCGTGCAGGTTGGGCGTGTGCCGTTCGCCGAACATGACCAGGCTGGGGTCGCCGTTGGTGCCCTCGAGGTCGCCCAGGTTCTGGTCGTAGGTCTTGTTCTCGCGCAGCACGAAGATGACGTGCTTGATGGGCGAGGGCTCGCCCGGGCTGCGCGGCACCGGGTGGGCGCGCCCCAGGCAGCGGTCGGGGAAGAAGCCCAGCGGGGCGGTGTTGTTGCGGTGCACGGCCGCGGCGCCGGCCGCGAGCCCGTCGAGATCGGGCACCGGCGCGATGGACAGCGTGCCGTGCATGTTGGACTCGATGTCGATGTCGCCCAGGTTGGGGCCGGAGCCCTCGCCCTTGCCGTTCAGCACGTACAGCGTCTGGCCGTCCCGGGAGAGCGCCACCCCGGTCGGGTACCAGCCCGCCGGCACGCTGCCCAGGTGGCGGCCGTCGCTGAGCGAGAGGGCGTCCACGCTGTTCTTCTGGGCGCAGGCCACGTACAGCCTGCCGCGCGGCTCGTCCAGCGCGAGCGCCACCGGGCTGAGGCCCACGGGCTCCTCGGGGGTCTGCCGCAGGCTCCAGGTGGCCACCCGCGTGTCGCTGGCGGTGTCGATGACGTCCACCGCGTCCCCGTCCGAGGCGGCCACGAACAGGCGGCCGTCGCCGGCCAGGACCAGGTCCTCGGGGTTCTTGCCCACCTCGACGCGCGCGAGGAGCGCGCCCGTCCCGGCCTCGACCACGGACACCAGGCCGGGCGCGAAGAGCTGGTCGCGGGCCCACAGGCTCACGTACAGCTTGGCGCCGTCCGGCCCGAGCTGCAGATCGTAGGGGAACATGCCCACGCGCCTGCGGTAGAGCTCCAGCGGGCGATCCGGCTCCGCGGCCGGGTCGAAGGAGACGTCCAGCGCCACCAGCTCGTTGGAGAGCTGCGCGGCCACGTACAGCACCCCGCGCGCCTCGTCCAGGGCCAGGCCCGCGGGGTAGCCCGCGACGGGGTAGGTGCGCGCGAGCTCGAGCCCGGAGCCGTCCGGCCGCAGGCCGAACTGCTCGACGACGTTCGAGCCGCCGCCCGCGGCGTACAGCCGCTGTCCGTCCCGGGAGACCGCCAGCCCGTAGAAGAAGGCCGCCGGGCGATCGCGCCGGGTGGTCTGCAGGACGCGGCCGGCGCGGGGGTCGATGAGCGTGAGGGACTGGGTCTTGCGCGGCGCCAGGCCCTTGCCGTTGTCGGTGGTCACCAGGAGATCGCGATCCGGCCAGACCGCGAGGTTCGTGGGGAAGGAGCCCACCGGGAGCTGCGCGCCGGCCGGGGTGATGCGCCGCCCGCCGGGGATGACGACGGCCCCGTCCGCGGTGGGCCCGGCCGGGGCGGAGGCCGCCGGGGAGGCCTCCAGCTCGCAGCCCTCCAGCGTCTGGAAGCTCCAGGTGAGATCCTCTCCGGGGTGCCTGCCGCCCAGCGTGCGCACCGCCTCGGCCCGCAGGCGGACCTCGTAGCCGCGCCCCGCCAGCAGCAGGAAGCGCGGCGTGAGCTGCACCGGCCCGCCGCCCTCGCCGAGCACCAGATCGGCCGGCACCGCGGCGCCCTCGAGGCGGAGCTCGAGCGCGGCGGTCCCCGGCTCGAGCAGCACCGGCTGGTCGAAGGTCACCGCGATCACCGCGTCGAGCGGCACGCCCCGGCCCCCGGGCGGCGGGTACTGGGCGAGCACCCGGGGCGCCTCCTCGGCCCCGCAGGCCGCGCTGAGCGCCGCGACGAGCGCCACTCCGCGCGCGAGCCGGATCCCCCGCGCGCCCATCACCCGACCCCCGGAAGCCTGTGGTGCCGCTCGGCCAGCGCGCGGCAGCGGGCGGCCAGCGCCGGGGTGAGATCCCCGGTCAGGAACCGCCAGGACCAGTTCCCCTCGGCGGTCGAGGGTGCGTTCATGCGCGCCTCGTTGCCCAGCCCGAGGACGTCCTGGAGCGGCAGCACCGCGAGCTGGCCCGGGCTGCGCATGGCCAGATCGATCATCGCCCAGGGCACCTCCGCCTCGGGCGCGAAGGCCAGCTCGTAGCTGAGCAGGTAGTCCTGGAAGGCGCTGCGCAGCTTGCGCCCCAGGTTGCGGTACCAGCCCAGGCTGGTCTCGTTGTCGTGGGTGCCCGTGTAGACCACGTAGTTCCCGTGGGCCGGGTGCAGGTGGGGCAGGAAGGGGTTGGCGGCGTCGCCGTCGAAGGCGAACTGCAGCACCTTCATGCCGGGGAAGCCCAGCCCGTCGCGCAGCGCCTCCACCCCGGGGGTGATGACCCCGAGGTCCTCGGCCAGCACGGGCACGTCCCCGAGCGCCGCCGAGAGCGCGTCGAACAGCGCCCGGCCGGGGCCCGGCACCCAGCGGCCGCCGATCGCGTTGGGCGCGCCGGCCGGCACCTCCCAGTAGGCCTCGAAGCCCCGGAAGTGATCGATGCGCACCAGGTCGCAGGTCTCGA
>Ga0116143_10006033_pt1 | contig 10699 bp, 6 predicted proteins | sample AD_UKC034_MetaG_FD_89745 | JGI IMG/M metagenome (GOLD analysis project Ga0116143, IMG submission 89745) | Active sludge microbial communities of municipal wastewater-treating anaerobic digesters from USA - AD_UKC034_MetaG | ecosystem: Engineered > Bioreactor > Anaerobic > Digestate | place: USA...
CTTTTAAATCAATCAGATGGTCATCACCTCCCCCACCATAAGTTATCTGAAAAGTATTTTGAGAATTTACCGAGAAACTAATGAGAAAAATATAACAAAATAAAAATATTTTGTTCATGCGTTGAAGTTCGTGAATATTAAGACAAATATAGGAAATATTTTTGTGAAAAAATATTAAATATTTACATTTCTAAAAAATATTCTTATTCATAAGCTCCATTTCTTTCAACAGGTCTTTTTCTGTGTTTCTGTATGAGTTTAATTATTTCGGATTCGTCGAATTGTGGCTTTTGTTCTGTAGCCCCTGCTTTTGAATAAATTGCTGTTGAATTGTTTATTGTGCCATCCAAATCATCAGCACCAAAATCGAGGGCAAGCAAAGCGGTTTCTTTGCCAAGCATGGGCCAATATGCTTTGATATGTTTAAAATTATCCAGAAAAATTCGAGATAGGGCAAACATTTTAAGGTCTTCGTGCAGGGTGCTTTCTTTAATACCTTTCAGGTCGTTGTTTTTATTTTTAAATTTCAGGGGTATAAATGCATTGAAGCCGGAGGTTTCATCTTGAAGCGCTCTTAATTTTGAAAGATGGAAAATCCTGTCAGAAATATGCTCTATATGTCCGTACAGCATGGTGGCATTTGATGGAATTCCCATTTTATGGGCTGTTTTGTGAATTAGCAACCATTGTTGCCAGTCAATTTTTGTGGGAAATAACTTGTGCCGTATATCATTGTTGAATATTTCAGCCCCACCTCCTGGAATAGAATCCAAGCCATTTTCTTTAAGCAGCTTTAAACCGGTTTCTATTGTTAAACCTGCTTTTCTAGTAATATAATCAATCTCAGGGGCTGTAAATGCTTTAATATGTAAATGGGGAAATTCTTTGCGTATGTTTTTTAATATGGCTAACCAGAAGTAAATATCTTTATCGGGATGTATGCCCCCTACAATATGCACTTCTTTTATTCCATTGGATATGTTTTTACGAATACGTTCAAGTATTTCATCATGATTAAGTTCCCACGAATCCTTAGCTGTTTTGCTTCGAAACGAACAAAACACACATTTGTTTATACAAATATTGGTGTATTCGATATGAACATTTTTAATAAAATAGACCTTATTTCCATTTATTTTTGTTCTTACAAAATGAGCCAGAAAAGCTGTAAAAGAAATATCTGCATCCGTATAAAGTGCCATGGCTTCTTCAGAATCTATACGAATACCATGAATAACTTTATATCCAATGCTGTAAAGTTCAGGATGGGAAGATTTAATTTTATTTAAGAGTATAAGTGCATTTTGCATATAAATTTATAAAACACTTATCTTGCTGTTTACTGTAAAAGTTTCTCCGTCAATTTTAATTATATAAATGCCTTTAGTAAAGCCAGCAAGACTTATTTCTTTCTTTATTTCAGCAGTATTAGATAAATTTTCTGAATAAATTTTTTGTCCTAATAAATTAATAATTGAAATGTTTAAATTTTGGGCTTCGGCTAAAGTAAATTCAATGGAAATATTATCTGTGGCAGGATTTGGATAAATCATAAGCATAGAAGAAAGAATTTTTGAGTCGTTTATTCCTGTTCCAGGCACACAGCCATCAGAAGTTTTAATGCTGGCTCTTTGTCCGTTAAGAGTGGCTAACATTCTCGACCTTTGATTAATAGTAAAAATATTCATACAACCATCGTCTGAATAATCCATATAATTCATAAACATGTCATCACTGCCACAGGTATTTTGAGGGAATGAGGGGCAGCCGTAGTATTCATCTGCCTGGTTGGGTGTGTCGTTGCAATTGTCAGACCCTGTGCAAGAGCCGGCATTATCATCACCCCATATATGATACAAGTTGAGCCAGTGTCCTATCTCATGAGTGGCGGTACGCCCTTTGTTGTAGGGGGCATAGGCACCTGTTTTGCCAAAATATTTGTAATGGATAACCACACCATCGGTAGCTGCAGCACCTCCCGGGGGCTGGGCAAAACCTAACAGTCCGCCTCCCAGATTGCATACCCAGATGTTGAGATATTTACTCCTGTCCCACGCATTGCTGCCTCCCTGTGCTGTGTATTTCATGGCGTTGCCAAATGCAAACTGGCTTACTGTTGTTTTAACACGTACTATACCATTGGTATATACATTATTTGGTGTGCGTTTGGCAAGGCAAAACTCTATCTGACAATCGGCTGCTACCGAATTAAATACTGAGGGCGTATTGACTGCATCGGCATTAAGGCGGCGATAATCATCATTTAGTATTTGTATCTGCTCTAAAACCCTTGATTCAGGAAGGTTATAAACAGGATTATCTGTATAATACAAGATATGTACTACAACAGGAATAGTAATGATGGTTTTATTATTATGCACTTCTTCCTGATTGTTTTCAATCCAATGCTGTACTTCTTTTTCGATGGCTGCCCTTTTGTTGTCGTAATCAGGGTCTTCGCTCCTCATGAGGTCTATATAAGCATCATAAGAGCAACGCTCACTCACATCGGGGTGTTTATGGGGATGGTTGTTCTGATTATATGCCATACGAAAGGCACACGAAAATAATAATATCAAAAGTAATTTTTTCATGTCTAAAGATTAAGATATTGTCAGTATGTTAAATGACAATAGTGTTATTATACAATTATTTTATCACAGTAAACTTGCTCACAATAGTTTTAGAGCTCGTCTTGGCTGAAATAAAATACAATCCCGATTGGTAATTGTTGAGGTAAATATACGCTTTGTTATTATCTAATGAGTTGACATCAATTTTTTCGATAACTTTACCAATAACGTCGTACACAAGTATTTCTTCTATATTGGATGTAAAGAAACCAAAGTCAACAGCCAAAACATCATTGGCAGGGTTGGGGAAAATTAATATTTTATTGGCGATATCTGCATATTCATCCACATCAACGGTTGTACATATAACGGGTTCAATACCCAGAGAAGTGTTCAGGTTGCCTGAAAAAGTGGTAGAGAAATCAGTCCATGCGCTGTTGTAATAGAGGTGTGCTGTATTAGGACCGGAAGGGCGGTGTGTGGCTATATATACCGCGAAAGTATCGGCAGCGCTGTAGCTTATTTCAAATCCGAAGAAGAAATTGCCTGATACGGCTATAGGTGTTGTGAAATCAATTAACTTCCATTGCCCGGCAGTGAATGTGTTTATCATATACGACTTAGAGCCCAGAGCTGTTCCTGGAGCAGAGCCAGAACCATTCCATGCTTTAAAGGTTACGCTAGAGGTGCTATAGGCAGGATGTGCTTTGGCTACTGCTACCCATGCATGTTTAATATATTTTGTGCCCGTGTTTGTATATTTATCGGCATAGGCAGTAATCTGATAGCCGTTATGACCTGCCAGATAACCCCATTGACCTTGTAATCCGTAATAGGTGAGGTTTTCGCTGCTACCTACATTGGTAATTGTATCGCATGATGATGGTGTGGTGCCTCCCGAACAGGTTACATTAAGTGTATATGCACCGCTGGCACCCTGATAGCCATCAACAACAATATAATATGTACCAGCAGGAGCACTGCTGTATGTAGCTGCATTATCACCACTGGCAACACAGGCATTTTCGCTGCAACTGCTGAGAATAAAAACATCAAGGTCGGCACTCATACCACTCAAGGTAGCTGTAATATTTCCCGTAGCGGTTGTGGTTACTTTGTGAACTTTTTCAGGTCCTGTTTCACTCCACGTCTGGCAGTTATATGTTGTAACATTTGATGCGCCTCCAACGGTTGTTCCGGAAAATGTCTGTCCACAAGTTAAATTGGTGGCACTTGTACATACCAAACCACCGGGTGTGCCACCACATGTACTGGTTCCATCCAGAGTTGTTACAGTATTGTTAGGGTCTAACCAGGGTTTAAGTTGTCTGTTGTTTGTTGTACCATTCGATTGCCAATGGTATGAAAATTTGCCATAAAGGTCGGGTTGGGTCGGTGTGCTGCAATAGGAGCTGCCACCAGTAAGAGTACCTACTATCCTTTTATTATTATCGAAAATTGGTGAACCGGATGAACCGCCTTCAGTAACCCCATGATTGGTTTGTGTTTGTGCCCAGTAAACAAGCCAGTGTGCATTTGTAGCTCCACCCGACCATGTAGAAGATGTTAATGTGGTCGTATAGGTTGATATTTTTTTAATCAGTCCAGAAGGATGATGTATGGTAACTCCACTTGGGCTCCCAGTAGTACCCTTGTTCCAGCCATTGTAAAAAGCATTGTATGCTGTAGGCACTGATGAATTAAGCTGGAGCAACAAAAAGTCGGATCCCCCGCTCTGAGGTCCTCTGGCTTTTAATGTGGCACCTGTCATCGATTGGCTGGTTGAGCCAGAAGTGCCAGTACATGTTGATGCTTCATAATTAAAATAAAAAACCCATTGATTCATGTCGCTGGCGCTGGCAGTACCTCCGCAATGGTCGGCAGTAAGAAAATATGGGGTGCAATCCTGATTGATATTATTGACCAATGAGCCCGTACACCATCCATAACTACCTCCTTCTTTAACGGATATGCGTGCTACTCCCTTTTTCTGATTCTGCCAGTTGCTGCCTTCAGGGCAATTGATATTTACTTCACACGATGAATCCTTAAAATCACCTGTAATAAAACCCACATTCCTGTAAGCATAGCAAATTTCTGAAATGCTGAGCTGTGGTTTGGTAAATAAAGTAACTTTTTCTTTGTCGGTGGCATTTCGTTTATCTAAATAACCAAAGGATTCGTATTCGGGGGCAACATATTCAAGTATTGCCGTTTCACCCTTGAGAAGTTGTATGGCAAAAACCAGACTTTTAGGGTTGTTTTCAGCAGTAAAAGCTCCCAATATATGGTCTTTTGCTTCATTGTAAACAAATAAGCGGCTTCTTCTGGGTAGCCAGAATTTGTCGAAATTAACACCAATGGCTTTTGCTCCGGGTGATGTGATGGATAAACGCCATATTTTTCTGCCATCAGGTAAAGTACTCCATGTACCTGCATTTTCCATATTTACATTTACTGGAACAGATACCCCATACCTATACATTACACCCATCTTTTCAAGAGCGGCATCTTCTTCATGAACCCCTTTTAAATTATCAGGATATACCGTACGGCTGTCGATATTATCTGAAATTAATTGACTGTAGTAAAAGCTGGGTGGTATACCGCCCTGGCTTATCTGTGCATACGCTCTTACTAATGAAAAGAAAAATAATACAATAATCAGTGGTAGCAGTTTTTTCATAACATTGGTTTTATATAATAATTAATTATTTAATTCCTCAGAGAGCTAAATTAGTAAAATATTTATTTATATATGTTTGTAAATTACTTTACTATTGAAATTTTCTTATTGAAAACACCCTTATTGGTTCTTATGCTTATGTAATATAAACCCGATGATAGGTTTTCGAGAGATATATTTGTCTTGTAATTGTCAAAAGCATCATTATTTATTGTCTTAACAAGAGTACCTAAGCTGTTGAATAAATAAATGTTAAGATTTTTTGGTACGTTGTTAATAAAATCAATAGTAAGGTTATTAGAAGCGGGATTTGGATATATACTCACATTTTCCTGTTGAGTTTCTTCAATACCTGTTGACATACAAATGATGGGGAAAATACCCAATTTTACATTAAGATTGCCACCCCAGGCAACACTAAAGTTATACCACGAATCGTTTGCCCATTGTTCCCATGCCTTTACAGGATTGCCTCCCTGACCAGTTGAATTTGATTTCACTGCTAGGGTATCACCAGGTGTATTGGGGATAACTACGCCCATATAAAAGGGTCCGTAGGCGATGCTAGGGTTATCGAAAATGACATAAGTATATTGTTCGTTTGTTACGTCATTTATGATATTACTCATTGGGAGTGTTTGAGTAATAAGGGGTGTTGTACTTGGAGTGCCATTAGTGCCGGTGTTTTCCCAAACGTGAAAAGTAGCGTCTCCGGTTCCTGTGGCTGCACCAAACCAATATATTCCGCCCATAATTCTGTAATAGGGAGAGAAGTCGTCGAAATATTGTGCTTTGGCTTTGTCTCTGTATTCATTCGTACCTGTAGCATAATGACCTGCTGGCGACTGATATAGTGCAGGAGCTCCATTAAGCGGATAGTTTAAGGTGTCGCATAATCCTAAAGAGCCAGTGGTCACATTAATATAAGCGTTTTTTGTTTCAGAGTCAGTGCCAAAAGCATTAGAAACAGTTAGCGAAACAGGATATGTACCGGCAGCACTGTAAGTAATTCCCGATGGGTTCTGTGCTGATGAGGTGGCAGGGGTTCCACCTGTAAAAGACCAGTTCCAACTGGTGGGGAAATTTTGCGATAAATCAGTAAAGTTAACACTACCACCTACAGGAATTGTTGTAGGGTTGCCCGAAAAATCGGCTGTTGGGGCTATGCCCCCCGTTACTACTGTGATATAAGCAGTTTTGGTTTCGGTATCTGTTCCGGCTGTGTTGGTAACAGTTAAGGATACCTCGTAAGTACCAGCAGTGTTGTAAACAATGTTTGTGGGGTTTTGAACCGTAGAAGAAGCGGGTGTGCCTCCTGTAAAAACCCAGTCCCAGCTTGTAGGAAGGTTGGCAGATAAATCGGTAAAATTGATACTGCCCCCTTCAGGAATGGTTGTGGTATTGGCAGTAAAATCGGCTACAGGGGCAATGCTTCCTGTAACTACCTCAATATAGCCAGTTTTAGTTTCTGTGTCCGAACCAAAAGAGTTGGTAGCCGTAAGAGATACATCATAAGTGCCTGCAGTATTATAAGTTATTGCTGTAGGATTTTCAACTGTGGAAGAGGGAGGAGTGCCTCCGGTAAAAGTCCAGCTCCACGATGTGGGGTTGTTTGTGGATAAATCGGTGAAGTTAACAGCGCCACCCACAGGAATAGTTGTAACGTTAGCCGTAAAATCAGTAACAGGGGTAGCCCCAGAGCCCTGGCAACCATTTGATGTGAGCAAAGATGCACGCTGATTGTTTAATGTTGCCACCATCCTTGCTTTTTGCCCTTGTGTAAACATAAACATACAGGCATCATCCACATAATCCATATAATTCATAAACAAATCCTGCGAACTGCATGTTGTTTGAGGATGACTGGGGCAACCATAATAGGCATCGGCTGAATTGGGTGTGTCTGTAACCTCGTCAGTACCTGTACATGCACCCCCGTCATCGCCCCAAATATGATACAAATGTAACCAATGTCCTATTTCGTGTGTGGCTGAACGTCCTTTGTTGTAAGGGGCTTGTGCCGTTCCCATATTGCCAAATGCCGTATAAAGAATAACGACTCCATCGGTACTGGCTGTACCCCCGGGGAATTGTGCATAACCTAAAAGACCACCAGCGAGATTACAAACCCATATATTAAGATATTTGTTTCTGTCCCATATATCATGCCCACCCTGCGCTGTAAACTTCATGGCATTGTTTGACATCTGAAAAGAGGTTGTAGATGTTTGTGTACGGGTAATTCCAGTTGTTGGATTACCATTGGGGTCGACTGTTGCAAGGCAAAACTCAACCTCAATATCGGCTCTTAAACTTTGAAACACCGAGGGGGTATTTGCACCATCCGTATTAAGATTCCTGTAATCCTGATTAAGAACAGCAATCTGAGAATTTATCTGAGCATCAGATATGTTTTGTGCCGTTGTGTTATATATCACATGTACAACAACAGGGATGGTAATAACGGTTTTGGTATTGTTAAAATAATCTTCATTGTTTTTTATCCATTCTTGTGTCTGATGTTCAATCTGGTGTAGTACTTCTGCCCTGTTGGGGTCTGCTTCTATTTCCATTTGCAGATAATCCATAGTGCCACAAGTTCTGTAGGGCGGTACGGTATGCTCCTCAAGAAGATTTATCAATGCTTGGCTTTTCGATTTAATGGTATGGTATTGAAAATAGTTTTGTGAATAAATAATACTATTAAATAAAATGACCGCGAAAAGAATAGTAAATTTTTTCATATTAACATTATTAATAGGTGTTACACTAATGAGTGAAGTAAAAGAATTTTGTAAATTTAATACAAATTTAATTTCTAAAAAAATTTTTTAGGTAATTTTTTATTTAGGATGGGTGAAAATATTTAATACTTTTGCTTTCAAATAAATTTTTATAAACTTAAATTAATAATTTAAATCTTTTAAAATTATGAATGAAATAAAAAAGACTTTAAATGAGTCTAAAATAGCTCGTTGGATTGCGTTGGCATTGATTTCATCAACCATGTTTTTTGCATATTTCTTTGTTGATGTGGTAGCACCGCTTCAAACGATGATGGAAACACAATTTAAATGGACACCAGAAGTATTTGGCATGTTGGGTGGCTCTGAATTTTTTCTCAATGTGTTTGCATTCTTTCTGATATTATCAGGTATAATTCTCGACAAGATGGGTATTCGGTTTACTATTATTACAGCAGGGTTGACAATGGTATTGGGCGCTGCTCTAAAATTTTATGCACTTACCGAAGCATTTGCGGCTTCTGGTTTAGCAAGCTGGCTTAATTCATTTATAGTATGGGTGCCTGCGTCGGCTAAGCTGGCGTTTTTAGGTTTTGCAATTTTTGGTGTAGGTGTCGAAATGGCAGGTATTACTGTATCGAAGACTATTGTAAAATGGTTCAGAGGTAAAGAAATGGCTCTGGCAATGGGTCTCGAAATGGCTGTAGCCCGTCTGGGTGTTTTTGCCGTGTTCCGCCTAACACCTATATTCGCCGAAACAGGAGGACCTGCCAATTCAGTATTATGGGGACTTATATTCTTGTGTATAGGATTCATTACATTCCTTTTATATACATTTATGGATTATAAACTCGATAAACAACTTGGAAAATCGGAAATATCTAGCGACCCCGAAGAAGAATTTAAAATTAAAGATATTGGTAAAATATTCTCAAACCCCGGCTTCCTCGCTATTGCCGGATTATGCGTGTTGTTTTATTCAGCTATTTTTCCTTTCCAGAAATTTGCTACCGACATGCTGGCTTCCAAATTAGATATCCCCTTAAAAGATGCCGCAGCATATTTTTCGTATTTCCCTATTGGTGCTATGGTCCTTACGCCTTTTATTGGCTATTTCCTCGATGTTAAAGGAAAGGGTGCATCAATGATGCTTTATGGGGCATTATTAATGACCGTTTCCCATTTAATTTTTGCTTTCGTTCCTGCCGAAATTTTTAATGTTCCTATTGCTATTGGAACTATTGTCATTTTAGGAACAGCTTTTTCTTTAGTGCCCGCTTCAATGTGGCCATCCTTACCTAAAATTGTTGAGGACAGATATTTGGGCTCTGCTTATGGCGCTATTTTTTGGATACAAAATATTGGGTTACTCCTTGTTCCAATACTTATTGGCTGGTCACTCTCGGCTTCAAATCCAGGCGTATCCGAACAAATTGCTGCCGGTGTTGAAGGTGTAAAATACAATTATACCATTCCCGAAATTATTTTTTCTGGCTTCGGAGTCCTTGCCATAATTTTGAGTCTCGTTCTTAGAGTTGTTGATAAAAAGAATGGATATGGACTCGAAATTCCCAATAAGAAAAAATAAAAAAAACGTCAACCTTTTTAAAAAGCTTCGTCTTAGGGCGAAGCTTTTTTGTTTTTATTAGTTTGTATTTTTTAAAATTATTTTTCTATTTTAAAAAAAATATATAAATTTGGTAAATTAACTTTTATAACTCACTCAAAATGAAATCATATAATAAACTGTTAATTATTTCTGTTATCATACTCAGCCAGTTCTTTATCAATATTGGCATGATTAACTCTCAGAATAATTCTGCGAAAGATGATAATTTTAAATGGACATCCCCGCTTTCATTTATTGAAAACAAAGGTCAGTTTGATGGCAGAACAGGGCAACCGGAACAAATTAAATATGGTATTGATTACAACGGATTAACAGCTTTTTTTACAAAAGAAGGGCTTACCTACCGATACGACAGATTTATTAGGAATCCGGGACGTAGTAAAGAACGCCCTCACGAACCCAAGAGAATCTGCCTGAGCGAATTGGCTTCCGTAAGCTGGATAGGGGCAAATAATAATGTAGAGATTGTGGCTTCAGATAAAATACAACCCTATTATTCTTATGCTTATCATGATAAAGAAACAGGTGAAGTATTGAACGAAAATTATATCAACGGGTATAATAAATTATTATATAAAAACCTCTACAATAATATTGATGTGGAATATATTTGTTATCCGGGTCAGGGGATAAAATATAACCTTTACTTGGCTCCAGGAGCCGATGTTTCACAAATAATGATGAAATACGAAGGGTTTTCTACTAAAAATCAAAACGAAAATGTAGAATTCGAATTAACTCCTGAGGGTGAAATAAGAATTAAAGGGGCTTTTTTAGATATAAAAGAACTGAAACCAGTGGCTTATTATGCCGATAATAATGAAGCTGTTGATATATCATTTACCTTTGCCGAAGGCATTGTTGGATTTGATATTAAAAATTATGACAATACCAGAAAGCTGGTTATAGACCCATGGATTGTATCTCCTACTTTTAATTCTTCAAATGCTGTTTGGGAAGTAGAAACCGATGGCTCGGGTAATGTTTATACCATAGGAGGTGAAACACCCATGAAACTTAACAAATACAACAGCGGCGGCACATTATAATGGACATACAATACACA
>Ga0116143_10006036_pt1 | contig 10694 bp, 12 predicted proteins | sample AD_UKC034_MetaG_FD_89745 | JGI IMG/M metagenome (GOLD analysis project Ga0116143, IMG submission 89745) | Active sludge microbial communities of municipal wastewater-treating anaerobic digesters from USA - AD_UKC034_MetaG | ecosystem: Engineered > Bioreactor > Anaerobic > Digestate | place: USA...
GATGTTCCCGCCGGAAGAGAAGAAGCGCTCGCAGTACACCCTGGCCGTGCTCCTCGACGGGCGGTTCGACAGTTTCTACAAGGGCGTCGACACGTCGAAGTTCGCGGCTGCCGAGGAGGCCGCGGCGGCCCCCGGCAAGAAGGAAGCCGGAGCGGCGGCGAAGGTCGCCGGCGTCTCGGCGCTTCAGCAGTCGCTCCGGCCGGGCAAGCTCCTGCTCGTCGGCTCCTCGGAGATCACCAAGTTCGACTACCAGGGCCAGCGCGGCGGCGGGGACCGGCCGAACGCCGCCTTCGTGCAGAACATCCTCGACTACATGAACGGCAACTACGGCATTCCGGAGATGCGGAGCAAGGGCCTGGAGATCAATCCCATCCGCGACGACAACGCGCTGGCGATGCTGATCAAGAAGCTCTTCGGCCTGCCGATGGCGGACGCCGTGGACTGGGCGAAGATCATCCTGAAGCTCCTCAACATCGTGCTCCTGCCGGCGCTGATCGTCGGAACAACCGGCGCGTCGATGATGGCATGGCACCGGAAAAAGAAGAAGAGCATCGCGCTCGAGTTCTCTAGGAAGGAGGACGCGAAATGAAGAACAGGAAACTCCTTTACGCCGTCGGGGCGATAGTCGTCCTGTTGCTGGTGTACTTCATCGCCTCCCGGGGCGACCGCGCGGCGAACCTTCCGCGCATGGAGACATGGACCGCTACCGACGAAATCATCCTCGCGCGCGGCGCAACGACGGTGCGCATCTACAAGAAGGAAGGGCGCTGGCTCCTGGGCGACGCGGGCTTCCCCGCTGACAAGGGCATGGTCGACAAGATGGAGGAAAAGCTCCGCGACCTTGTGATCACCGACATCAGCTCCGAGAAGCCTCACTACGAGCGCTTCGAGCTCACGCCGGAGGAAGCGCTGCGCGTGACGGTGAAGGCGGGCGGCACCGTGCTCCGCGATGTCTACCTCGGGAAGAAGAGCTCCAAGACGAGCCACACCTTCATACGGCTCGCAGACCGCCCGGAGATTTTTAAGGCGTCGGGAAACTTGAAATACGAGCTTGATAAAAAGGCGGACGACCTCCGCGACAAGGTCATCTTCGACGTGAAGCGCGAGGAGATCGATTCCTTCGAGATAACCTACCGCGGCGCGAAGACCGCGCTCATCCGCGTAAAGGCTCCGGAACAAAAGGGTGATACAAAGCCGGTGCCCGAGGGCGGCAAGGCTCCGCAGCCGCCGAAGGAGCCCGATAAGTGGTTCTTCGCGAACGACCAGGCGAAAACCGTGGACATAAACGCGGTGAACGCGGTGATCACGTCGTTCGGCCCCCTGAGGGCGCGCTCGTTCCCCGAGATAGACGCGAAGGCGCTGCGGGGTCCGCTCTGCACGGTGCGCGTGAACGCCGCGGGGAAGACGTTCGAGTTCATGGTCTTCCAGGGCAGGGACAAGGAACTGTTCCCGTGCACGTCGCCCGCGTCGCAGTACGTCTTCGAACTCCAGAAATGGGCGGTGGAGCGCTACTTCCGCAGCGCGAAGGACTTTAACAAGTAACTTTAATGTATAGCCGCAGAGAGGCACAGATGCATCCATTCCACGGTCTGGCATTCTGTTCAACATGCCAGGCGCCATGAGGGTATCGTTACTTTTTGGAGGCGGCCCAAAAAGTAACCAAAAAGGCCGCCACTCATACGCCGTGGTGGCTTGGTCTGTGCTATTGATTCAATCGGTGCGTGCGCGGTGCGGATGGGCCTCCTGCCCGTCCTCCCGAGCAGCCAACGCGCTCGCCCTCGTGGCTCGCTGGCATTCTCTCTTTAATAATGCCCGATATCTCTCTGTGTCCTCTGTGCCTCTGTGGTTTCTTTGCCGTTGTTCGTGATAGAAAAAGCTTTGTGCAGGGAGGTTCCGCGATGAATACCGAGATACTCGCGACGGTGGGGCCCGGCTCCATCGACAAGCTCGCGGAACTCCACGCGAACGGCCTCTCCGGCATGCGCATCAACAGCTCGCACGGCGACGAGTCCTTCCACAGGAAGGCCATCGCAGAGTGGCGCAGGGTGAGCCCGCGCGGCTTCATCGTCTATGATATAAAAGGTCCGAAGATCCGGCTGGGCGACCTCCCCGAACCGCTGATGGTGAAGGCGGGCGATACGCTCGTACTGCGCACAGACCTCCCCAAACCGGACGGCTCCGACTACCCGAAGATATCGTCCTTCGCAGACGGTATCCCCGTCACCTACGAGAAGCTCCACGAGTGCGTCGCGCCGGGGCACAAGATCTTCATCGACGACGCCTACGTGGGCCTGGAGGTGACCGCGGTGGAGAAGGGGCGCATCGCCTGCCGCGTGCTCTGGGGCGACCTGGTCCGCTCGCGCAAGGGCCTCAATCATCCCGACACCGTCGTGGGGTATCCCTACACCATGCCGCACGACATTCCCAACATCGAGTTCGCCGTGTCCATGAAGGTCGATTTCATCGCCGACTCGTTCACCCGCGACGCCGACGACGTGAGGGAGCTGCGCGGGCGCCTGGCGGGCACGGGAGTGAAGATAATCTCCAAGATAGAGAACCCGGAGGGGATTGGCAACTTCGACGGCATCCTCGCGGAGACCGACGCGGTAATGGTGGCGCGCGGCGACATGGGCGTGGAGATAGACCCGTGGCTCCTGCCCGAGATACAGAAGACGATGATAGAGAAGTGCAACGCCGCGGGGAAGCCCGTGATCACCGCCACCCAGATGCTCGAGTCGATGATCGACAACCCGCACCCCAGCCGCGCCGACGTGAGCGACATCGCCAACGCCGTCTACGACGGCACCGACGTCATCATGCTCTCGGGCGAGACGTCGGTGGGCAAGTACCCGGCCGAGTGCGTCGCGATGATGCGGAAGATCGCGGAGTACGTGGAGTCGACGGAACGCTACCGCAGGCTGGGCAGGAAAAGCACTCGCCTCTCACTTCTTGCCGAGAAATCCCAGCAGCATGATTGAGAGACCCGCGCCGGTGACGATGAGCCCCCAGGAGAACCTCTCGAAGGGGACCGCGTTGAAGTAGAGCATCGCGGCGCCGAGCCCCAGGGAGAGGAGCGCCAGGAGCGCGGCGAGGCGCGTGTTCATGAAGGGGGCCGCGACGGAAAGGGCCGCGATTGACGAGATGGCGGAAACCGTGATGCCCGGAACCGTATCGCCCCGCAACAGGTAACCGGCAAGGATCTCTCCCGCGGAGATGAAATCCGAGGAGAGGAGGTACTCCTTCCTGAACCACGGCATTACGAGCGAAGCGAGCGTCACCAGCGCGCCGACGAGCACGAAGAGCGTGCTCTCCCTCCACGAGGACTTGGTCACAAACCACTGGTGCCATTTGGCGCTCATCGGCATTTCCCGCGTTCAGGTATCCACGACATCCACATCTGTACGTCGCTCATGCGGCAGCGTCAAGCAGATAATTCGAGGCGCTGTTCAGTTGAGCACATGCATCGTCTTCAGCCCGTTGACGATGAACTGGACCGACATCGCCGTGAGGATGAGTCCTATCAACCTTTCGAAGATGGAGATGCCCGTGGCGCCCAGAACCCTTTCGATGCCGGAGGAGAAGAACATCGCCGCCATGGCGATGAGGAAGACCGCGATTGAAAGCATCGCGATGATCCCCAGGCGCAGGGGATCGCCCCAGGCCTGGGATGAAAACATCAGGAGCGCGGCAATGTTCCCGGGTCCGCAGAGGAGCGGTATCGCCAGCGGGAACACCGCGACATCCCCGTAGTCGGCTCCGCATGCGTCATCGCCCGGGCCGCCCGGGAGCTTCAGCCGCGAAGGCCTTCCCAGCAGCATCTCCATCGCGATGATGAACAGCAGTATCCCCCCGGCGACCAGGAACGTTCCCGACGAAATGCCCAGGAACTGAAGGAGGAATTTTCCGAACAGGATGAAGAATAGCGATATGGCGATCGATATTAGTACCGACTTGAGGATCACCTTCCTCCGGCGGGCGGGGGTGAAACCGGCGAGATGGGTGACGAAGACCGGTATCAGCCCCAGCGGGTCCACGACGAAAAACAGGGTGAAGAACACCGTTGGAATGAAGTATTCGAGGTTCATTTTTTTAACTACCGTATCTTCGCTAATTGTCACCATGTCTCGGACCGCTTGCGGGATCCGAGGCCCTGATTTTCACACGGATTAATATTGACAAAAGATTGCGCCCTTTTATAGGTGTTTCTGTCTATTGAGGGATCGTTCAACGGCAGGACGACGGGTTCTGGCCCCGTTAATCAAGGTTCGAATCCTTGTCCCTCAGATCCGTCTTCAATGTCCATGCGTTGTTTCCGGGTCCGTATGCTGTCATGGACGCGGGCGGGGTATCTCGAACACTCACCGCACCGATATCGTACTTTACCTGCAGCATGCGCGCGAAATAGTCAACAAATATTGGACTGAAGTCCCCGGAACAGGTCATGGAACACCTCCTCATCTATCTCGCGAACGGCAATTTTATCCTGCCGTACCTGCTCGTCTTCGGTTCCCTGCTGGTCTGCGGTTTCGGCGTTCCCATCCCGGAGGATATCACCCTCATTGCGGCCGGCATCGCGTCGTATTACGGGTACGGCAACGTGTACGTCATGATCGCGGTCGCCTTCACCGGAATCCTGATGGGCGATTCGATCATCTTCTACATGGGGAGCAGGTTCGGCGAGAGGATCAAGAAATTCTCCTGGTTCCAGCGCGTGGTGCCGGAGCCGGTGCTGCTCTACATCGAACAGAGGCTTGCCACGCACGGGAACAAGCTCGTATTCGTCGCGCGGTTCATGCCGGGACTCCGGGCCCCCATCTATTTCACGGCCGGCATGATGAAGATACGGTTCGCCGTGTTTTTCACCTTCGATTTCATGGCCGCACTCATCAGCGTGCCCGCCATCATCTACGCAGTCTACCACTTCGGCGACAATATCGATGTCATCGTCAGGGCGATCAAGAGGATACAGCACGGCATGGCCCTCGTCGCCGTCATGGTGGTAGGCCTGATAGCACTGCACTCCTATCTTTCCTCCCGGAAACTGAAAAAAACGGAGATGGAGGCGCTGGCAAACCGGGAATGACCGCTTCTCCCGGTTACCGCGCGGCCTGATATCCCCCTGTCGTTCTGGTCTGGACCACTTCCGTGAAGAGTTTCGCATACCGGGCGGGCGCCCTGCCGCCGTTGATCATCACCGATACAGGCTTTGCCGCGGGGAGCCGCTGCAGCGCGATCCATTTCAGGAATTCGCCGTCGGTGTGATAGCTGTTGCCGAACCCTGCGAGCACGTACACCTCCCTGCCGGGATTCTCCTTCCTGAGCCGCTCCAGTATTTCCAGGAGCATCTTCGTCTTGCCTGCGCCGTACGTCACCGGTTCGAGTATCTTTTCCGTGACCCGGCCTTCACTTGTCCCGGTTCGTATGCCGAATATCTTCTCCTCGGGAATTCCCGTCGTGATCGCCGCGCCGTCCACGAAGAACTCGGGACTCGCGGAAAGCACGTACACGCCAATCCCCTGGCGGCGCAGTTCCCCGACTATCCGCATGGACGAGGCGAAATAGTACCGTTTCATGGTCTCGAAGTGGCTGCGCGACAGGCCCAGCAGATCCTCCTCGCCGGCGCCTTCGAAGACGCGCGCGATGTGCACCGCGCCCTCCCTGTGGAGCCCGCGCCGCTCCATGCGCAGGTAGTGTTTCGCGAAATCGCGGTATCGGTCCTTTCCGTAATGACGGGAGTACCCGCGCGTTATCGCCTCCTCCGCCAGGCCGCTGTACAGCCGCGCGCCGTTTTCCCCGTGGCCCAGCGTACAATCTCCAAGGATGATGGTCCCGTCGAAGTCCCAGAACGTTACGAAAAGGGGAGGGGGGAATGATACAGCCGTGATTGCGTCGCGGGCCGCGAGTATTTCGGAGATGAGTGTGTCCGCATGGGGCTCCGCAGTCTGTGGTGGATGCGCGCAGCCGGCGATGAAGAGGCCCAGCACAAGGGTGACGAACGCGGTTCTTCCCAGCATGATGCTTCCCTCCGGCGGTATCGGTTATCGGAACGAATTGTATCCCGGCGTCACCGCCAGGTCAAACACTTGTCGGGGAATGACAGAATAAATACAACATGGTAACAGCAGGGCGTACTTGTTTAATTGCATCTCGTGAACAGCACCGCCCTGCTCATGCAGATCTTCGGCTCGGCGTCGGCGGAGAAACCCGTTTCCAGCGCGGTCTCCATCTCCCGGGAAAACCTGTCGCCGGTCACATGGAACTTCGGCTCCACGAAAAGGAAACGCCCGCCCGGCTTCACGATACCGTGCACCTGCCGGAAAAAATCGCGCGCGTCGGGGACCTCGTGCACCATCCAGAACGCCAGGGCGAAGTCTACCGGTTCCATGATGCCCAGTTCCGTTTCACCGCAGATATGAAGGACGATCCGGTCCGCGAGTCCGGCCGCTTCGGCGCGTCGGTGCATCTTCGATAGCATCCTTTCCTGTATGTCCGCGGCGATAACCCGCCCGCCGGGGCCCGCAAGCCTGGCCATCGCGACGGTGAAGAATCCAGGTCCGCAGCCGATGTCGGTGGCGATGTCGCCCGGCCGTATCAGCCCGGCGAGGATTTTTCCAGGATCGTGCACGAGGCGGCGGAGCCCAGTGTCCAGCATGCAGGAAAGCCAGCTGGGACAGACATGTATGAAGCGGTGGAACCCTCCCGGCGCTGTGGTCATATCATCCTCCCTATTACGTAATCATTGTGGACTGTTATGCGCGCGCGTGCAACCCCCTTTTGTCATGCGGTCCCTTTTCGAGGTAAAATTTTGTGTTGACATTATCCGCTCATAATATATTTGGTTTTCGACGTTGAGCTGACCCGCCCAGGTGGTGGAATTTGGTAGACACGCATGGTTGAGGGCCATGTGGAAATTTTCCGTATGGGTTCAAGTCCCTTCCTGGGCACACAGCGGAGCCGCGGTACCGGAAACGGTATCGCGGCTTTTTTATGATGCAGAAAGCGATCGCGGAGCAGGTTGTGTCAAATGCCTGGGTGCGGGTCCTGACCCCGGTAATGAGACATAGAAAATAATTTACACAATCGTAATATTTATCTTGAAATATTGATGGCAATATAGTATAAGCAATATTTAATTGCCGATAATCATAATGGGAAGAGTGCGGTAAAACGGCACGAGCAGAATATAAAAAATACGCCAGGACCCGCGCTCAAGATTGAATGTGGACAGAGGAAGACGCATGATGAACTACAAGATGTCCGGGGACTACGAACTCATCGCGAAGCACTGCCCCAGGTGCGAATCGCTCGTGATGGCGCAGGTCGTGAAGACGATGAAAGGCGAGTTCTACAAGTACCGGGAGCTCAAGTGCTCCAAGTGCGACTGGAAGAGCCCCGAGCACAAATAGCAAGGCCCGGCGCGCCGCGCCGGTAACCCCCTACACGCCGAGCTTGAACATGCGGAACGCGTTCTCCGTGGTGAGCTCCGCTATCTTCTCCTCGGACACGCCGAGGATTTCCGAAGCAGCCCTCAGGTTGTAGACGATGTTCGCGGGGACATGCAGCCCGCCGCGCGCCTCCACCGGAGGTATGTCCGGGCTGTCGGTTTCGAGCATGAAGCGGTCCGGGTAGATGCGCTTGAGCACCTCGCTCCGCTTCCTGCTGTTCCGGTAAGTAAGCACGCCGCCCATGGAAAAGCTCAAGCCCTCCGCCATGAGTTCCTCCGCTATCTCGACGCTTCCGGAAAACGAATGGACCAGCCCTCCCGCCTCGGGAAGGCCCGCCTGCCGCAGGCAGGCGAGGAGCTCGTAGTAGGCGCCGCGGCAGTGGATGACCAGGGGTAAATTGAGTTCACGGGCGATGATCACCTGTTGCGTGAAAATGCGGAGCTGGATGTCGAAGGCGGGGCGTTCAACCTTTTTATCGAGCCCGGCCTCGCCGATCGCCACCGCGCCGCGCATCGCGGCTTCCGGGAGTGTGTCCATTGCCGCGAAGTCGCCTTCCCTGATGTACCACGGGTGCACGCCCAGCGCGAATTCCACCTCGGGATAGCGTTCGGCCAGGGAGCGGGAAAGCTCCCACTCGCCGGGAGTGATGGACGCGGTGATGAGCTTCGCGAGGCCCGCACGCCTGGCGTCCGCGATGATCGCATCGAGCTTTCCCTCGTAGAGGCTGCTTTCCAGGTGGCAGTGGACGTCCACCAGTTTCATGTCATTCACCGATGATCTTCACCATGACGCGCTTGGGCCTGCGGCCGTCGAACTCACCGTAGTATATCTGCTCCCAGGGGCCGAAATCCAGTTTCCCGCTGGTTATCGCCACCACCACCTCGCGGCCCATAATGGTGCGCTTGATGTGCGCGTCGCCGTTGTCCTCGCCGGTGCGGTTGTGCCGGTATCGATCCGTCGGCTCGTGCGGCGCCAGCTTCTCCAGGAAGTCATCGAAATCCTGTAAAAGGCCGCGCTCGTCGTCGTTGATGAATACGGAGGCGGTGATGTGCATTGCGTTCACCAGGCAGAGCCCCTCACGGACGCCGCTTTTCGCGACGAGCTCCTCGACGATGTCGGTGATGTTGATATAGTCACGGCGGTTCTTCGTGGTGAAGGTGAGGTGTTCCGTGAGCGATTTCATGGTTCATTCTCCATTATTCCCGAAGGCGCGGATGGCCGTTCGCGCCTTCAGGTGTCGTTGCGGTCATGCCCGGCGATGACTGAATCCACCATGGGCTCAATCCCGGCGAGAATCTCTTCCAGGCGTTCCATCTCCTCGGCGCTGAAGTTTGACAGCAGATAGTCCGCCACAGCCATCTCCGGGTGCGGCGGCCTCCCCACGCCGATGCGTATGCGGTGAAAGTCCGCGGTGCCGGCGTGCTGGATGATGGAGCGGATGCCGTTCTGCCCCTTGTGGCCGCCGCCGAACTTCGCCCGGACCTCGCCGAAGGGAAGCTCTATGTCGTCGTGTACCACGATGAGGGAGTCCGCCTCCGCGGTGTAGTAATCCATCGCCGCCTTGACGGCCGTGCCGCTGTTGTTCATGAACGTCTGGGGCAGCATCAGGAGGATCTTTTCGCCGCACAGCGTTCCGGAGCCGCAGACCGATGAGAACTTCTTCTCCCCGAGCGCGATGCCGTGCGCATCCGCGAGATAACGTCCCGCGATGAAGCCCGCGTTGTGCCTGTTCCTTGCGTACTGCTTTCCCGGGTTGCCCAGACAGGCGAGTATCTTCATGCAGGTGTTCCGCGATTGACAGGATTCATTTCAGCCCGGTGACGGTCCGGCAGTTTCAGCTGACGGGATTTTTCACCATCTCCAGGGCTTCGTCGATGCCGCCGGCGATGTTCAGGTGCTTGTTGAGGTCGGTGATGGCGAAAAGTCTCTGGACCTGGGAATTGAGTCCGCAGATTATGAAGTGGAGCCTTTCCTTGCGCGCGTTCACGTGGTACGCCAGAAGCACGCCCAGGCCCGAGCTCAATATGAAGGTGAGCCTCGTAAAATCGAGGATGATATTCCTGCGCGCCCGGAACAGCCTCTCGATCTCTTTCTCGAAATCCCCCAAAAACTCGTTGGTGAGGGAGCCCTCGACCTCGGCGATGGCGCACGAACCTTTTTCAATCACGGTGACTTTCATCCGGTATCCCCACGGCACTCCGCGCCGTTTCAGGGCGAGTGAGGGCCTGCCGTTTGAACGTACCGGTTCCGGCGTGAATGTCAAGAAGTTTTACCAGCCGATACCGGCCTGCCGCGCGCCCATAATTCTGTTGACAACCATATCACCCCCTTTAGCCTTGCTGCGTTAGCGGCAGGACATCATGAAAGCGGCGCGAATCATATCTCCCCGTAAATTCGAGGTCTTCGACGAGAAGGAGCCCGATCTCCCCGACGGCAAAGTGCTGGTGAAGCTCGAGCGCGCGGCGCTCTGCGGCTCCGACTACCCGTATTTCCAGTACGACTTCAACCCGGCGTCGTACCCGCTGCCGCCGGGATATCCCGGGCACGAATGCTGCGGTGTGGTGTACAAGTCGCGGAGCGCGCAGTTCAGGGAAGGGGAGAGGGTGATGTACTATCCCCCCGCGCTTGACGGCTATAAGGAAGGGCACGTCGCCGACCCGGCGCGCCTCCAGAGACTGCCCGCCGAAAGCAGCATCGATATCAACATCCTCCTCATGACACAGGTGCTGGGCTGTGTGTCCCACGCGGTCTTCCGCATCGACAGGCCTTACGGGCAGAACGTAGTGGTCATGGGGCAGGGGCCGATAGGTCTGCTCTTTACCGCGCAGATGAAGCGGCAGGGCGCGAGGCGCGTGATCGCGGTGGACCTCCTGGACTACCGGCTTGACGCGGCGAGGCGCATGGGCGCGGATGAGACGATCAATCCCGGGAAGGAAAATCTCGACGCGCGCGTGAAGGAGCTCACGGGCGGGATGATGGCGGACATCGTCATCGACGCGTACGGGCAGAAGTCGGAAGTGATCAACCGCTGCTTCGACGTCGCGCGGCACGGGGGGCAGGTGGCGTTCTTCGGGATCTGCCTGGAGGAGTCGCCGAAGCTCAGCTTCAACACGTTCTTCCGGAAGGAGCTTCGCATGGTCGCGTCCGTTGGCCCGGACCTTGCGGTCGATTATCCCTACGCGCTCGACATGATAACCCGGGGTGCGGTGGATGTATCGCCCATTGTCACGCACGCAATGCCGTTCGAGA
>Ga0116143_10006038_pt1 | contig 10692 bp, 7 predicted proteins | sample AD_UKC034_MetaG_FD_89745 | JGI IMG/M metagenome (GOLD analysis project Ga0116143, IMG submission 89745) | Active sludge microbial communities of municipal wastewater-treating anaerobic digesters from USA - AD_UKC034_MetaG | ecosystem: Engineered > Bioreactor > Anaerobic > Digestate | place: USA...
CAAGAGGCTTTCGCGGCATAAACGGCGTCCTCCCCGCTGCGCGGGTCCCCTCCATTTATTCCACGGTCCTCTTGACCCCCTTCCAGGCGGGGGGTGTTAGACCGATGTCAGGAACCGACCCATAGCGAGCGCTCGAGAGTCGTAGAAGCGGCCGTTGAGCGCGCACTTCTATCCTTGAATGACTCGGGCTTGCGCGTCAGCTTACTCGGGCGATTTAGCGCGATTCGTCCTCCTTCTAAGACTGCATCCCAAACCGAACGGATTTTCCAAGCACTGTCGACTAGCCCCATGGGCAGCACAGACTGTCCCGACTTCTTCAGCTTGCATACTTCGGTGTTGTATCCTATATTGAGATCGAAGGTCACCAACTGGAGGTCATATGATCAAGTCGTGCGGCCGGCGCCAAGGCTCGGAGTACGGAGTCCTAAACGTGGTTCTTCGTTGTGCGGTCGGGACTCTGGCGCTCAGCGCGTTGTCGGGGTGCGCCAGTTGGACTCAGCCATTCTTCTATCGACCTGTCGTAGAGGATAATGTCAAGGAACTCGTAAGTACTGTATCGCTGTCGGCCGACAGGAGAACCGTGCTGGTTCTCACTGCGGGACCAAATATGGGGCAGTTCTGCGCGGAGCCGCCTCCGGATTCCGCGACGTCTCTGGCAGCACAAGCCGATTTGGGCGTGTCCGCAAAGAAGGAGGGGGTGGCAGAGGCCGGGCTCAGTGGGAGAGATCAGTTCTCCACAGCCGTTACAGTGATGGCCGATCGGACACCGTCCCTCGATGGATTTCGAATCGGGATCTACGCTTTATGCCAGTACCGAATCAATGGGATGATTAAGGACGACAAGGAGTTCACTGATCTTTTTCGGCTGTTGATCGAGAAATTCTCTGAAAACATCAAAGCTGAAGCCAGCCGCGCTCCTCGCCCGATCTTCGTAGGGGTCTCTCCGCCCGTCGATAAGTCACCGCTGGTTCAGCCCCCACAACCGGGCGGATTTTCGGCACCATAGAATTGAAGGATTACAGATAGACCGGAATCTCGAAAAAACCCCGTTTTCCGAAGATATGACTTCGAAGAAGCAATGAGTTACAGCGCACATTCTCCAGAAATCTAGGGTTTTTAGAGGTGTCCAGACATGTATTCCCTTCGATTGTCGTCAAGGCACCAAAACGGGTTTGCGCGCAGCAAGCGCAATAGCCAGTTGGTTGCTGCTAGTTTGGCTTTTATCTTGGCTAGCTGGTCGCCGGCTGGCACGGCCTTCCAGATAAATACCTGCTTGCGGGATCTCACCTATACCGGCGGCGTGCTTGGTCAGGATCGGCACGGCAATCGTTTTAATGCCTGTCCGTACGCGCCAAAAAGATACAAGTACGGCGCCGTTCATGAGCACATGACAGCGTTCGCAGTAGCCAAGCACAGACGGACGCAGCACTGGCAAACGGAGCCAGATCGACCGGGGGTGTTCAGATACCTTGTTGAGCCCCGGTGGTCCAACGGGGCAAACCGGACCCACCGGACGAAGGATATTATCTTCGGAACATGGTGGAACGACGATCCGCTGATGCTTATGTGGGGACAGGGCAGGGATTTGGTCGACGGGATGAAGCGCATGGAGGAGTTCTTTAAACCTTCAGCGAGTTATCCAGGCTCCCTGCGCGACCTTACCGTCGATGCGAAGCACTCGCTTGGCTGGCATTCCCACTTTGGACGCCTTCAACACCTACACTTCATGACGGATTTGCCGATGTCGCCTACGTTGCGGCAAGAGCGCGTCAGGACTACGACGGACAAGGCTTTGCAGTGGATGCAGTTCGCCTACAGCGTGGCAACTCAGAAGGAAGGGTTCAGGCCTGCCGACAAACTCGACCCAGCTATGGCGGAAGCACTCGGGTTGCCATCGGTTGCATTAAATTTCGGTGTCAATAAGTCGAACGTCAGAATTCGCACCCTGTTCGCCCGGGCTGGGGTAAGCGATCGAGACGCGCGTACCGCCGATATCGCACTGGGCAGCATCCTGCACATTCTTCAGGACTCGTTTTCGCCTGCGCATACTTGCAGGGTGAAAGGACTCATCGACGGCAAGCCTGCTGCGATCCTGCGTGATGTATACAACTACAATGGCCAAGTAGATCATCGCCACAAAGAGTTGGATGGTTTTCCGCCGTGGTTGGAGCGTTATGCAAAAACCGGCGAGCACGACTACGTCAACGATCCCATTGCACAGGGTGCCTGGATCATCGATGCCGTCGATAAAGGGTTGGAATGGAATCAGGTTGAGACGTATCTCAGAAATACGATTCTAATGTCAGTTGACCCGACAAATGGCGATAGCGATCTTCAATGCATAGGCGGACAACCTTAGTAGGGGGTAGCGTCGAACTCTGCGACGCGCTGTCAATTTTTAACGGCAGCAAGATGGCGTGACGGCTACTTCCGACATCGATATGCTTTCTCGTTCGCGGGGTTTTGAAGAACTTCCCGAGAGGAACTGAGTTGGGCGAAGCTAGGTTTCGTTGTCACAGCGATGAATGACCGCATTGAGGGCGATGGCCGAGTGACCGCTCGTGGCCGAGAGCGACTGTCGAACATATCAGAGGGTCAAGTCCAAGTTACCGGGGTCATTTTACTGTGGCACTAACATCGGTATGCCGGGTCAGCCGCCCAGCACCTTGCGAATCGCGGAGGCGAAGCCGACCTCGAACACGGTACGCCCGCGCTCGTTGAGGATTTCGCCGTGGCTGCCTTCCTTCAGACCGCGCTCCTCAAGGTAATCGGCCGATACCGCCTTTTGCAGAGCTTCCCGCTGGGATGGGGTAAGTTGTGCGGCCAGCGCGAGCACCGCTACAGGCTGCGCACCCGGCGCAGAGGCGACCGTCGCGCCCAGCGGGCGACGGTCCACCGTCACCTGCGTGTTGGCCTTGAGCACGTTGAGCTGTGCCTTGAGCTTGTCACGCTCGGCAACGATGGCCTGCATGATGGAGCGGATGGCGGGGTCTTCAATGCGCATCAGGTAGTCATGGCTCGCTAGAGTCTTCGGCGCCTTGGGTGCAGGCGGCCCGGCGAAGGCTCCCCAGGCTTCGATGAGCGCTTTGTAGTCTGCTGACCGGGCGTTATAAAGGGCACGCCCCTTCATGATGCCTTCGGCCTCTGCGAGGCGCCCAATGGCCGACAGAGAGAAGTCGCGCGAGCCCGCTTCATGCTGTTTGCGGCACAGCTCATGCATTCTCGTGAGATTGTTTCGGCGATTCGAGCGCTCGGCCTTGGCAAGCAAAGACTCCAGCACGGCGTCCGGATGGATGTCCGTTGTGGGATTCATCAATCACTCCCAGGAAGGGTCTGGCGTCCGAGCGGAAACGCTTGGGCACGATGGGACGCGGGCAGCAACGCAGAGAGGTCCAGGTCGAAGTGTTCGCTGAGGCGAGTCCCTGCGTCCATCAGACGAATCACCTCGCGCTGGCCAAGTGCCGGGTCCTGCGGATTCATCTGTGTTGCGAGATGGCGCATGAAGGCGTTGCCGACGCGCAATTGCTCGTCTTCGCTCAGGAGCATGAAGACGGGTGGCAAATTGTCGCGATAAAGGACGGTATCCAGCAATTGGCTGCGGCGAAACACCGCCTTACCCGGCTCAAGGTCGGGATAGACCTCAACGTTTTCGCACACGCCCGCGAGTTGCAGCAGCTCCGATTCGGTTTCCTCGAAGACGGCCTGCACGTCGCAGACGGTGCCGGCGGCCACCAATTGCATGCCGTCACCATTGCGTGCTTCAAGCGCCGCCTTGCAGCGCTCGACGAGACGCCAGCAGGCCACGAGGTCTTCGGCAAGGTCGCTGAAGCGCTTCATGGCACTCTCCCACAGCCGCTCGGCCTGCCGGTAGGCGTCCAGCCGGGCAAATGGACCACCGGCATCTTCCGCATCCGCTTTCTCCTTTTTCAGGGCCTGGAGGTCGCTCTCTCGGGAGAGACAGGCGTTACGCGACTCGTCGAAGTGGTAAGCGAGCGTGTTGAAGTGGGCGGTCAGTGCGGGCAGATGATGCGGTGCGGTCACGAACCAGCGGCAGCGCACGCAGTTGCGGCTGCCGCCCGGGACGGGCCCGTACTTGGGGGCTGAAGCCGAGCCCAGGTTCGGCCCGCCGTTGTAGCACCCACCCACCGCGCCGTTGTCCTCGACCTCACTGGTGTTACCGCCAACCAGACACAGGCCGTGGTGCATCGGCATCCACCCCACCGCGTTGCGCGCCGCCGGATGCTGCGGAATGGCAGCAGCGAGGCTGGGCACGCTGTTGCAGATGGCCTGTTCGAGGAGCGCCCCATGCTCGGTGTCGAGCAGGAAGTTCTGGATGCTCGATTCCTTCGACGCTTCCAGCCGTTCAGCGGCACCGAGCAGTACGTCGCGGATATGCGTCGCACCGGGTTTGGTGTAGTAGAGCGTCATCAGAAGGCGGCTGTGGCCGACGAGCTTTTGCAGCACGGGAAACGGCACCTGGCCTTCCAACGCCAGCGCGGTGATGAGGGAGACGCGCAGGCTGTGCAAGGGGAACAGTGTTCTCGGAGAGCCTGTCCGTTCTTCGACCGGAGGCAAGAGCAGAATCGGCGAGCCATTGCGATGGGTTTCGCCCCGGTCGGCCAGCCGCAGCTCCAAGGCTTCAAGTAATTTGAACCAGCATTTGTCTATCGTGAAGTCGGATATAGGCAAATGGCGTTCGCCCTCGCGCCCCTCGGGTAAGCGGAAGAGGAAGCAAGCGTCGGGGTAGCTCGCAAGCTGCACCTCGCTTTTTGCCTTAATGTGGCGGCCATCCAGTTCCGCCCACGACGTACGTCGAGAGATAGGGTTGTACTTCGCCTGCCAGTTGCGCAGCTTCTCCAGCCAGTAGAAGACATCCTGATGCACCGGTCCGCCGAAGGACCACGGCAGGACGTAACCCTTCTCAGGGCCAGAATTGGCGATGTCCGCAGTCTTGTTGGTATTGATGTAGAGCACGGTCGGAATCGTCTCGCCATCGGCAAGCGCGGTGCTGCGGAGAAACACCCCCTGTTCCAAGGAGCGCCGCTCGTTTCCTTGTGCGAGCGCACCTGCGTTCAACGCCCAGTTGCCATTCGCGTAGCGCCAGGTATCCGCTTCGCCGGAATCGAGCATACGAACCTGGAAGGTGCGCAGCGGCAGGATGAGCTTGACCAGCAGTGCGACCCAGCGCACCGGGCTCCACATTTCTAGGCGACTTCCGTTCTTCAAGGGCCGTTTGCGCCACACGCAGTCCGGGTCGTCTCGGTCAATCTGCTCTTCGGTCACATCGAACCAGTCGGGCGCGCCATGCCCACGCTGGCCGATTTCGGCACCCAGCGCGCTCTGTGCCCACTGCCAGTCGCGGAAGTGCGGCCCCGCTGCGAGTATCTGGCGCAACTCGTCGATGTAGCCGTAGGGAAGCGGCGAATGGATGCTCTCGTCGCGCCTCGGCAGACCACTCTTCGACATCCGGGGCACCGGGTTATGAAAGGCCGGCGAGAGCACCGGTTGGCCATTGTCATCGACTTCGCTGAACTCGCGCAGCAGAACGAAGTGCAGGAAGGCGTTGATGACATTGCTATATTCGATACCCTCGGCCGAATTCGGGCAGGCCGTCCGGTAGAAGTCAGGCAGGACGGTGGTGCGCGCCAGGAACACCGCCGGGTCGAGCGGCAGACCCTGCTTGACGAGGTAGCGCTCGAAGAAGGCCACCAGTGCCGTGAGCCGCTTTTCGACCCCGCGTGTTTCGCCTTGCAGCCACGCTACCGCCAGGACCCGCCACGGTTCGACCTGCGGATATTCCCGTTCAACCCAGCCAAGGGATGTGTCAGTCTTGCGCGTAACCCCCTTCTTCCTTGCCGCCGGACGCGTAGCGGCTGTGGAGACGGATGTTTTCTTCTTTTCGGTCATGACAAATCCTTAGTCCTTAGGTTCGATGCCCGGCAGCAGCAAGCCAGAGTTGGAGGGCCGCCAGCCCTGTGTGCCCTGTAGCCGTTGCGCTGCTGCCTCCAGCGCCGCCCGCGCCTCACGGGTGTTCGGCTGGGTGTAGACCTCCTGGCTTTCGGGCGAGGCGTGGTGCATGAAGCGGCGGATGAGTGCCGGCTCGATGCCGGCGTTCTTGAGCCGCCGGCCGTAGGCATGGCGATGACCGTGCGGCGTGGTGCCCAGCACCTTGCCGACCGTGAGCCCGATACGCTCGCAGGCGGCAGCATGGGCCTTGTTGTACTGACCAAGGCCGTACATTCCGCCGAGTGGCGCACGGCTCAGGTTGATGAACGCGAAGGGGTGGTCCCGCTCCGTGCGTGCGACCTGTTCCAGGTAGCGATACCACAGGTGTAAAAACCACTCGCCATATTCCGGCACAAACCAGTACGCCTGTTTGTAGTAGGCGCCGTCGTGCATCCCGCCTTTCCAGCCCGCGTGGCGGCTGTCCATGAGCTCCGTGCGCGGCACGAGACCGAACCGCTGGGCGAGGTATTCCGCCCGGTTGCCCTTTCGCGGCTGTCCCCGCTCGTCGCGCCAATCTTCGGGCGCAGCCCCGTAGCTCGGGTGGTGGATGCGGACCATTGCCTGACGCGGGGTGGCGGGGTCGGGAAACACGTCCGTGATGTAGAGATGGAGGGGCTCCGACTCGCGGAATCCGGCGCCATGCAGCAGCAAGGTGATGAGCATGCCGCGATAGTCCTGGCGCCCTGCTGCGCGGAAGCCCTTGACCAGCAGCTCCTCAAAGCGCGCCTCCGGGAAGGCCGGCGGCTCTCCCTTCTCGACCTTGGGCAGGCGCTGGCTCCTTACGCGGTGCCCGGTCTCGGCGGGCGCGGCATTTGCAGCCCAGGTGTGGCCGAGGAAGGCGCGGCTCCGACGATACTGATAGGCGGCCTCATCCGCCTGCCGGTCAAAGGCGCCCCCCGCATAGCGCGGATTCACCTTGGCCGCCTCGGGGCGCATTTCGCCCAACCAATCGAAGAAGTCGGTCAGGTGGGTGATGATGTGACCCGCGTCCTGGGGCGAGCGCGGCGCCCAGCACAGGCCGCTCGGGTCGAGTCCCGTCTCACGGTCGAAGGTGCCGGTGTAGAGCCGCTGAGCGAAGTTCTGGAACAGGCGATAGGTGTCGCGCTCGGCAGGGTTGGTCTGGAGGTACTCCAGAAACATCCGGACCGAGCGGGAGACCTTCGACATCCAGGTGAGGCTGCGGTCGTGGCTGCGCGCGAGGCAATAGTCGAGCAACGGCTCCAACACCCCGGCTGGCGTCAGCAAGGCGGGAATCTCGGTGTAGACACCCGTGGCATCGGTATAGACGCGGGCCTTGACGGTCACGAACATGGAGCATCCTCCGCCATCAATTCGGCCAGGGCCACCTGTCGAAGGGAGGCATGCGGGGGCGCCTCGACGGCCCGGCGGGCGACTTCCACATCGCCGACCAAAATGACCTGGGTCTTGGCGCGGGTCATCGCCGTGTAGAGCATCGTGCGGTCGAGGTTACGGGCGGCATAGACCGGAATCAGCACGCGCTCGAACTGGCTGCCCTGGGCTTTGTGCACCGTCACCGCATAGCCGAGTTCCAGCGCATCGAGCACCTCCTCGGTCACCGGTCGGCGCTCGCCATCGTCCCAATGCACCCACGCCAGCGCCATACCCTTCGGCTCGCCGTCAGGGCCGTGAAGTGGTTTTGGTGAGTCCTCAATGGCGTCGATGCGGCCGAGACTGCCGTTCTGGAGGCCCCACGCATGCAGGTTGCGGGTACACAGGACCGGCTCTCCTAGGCGCAGGCCCGAATCCTCATGGCGCGCTCGCTCGTCGCTCCAGACGAGCAGACGGCGCGAGGTTCCATTCAGGGCCTGCTGACACAGGGCATTAAGTGCTTTGGACGAAGCCACACCGCGCTCGCGGGTGAAGGTCAGCACTTGCGTATGTATGGGGTCGGCCAGATACAACCGAAGCACCGCTTCGGGCAGCGCATCGGGCGCGCAGGGCAGGAACGCCAGCGCCTCGCCCCCAGCGTCGGGCAGCGTCGGCCATTGCCCATCGCGCACCGCCCGAGCTCCGACGGCAATCGCGCCACCGAAGCGTCGCACTTCGGTCAGTTCGACCCGCTGCACCGCCGACACGCTGACCAGTGCGTGCAGGGTCAGGCCCGGCCCGACCGGCGGCAACTGGAACGGGTCTCCAATCAAGACGAGGCGGCACGACGCCGGGATGGCAACCAGCAGCCGATAGGCAAGCAAGATGTCGAGCATGCTCGCCTCATCCACCACGAGCACACTGTTCTCGGAAATACCCTGCGGCGCGACGTTGCGCAGAAATCCAGCAATGGTCATCGCCGGGCGGTGCGTGGCTTCGGCGAGCCGCTTCGCCGCGCGACCGGACAGGGCCATGGCGTAGATGTGCCGGTCACTGTGCTCCAGCAGTGCTTCGACGGCCTTGAGTACCGTGGTCTTGCCCACCCCTGCACCACCCGTGATGAGGACGAGGGGATGGCGGGCTACCGCGTGCACGGCCTCGCGCTGGGCCGCGTTCAAGCTGAAACGGGGTACGCCGAGCGAGACGGCCTCGTCCTGCTCGAAACGGGTAATGAACGCCTCCACGTCCACAGGAGACGCCAGTGCGTCCTCTTTGCCGAGCCGAGCACACAGCGCACGCGCGACGCTCTGCTCAAGAAGGCGGGGCCCGAGGGCATGAAGCCGGTCCCCTGAGACATGAACGCAGTGATGGGCCTGCGCGAATTCCAAGGCAGACGCCACCTGTGCTTTGCCGACCAGCCGCGCCAGCGAGGTCTCGACTTCCCGACGCGCGCAGCAAGTATGTCCCGCATCGAACGCCTGATACATCACGGCCTCTACGGCAGCAGCCAGGCGGCGCTCGTCGTTGGCGTGAAGCGCGAAGTGCTCACGGGCCAGCGTGTCCGCCGCTGTCCAGCTCATTCCGAACGCAAGCAACCGATAGGGGTCGGCTTCGACTGCAGCCAGCGCTTCGCTGCCATAGACATCCAGGAGTTTGCGCGAGAGACGCAGGCTCAAGCCGACGCCCTGAAACCAGCGTAATGCCGCTGCATCCCCGAACTGGCACCAACCCGCGAGCAGCCCCTGCGCCAGTTCTGCCCCCACCACGCTGGCCAGCGTGTCCGCGTCGGCCTGGTCGAGACTGTCGTAGAGCGATTCGCCCAACCGCTCCCACAGGCGTCGAGCCTTGACTTCGCCAATGCCCGGAAACGCAGGACTGCTCGCCAGCAACTGGACAATATGTTCCCCGCTGGGGCGCACCAGCTCGGCGTCGGTCGCGCAAAGGCGGTGCTCGATTACCCGGTAGCCGTCGACTTCATAGTCCGTCGGTACCGCCTTGCCGCTAAGGCGCCACCACTGGCCCTGTTCGACCTCGGCGACCGAGCGGCTCGAAGGCAGCATTACGGCATATCGCGGGGCATCGGCCACCAGCAGCCCTGTGTCGTCGATGGCGAGCCCCGAGAAGAGCGTCGCCTTGGCCGAGCGGCTACGCACACGAAGTACCCGCATGAGGATGGGTGCGCTCATCGGGCGAGCCGTCCGGTTTCAGCAAGCACGGATTCCATCGCTTCGAAGCGCTTAAGCCGCCGCCGCAGTTCGGACAACTCCGCGCGAAGCCCGGCGTATTCTGCTTCGAGCTTGCGAAGCCGCTCCGCTTCGGTTGCGGCCAGCAGCTGACCCTTCTGCCGCAGCGGCACCTCAGCGGGTAGGGTCTGTACCGGCAGAATGCCTCGCGCCCGAAGCTGCTCTTCGAGGGTGAGCAGGGCGTCCTTGATGCGCGGATTCTGCACGAGCGCCGAACGGCCAAAGCCGCACTCCCGGCAGATTTCTCCCCGATTGAGCCGCCCCTGCGTGACCATCTCCCGGAAGTCGGCATCGGTTCTGGATGCCGCCCAGGCCTGGAAGGCCAGGAAGTTCTGCTCCGCGCGTTCTTGCCCGTTCATCGTAGGTCATCCTTTTTTCATACGATGCAACTATACGGTATGGCTTTACAGAAAGCAAGGCAAAAAAACACCCCTTCAAGAGGGGTGTTCACGAGAATTTACACTCAAAAGGCCCTTAGGATGTATTCCCGTCTGGGGGTAATAACCGAAGCGGGCCAAACCCGAAATCACCTCTGCGCGGGCGCGCAGAAGGCAACCACGACAAACTGCTCGATTTCGGGGAGGGAGAGCCTGGGGCGGCGAGGGATGCCAGGCGCCGCGGCGCCTGCGGCCAACGCCGCCGGAGCGTGCGCTCAGCCGCCGCCGAGCCCGACCGGCGCCGGGGCGGTGTTGACGATGCGGGTGAACAGCGCCGCGTACTTGCCCGCCGGACCCTGCCAGGGGTTGTCGTTGGCGAGGAAGGCGGCGTCGATCTGCGCCCAGTCCTCCGCGCTCAGGTGCTTCCTGGCGAGCGGGAAGATCAGGTGCTCCTCGGTGTTCATGTGCTGCCACTCATGCTCGATGTAGGTCTTGAGCGCGGCCTGGAAGCCCGCCAGGCCGGCTTCGCCCTCGCGCCGGTAGGCCTCGAGCGCGCTGCGCAAGGCGGCGATGCGCGCATCGCCCTCGCGGTGCTCGGCCTCGAGGCGCTCGATGATCGGCAGCGCCTCGGCGCTGCGCTCGCGCAGGCGGGCGAAGAGATAGGTGTCCTCCTTGGGGTGGTGCACCTTCTCGGGGACCATCTCGATGTACTCGATCATCGACGCCATCAGCTCGAA
>Ga0116143_10006040_pt1 | contig 10690 bp, 9 predicted proteins | sample AD_UKC034_MetaG_FD_89745 | JGI IMG/M metagenome (GOLD analysis project Ga0116143, IMG submission 89745) | Active sludge microbial communities of municipal wastewater-treating anaerobic digesters from USA - AD_UKC034_MetaG | ecosystem: Engineered > Bioreactor > Anaerobic > Digestate | place: USA...
AGTGTCCGACAATAAGTGAATGACTCAGCCTGCCTGGCTGTGCTTTCCACCCCGGCAGAAACAGCATGATTCGGCTGGGACAGAAGCACCAATGCATTCAGTTATTTCCTGACACTGCCTAAGGTGAAGGTGCTGATGAATTGGATGATAGGAAGCAGGATCGCACGGACGTGATCCGCTTCCTACGTCCACGCCTTCCGAGAGATTCCCCGGCGGCTCAGAGGGGGAGTTGTCGCTGGTTTCACGGAAGCCCGTGCGACGAGACGGTAATCCGGCGAGGGCGGTCGCTTTCAGCGGAAGGAGGGCCTTCTCCAGTCCCCAATCCCATCCCACCAGGTGGAGAGGCAATCGGAAACAGTGTCGTGATCGGGGGTCTTGCCGCAGAGGGCCAGAGTCATGTCGCGAAGCTAACGCATGCAACTGAGCCCTCCGAGACGCCAGGCATTGGCGCCAATGGCTACGGCTTCCCGCTCGGCCCGTGCGGCGTCGCTCGGATCGTGTGCGAGCAGTCCCGCGAGTTTCTGGGCCTGCGGCCCCAGACGCTGCTGCCAGCGCTGTCGTTCCTGCTCCTCGCGGGCAAACGCCTCAGCCAGGAGCTGCTCGCGTTTCTCCTGTCGCGTTCGTCGTTCTGCCTCCACATGGGCGAGCCGTTCGAGTCTGTGCTTGCGGCTGGCAGGCGCAAGCATCTCGGCGAGTCCTGCGACCGGATCGATGACCACCCAAACCCCAAACGTCACGTACAGCGTCCCCAGCGCGACGCCCAGCAGAAAGTTGGCCAGGCAATCGACGCCGAAAGCCATGCCGAACATCCCGGCCAGCCCGCCCCACAGGGGCGAAGCCACATAGAGAATCATGTAGTAGCTGGTCGTCGTGAGAGGATGCTCGACCTCGATCCGCTGCGCTTCGTCAACGCCGCGAAACAGCGCGAACAGGTACAGACTGATCAAAATGAACACCAGCAGCGAGGACGGGCCGGACAACGAGAAGATGACCCACCAGTGGAATCCTGCCTGGTGCAGACGCAGCACAAGGATGTAGCCGATGCACGCGATGAACCAGATCGTGCTGACGATGTGGATGAGCCGCAAGGTGCGCCGGGTGCTCATGCTCATAGGTCCGACTCCGTACCGGTTACGACGCCATTCTCATCCCGTCAATACCGACTGGCGGTCGGGCTGTAGCCCCCTTCGTACGTGCCCGGCGGGTTCTGGATCAGATAGTACCCATAGAAGGCCCGGGCCACGGGGCTGATGAACTCCTCGATGATCAAGCCGGCCGCCGCCAGAATCGTCGGAGGAACATAGACGATGTCGCCCTCCTCGAGCAACACGTCCTTTCGGGTGTCGCCGTGGGAAATCATCTTGTTATAGTTGACCTCGAAGATCCGCGGTTCTTCGTCCTCGCGGGCCGCCGGACGAACCACTTGGATCTTCTCCTCCCAAGCCATCGTGTTGGGCTGGGCCGAAATCAAAGCGGCCAGCAGGCTGTCGCGTCCAGTGTAGACCCTCGGCCCCGGTCTGGCGACCTGGCCAACCACGTAGTAGCTCTTGCTGGCATAAACGGCAATCCGCACGTCCACCGGGTGCTCCCCGGCCAGCGTGTACAACTCCTTGACCCGTTGGCCGATTACCTCAGAAATCTCCTTCGGAGTCTTGCCCGCAATGTCCACTTCGCCCAGCACCTCGAAACTGACTTTCCCGTCGGGCCGGATCCGTTGACGCTGCATGTGGACCTCGCTGACCTGAGCGCAATGGATTTCGATCTCGTCGGGTGGCTGTACCGTGTAGCTCTCGGCCGTCACATTCACCTCATAGGGTTTCACAAACGCCTGAATGTCCTCCGGCCTCGAAGCAAAGCAGCCCCCAATGAGATTCATCAAGGCCAACACCGTCATGACGCCCAGTATCTTTGACCTATCCACTGCAATTCTCCTTATCCCAAGGACATTATAGGACGCTTTGTCGATACGTTTCTCGTGGCAGACTCCCTGCGAGCCCCTGAACTGGTTTTATAGAGTACATCGTACTTTGCGTCAAGTATCTTAACAGAAAACCGGCTCCACGATGGATACTGCCGACGTGGCCTCTATCGCCAGAGAGATCCGATCCTACGAGGTCACTCCTTCTGATAATTCGAGCCCGGTCTGCTTGACTCGGTGGTCGGTTCCTTGGATAATCATCCGGCGTAGGTGCCTTGGCCGGCCTGCACGGCGGCCTTCGGGGGAGTTGGCGCCAAAGGTTCACGGGAGGTGCAGCATGTTCAATGTCGAGCCGTTCAAGCCGAGGATTGTGGAACTGTGTCGTCGCTCCAAGGTCCGCCGACTGGACCTCATCGGCCCGGCCTCCCTGGAGGAGGACGCCCAGGATGGCGAGATCGACGTCCTCGTCGAGTTCCAGCGAGACCAAGGCGAACTCTTCAATCGGTTCTTCGATTTGAAGGAGGGGCTCGAACGCCTGCTCGGACGGATGGTCGACGTGACCGTCGAGGAAACGGTGCGGAATCCCGAGGTCTGGGAGAGCATCGAACAGAGTCGAAAGACGATCTACGTCGTCTAGATCACAGATCTGCGAGATCGAGGAAGACGACAACCGACGGGTTGCCGACGGGGACATAATGGCCGGTGAAGGTCAGGCGGCCTGGGGCGCGGTCCACACGGAATGCGACCACGTTGTCGGCTCGCTGATTGCAGACGTAGAGGAACCGCCCGGCGAGGTCGAAGTTGAAGCTGCGAGGATAGTTCCCCCGCGTCCAATCCTCCGCGAGGGATGCACGCTCACATAGGTCGGCCCGGCGCCGCCGGAAGGGACGGTGCAAAGCAGTCTGATTTGCCCGTCGGCGCGGTCGACTGCGAAGGCGCTCACCGTGCCTTCCCTGCCTTCGCCCACGCGGTCCGTCTCGTTGGACGAATACAGGCGGGTCCCGGCATCATTCAGAGTCAGACAGCTCGGACTCGTCCCCATCTCGTAGACGCCTCGCGGCGCCAGGGCACCGCTGACGCGATCCACCTCGAACAGGTGGATGCCGCGACCATTTCCGGGCGGCAGATCCCACCTGCGTCGGCAACACGTCGCTGAGCCGTCCGGACATCGTCGGATGCGAGAAGTCGCTGGTTGCGGGATGACTTCCGGTCGCGGTTGTGGTATGGTGGCCTGACAGCAGAACCACAAGTAATGGCGTATCGGCATTATGGCACGAAAATTCACACTCCAGTCGCGAACCGCGGCGGGAGATATCGATTTTGGAGCGGACCTGAACCCGGAGCAGTTGGCGGTAGCCACGGCGCCGGGCGGGCCTATGCTTGTCGTCGCCGGGGCCGGCAGCGGCAAGACCCGCGCGCTAACCTACCGCCTGGCCTGGCTGGTCCATCACGGCGTGGAGCCCGGCCGGATCATGCTGGTCACCTTCACGAACCGCGCCGCACGCGAGATGCTCAGCCGGGTCGAGCTGCTCGTCAAGCAAAAGACCAAGGATCTCTGGGGCGGCACCTTCCACCACATCGCCAACCGCATCCTGCGAATCCACGGCAATCGACTGGGCATTTCGTCCGACTTCACGATCCTCGACCGCGAGGACGCCAAGGACCTGCTGGCATCCTGCGTCGAGGAGGCCGGCGTCGATACTCGCGAGAGGCGATTCCCCCAGAAGAACGTACTGGCCGCGATATCGAGCTTCCTCCAGAACACGCTCGATCCCCTCCAGGCGGTCATCACGAAGCGATTCCCCATGTTCATCCAGGAGATGGAGGGGATCGAGAAGGTGCTCGTCCTCTACACGGAGAAGAAACGCGCCCGCCAACTCCTGGACTTCGACGACCTGCTCAGCTTCTGGCTGGGCCTGATGACCGAGCACGCAGACGTGCGAGAGATGCTCGCAGGCCAGTTCCAGCACACCCTCGTCGATGAGTACCAGGACACCAACGCGATCCAGGGCGCGATCGTCGATTTGCTCGCCTCCAAGCATCGCAACCTGACCGTCGTCGGCGACGACTCGCAGTCGATCTACAGCTTCCGCGGCGCCAGCTTCGAGAACATCATCACGTTCCGCAATCGCTACCCCGACGCCCGCGAGTACAAGCTGGAAACGAATTACCGCTCCGTTCCGGAGATCCTGACGCTGGCCAACGCCAGCATCGCGCAGAACAGCCGGCGACTGCCCAAGAGTCTCAAGGCCATCCGATCCTCGGGTCTCAAACCCGCGATCGTCCCCTGCCAGGACCACTTCACCCAGTCTCGGTTCATCGCGGAATACGTCCTGCACCTGCTCGACGAGGGCCGGACCTTGAACGACATCGCGGTCCTCTACCGCAGCCACTGGCATTCGCTGGAGATCCAGCTCGAATTCCAACGCCGCAACATCCCGTTCCACATCCGCGGCGGCCTGCGGTTCTTCGAGCAGGCGCACATGAAGGACGTCCTCTGCTACCTCCGCGTCGTGCAGAACCCGCGCGACGAGCTGGCCTGGCTGCGTCTGCTCAAGATGATGCCCCGCGTCGGGAGCGCCATCTCCCGGCGGGTCTGGCAGCACATCAGCAGCGCTGCGGACCCGTTCAACGAGGTTCTCGGCATCGAGACCGCCAGCCTCCTGCCGACCAGCACGCAGCCGTTCTTCAAGGAGTTCGTGGACCTGCTCCAGGAGTCGCACGAAATCGATTCGCCCGCGGAGATCATCGACCTGGCGAACAAGCGGTTCTACGACGACTATCTGGTCTCGCACTACGACAACGCCGCGATGCGCCGCGAGGACATCCGCGCCCTCGCCAACTTCGCCGGCCAGTACAAGAACGTCGAGGCCTTCCTCGCGGACGTATCCCTCGCGGGCGAATTCTCCGGCGAGACCTGCGTCGAGGGCCCCGTCGAACAGGAGTTCGTGATCCTCAGCACGGTCCACCAGGCCAAGGGCCTGGAATGGCCGGTCGTCTTCATCCCCTGGCTTGCCGACGGCCGATTCCCCACCGACATGGCTATGAATCACGACGAGGACCTCGAAGAGGAGCGTCGCGTCTTCCACGTCGCGGTCACGCGGGCCCGCGACGAGATCTACCTGGTCGTCCCGCACGTGTACCGCAATCGCAGCGGCAGCCTGATCATGATGAAGCCCAGCCGTTTTCTGACGGAGCTATCCGGGGACCTCACAGAACCTATGGAGCTCGAAGAGAGCCTCCCGCACCTGATCGCCGGCCCCGACCGAGATCGCGACCTCCTCCCCGCTCCGGCAGACCCCGGCATCCTGCGAGAACAGTAGCGGTCATGAGGCTTCTCCCACCAATTGGGAAAGGGCCTTCATGCGTGTGTCATCCTGAACAGAGCGCAGCCCCGTGAAGGATGACAAGATGCCGCTGGTAGTCCACGTCGTCCTCTCCGCCACGGCTCACGACACCTCCATCAGGAAGGCATTCGCCCCCCCGCCGGCCTTGCGGACGCAGACGCAGATTCCCCTGTCGCTCGTCTCGGAAACCAGCAGCTCGATCTCGTCGCCCAGGAAGACCTCCGCCAGGTAGGTGAGCTGGATCGAGTGAATCTCCGGCAGGTTGCCCAGCTTGCGATGCACTGCGTCGAAGGCCCAGCGGACGTACTCGGTGTTGTTCACGTGTCCGTTGAAGTCGAGGGCACTGAACGGGACACGGAGCGCATTGACCGCCGCATACCCCTCGACGGGCGTCAGTCGCGTCGGACGGAGAGCCAAAGCCTTGGGACCATCCGGCGGGAGGTTCAAATCGAGCCGGTCCAGGTTCTTCGGACGTCCGTTTCGCCTGTCCAGGACCATCCAGTCGCTGGCGGCCCGGAAGTACTCTCCGACGTCGGGCGAACCACCGGTGAACTCGCGCGATGCGATCACCCGCGTGCAGCCGCTCGGCCAAGTGCGAACGACCAGGCAGTCCTGCCATCGGGGCATCCGCCTGACCTCGATTCGCAGGTTCACCAGGACCCAGAGGCAGTTGCGCTCCTCCAGTTCGCGAAACCCAACGCCCAACTGCTCCGCATGACAGGCGGCAGCCTCCTGCAGGTACTGCATCAGCGCATTGGGTTTGATAAGCCCGTCCGGCCGGCAATCATGCATTCTTATCGCAAAACGGTCTTCCCTCGGGCACACGACGCGAGCGTCCTCCTGACACAGGGTTTCCTTCTGGTTCGTCATGGGCGTCCATTATGGCCCTCCACTCGGTCCAGGACAAGATCCAGCGTGATCTTCGTTGGCCCAATCAATGCCGGCGTCCTTTTGTCGCTTTTTTTTTGACGATTCTCCTTGACAACTCCGGCATAGGAGTGTATGAGAGCATCGTATGTCGGCCACGGCGGCAGGAGTACGCCGTGGGAGAAGGGCCGGCCCGCTGCTGGGGACAGTCGGGATCTCGGCTCGCAACGGATTGCAGCGACAGGAATGCAGGGAGGAGTCTGCGAACAGCAACCTACCAACGCCAGCGTGGGACAGAGACAGTCCACACAGGGACGCGCATGAGTTCGTGACACACAGTCTCACTGCATCCTGACGACGCACATGAACACAGCGGCCGTGAGGCCGCGAATACCCAGGGAAGGGAACCATTCGGGGAGCAAGGAGGTGAAAGATGACCACGGCAATGGTTGCATAGAGGCGGAACAGGTTCCATGCCGGTCGAGTCTGAGTGGACTCAACCGCACATGTAGTATCCGCCGCGTGCCGTAGGGAGTGAGGCTTCTTTCCTGTGATTCGCTTGAGCGGGCCGTTGTGGTTGTCGGGGTCTTCTGATGCAGCGGCTGTGGAGAGTCTATCCACACGGTGAGACGCACGATCCCGGCAAGATGCGATGAGGACGGACGAATCCGGAAGGCTTGCGATCCGACGTGCCGCGGCATAAATGCAAGGAGAGTTGTAGACATGAAAACGATGTTGTTGGTTGTGGTGTTGGCTGCCGCCTCCTGTCCCGGACTGCTCCACGCAACCCCTGCTTCCTATGGGGGATCACTTCACTGGACTGGCGGAATCGGCAATCCCTTGATCGTGAACAGCGTGGGCGAGGATGCCGGATGGCTGTCCACAGACACGACCATCAGTTGGACGGTGGACAACACGACCACGCCGGGCTTGTGGCACTACGAATACACGATCACGGTCCGAGATGGAGGGACCCTGGCTACGGACATCCAGTGCGTGATCCTGGAGACATCCTCTACATTCGGGTGGGAGAATCTGGATTCGGTGGGCACGACGCCTGCCGATTGGCTTGCCGGCGTCACAATCGATTCGTTCAGTCGGTCGAAGATTCAGAACCTGCCGAGCGATGTCTATGGCATCATGTTCTGCACCGCGGCGGTCGATCCGACGACCTTGACCATCCGCTTCGACTCGGACCGGGAGCCGGTCTGGGGCGACATCTACGTCCGCAGTTTCACGTATGATGGCAGCTACAACACGATGCACAACGCCGGATGGATGTGGACTGACATGGACCCGAACGCGCCCGCGAGCAGCGGGAGCGTCGAGAACCACCTCCTGGTTCCAGACACTGGACCAGGTTCGGACGGGAGGGTTCCCGTGCCCGCGGCAGCACTGCTGGGCGCCTTGGGCGTCGCCATCACCGGATGGCTCCAGGGCAGACGCCGGCTCTGAGTCAGCCTGGCATTGGTGAGACAGCACGGCAAGGGCATACCGACCACGCGCCAATCCACTGCATGAACGGTTCTTCGGTCGCGGCGTGCGGCGAGGAAATGACTGTGAATCGCCCCCGGGCACCAGGGTGGCTCGGTATGCCACCGAACCGCCCCGGTGTCCGCGGCGTGCGGACGTATCCTGTGCCGGTACGCCTGAATGGGAAATCAGGACTCAGGACGGGTGAAACCGTCCTCGTGTTCGACAGATGTTGACTAACCGCTTACACGGCACGATTGCGGCGAAGCCAGCCAACCAGCGCGGTGCCCAAGCTGCCCAGGATCACAGCGCCCGGAGCGGGAATCGTCGGTTCAGGCGGTTCCGGCGGCGTGGACACTTCTTCAGCGGCAAAAGCCTTGCCATTGGCCGTAGCGGACAACACCAGAGTACCCCAGTTGCTGCCGCCGGTGGCGTGCAGAGGCGTCGTCACCGAGAGGGAACCCGCGATCGTCGTGTCGAGATCCGCGCCATCCTCGAAGTACAGGGGCCCTGTGGTCGCAACGGCGCTGTCCACAACTGCCCCTTGAGCGTTCAGAATCGCCAGGGTAACGGTGACGTCGCCGGACGCCCAGTCATCCACGATGTCCGTGATCAAATCGGCGTCCAGACTGAAATCCAGCGTGTAGGTCGCGAGAGTGCTTGCTGATGCCATCCACTGAATCGTCCATGACTGGCCGATGACTGCAGAATCCGCCTCGGGCACACCGTCGGCCACCGTGTCCAGGACGTCCAGAAGCTCCGGAACGCTCAAGTTCACTGTGGTCCAACTCGCCGCGTTGTAGCCGGTCTTGCTCAGCGACGCGCTGATATTGAAAAAATGAGTTTGGGACGCATGGCTCGTCGCGGTCAGTCCCAGGACCATCGTCGCAGCCAAGCCCAACAAGAATAGCTTCTTCATGTCTTCATCTCCATAATACTCAACACCGCCTTTCTTTACCAAGCCCGAAGGCTCTCTTGGACGGCGCCTACATCGGCAACCGCCAGTACGAATGCGCCTTCTACGCCTTGTACCCTCCTATTACAGGTTTTTCATCGGAGTCCCGGCCCCTGACTTCGGTGCCAGACCCGCCGGCGAGGCAGCCGCGGCCGGTCTCCATCTTTCTTTGTGAACGCGGACAAACTGCCGCCCGTTCCATGTCCCTGTTTCTCTAGAGATCTCCTTTCCTCCAACGCAGGCCCCGAGGCAGACGAAATGCCCGCCCCGCGGGCGCAGACCCGAAGGCAACAACAGGTCGTCCTTGCTGAATTCGATCGCAAATGCCAAGTGGTGGGGTATTTTCCCTCCTCCCGTGAGGTACCCATCAAGCTTACGATATTATGATACACCTTGCGACCAACCCATGTCAAGTGTCTGGCCGGGATTTTTGGGAAAAAGAGCCTCGCAGCATCGCATGGCGACATCCACCCCGCAGAGGCAGATGCAACCCCCATCTTGACGATCCATCCGCCCCTTGCATAATAGACATTCGCGTCGCGGGCGTGTGATGAAGCCAAAGACCCTGTTTGGATCGATCGAAAGGCTGACGATGAGAAGAACGATAGTACCCGGGCTGCTGTTGTCGATGGTTGTCTTGACGGGCTGCCAGACCAAGCGGGTTGTCACCAAGCCGCAGTACGACAGGCCCTTGCCGCCGGGACAGTTGGCCCTCCGCAAGGTCGAGGACCCGAGCCTGTACCCGGATTTCACAGGCGGTTGGCGGGATCTGGACAGCCTCAGGACCGCGATTCGCAACAGCCTGAACTACTTCGCCAAACCGTCGAGCAAGCAGTATTTCCCATATTGCGGGATCAGCCACGCCCAGGCGGTCGCCAGCCTGGAGGGATTCCTTCGACTGCTGGATTCAGGCGCCAGACCCGACGAGGTCAACGGCCTGATCTGTGCCGGCTTCGAAGTCTACGAATCCGTCGGCTGTGACGACCAGGGCACCGTCCTGTTCACCGGGTACTATACCCCCATCTTCGAGGGCTCACGGGTCCGGACTGCGCAGTTCAAGTACCCCTTGTACAGGGTGCCCCCGGACCTGGAGAAAGGGGCAGACGGCGAGACGCTCGGCCGCCGGGGCCCCGATGGCCAGCTTTCGCCCTACCCGGCCCGAGCCGAGATCGAGGATTCCGACATGCTGCGGGGACAGGAGCTAATCTGGCTGAGCGATCCATTCGAGACCTATATCGCACACGTGCAGGGCTCCGCCAAGGTGCGACTGCCCGACGGCCAGATCATCACGGTAGGTTACGCCGCTACGAATGGACATGAATACGTCAGCGTGGCCCAGCGTCTCGTCGCTGAGAGCAAAATCTCCCCCGAGCGGATCAGCCTCGCGACGATGATCGACTATTTCAAGGAGCACCCCGACGAGGTGGACACCTATGTGCGGGCGAATCCCCGGTACGTGTTCTTCCAGAGCAGTGAAGACACGCCGCGAGGCAGTCTGAACGAACCGGTGATCGCCTGGCGAACGCTCGCCACCGACAAGTCCATCTTCCCGAGGGGCTGCCTGGCGTTTCTCTCGACCCAACTGCCCTCAATGCAGGCCGGTCGGATGTCCATTGGGGCCTACGAAGGCTTTGCGCTCGACCAAGACACGGGCGGGGCCATCCGCGCCCCCGGCCGTTGCGACATCTACATGGGGGAAGGCGATGAGGCCGGGCAACTGGCCGGACAGACCTACCAGGAAGGCCGGCTCTACTACCTCTTCATCCGGCCTGAGTCACTGGCGCCCGCGCCCCTGACGGACGCCAATCCAGGCCAAGATGGCAACGAGCGGCCGGTCCCGCCCGATCAGGTCATGACGCGCCCGGGATCGATCCAATGAAAAAAGCCCTGCGATACGCTGCAGGGCCTATGTGTCGAATCAATTTGAGTCTTGCGTTCGGGGCAGGTCCCGTGATATTCGTGCAGGACCGAATCGTGACCGACGCCCCCCCCACGCGGGCTGAGTCGATCACTCAGACAGGAATGACATTGGTGGCCTCGGGCCCCTTGCGGCCCTGGCCCTTGTTGTATTCGACCGCCTGTCCTTCGTGCAGGGTCTTGAATCCTTCACCCGCGATATTAGAGTGATGG
>Ga0116143_10006042_pt1 | contig 10681 bp, 10 predicted proteins | sample AD_UKC034_MetaG_FD_89745 | JGI IMG/M metagenome (GOLD analysis project Ga0116143, IMG submission 89745) | Active sludge microbial communities of municipal wastewater-treating anaerobic digesters from USA - AD_UKC034_MetaG | ecosystem: Engineered > Bioreactor > Anaerobic > Digestate | place: USA...
ATCGGGTTTTGTGTGGCAAGAACTAAAAAAGGCTCCTCCAATTTGAATGTTGAGTCACCAATGGTTACTTGTCTTTCCTGCATTGCTTCAAGTAATGCGCTCTGAACTTTTGCCGGTGCCCTGTTGATCTCATCAGCTAAAATAAAATTCGCAAAGATCGGACCTTTTCGTACGCGAAACTCTTCTTGTTTTTGGCTGTAGATCATCGTTCCGATTAAGTCAGCCGGAAGCAGATCCGGTGTAAACTGGATTCGATTGAACTTGGCTTGAATGGCAGAAGAAAGTGAATTAATTGCCAGGGTTTTCGCAAGCCCGGGAACACCTTCCAATAATATGTGGCCATTTCCAAGGAGACCAATAAGTAATCGTTCAGTCATATACTTTTGACCTATGATTACTTTGCTCAATTCCATAGTTATCATATCCACAAATGCGGATTCTTGCTGGATCTTTTCGTTTATTTCTTTGATATCCATCTTTTGTTGATTTGTTCTTGTTTATTGGATAAAATGTATTGAAATTCAGGAAATTAAATTGAATTGTTTTTGTAAAATTGCAATAAAATGTGCCTCAGTAATGATTCTAAATTATTTCCAAATTCGATTGCAATTTTAAAGATTATAGTATGAAAGAAATATGAATGAAGAGGTTAAAAATTGTTAAGAGGCTTATAGTAATTTTTCTACTGCCAGATGCTTTTTTTCATCGCTCAATTTATTTAGTGTCATTAGGAGAAGTGATATTGCCAATCCCGGAAAAATGACCAGCCACCAGGCGCTAAATTGTTCCCTTCCTGAGGCTAGCATTGAACCCCAGGTCACTGTGTCCGGAGATAAGCCAATACCCAAAAAGGATAGACCTGCTTCGGCAAGAATTGCACCTGCGATTCCAAAGATAATTCCAACACGGATCGGTTCGAATGCATTTGGCAGTAAATGATAGACAATTTTTCTTGCCGGACTAAAGCCCAAAGAGTTCGTTGCATCCGTAAAATTGCTGCTTCTGAGTTTGATGAATTCGCCACGAACCATACGGGCTATCCCTGTCCATGATGTTAGTCCGAGAATGAGGATCAAACTCAAGACCGAAGGTCTCGAGATCGCAGAAAGAGTAATGATAAGTATGAGTCTTGGAACACTCAAAAATAGTTCAATGAAACGCGAAACTATGCTGTCGACAGGTAAAAAGAATCCTTTGTTTTTAATTTTCTCTCTTGAACGTTTTCTTTTTAATGTGAAGGGTAGGAGTAAAATAAAAATAAAGAGAATAATTTTTAAAAAAATAAATGGCGATGAATTGGTGAAACTTACTTCAGATGTTCTTTCAATTGTGCTTTCAGGTAAAATGAAAATATAAAACCAGGCAGGAACAATCAGAATACAAGCGATCAGGAAATTTAGTTTGTCCAGATATAAGCCTTTATCGCCGTAGAATCCTGCCAATGAACCTATGATTATGCCTGTAAGAGCAGCAACTAACATGCTCATGAATCCAATAAGAAGAGAAATTCTTGTACTGTATATAAGTCCTGAAAGTACGTCGGCACCTGTTTTTGTTGTTCCAAGCCAATGACGGTAGCGCAGCGGAAGTTTTTGTAATTGTTCACCGGAGGCAGGGTAGGTACGCCATTGTTTTTCGAATGGAGAAACATAATTTGAGTTTGCTATATCACTACTTGAGGGATCATATGGAACCGGGGCGAAAAGCTTAAAATCTGCTTCCAGATTCGTCCAATCCACGGATGTCTTGAGTACAGATTTTTCATTTCCATCTTTTATAATCTTTAAATAAGGATCTTGTTGGAAGGCAGGAGAAGTCCATGATCCGTTTTGATATAGAAGTAATGGCTCTTTGTTTGCCAGGATTGGTGCGCAAAGTGCTACAAAAAGGTAACCAAGAAAAATACATCTCAACCAAAGCGGTTGATCGTGGAGACGAAAGAGCTTCATTATATTTTTCAGGCTTGCTATAATTATCTTCATAGTTCCGAACTTTTAGAAAATGAAATTCTCGGATCCGCAAAAGTGTATAAGATATCACAGAGAAGAAATCCTCCCATAGTAATTAAACCTGTCAGAAAAAATACCGCTATTAAAACCGGATAATCATTTGCATCTATACTTTGGTAAATCGTAAGACCCATTCCTGGTATGCTGAAGATTGTTTCAATTAATACAGAACCTCCGATCGCAGCGGGAAATGCTGAAGAAAAAACTGTGATGACCGGAATTAAAGTATTTCTAAAGGCATGTTTTTTTACAACAGTATTTTCGTCCAATCCTTTGGCACGTGCAGTCCGTATGAAATCTTGTTTCAGTACATCTCCGATTGTCACTTTGAATATTCTACTAAGAAATGCAATTGATGCATAAGTATAGCAGATGGTAGGCAAGACCAGATAGGGAATGCTGAGCTGAATTTTTTTCAGGAAAGAAATCTCAACCGGGTAACCTCCCAGTGGCTTGACGCCGGAGGCGGGGAAAAGAAATATAACATCCGGATTGCTGAGAAGCATCAATAATAAAGTGGCAGTCCAAAAGATGGGTAATGAGAACAGCACGATCAAGATCGTTGAACTGATTTTTGTGAATGATGAATCAGGATTCCTTGCAGCATGTAATCCTATGGGCAGGCTAATGAGATATGCCAGAAATACTGAAAAGAGAGCAAAGAAAAGTGACCAGCTTATCCTGTCTTTAATGAGATCAGATACTTTTTGTCCTGTTGAATAGGAGTAGCCAAAATCTCCTCTGAGGATGCCTTTTGAAGAAAAATTATTTCCAAAAAGCCAATTATGAAATTGATTATTTGAATGAAAATGTACTGCAGGTATGTATGCTGCAATAGATTTTTTTTCAGTGTTCCCGTTTTGTAAGGAGCCAATGCTCAGATAAAAGACGGGTAAATCCAGGCCTAGCCGATTGGTCCAATATGCATGTTGGTCGGCTATCCCTGCATCGCGATTTGACTGGGGATCAGAACCGACTATCATTCTGTCAACCGGATCTCCCGGTGCCATCCTCAGAAAAATGAAGGATATCAGTACAAGGGCAGCGAGTGATGGGATGAATAAGAGAATACGTTTGAGCAGGTACCTGCGCATGGATCAAATATACAGGATGAGATTCAAGACTTTAATCATCCATGGAGGAATTATTCATTGTTTGTTGACAATAATTTGAAAGTATTGATGAGCATTCCAGGGCGATCAGCGAATAATGAGACATTTCCAAACCGTTTGTGTATTAGATTTCTTCTCATGCTACAATATAGGAATACGTATGGCTGATCTTCATATATCATTTCCTGAAAGCGCATGGTCATTGCATTTCTTTTTTCTGTGTCTAATTCCGCTTTTATCGAATCGATTAACGCATCACTTACATCATTACCAAATCCTGAATAATTAGAGCCATTGTTTAACCAGGAGCTGCTATGCCAAAGTTGGGTGAAGTCTTCCGGAAATGGTGTTCCTCCCCAGCTTCCCAGCGACATATCAAAATCGTGATTCCTCAAAGATTCCAGAAAAACTCTAAGATCCATCGGGATGAGTTCAACCTTAATGCCTACTTTGGCAAAGGATTCAGCGAGCATCGAAGCCATGTCTTTCCAGTCGCTGCTGGTATTCATATAGGCTAATTCGGCAATGAACTGCACTTTTTTGCCATCAATTTCTTTATCAAGAATCCCATTCTTATCTGAATCTTCCCAACCTGCATCTTTTAAGAGTTCAGTAGCTCTATCAGTGTCAAATTCAATCGGCTTTAGCTCTTTGTTGAAGCCGGGTTTTAAAGGAGAAACATTTGCGACCATTCTTTTACAATATGAAGCATATTCTTTGTAAACTAATTTGATGAGATCATCAACAGGGCTAAGATGAGCAAAGGCTCTTCTCACATTTTTATCGGTAAATAATTTATTTCTTTTCTGCCCATCGGGTTTTTGGTTGAATGCCAGAAAGGTGTAGTTATACGTGAGTGAAAGAACATGATTATAATTCACGGCAATAGAAGGGTCTTCAGCTAGTGAGAGAAAAGTACCCATTGACATGTTGGTTGATACATCCAATGTTTGAGTCTTGAATTCAAGCTGAACAGAATTCTCGTCCTTGTTAATTTTGAATACTAATTTCTCCGGATAGGCTGCAAGTCTAGGGTTGTTAATATTTTTAGTCCAGTGATCTTTTTTCTTTTCAAGGGTAACTGACTGACCGGACTCCCAGGATACAACTTTATATTGCCCCAGACCATTTAAATAATTTATGTCTCTTCCAAATTTATCGTCATTAAAGCTCAGAGACCATTCCAGTAGTTCGAGATTTTTTTCGGCATGAAGTGTTGTATCATCAAGTTGCTCCATGGAATAGTTTTTCAAAATATTTTTAGGGTCATGAAATGAGCGTTGCATGATACAAAAACCGGTGACGAAAGATAAGTTTTGCATGCTATACTCCTTCATCAACATAGTAAATTTCATTGGGTCAGAGTTATCGGGTAAAATGTCTTTTAAATTTTGCCAGTAGCCTTTGACAGATGGATTGTTTGTAAGCGGACATTTGTGTGCTTTTGCAGTGAAGATGACGTCTTCAACCGTAATTGCATCACCATTGTCCCATCTGGGTTCTTTGCGTAAAGTGTAGGTATAAGCAAGTCCATCTTCAGAAATCAGGGGCAAAGCAGTGACAAGGTCAGGAGCGAAGGTCTGATTTTCATAATCTGTATTTAAAAGGTATGCCTGCGTCTGCAAAAGAATTTCTGAGCGCGGACTGGAGCCTCCGTTGCTGGGATGGAGATTGTCAGGTTCACTTGTGAGATGAACTACAAGAGTATTTTCGGTAGACCAGGCCGGGCTAAAATCTTTTGTATCCGCTATGTGGATGACAGGGGAAAGGTTTACAGACTGAACTGCACTTTTCTTTTTCGAAGAATTGCATGCAAAGAGCAATATGAAGGATATGCAATAGCAAAACTGTCTGAAAAACATTTTTGAATATTTCATGCACTAATATATGAATTTTTCGTTTGCTTCAAATTATGAGTAATTCGTTCTTAAATCCTTCATAAATATGCATCTCTGGGAGGCAAATAAATTTGTGATAGCTTCGTTGGATCTTTATAGTTTAAAAACTAATTTATGATAAAATATATTTTGATGAGCGTGATGCTATGCTTGATGGCCGCTTTCACAAAAGGACAGACAGTTCCATCCTTCACCGGAACAACAGCCGGGAATAAGCAAATAGATATTCCATCCGCATCAATGGGCAAGTATGCATTATTGTGCTTTGCCTCATCAAGAAAAGCACAAGCAGATCTGGAAACTTGGTTGGATCCGGTTTACAACCGGTATATTGCAAAGACAGGCTTCATGGACGATATGTTTGATGTAGATGTTTTCTTCATTCCGGTATTTGGTGGCGGAGAAGGAGCATTGCAAGCAACTGTAAAGAGAAAATTCAGAGAGACGGCACAAGCGGATCTTTGGCCGCATTTAATCTTTGCAGATGGAAATATGAAGGACGTATTATCCACGCTCAAAATGTCTGATGAATCTGTGCCACATTTTGTTTTCCTAAATAAGGATGGTAAGATAGTCTACCGCACCAGTGGAGCATACACGGAAGAGAAGTTCGACGCAATCGATGATCTTGTGGAATGAGAAAATTCTATTTAACATAATAAAAAATATCTACGAAATTGAATCGAAAGATATTTTCTATCATTTTAATAGGCCAGGAGCTTTATGTTTGCTTTTTTGTTATCAGCAATTACCTGAACGAAGTAAAGGCCTGAATGTAATTCTCCCGTTTCAATTTGCAATTCCACGGTGTTCTTGAAATTTTTCTTAGTGAAAACTTTTCCCATTGCATCTGATACCTGCACTTCAATATTGCTGAAAGATTCAGGCAGAATTAAATTGAAGTGTGTGGAGAAAGGATTTGGATAGGCTTCTAATGCAAATGAAAATTTGCCAAGGTCAGAGATATTTGTTGGTAAGCAAGAACCTGAATACAAATCAAAAAGCGAAAGAAGGCTGTTATCATTAGCCAGATTCAAATCTAATGAATTTACAATTGCATCACCGGTTAGGTCTGAGATCACATAACCCGTTAGTCCCATTGTGATATCATTGTCTATGATACCTAAGTCGGTTCCGTCAATGGTACCATCATTATTAACATCACCACTATATGCTGCAGCTACACCATAAGTTGTATCAAAGGAACAGCAAAGATTTGCAGCAAGTGTGAGGTCAATTGATTTATTTACTGAATCGAGAAGAAGAGTATTCATACTCACGATGTGAATAGTATTTCGGAATTTGACGCCAATTTGATAGTTACCTCCAAAGTAAACCGAGGGAATTATACTGTATCCATAACCCCGTACTGAGAACGGGACCCGGTCACAATAGATTCCTTGTCCGCTGATTGAATCAATTAATACTATAGTTGCTGTATCGCAAATGTTTGGAGAGTTTACCGGATCTATGACAGGTACCATTTCTGATGCAAGCGGAGAATAAAATCCCTGAGAATAAGCGCGAACTTCGAGGTTAACGGGCTGTGAAAATGCAATAGCAGGAAGCACTAATAGTAGTGCAATTCGTAATAATTTAAACATAGTATAAGATTTGTATGAGCTTTTAAATGAATTTAGGCCTTAATATTGGCTCCAAACACCATTTCCTGTTTTCAGGTGTCTAAATGTAGTGAAAAAATGAGATAGGAGTCAAGTGCACTCTTAGCCGGTTTTTAACTCAGAGCAACTCAATCAAGGACTAAAATCCTTCTGACTTCAGATTTATCTTTCAAAAGCACCTTTACCAAATACTCAGCACTGATCAATTTTTCTATGTTAATATGTGACTTGTCAGAAATGACCTGCATGTTCCCTGCAAGATCATAAATATAAACTTTGTCGATTTGCTGATCAGAGCTGATGTAAATAAAGTCTTTCGCAGGATTTGGATAAATAATAATATTTGAATTTCGGGAATGCTGCTCTGAAATTCCTGTGCTCAACATTCCACTTATCATTCTTACTCTACCTGAATTGTAATCAGAAATAAATAATGTATCACCGGTAATGCTTGCCGTTATCCCGTTGGGATTATTGAAACGCGCCGAATCGATAGCACCGTCAATATTTCCAATCATGCTTCCTGCGAATATACTTACGCTATCAACAAAATTTGGATTGACTCTGTAAATCTTATTATCCTGAAATCCTGTAGCCCATATTGATCCATTTGCATAGGTGATAAATCCAAGCCACCATGACGCTGAGCCTGGAATCGTTGCAACATAGGTTAATCCGGCGGAATCATAACTATAAATTTTTCTTCCGATAAAGTTTCCAAGAAATAATTTGCCATGAGAATCATAAGCAAGTCCGACAGGGCCGTTTAATGGAGTTCCTGAGTGAAGATCAATAATGGTTTTATCGGGGGCAACTTGACTCAGCAAGTTTGTTTGATATTGTGCCACAATCATTGTATCACTATTCGGTTGTTTGATTATTCCGGATGGTTTGAGAATGTTAATTGTATCCAGGAAAATGCCTGTCTCAGAAAGCTTATAAATTCTGTTGGCAATATTATCACAAACAAATAAATTGTTTTGTGAATCGAAAGCAAGTCCGTTTGGTGTGTTGAAGCCGCCCGCAAATATACTCACCGTACCTGAGGGAGTGATTTTGTAGACATTGCTTCCATTATAGTGTGATCCGTACAAATTTCCATGCGCATCAATTATTAAAGCATCATCTACTTTTTGAGAGGCAGAGTTTAGGATGGTAGAAACAATTTGGCTATTTCCTGTTGTCGCAATAACTATGCATATCAGGCTGAAGAAGAGATTTTTCATGTGGCTGGATTTATTGTGCTTTCGGGCGAAAATAATTCAGACATGCATAATTAGTGTCATAGGAATCCCTTTTTACTAATGAAGATGAAGAATTGATCAGTGATAAATATTCAAGATATTTCATTCATTTTACTTAGTTTTATTGCTTGTCTCTTAAGTTATATAATCTTTGTTGTCATGCAAAAAAATCTGCTTTTGATAATTTTATTCCTTGAATGTAGTTCCATTAATCTCAATGCTCAACCAATTCCAACCGATTGCGCACGCATTAACCATAGCTGGCAATTATCTATGATCTATTCTGAAAATTCTGATACCACTCTAATGAATTTTCCCATCACATTTAATCAAGGCTACCGTTTGAATTTATCCGTCAATCAATGTAACGGAGCTATCCAATGTTTTTCAAATGATTCGATTAAATTCGAAAACCCTGTATGTACAGAAAAATGTTGTGACAGTGAAGACGAACTCGGGCTAATTGGATTGCTGACCAGGATGGAACGTATGAAAATCGTGAAGGATACCCTCATCTTGCAAGCCGTTCTCAAAGATACACTCCAATATGGTTTCTCTAAGAAAATAGGACTCACAAAGATGATCCTGATTCGTGCGACTGAGAAATAATTTCATAAGCCATAATTAGAGGATCAGCATATCAGGCATCCAGGATTTCGGGTTCAACTAATTTCATCAGCTTTTCAAGGGACTCTTGCCAGCCCAAATAACACATTTCAGCCGGAATAATTTCCGGAATACCTTCCTGTATTATTTTTAGTTCTGTACCACATAAAACTTTTTTAAGCCAAACGGAGGTGATCATTTCTCCCGGCAAATTTGGGTCGTCAAATCTATCTGTGTGTTTAATAAATTCGTTTGGTTTAATGTCCAAATATTCCCCACCAAAGGAGTGTGCATTCCCTGTACTAAAATTTATAAAGGACATCTTGTAGTAGCCTCCTGTTTTGAAATCCAACTGATGGACTATCCCTAAAAATCCATATGGTGGCAGCCAGAAAGAGAGGGCATTGGCATCTGCAAAAGCACGGAATACTTTTTCAGGACTTGCTTTTATTACACGTTGAAGGGTGACGGAATTTGTTGGCATCGTATATGGGTTTGAATAATATTTTCTTATTCAGGCATTGTTGTCTTAAAAAAAACTACTCCTTTAATTCGTTCATCAGCAATTCGATTTGTTTAGAGTATTCCTCAATAGATTTATCATATCTTCGGGTTTCTTCTTCGATTGCTTTGTGATATAACTCAAAAGTTTTTATTCTGAGTCTGCAATATTTCAACAGCATTTTATTTTTTTCATGTAGAGGTTCAGGGAGGTTCAGCAATTCGACTTCATTTAACAAGGATATCAATTCATTCCAATAATAAAAACCTCTTTCTTCAATCTCTCTGAGCACAATTTCTTTCGGAGTTTGCCTGGACATTTTGAAAAAATTTAATGCCATTTCTTCCATTGGATAGAAGGATTTCATTTTTTGATCATAGATCTCAAGATCATCCGGTGTATTCTTATATACCAGATAGGAACCTGAAAGAAATAATACACTGACTATGCCAAGACTGTAAATTTTTAGTTTTAGTGATTTTGGTTTATGTATTGCAGGATAGAATAAATAGCCGATAAGTATTCCGCTCAACAAACCGCCAATGTGAGCTGCATTATCGATATTGCCCGTTAAGCCGAAAGCTAAATTGTATACAACGAAAATACCAATACTAGTCAGCAATTCCTTTCTCTGCTTTTTCTCTATGAGGTTTGTGGTCAGTAGTGCAAGAAAAATACCATACATTCCAAAAATAGCGCCTGAGGCTCCTGCGCTTAATACATAGCTGTTCCACCATAAGCTTGCAGTACTGCCGGCGATTCCGGCTAATAGATAGGCAAAAAGAAATTTAGCTTTTCCGAGATGTGGTTCAAGGAGTAATCCGATGTAAATAAGAGCATACATATTCATCAGAAGATGAATGAGTCCTATATGTATAAAACAACTACTGATAAGTCGCCAGTATTCCCCGTTCAAAGTGAATGGACGAAAATTCGCACCCCAATATAATAAGCCTTCATTGTCAGGCTCCATAAAGTGAACACCATTCACTACCATAATGATCCAATAAATGATGTTCAGGTAAATCAGAATCGGAGTGATAATGTATCCTTTGTGAGGAATAAGTATTTGCAGGAAGTTTTCTTTTTTTGTGCCTGTGCTTTCAGTGGTTTCTTCAAGCGAATCTTGAGTCTCAATAGGAGAGGAGAATGATGTTTTTAATAAATCAAACATACGGTCCAATTCCTCATGCTTACGTGCATACTTCTGATCAATGAATGCATCACAATATTTAATTATTACGCTTTTATTTTTTCCCAGGTCCCATATTTCTATTCCCGCGGATTCACTTTTGATAAAAGCTTTATCATTCTCAATCGAAAAGGTGACAATTGATTTGAATTTAAATCTGCCTTTATTATTAATAGCACGAAATCCACTCTCATTCATCTGATCGATTTGCCATCCGAGACTTTTTGCAGTTTCTATGGCTACAACAAGGAATTGTGAGTTGTTGAATTTATCCGGATATAAAATTTCAACATAAGAAGGTGTCAGTCCGAATGCCATTGTGCCAATAAATTAATTGAAAAATCAGGGGACAATTTAAGATTAAAGCTATTTGAAAGTTGGTCTATTGAAAAAAATACTCAAAATTGTAAAACATTGAATTTGACAGAGGATTCATTCCGGAATGCTACTCAATATAATGTCCCGTACTTCAAAGCGTTGAATTTCGTTTTATTTG
>Ga0116143_10006044_pt1 | contig 10678 bp, 9 predicted proteins | sample AD_UKC034_MetaG_FD_89745 | JGI IMG/M metagenome (GOLD analysis project Ga0116143, IMG submission 89745) | Active sludge microbial communities of municipal wastewater-treating anaerobic digesters from USA - AD_UKC034_MetaG | ecosystem: Engineered > Bioreactor > Anaerobic > Digestate | place: USA...
AAGGTCCACCGGAGCTCTTCGAGGTGCTCCAGGAAGGTCATTTCCTGACTGTTACGGGATGAGGCCAAAGCTTGGAGCCGCGTGGGCCAAAGATAGCCGCGGGTCCTTGGGGCTTTCGGCCTGCCGGCCTCAGTTTTCAACGACCCTTGGGCACCCTATCGGTGGGAAACCCACGATCGTTAAGTAGACATAATAATACTGGTCCGGAAAAGTCGCGCACCGTACATTTAAGCTCGCAATCAAAGCGCGGCCTATTCCTCCCGCCGCCACTGTAATGATCAACGTAGACACCACGCCTCGAGAAGCCCTTGAGCGATTTTTCGGCTTCAGCCAGTTCAAAGGCGAACAGGAAGCCATCGTACAGAACGTCCTGGACGGCAAGAACACCTTCGTGATCATGCCCACCGGCGGTGGCAAGAGCCTTTGCTACCAGCTTCCCGCGCTCATGAGCGAGGGCACAGCGATCGTCGTCAGCCCGCTCATCGCTCTGATGAAGAACCAGGTGGACGCCATCCGGGGATTCAGTTCGGATGACGGAGTGGCGCACTTCCTCAATAGTTCGCTCACTCGCAACGAGTCGCTGAAGGTGAAGGCCGACATCAAGGCGGGCAAGACCAAGTTGCTCTATGTGGCCCCCGAGTCGCTCACGAAGAAGGAGAACGTGGAGTTCCTCAGCGAGATCCACATCAGCTTCTTCGCCATCGACGAGGCCCACTGCATCAGCGAATGGGGGCACGACTTCCGACCGGAATACCGGCGGTTGCGCACCATCTTCGACGAGATCAAGCGGGTACCGGTGATCGCCCTTACGGCCACGGCCACGGACAAGGTCCAGGAGGACATCCTGAAGAACCTGGACATTCCCAACGCGGTCACGTTCAAGGCCAGCTTCAATCGCCCCAACCTCTATTACGAGGTGCGCCCGAAGCGCAACGTGAACCGGGAGATCACCAAGTTCATCAAGCAACACAGCGGACGCAGCGGGATCATCTACTGCCTCAGTCGCAAGAAGGTGGAGGAAGTGGCCCAGACGCTCAATGTGAACGGGATCAAGGCCCTGCCCTACCACGCCGGCATGGACGCCGGGCAGCGCGCCGACCACCAGGACAAGTTCCTCATGGAAGAGGTCGATGTCATCGTGGCGACCATCGCCTTCGGCATGGGCATCGACAAGCCGGACGTCCGCTTCGTCATCCACCATGACATCCCGAAGAGCCTGGAGAGCTATTACCAGGAGACGGGACGCGGTGGTCGCGATGGTGGCGAGGGCAAGTGCGTGGCCTTCTACAGTTACAAGGACATCGAGAAGCTCGAGAAGTTCCTGCAGGGCAAGCCGGTGGCGGAACAGGAGATCGGCAAGCAATTGTTGCAGGACACGGTGGGCTATGCCGAGACCAGCATGTGCCGCCGGAAATACCTCCTGCACTACTTCGGCGAGACCTTGAAGGGGGACAACTGCGGTTCGTGCGACAACTGTACCAATCCGCAGGAGACCTACGAAGCCAAGGACGACCTGGCACTCGTGCTTGACGCCGTGGTGGAGAGCAAGGAACGGCATCGCGCCAAGTACATCTGCGACCTGCTCACCGGCACCGAGACCAGTGAGATCAAGAACTACAAGGGCGACAAGCTTCCCATCTACGGCAAGGGTGACGAGAAGGAAAGCCAGCACTGGATGGGTGTGGTGCGCCAGGGTCTGGTTCACGGCTTCCTGCATAAGGACATCGAGACCTACGGCAACCTGAGCCTTACCGAGGCGGGCAAGAAGTTCAGGAAGAAGCCGGTCTCCATCAAGTTCGTGAAGGAGCGCGACTACAGCGACGATGAGGTGGGCGATGACGAGGGTCCGAGCGCCTCACGCGGTGCCGCGGACGAGAAGCTGATGGCCATGCTCAAGGACCTGCGCCAGCAGGTGGCCAAGAAGCACAAACTGCCCCCTTACGTGATCTTCCAGGACCCCTCGTTGGAGGAGATGACCATGCGCTACCCGGTCACCATGGACGACCTCACGCAGGTGAGCGGCGTGGGCCCGGGCAAGGCGGCCAAGTACGGCAAGCCCTTCGTGGAATTGATCGCCAAGTACGTCGAGGAGAACGATATCGAGCGGGAGGACGAGGTCCTGGTGCGCTCGGTGGTGAACAAGAGCGGGAACAAGGTCCATATCATCCAGAACATCGACAAGCGCCTGCCGCTGGACGCCATTGCACGCGGCAAGGGCCTGACGATGGACACCCTGCTCACGGAGCTGGAGAGCATCGTGACCAGCGGCACCAAATTGGACATCAACTACCACATCAACGACATCCTGGAACCCGACTCGCAGGACGAGATCATGGACTACTTCCGGGAGAGCGAGACGGACGACCTGGAGACCGCCGTACAGGAGTTCGACAGCGCCTACAGCGAGGAAGAGTTGCGCTTGGTGCGCTTGAAGTTCATGAGTGAGGTGGCGAATTAAGTGCAAGGGGCAGGAGCAGGCGGAGGGTCAATGATCCGGTGCGCCGTTGCCAACCACTACTGCTCCTGCCAAATGACATCAGATGAGTCCCAACGACCTCACACTCGTCGCCAAGCATGTGATGAGGCTGCTCGTTGAGCGCCGTTTCGATGAATTGGAGGAAGCCTCGGGCGGCGAGGGCTTGAGCGCGGACGACATGGAGGGCGCGGTGGATGATGTAGGCAGCACGTTGGTGATGCCGCCTGAGAACGTGTGGCGTGAGCTTCGGATCACCCCGGTACGCAACTGGCCGGGCGCCTTCAACCTGCGTCTTGACCTATGGACGGCGCGTGGCCGTACTTCGAACACGGTGGAGCTGACCGTTCACAGCAAGGACGGAAGACCGGTGATCGAGGTGGACGACATCATCGTCGCTTGATCTTCAACCCTCCAGTTCAATGATCGCCCCCCACGCCATCATCCCTGCACCGATCGCGAGGGCATCCTCATCAATGTCCATCTCTGCGCGGTGAAGGCCGCTCTGGGTTCCCGGCTTGGCCGGGTTCCCCGTCCCGAGCCGGAAGAAGCAACCGGGCATCACGTGGGTGTAATAGGCGAAGTCCTCAGCCCCCATGCGGATGTCCATGTCCACAACGTTCGATCCGCCGATGAAGTCCACGGCCGCAGCACGGATGCGCGCGGTGAGCTCCGGATCGTTCTTGACCACCGGCGACCCCTTCACGAGCGTGAACTCCACCGTGGCGCCCAGGGCTTCACATGTACTGCGCACCAGGTCCGGAAGCATCCTGTGCAGCTCCGATCGCCAGCCTTCATCGAAGGTGCGCATGGTGCCTTCGATCCGCACTTCATCGGGGATGATATTGGTCGCGCCGTTGGCGATCACCTTGCCCAAGGACAGCACCATGGGCTGACCGGGCTTGTTGCGGCGGCTCACCATCTGCTGCAGGGCGAGTATCAGTTGCGCTGCGATGGGTACGGGATCAATGCACAGGTGCGGCGAACCGGCGTGACCGCCACGACCTTTCACGGTGATGTATAGCTCATCCGCCGCCGCCATGAACGGACCGGAACGGAAGCCAACCTTGCCAATGGGCAATTCAGGTGTCACGTGCTGACCGAGGATCCCGGAAGGCTTCGGATCGTTGAACACCCCTTCCTTCACCAGCAAGGAAGCGCCGCCAGGTTCCTTCTCCTCGCCCGGCTGGAACACCAACATGACGGTCCCGCTCCACTCCTGGCGAAGGCGGTGCAGCGCGATGCCGGCGCCCAGCACCATGGCCGTATGCGCATCATGACCACAGGCGTGCATCACCCCGGGGTTCTTCGAGCAATAGCCCTCCTTGCCCACTTCAGTGATCGGCAGGGCGTCCATATCGGCGCGCAGGGCGATGCAGGCCTTGTCCTTCCCCTTCTCCCCGCGTACGAATGCGATCGCTCCGGTACCCGGCGCATCCGGCGTGAGCCTCCCCACCCCATCGCGCACCTCGATGCCCTCTTTCCGCAGCTCGTCCACGACGAAACGCACGGTGCTCGTCTCATGGAACGAGAGTTCGGGGTGTTGATGGAGGTGGCGGCGCCAGCCGATCATGTCGGCTTCCAAAGCGGCCACTGTCGACTTGATGCGATCGATCACTTGCTGAAGATCATCTTGAGGGCCACGAGCAGGATCACCGCACCGAAGACCTTGCGTACGGTCTCCATGGGCAGGGCCAGTGACCATTTGCTACCGAAGTAGGAACCGACCACGAAAGCGACGGCGATGAAGCCCACCACCTTGGGGTCTATCGCACCGGCCTTGTAATAGTTGCGCACCGCCAGGAAGACGACCGGGAACATCAGCACGGCCAGGCTCGTGCCCTGTGCCTGTTGTTGGGAATAGCTGAGCAGCCAGATCAGTGCCGGTACCATGATCACACCGCCTCCGATGCCGACGAAGCCACTGAGGACACCGGCCACAAGGCCGACAAGGAGAAGAAGCACGATGGATTGGACGTCCAGTGTCATCAGATATCGAGGCTTAGGGAGAAGTGGAAGACACGCGGCTGTATCACGCCATCATCGATACCCCAGGCCCAATCGGCGCGCACGAAGTAGCCGAGCAGCCGCGTGCGCAAGCCGAAGCCGTATGCCGCCACCACCGGTTCACGTTTGCTGTCGAGGGTGATGGTGAGGGGATTGCGACGGATGATGACCCGATTGAAGCTGTTGTCCTCCGAATACGGCTGTGTTCCGGTCCACGCGGAACCGACATCGCCGAAGCCCACCACTTGGAAGTTATGGATGAGGTCGGAGCGGATCGGCTTGTTGATGAGGTAACGGAAGATGGGCACACGCACCTCGGTGTTGAACACACCGAAACTGCTTCCGTTGCGTGCGTTGTAGAAGAAGCCACGCATGGGCACCGCCATGGACTGGTAGAAGTAGTTCTGGGTGAAGTCGATGGGGATCGAATTGTCCACCTTGGCGAATAGCCAGTTGTCCACACCACCCAGGAAATAGGCGACTTTCCGACTGCCGAAGGAACTGCTACCGGCCAGGCGTGCCACCCAGATCATCTCGCGGTGGATCTTCAGGCTGTGGCGCAGGTCCATGCCCACCACCTGCATGTCGCTGCGGTTCTCGGGTTGCTGGTAATACTCCGCGAAGAACTTCAGCTTCCAGCCGGTCCAGAGGTTGAGTCCGCGCGGCAAGCTGCTGTCGTAGATGTACTCGAGCTTGGCACCGGCCATGTGGTCGTACGTGTTCGGTTCACGCAGGCTCAGCGGGTCGATGGCCTGGATCACGCGACGATCGTTGCGGTACATGACCGAGGCCCGGATGCTCGCCAGTTCGCTGAAGGGCCAGCTCACCTGGTAGCGGACGTTGTGGGTGCTCACCTTCTCAACGCCGAAGTCGGTGATGTTCTGGTAGGCCTGCCGCTGAAAGGAGAAGCGCTTGTCCAGCCTACGTTTCAGGTTCTCGTAGGCGATCAGGTAGTCATTGTTGTTGAGGTCCAGCGCGAGCCGGAAGCCACCGACGATGCGGTGATCCTCGAACAGGTCGCTGATGCCCATGCGGGTGAGTCCGCTCAGACCCGGGTTCAAGGAACCGGGACCGATGAAGGGCTGGTAGAACTGATTGGAGAACGAGTTGTCCAACTGGGTCACCACCCCATCGATGGCGAAGTTCACGTTGTAGTTGCGCTGGTCGGGATAGGCGAAGGGCTTTGTGGCAGCAGAGTCCTGCGGGGTCGCCTGCACCTGGTCGGGTCCCTGCTGACCGCCGTGCCGCCCCTGCGGGGTCGTTGCCTGTCCAGGCTCATCCGAGAACACGTAGTTGCGCACATCGATGGCGCCCTCTCCTGTCGGTCGCGGATCACGCGGTGGCACCTTCACCACAGGGCTCATGTCATCGGTCAGCGATGTGGGGGCGGTCACCCGTTCGTCGGGATCGCCAGGCGCTATGGCGCCGCCCTCCGCGGACCGGTCATCACCGATCCGACCGGCATAGAAGTGATAGCGACCATCGCGGTACTGCAGCTGCGTATAGCGTCCGCGCCCCGCGTTCACATCCTGTTCCAACAGGGACCGACGCAACTCGGTAAGCCTCTTCTCCACCGTGAAGTACCGGTAATGGATCACCGTATCGATATGGCTGATGGTGCTGTCGTAGCGCACGATGAAGCGGTCCTGGATGCCATCCGCATCGCTCAGGTAGGTGTAGCTGGTACTGTCGTACTGGGCCGGCTGGCGCTCGTCGATCTCCGGCGTGGCCGAAAGCCGGGTAAGGAGGTTGGAGCGCGTTTCGAGGTCGAAGAGGTAGATGTCCTTCTGACCGTTCACCAGGGCGACATCGGCGTTGGCACGAAGCGTATCGTCCTGCCGGTCGCTGCTGAAGATGATGCGCCGACCGTCATCCACGAAGCGGGGATCCAGGTCATCGAACTGGTCATCCGTGAGCTGCTCCTGGCGGTTGCCGATCAGGTAGTAATAGTACAGGTCCGTCCGCCCATCACGAACCGCACTGAAGACCATGTTCCGACCATCCGGGCTGTAGGACATGTCGAGTATCTTCTCCAGAAGAAAGACCGGTCGCTCCTCGGTGCGGCCGTTCTCCAGGGTGTAGGATCGGAGGAAGAGCTCACCTTTCCGCTCCAATGCATAGCTGAGCACCTGACTGTTCGGGTGCCAGGCCAGCACGGGGAAGCTGCGGTCCACGATGCGCTCCAGCTTCTTCTCGCCCTTCACGATCCGCTTCACCTTCTTCGTCGCGATCTCATACACCCACACCTTGTACTGCCCCAGCTCATTGCTCACCCAGGCGAGGTAGCGGCCGTTGGGGCTCTGTTTGAACTGACTGTACGCCCGGGAACGTTTGGTGCGTATGGGAAGCTCCTCCAGCGTGATCTCCTTGCGGAAGCGGTCCTCCTCGGCAAAGCGGCCCTTGTAGTAAGCGAGGCATTCCTGCGTCAGGGTCTTCAGTGAAACACCGAGCACGAAGAGGAAGCCGCTCTCGGGATTACGGCTCACACGGGTCATGTAAAGGATGTTCGGGATCACACCCTGACCGTACACGTCCGCCACGTACTTCCAGATCATGTGGCCCGCATACTTGGACTCCTCGCCCTGGATCCGATTGAACTTGTCGTAACGACCGCTCATCACCCCATCCCGGATCCGGTTGTTCAACTCGGCATCCCAGGAGCGCGAATGGTAGGAGATGATCCCATCGGTGTACCAGTCCGGCAGGCTCATGAACGTGGAGCTCTTGAGCATGTCGCGCCAGTTGCCGCCGAACATCATCTGGTCCACGATCACATGCGCGATCCCCGATCGGATCTGCTGATCGAGCAGGACGTGATCCCCTTCGTAGTAGACGAAGATCTTGGTGCCCACGATGCGGGTGAGACCACCGATGTTCTGCTGACCGTCGACCCCCGAGATACCGATGTTGCTGCCGGAAGTCGGTGAGCGAGTTGTACACGATGAACTGGAGCCGCTCATCCAGCACGAAGTCGAACCGCTTCTCCAGTTCCTTCTGGTGCACGATGGCGGCCTGTGCCACGTAACGGGCGAGGTCCCGGCCCTCCTTGTAGAAGAAGACCTCCATGCCCTTGAAGCGGTATTGCTGCCAGAGGAAGTCCTGATACTGCACCCGGTTCTTCCCGTACTCCTGCTGAGAACCGGAGTAGAACTGCGCGGTGGCGGGCAGCGCGACCATCCCCACCAAGGCCAGCATGGCGGCCAGGCGATGGGTCTGGAACGAGCGGAACATTGCGCGCACGGGTTGAAGTTAGCTTTGAACCGCCCGGGACCGAGCGCGAGGTGCGAATTTCGGGTAATTCCGACCATGCTACGCATCGCCAAGTTCACCTTCAACCCCTTCCAGGAGAACACCTATGTGGTGCACGATGGCACCGAAGCGATCGTGGTGGATCCGGGATGTTGGAACCGCCAGGAGCAACGCGAACTGGAGGAATACCTCCGGCAGAACGCGCTGACCCCGGTCCGTCTTGTGCTCACCCATGCGCACATCGACCATATTCTCGGCTGTGCTTGGATGCATGACCGGTATGGCCTGCTGCCCGAAGTGCACCGCGCCGACCTGCCCACGCTGGCCATGGGCGAACGCACCGCGCAGATGTACGGTGTCCCTTACGACCCTGCTCCTGAGCCCAAGGATCTCATCACCGAGGGATCGACGATCACACTGGGCAAGGAGGAATTGAAGGTGCTCTTCGTGCCGGGTCATGCGCCCGGGCACATCGCCTTGTACCACGCAGCCGGTCCCTTCGTCCTCAGTGGCGACGTGTTGTTCCAGAACAGCATCGGCCGCACGGACCTGCCCGGTGGGGATACCGACACCTTGCTGCGCAGCATCCGCGAGCAGCTCTTCCCGCTCGGCGATGAGGTGGTGGTGTACAGCGGTCACGGCCCGGAAACGACCATCGGGCGGGAGAAGCGGAGCAATCCCTTCCTGCGGTGAGTGTGAGGTGGCTGGGACAGGGTCGATCCGGACTGCGAGGTCGGATGAGTCCGACTTGAACACCCATCCACGCTTCGAGGGGCTTGGGTGTGTCTTGCTCCTGCCGTACTCCTGTCTATGGGTGGTACCCGTCCTGCTTGTAGCTCTTCATCTGTCCCTTGTGCTTGATGGGCGGAGGGCAATCGAAGCCTTTGCGCGGTCGCAGGAAGAGGAAACGCACGCTGAAGATGATGGGGCGGTAGTCGCTGCTGAACCACTGCAGTTCCCCGAAGCGGCCGTCGTCCGCGGGCTGCATGCTGAACACCGGTGTTTCCAGCGTGGGGATGACAAAGAGCTTGCCCGTGAGCTTGAAGCCGTAGCCCACCTTGAAATGTACTTGTCCCCATAGATCGGGAGGGAAGGCATGGCTGTTCAACAGCGAGTCGCCGGTATGACCGTAGTCGCTGCCGAGGCGGAAGTCCGCGTTGGCGCCGAGCGAGAGCTGCACGAATTGATAGCGCCAGGTAGGGATGAACTTGTTCGCGTTGAAGTGCAGGGTGAGCAGGCGCTCCGCGAAGGTGCCTTCGTTCGTCAGGTCCACGGCACTGTCCGCGATGGCATAACGACCGGTGAGATCCTCGCGGCCGCGCAGGTTCTTGTAGGCGATGCCGAGATCGAGGTAGTCCACGATCACCGGATCGCGGGTATACCACGACAGGCCCCCTTCGAGGTAGAGGCCGATGCGACCGTTCGGATCATAGGTGGCGACGTAGGAGGTATCCCCACGGCGGAAGACCTCCTCTTCTTCATCGTTGAAGCGTGGCAGGGTGTAGGTGAGACCGGGCGCCACGAACCAACCGATGCGGCGCGCTTGACCATCCAGCGGTATCAGGTCCGGTCGTTTGCGCTCCATCAGGCGCTGGGCCGAAGCCTGACCGACAACCAGGAATGCGCAGAACAAGACGACGCACCGGAACATGGAAGCGAAAGTGGGACGCGGCACGGGAGGAAAACGCCTTGCCATGCTGGAAAGTGTCAACGCGAGGGTGTGGGTGTAGGCTTCCCCTGTTTTCGGTCCGATCATAACTGGAGGTTCCAAGGGGCGTGTTAGGGTTGTGTTTGCGCCGGTGATCGGTAGCCGAGCGCTTTATGAGGTCTGTGGTTGTTGTAGTCGTTCATCCATTCTTCGGCCTTGTTCCGCACTTCATCCAGGGAGCGGAACACATAGGCGCTCAGTAGTTCGCGACGCATGCTGCCGTTGAAGCGTTCCACGTAAGCATTCTGTGTGGGCTTGCCGGGCTGTATGAAGGCCAGCGTGATGCCGTTCTCCTTGCACCACTGATCAAGCTTGCAGGAGACGAACTCCGGGCCGTTGTCCACGCGGATCATCCTGGGCAAGGGCCGGATGGACTTGATCCGCTCCAGCACTCGGATCACGCGCGGAGCGGGCAGTGAGGTGTCCACTTCGATGGCCAACACCTCCCTGTTGTAGTCATCGATCACGTTCAGCAACCGGTAGGTCCTGCCGTCCCAAAGCGTGTCGTGCATGAAGTCGATGCTGTAGACCTGGTCGGGAGCATCGGGTCGGAACAAGGCCTGTTTCACGCGTGCAGGAAGGCGCTTCTTGGCGCGGCGGCGGATGTTCAGTTGCATGCTGGTGTACACGCGGTAGAGCCGTTTATGGTTGACTCCCACGCCCTTCATCCGCAAGCGGTGATGGCATTGCCAGAACCCAATGGCCGGGTGCTTCTGGGTGAGTTCGGTAAGGGCCGCTATCAGCATGCTGTCGTCGGCCGGTCGTTTGGTATACCTGGCCGTGCTGCGTGGGATCCGCACAATGTGGCTGGCTCTGCGCTGGCTCATCATCTGCTCCTTCAACGCCTGTACGATCTCCCGTTTCTCGTCAGGCGCCCCACTTCTTTTGGATCACCGCCTTCATGGCGTCGTTCTCCATGCTCAGCTCGGTGTACATCCGCTTGAGGCGGCTGAGTTCTTCCTCGAGCTCCTTTACACGCTTGAGCTGGCTGGGTTCCATGCCCCCGTAGCGGGCCTTCCAGTTGTGGAAAGTGGCCGCGCTGATGGTGTGCTCCCGACAGATGTCGGCGACCTTCAGGCCGCTCTCGTGCTGCTTCAGTATCGCAATGATCTGATGCTCGGAAAACTTCGACTTTCTCATGGCTGCTGTGAGGTTGAAAATAGCCACTTGCCGATCGCTGCGTGCAAATGCCACGCAGCCAACCTCCAATTACGATCGGACCGATCTTAGGGAAGCCTACA
>Ga0116143_10006045_pt1 | contig 10678 bp, 10 predicted proteins | sample AD_UKC034_MetaG_FD_89745 | JGI IMG/M metagenome (GOLD analysis project Ga0116143, IMG submission 89745) | Active sludge microbial communities of municipal wastewater-treating anaerobic digesters from USA - AD_UKC034_MetaG | ecosystem: Engineered > Bioreactor > Anaerobic > Digestate | place: USA...
ACAAGGCTTGAATTGAATAGGCAAGGCTATTTGCTAAGGCAATTCCAGGTGCATCCATACGTGGCATTAATAGGAGGGAAAACATAATAAAGAGTACGAAAGTCATCAAAGATGCGAATAGCGGTACTCTTGCATTTTGTTTTGCATAAAAAGTGCGCACGCCAATTTCAACGAGCACATGACCTAATAAACCAACTAAGTAGGCTTGGGTTGTAAAAAGAACTTTCATAGAATCATTGGCATTAAAACCAAAGGCAATCTCAATCAAAGGGAGTAGTGATATAGCAAGGATGACAGCAATTGGTAATGTAATTGCAATTAATACCTGGACAGCATTTTCAATCCGAGCTTTAAATGCCGTCCAATCTTGTTTGGCAACATATTCAGATAGTGTAGGTAAGAGCGCAGTTGCTATGGTAGTACCTATTATTGTTTCTGGTACTTGCATAATCCACCAACCATATGTTAAGGCTGATACAGCACCCACCTGTAGCCTAGAAGCGAGGTTATCTTGTGCCAAAAAGATAAGTTGAATGGCAAGCATACTAATCATGCGCGGACCCATCAAATCAAGTACCTTAATAACATGAGGATCTTTTAGATCAATCTTTAATGTCCACTGAAACTTGTACTTAATTAATCCAGGCACCTGAATTAATAAGTGCAACATAGCACCAAGAATAACACCGTAAACTAATCCATATACACCCTGACCAAAGGCTGGTAACTGGATGCTACCAAATCGCATGCCCTTCTCAGGTGCAAGGATCACTGCACCAAAAATTTGCCCGAGATCATAAAGGATTGGCGCTAAGGCCGGTAAAAAGAAATGTTGGTTTGCTTGGAGCGCCCCCATCACTAAGCCGCTTAAAGAAAAAATAAGGGTGGCAACCAGGTTTAGGCGCATAAGGCTAACTGATAGTGCTTGTTGTTGTTCTGTAAAACCAGGCGCAATACCAATTTGGCTGCTAATTAAGGGTTTTGCCACCAAGGCAACAACTATAGACAAAGCAGCGGTGACTAGGAAAGCCAGGTTCGTAATTTGCGAAAAGAGCTTCCAAGCTCCTCTTTTACCTTCCTTGGTGAGCACTGAACTCAAAACAGGAATAAATGCAATGGCTAATGCACCACCAGAGATAAGGGCAAAAAGCATATCCGGTAAATTATTGGCTGCATTAAATACATCCAATTCTGCTGACAAGCCAAATTGACGCCCAATGATCAACTGTCTCAAAATGCCTAATCCCTTGTCAATAGTAAAAAGGATAGCCAACATTAACGAAATGCGGGTGATTTTGCTAATTTTTTTCATAAACTTTCCTGTTCAAAAGCAATTCTTTCCCAGAATTATGCCATAAGAATTACAGCCATAAAATAATAGACTATACCATGTGCTTTATAATTAGAAAAAAAATCGAAACACTGCGGTGAAGGATCGTAAATGACACCTGAAAAATCCAATGGCAAGCTTTTTATTGTTGCCACGCCAATCGGACATCCTGAAGACATTACCCTGCGTGCTATTAAGGTATTGCAGCAGGTTGATGAGGTTATTTGTGAAGAATTATCAAATGGTTCCAGGTTACTTAAATCCTTACAAATCAGCAAGCCTCTCCTTACCCTAAACGAGCACAACGAAGACGAAATGATTCAAACAGTTTTACTGAAACTAATGGATGGCAAATCGTTCGCGTTAATTTCTGACTGCGGTACACCAGTATTCGCAGATCCCGGTCGGCATTTGCTTCAGTTTTTGTCTGAAATGAATATGAGCATTTCCCCCATACCGGGAGTATCTTCACTGATGGCCGCCATCAGTGTATGTCCTTTCAACCTGCAAAAATTTTTATTTTTAGGATTTCTGCCGCCTAAATCAGAACAAAGAATATCATTACTTAAACGCTACCGCAGTACAGACTCACCCATTATATTAATGGATACCCCATACAGATTGACACGTTTGCTGGAAGAGATCATAAAAGTGTTTGGAAAAAAGCAGCAGGTCTTCCTCGCCGCAGATTTAACTTTAGAAAAAGAAGAAATCGTAAGAGATACAGTTGAAGAGGTGTATAAAAAAGTGCAGAATAAGAAAAAGGAATTCATTCTTATAATTGATAAACCAACAAAAAGAATATGACATCTAAGGCTCATCGATTTATTGAGATTCACCAAAACAAGGTTGCATTGCCCCTTTTCCTTCCTGATGCGACCTTTGGAGTAGTGCGCAGCCTAAGCAGCCAAGACCTGAGAGCTGTCAGTATTGATGCCCTGGTAATGAATACTTTTCACCTGATGCAGAAACCAGGTAGCACGACCATAAAAGCACTGGGTGGTTTACATAGAATGTGTGATTGGCAAGGACCAATTATCACCGACTCGGGCGGCTTCCAGGCTTACTCCCTCATCCGCCAAAATTCAAAATTTGGCAGCCTAAATGAGAAAGGCATTTTATTCAAACCTGAGGGATCTGACAGGCGCATCAACCTGACCCCTGAAAAAAGTATTCAATTGCAATTCGCCTTTGGTGCCAATATCCTGATCTGCCTTGACGACTGTACCCATGTCGAATCTCCTTATGAAGAGCAGATCCTTTCCATAGAACGCACAATCAACTGGGCAAAACGTTGCAAAATCGAATTCGTACGACAAGTGTCTTCCAGAAATCTATCTGAGCAAGAAAGACCAAAGCTATTTGCAGTTATCCAGGGCGGGGGATATAAAGATCTCCGCCAGCGTTGTGCAGAAGCCCTTCTTGAAATTGGTTTCGATGGTTTTGGGTTTGGCGGCTGGCCTTTAGATTCGGAATCAAACCTTTTAATAGACATACTCTACTTCACCAGGCAGCTAATTCCACCTCAGTATCTTATCCATGCCCTGGGCATTGGGCATCCTTTCAATTTGGTTCGATGTTATTCCATAGGATACGATTTATTTGATTGTGCTATGCCCACAAGGGATGCCCGCCACGGCCGGCTATACGTTTTCACTGATCCTTCTATGATTAATCCTAGTACCCCTCATTGGTTCAAATATATATACATCAATGATGAGAAACATAAAAAAAATAATGCACCAATTTCTGAGTTCTGTGATTGCCCATGCTGCAGCCAATATTCATTGGGTTATCTCAATCACCTATTCAATATTAACGATAGTCTTTATATGAGGCTGGCAACCTTGCACAACCTGAGATTTATGTCTATGTTAACAAATCACCTCCACCATGAGTCATCCTAACCAAAATAACATTGATAAGCTTGTTGAAGAGGTCATAAAAAGGCCAAAATACCAGCACATCATGTTGGATTTAATCCTCTACGTAGGTAAACAAGAACTTGGCAAACGAGATTCATATAAATCTGCCTTGAAGGAAACATTGACAAGACTTCATCAGGTTGGCGGTGCTTACCTTAACCAAAAAATTAATTATTCAGATTGGCTGATTCAGTTTTCCAACCTCGCCAGTCCTTCAGACTCTGAATTTAAAAAAACCTGCCTGCGAATGATGCAACTGCATGCCTCCACCAAAGAGAGGGTCCCAATAATTGAATATTTATTTTCAGAGTCTTTGAGTCAAATCGGGCCTATTCATTCTGTATTGGATTTAGCGTGTGGGTTGAATCCGCTGTCAATTCCCTGGATGCCCCTCGTGGAGGATTGTGTTTATTATGCCTGCGATATCTTCACCGATATGGTAGATTTTGTTAATGGCTTTATTAATCTTTCGAAATTAAAAGGAGAGGCTTTTTGCTGCAATCTTGCTGAAAGTATTCCTGCCCATAAAGTTCAATTGGCGCTTTTGTTAAAGACCATGCCATGTTTAGAGCAACTGGATAAAAGAATTATTCCTCAGATATTGGAGAAAATAAATGCAGACCATCTTTTAGTATCCTACCCTGTCTATAGCATCAGCGGTAAACAAAAAGGGATGATGAGCACTTATAAGAACCATTTTGCACAATTAATCATGGATTCCAAGTGGCATTCACAAGAATTTGTTTTCAAATCTGAATTAGTTTATTTGCTTTCCAAATAAGATGCCTGAAGAAGAAATTATTAACAGTATCAAACAATCAAAGAAATACAGCAGCATAGATTTGCCTGACGACTTAATGTTACATATCCTTGAACAGGAAAAACAAAAATTCTCTTCTCCTAAAAAAGTTGAAGAAGCGATGCGTAAAAAACTGCATAATATTGTCGCACCTTACTTAGATAAAACTGATTATCTATACGAATTAAGTATAATGGACAATAATATTAAACCTGAAGATCCTTTTAAAACCAAAGCTTATTGCACAAATATACTTTCAAAACATGCTTCAACAAAAGAACGATTACCTATCTTAGACACTTTTTATGCTACGCTGTTTTCCCTTATCGGCAAACCGCATTCGATATTGGACCTTGCGTGTGGCCTCAATCCTTTCACCCTGCCCTGGATGCCATTAGATAAAACGATGTTTTATTATGCTTATGACATTCACAAACCACGTATTGATTTCATAAATCGATTCTTTAGCCTATATGGATTACCCCAACTTGCAGTTCACCAAGATATCCTTGTTACGCCGCCAATTCAAGAATCAGATACTGCCTTCTTTTTTAAAGAAGCCCATCGCTTTGAAAAACGAAAACCAGGCTGCAATCGTACATTTTGGCAGGCGCTCAATGTCAAGACAATTTTAGTGTCTTTACCGACTGAAGATTTGAAACATCACCACAACCTTGTGCCGAGACACCGTCAATTCATAGAAAAGACCACCCAAGGTTTAAATTGGATGATTGATGAACTGCTATTTACAAATGAAATTGTTTTTGTAATCTGGAAAAATTAACCTGTATGGCTTCATCAAATCTACCAAAATTATCACCTCAGCAGCTCTTGGATCAAAGCCTTGAGCGTTATCAACCTTATCTTGAGCCGCAAGCTTTCAAAACTATGCTTGCTGAAATTGAGACCTCTCCCAGCCCAACCATCCGTACTAATTTGCTCAAAGCGGACCCCAAAGTCGCAATGCCATTTTGGAAAGACCATTACGGATGGGAAACAGAGCCAATAAATTTTTATCCTTATGCCTGGAAAATCCTCAATGCCGACCAATCAATTAGCAAAACGATTGAGCACCGGATGGGTCAATATTACATCATGGATGCCGCATCCATCCTACCAGCCAGCTTGTTTAAGCTCGATCAAAAAGACAACCAACTCATCTTAGACATGGCTGCGTCACCAGGCGGGAAAACAACCCACATAATTGACCAAACTGGAGATCACGGTTTCGTCTTAACGAATGATGCCAGCTTAAGTAGAATGCAAGCCTTACGGGTCGTGATGCAAAATTGGGGAGCAATAAATTATGCCATGGTCAATTTCCCTGGAGAAAAATTTGGCGACTGGTATCCAGAAACGTTTGATATGATTTTGTTGGATGCACCATGCAGCATGGATAACCTTCGGCCTAGTCCTTCTCACCCAGTTCGATCAATCACAGAGAGTGAAAGGGAGCGCTTATCTCAGCGTCAGGCAAATCTATTGGTCAGCGCATTTAAAGCACTCAAAGTAAGCGGCCAATTAGTCTATGCGACTTGTAGCCTTGCCCCTGAGGAAGACGAAGCCGTTTTAGATTTTCTAATTAGATCATTTCCCGGCAGAGTTAAAATCGAACAAGTCTTGAAGGATGTCATAAATGCACCAGGGTTAATTTCGTTTGAAGGTCAAGATTTCGATTTGCAAGTAAAAAATAGCCTTAGAATTTGGCCGCAAGTAATTGGCAGTGGTGGATTTTTTGCTGCCAAGATTTCTAAGTTAGATTCTGTACCTTCTAACCCTGAAACAATACCTTCGAGGCCTTTCACTGCAACAGGTCTAAACCCCTTACCTGAAAAAATCATTAATTTTTTAGTTGATTTATTTAACCAGTATTATGGATTTTCATTAGAAGACTTAAGAAAAAAATATCAGCTTGGCCTATATAACCGCAATGAAACTTTTTTTCTCATTCCTGATTTTTATATAAATAAGTTTCAAACCCTTCCATACCATACTTTAGGCATGCTGCTAGGGAAACAAGCTGGAAATACATTTATACCATCGCATGATTTTATAAGCCGCTTTGGCCACCATTTTAAGACTGGTAATTTTACGTTATCCCCAGGAATGGAAAACGATTGGATACGCGGCGCAGATATCCGCGGGAAATTTGATAGTAATTATCCTAATGGAACTATCGTTGTTGTAAGAGACTCACTCGGTCGCAACTTCGGAAGCGGAAAAGTGCTTGCCCAACGCATCAGAAATCTTCTGCCGGCTCGTGTAGTGCAAAGTCGTTAAATCGACATCATAGTCCAAGTAATTTGTGGTCGCTTTGCTTAAATCAGAATAATGCCCTCTGTATCCTTCGGGTAAGAGCGTAGCAAGTTGGTACATTATTTCATCTGTAATTGCCTGGCGTTCTTCTTTACTTGGATATGTATGATTGTTTATAACCTTAAAAGGTTCCCCCACTTCATATTTAATATAGGTTCTCTTTATTTTTTTTATATTGATTTTATATTTTTCATTGCCATAGAACACAACTGGCAAAATTGGCACACCACTTTTTAAAGCTAAAAGGACTATGCCAGTCTGCCCCCTTATTAACTTGCCATCATTTGTCCTCGTACCTTCTGGTGAAACAGCCAGAATTTTGCCTGATTCTAATGAGACCAAAGCGTTGTCAAAAGCTTTGAAATCAGCTGTACCGCGTTTAATAGATATAGATCCCCAAGTATTAAAAAGGTATTTTAATATTGGTTTGTCAAAGGTTTCTTCTTTTACTAGGCTAATAACTGGACGGGGATAAAGAAAAGTGAGAGAGACTGGTGCATCAAGAAAGTTAATGTGATTACCTACAAGGATTAGTGGCCCATTTTGTGGGACTTTTTTTAAAGCAGAATAATCCACTTTACATAAAACTGCTAATAACGATTTTATGACTGTATGAACAATTATCTTTCTTAATGGCATTGTTACTTGCCTGTTATTAATTCAATTTGCTTGGGATGCATTCTAACACGAAGTGAATTGCCCTGTTCACAAATAGTCTCCCCATCAGCGTGTACCGGCAGGCTGCCATTTAGGGCAGTAATTTCTAAGCTTGAGCTGAGTGGCATACTTACTTTTGGATGGCCTACATGAGTACCTGACATAATCTTTGTTATTAATTTCAACACTTCAATCCTGCCTGTTTGGCTTACGATCATCAAACTAAACAAGCCATCATCTGGCTTTGATTCTGGTGCCATCATAAAGGTGCCGCCCATGCGAATACCATTCATCACCGAAACAATTAAGCAGGGCATTTCTAATTCCTGGTCATCCAGTTTAATCCGAAGCAAAGGAGCGTTAAAGTACAAAAATATGGTTTTAAGCGCTGCAATAATATATCCAGGTGTACCTGATAAAAATGAAGGTAATTTTGCAGCTTCAAAACCGACAACTGTATCAAATCCTATTCCAATCCCATTGCCAAAATATTTTCCATTTGGGTAGTCTCCGCCAATAACTTCGCCGATGTCAATTACTTTGCTTTTACCAGCCACTAAAACATCTACAGCGCTTTTCAACTCTGGTGGCACCCCCATGCTGCCAGCAAAGTCATTGCCTCGGCCAGCTGGTATAAGCCCTAATTTTGGGAGGGTCTTTCCTTCAGTTTTAGCCGCCATTAAACCATTTATAATTTCATTGGCGGTACCATCCCCACCCACAGAAACAATCACGTCATAGTTTTGGTCACAAGCTTTTTTCGCTAATACAATGGGTTGTCCAGGATGCTCTGAGACAACCAAGTGATAATCTAAGCCCTTTTCATTTAATGCTTGTTCAAGCTCAGGTTTTAATTTTAGCGCTGCGCCTTTGGCTGCAGAGGGATTCAGGATAATAAAATATTTCAACATTAATTCCAGTACTCCAATTATTAATTTATTTTAAATTTAATTTATCATGTAACACAAAATAAAAGTGAATTATAGCCGATATGTAAAAATTCACAGGTCTGGAAAGAGTAATCAATTGAAGACATGAAAGTAAATCATGATTCATTGAGGTAATCACTTAACTGCTAAATGTATGCATAATGATTGCTGATCCAACAACAGCAGCAGTCTCCATCCTTAATATTAAACGTCCTAAAGAAAGAAGGGTTACGTTATTTTCTAAGGCAAAATTAATTTCATCTTGTGCAAAACCACCTTCTGGGCCAATGATCAATGCAACCTTTTTAATCCCTGGCAAAGATGAATCAACACTAATATCTTTAAGTGTCATAGATTGACTTTCAGCATCTTCCCAGGCCAAAAAACAAATGTCGTAATTATCCTTTAGCATCGCAATTAGTTCTTGGAAGGAACTTGGATGATTTATTTCTGGCAACTTACCGCGACGAGATTGTTCTGCTGCTTCTTTGATAATTGATTCCCATCGGCTGAATTTCTTTGCATCTACATATAACTGTTGAACAAGGCTGCGTTTTGAAATGAAAGGAAAGTAGCTTGAGACGCCAACTTCAGTGCACTTTTGTAGAATCCACTCAAATTTTTCTCGTGATGTTAGGCTGAAAAACAAATGCAATTCAACCTTTGGCTCGTTCTTTGAAAGTTTTCTTTCTAGAATGTCCCCTGTTATTGGCATTTGATACACATCACCCAAGCGCACTGTGTATTCAAAATTGGAATTATCTAACACCAACACCAAATCACCTGTCTGCAGGCGCAGGACATTTGTGAGCTGATGACTCACATTACTTGGGAACTCAACATAATTATTGTGAAACTGTTTTTGCGTTAGAAAAAATCTATGCATTTTTATACTTCCATGTATACTTAATCTCACTGGAGATAATATTTTGGATAATAAAGCTGCACCGAATAAAGACAACCGCCTAACACCATATCAATACGTCGATATTGTAACGGTAATCTTTACATTGGTGTTGGTCATCAGCAATATCGCTTCATCAGCAAAAATTATTGACTGGGGCATCTCGATTTTTAATATACCACTTTCGTTTGACGCCGGCACATTATTATTTCCAATTAGCTACATATTTGGTGATATTCTAACAGAGGTGTATGGCTTCAAGAGAGCACGGCGTATCATTTGGATTGGATTTATTAGCTTGGTTTTTTCTGCTCTCATTTTTTGGCTCATTAGAATTATGCCTGGTGAAGCGACCTGGCAAGCTACTGTAGGACAGGAGGCCTTTGATAAAGTGCTTGGTGGCATGAGTCATGGAGGGATCGTTGCGGCCAGTATTCTTGGCTACCTGGCTGGTAGTTTCTCCAATGCCATCATCATGTCTTTAATGAAACTGCTCACAAAAGGGAAATATCTGTGGATGCGGACAATCGGAAGCACTTTAGTTGGTGAGCTGGTTGATACAAGCGTTTTTATCTTAGTCGCATCGCTTGCAGGGATTTTCCCCTGGATCTTATTTTATTCGCTTGTTTTATCTAACTACATTTTCAAGGTCGCTGTTGAGGTCCTCATGACCCCATTAACTTATAAAATCGTTAACTTTCTAAAGACTAAAGAGGCGGTTGACATATTTGATGATCGCAAGAATTTAAACCCATTTGCCTTTTAATCCAAGCCATCTCTATTCCCTGCAATCACCACGCAGTACTCTCCGCGAATCTTTTCATCCTTGAATTTTTCTATCATCTCGCTAATCGAGCCTCTATAAACCGTTTCAAATTTTTTCGTCAGGTCATTGGCAATAGCAATTCTACGATCGCCAAAAACCTCCAATGCATTCTGCAAAAATGTCTGCAATCGATATGGGCTTTCGTAAAATATGAGTGTGTGTGGGGAGTCAGCATCAACTTGAAGAAAGCGCTTCCTTGGTCCCTCTTTATGAGGTGGAAAACCCCTGAAGGTAAAGCTGTGTGGCGGCAAATCAGATAATAGCAAGGCCATGATCGCTGCGGTTGGGCCTGGAATAATTGTAGCACTTAGATCATTCCTAATAGCTTCATGCAGCAGAAGGTAACCCGGGTCTGAGATGCCTGGTGTGCCGGCACTGGTGACCAAGGCAATATTCTTACCTTCTAACAGCATATCGATTAATTTAGGGGTTACTTTTTTCTCATTGACCACGTTTAAGGCAACCTGTGGCTTCGAAATTTCATAACGCCTGAGCAAAATACTCGTCTTTCTTGTATCCTCACTGGCAATCAAATCCACTGTTCGAAGGACTTCCACAGCCCGAAAGGTCATATCGCCAAGGTTTCCTATAGGTGTAGCAACCAGGTATAGCATTTAATTATCCCTCTTCCCCTAAAATCAAATTTGCCTGTCTAATAGTCTCTTCGGCGTTTTGATGATGGATAGCTCGCATCCCAAGTGCTTCTGCTGCTTGGGTGTTTTCAGGTAGATCATCAATGAAAAGACTTTTCCCAGGGATAGAATTCAATCTGCCCAGGGCAATTTCGTAAATCTCGCGATCAGGTTTTGCATACCCTTCTTCAGCTGAAATAATTATTTCATCTGTGATTTGATCAAATCGATAAATTTTTTCCATGGTCTTACGGGTTTCATCGCCTGCATTGCTTAAAATGCCAACTTTATAAGCATTCTTCAAACTTTTCATGAAGGTCATCATCGTCTTATTCAGTCTTTTTTTAGACATCATATTTC
>Ga0116143_10006047_pt1 | contig 10675 bp, 8 predicted proteins | sample AD_UKC034_MetaG_FD_89745 | JGI IMG/M metagenome (GOLD analysis project Ga0116143, IMG submission 89745) | Active sludge microbial communities of municipal wastewater-treating anaerobic digesters from USA - AD_UKC034_MetaG | ecosystem: Engineered > Bioreactor > Anaerobic > Digestate | place: USA...
AAGACAGTACGCAAGCTGGCGCTGGCAATCGATAAGACTGACAACCTGTCGGTTCAGGTGCATAGTTCTTTTTACGACACCAGAATCAGACGCTACTTTGTATCTTTCAGCGGCAGTGCGCTTTTTCAAGGCAAACTGCCATGGAACATAGATAAAGACAGCTATATAATCACCAGCAACGGCGAGATTTCGGTCGATCTTTATATTTCTGAAATCAGACAAAGCCGTTCCGGACTGAGGTTCAACTACAACTGCTCGATTGTTGTTTCGCTCGACCGCATGGCTTACGAATTGCTCAAAAAGACACCACACATCGCAGCATCGGGCGCTCTCTCGCCGGCATTCGACCTGCTTACCGAGTTCCTGTCGCAGCTCAATATAGGTGTGCTGTCAAAAGCTATTTCAGAAACCTTTCGCAGCTTTTCGGCCGTCGCCTTCACCCGTCTGGTTAACGACATGATCAAGGCTTCGGCCCAGAATCACGGCCTGAAGAACATCTTCAAACAGACGATGAAAGATAGGTCTCTTCTGAGTTTTCTTGCACTGCAGATTTTCAGGTGTGCATCGATAAGTCTGGTAAGTGTCACTGGCGCTTCGCTTGGCGCTGCTGTTGGATCTGTTATTGCACCCGGTGTCGGCTCTGTCATTGGGGGCTACATGGGCAGCCAGATTCTGACGGTTGTGGCAAAGATCATCGTCTACCAGATTACCGCCAAACTCCCGCTCAAACGCAATTTAAAGCGCATGCTCGACGCCCATAACATGCTGGTTAAAAACCCCGGCGACGAAGTGGCCCAACAGGCTCTAATTGATGCTCAGACCAGAGTTGAAAATAATATTTTCAGTGAATTCAATAACGAAAAATTCAAACTTTTTGAGATTCTTCTCGGCGAGATCAACCAGATGACTCCGGCCGAGCGCCTGGCCATGGTGCCACTGCTGAAAAACATTCAGACAATGTTGCAGAACAAGGTCATCAACGATGGTGACTGGTATTACGCCCGCAAATATCACGTTCTCAGACAGAGCGTCGAAAACTGGGGCCTGCAGTCACAGGTCGTCTTCACCGTCACCCCACCCACAAACCGATAGACCTATTTAGTAGAATTGCCAACCAGAAATGGTGCCGTGGGGTCGTGCCTTGACGTTATCTGTGCAGCGGTAAGCCGTTGCCGGGCGGCGTAACAGTAGCGGCAGCCGTGCAGGCAGGTCGAGTAAGCGCCAATATCGACGCTTTTAACGCAGCCGCACAGCGGGCGCTGGCCATGATCTCTTTTTAAATGCAGATCGCGACCGCAGATTCTGTTGATCAGCCGGTCGTCGATGCAGTGGCCATGCGCGATACCAAATTCTTCGAGGTTTTCGCTTTCGGCACAGCTTTCGACCGTCAAACCATGTTTGCCTGCTGTTTCGGCAAATATTCGTGCAATCTCGCGTATTCTGGCACTGTCAGCCGGTAAAATTTCGATACCGTTCAGATTGCGCCTGATAAAATTGTAGTGGTCATAGAAGCTGATGATGCAGCGTTCAGTAAAACCGCTCAACTTTTCGCAAAGCCAGGCAAAACGCTCTGCATGGTAGTGCAGATCATACCGAGCGGTAAATATTATCGGGTCATAACGCCAGACGACCTTTTCTGCGCCAATCTCAGCCGACAGCGCACGAAATGTCTCAACAAGCTCGTTTTTATCTGGCAACCCCGGCTCAAGATCGCGATCGTAAGGCGTCAGGGTGAACTGAAAGTAGTATTTATAACTATTCAGTTGGTTGAGGTTCTGCATAAACGGTCGCGGGTTCTTGCTCCAGAACACAAAGCAGTCGACCTCTTCCGGGTTCAGCTCTACCCGCCGAATCTGCGACGGATTCATCGGGTTTCTTGTCAACACAAAGCCCGCCGCCAGACGGTTGTAAAACCACTCATGATAAAAAGCCGGTATATCCGTTCGCCGACTGACACTGACAATCATGTTTCCTGGGCGATTATTCTGCTGGCTTCTTCGGCTGAGATCTCCTTGTCGAGATACAACGCGTAGAACTGCTGTGTCTCTCTGACGATATCGACGGCATAATCGTTTGGATAAAGCAGATGAGCGAGCCACTTGAGGCCGATAATGCGCATGAAGCAGGGCGGCCGGTCAAACCAGTTGAATGGTGCATTGGGAATCACATAGACCCTGCGGTCACGCACAGCCCTGATTTCGGTCCAGGCCGGGTCGATCATCGCATTCTTTACAAACGCACGACTCCAGGCAATTATCAGATCAGGGTTATACGCTTTTATCTGCTCGAAAGTGACCGGCTCGAGCCCTTTATGTTCTGTCATGTGGCCGCGATGAACGTTGACGTTGCCCATAAGTTTGAGCAGATGAGCGTGCAGCGAATCATCGAATTCAGTTGCCAGCCCGTCTTCGCATTCGGCATAATAGACGCCCGGTCTGAGACGCTCTGGTATGCGATCGACGACTGCTGCGACATCGGCCAGCGTTTTCCGGCAATAATCTGCAAGGCGGGCAGCGCGGGCCTCACACCCTAACAGTCGGCCCAGAAATTCATAGGCCGCAGGAAAGTCGCATACATCGCCGAGATTCGCTATAATGACATAGACGAACGGTATGCCCAGCGATTCGCACACAGCTTCTGACTTTTTGTGAAACGGCTGCTCTTTATCGGCCCAGACAACTATGACATCAGGTTTAGCTTTTGCCAGCGCATCGACTTCGGTTATTTTTTCGATTACAGGCAGGTCATGCAGGTGCGGGTGCAAATACCTTTTATCGCACTCGCGCGCCGGCATGGGCGTTGCCACAATCATTTCCGGCACCAGCGAGGCAAGCATGGTGTAGCCATAAAATGACCCGGCAAAAACCGAATTAATGGTGTCAGGCAACATGACCTTGCGGCCCGCCATGTCTATAATTTCGCGCCCGGTGACGGGCTTCTTCTCACATGATTCCACTTAAATCACTCTCCCTGTCCAATAGATCTAATGCTATATCCTATCAGCAAACAATTTCCATATCCAGACTTTTATGCTGAACAAAAGCTCGTGCAAAGTTGCGAGGCATTAAGACGGCGTTCTATCTGCGCAATCTGAGAACTTTCTCTATATAGTATTGCTTCAGGCCGAATTTCTTAGATAAGGGTTGCCTATTTACTTTTACAGCGTTATACTCGGCTGAAAATCATTTAACAGGAGTCTGCCGTGACCACAATCCTAGACGGAAAACAGCTATCTCAGCAGATCCGGGCCGAAGTAGCCGCAGCGGTTAAAGCATTGACCAACGCCGGGCAGAAACCACCCGGACTCGCCGTAATAATCGTCGGCGACGACAAAGCGTCGCGTGTTTACGTCAACTCCAAGAAAAAAGCCTGCGAAGAAGCCGGTATATACTCACGCGAAATCAAGCTCGACGACCAGACCACACAGGCAGGCCTGCTTGAAGAGATCCGCAAGCTTAACCATGATCCGCAGATTCACGGCATTCTGCTGCAGCTTCCCCTGCCCTCGCATCTCGACGAATTCGAAGCACTGCAAGCCATTGATCCGCGAAAAGATGTCGATGGTTTTCATCCGGTGAATGTCGGTTATCTGCATCTCGGCGTCGATACCTTCGTTCCCTGCACACCACTCGGCGTCATGGAAATGCTCAAGCGCTACAAAGTTCCGATAGAGGGGAAAACTGCCCTCGTGATCGGGCGCAGTAACATAGTCGGCAAGCCGATGGCGGCTCTGCTGACCAAGGCCAATGCTACGGTGACTGTCGCCCATTCGCGCACCCGCGACCTGTCGGCCCTGATCAGTGCCGCCGACATTATTGTTGCCGGCCTCGGCAAGCCTGAATTCGTCAAGGGCGAATGGGTTAAGCCCGGCAGTGTCGTTATCGATGTCGGCATCAATTCGGTCGATGATCCGTCATCGTCAAAAGGCTTCAGACTCGTTGGCGACGTTGAATACGAGCCGGCAGCGCAGCGGGCCGGTTATATCACGCCGGTGCCGGGCGGAGTCGGGCCGATGACCATCGCCATGCTGCTGGCCAACACTTTAAAAGCAAAAGAAAAGTTTTCATAAGATAAACACAAGGAATGGAATGGAGAACTGTCATGGAAATTGATACCCTGTTGATGACCCCTGGCCCTGTTCACCTCGACGCAGAAGTAACTCTGGCAGGAGCCCGCGCTCTTACCCATCACCGCACCAATGATTTTGCGCCGGTCTACACTGAATGTGTAACTCTGCTCAAAAAATTCTTTGGCACGACACAAAAGCTTTATTTAACGACATCTTCTGGCACCGGAGCCATGGAAACCGCTATCGCCAATCTGTTTAATGAAGGCGAAACGGTATTGACCGTTCAAACTGGTGTATTCGGCGTGCGCTTCACCAAAATCTGCGAAGCATTCAGACTCAAAACCGTTGTGCTCCCCTGCGAAGACGGCAAACGGGTAACTGTCGAGCAGATCGCTGCAGCACTCGAAAAGAACCCTGAAATCTCAGGTGTTACTGTCACTTTTAACGAAACCTCGACCGGTATTCGCAACGATATCGAAGCGATCGGCAAGTTTCTCAAAGATAAAGGCAAGATTTTCATCACCGACGGCGTTTCGGGCATCGGAGCGCTCCCCTTTAAGATGGATGAATGGCATGTCGATGTCGCCGTTTCAGCCTCGCAAAAGGGCTTTCTCGCGCCTCCAGGCGTAGGCATGGTAGCTCTTTCAGAAAAAGCCTGGGCCAAGGTTGAACAGGTCAAGTGCCACGGCTATTATTTCGATCTGAAAATTTACAAAAAGGACCAGGAAGGCGCGATTCCCGCATATCCATGGACACCCGCCATCAACGTCATGTTTTCGCTGCTCGAAGCGCTGCGCAAGATCGACCGCATCGGCATCGAGAACTGCTTCAAACATTACGAAAAACTGGCCGCCGGACTGCGTGCTGCACTCAAGGCAATGAATCTGCGCCTGTTTACCGACGAAAACGCGACATCGAATGTTCTGACTGTTTTCTATGCGCCTGAAGGTGTAGTACCCAAAGATATAGTCAATGAAATGCGCAACCGCTACGGCGTGCTTATCGCTGGCGGACAGGAACAGTTCGCGACCAAACTTCTGCGCATAACCACAATTGGCGCGATTGGCGAGCGCGATATTCTTGGCACGGTTGGCCTGCTCGAGATGACTCTCAAAAAATTCGGTTATCTCAAACAGGTTGGCGCCGGCATCAGCGCGACCATGGAATATTTTCTCAACTACAAGTGATGAGGTGAGGCTTTGACAGAATACAGGCAACTTAAAGAAGAGCTGCGGCCAATCGAAGATGTCGGCCTCGAAATAGGCCTTCTGCACGATGAAATTGAGCCCTATGGCCGCATGAAGGCTAAGATTTCGCCCAAAGCCCGGCAGCGCCTGGCTGGCAATTCTGATGGAAAACTGATACTGGTTTCGGCGATGACACCGACACCGGCCGGTGAAGGCAAAACCACGACCTGCATCGGCCTGGCTGACTCGTTTCGTGCGCTCGGCCGCAAGACCATGCTGTGTCTGCGCGAGCCCTCAATGGGACCGGTATTCGGCGTCAAAGGTGGTGCCACCGGAGGTGGCAAGAGCCAGATCGAGCCGATGGCCGAAATCAATCTGCATTTTACCGGCGACATTCACGCGGTTACTTCGGCTCACAATCTGCTCACGGCACTGGTAGCCAACCATATTCAGCACGGCAATCAGCTCGATATCGACCCTAAATCAACACCTTTCCGGCGCGTCATGGATATGAACGACCGCAGTCTGCGCTGTATCGTTTCTGGCCTTGGCGGCCCGGCAAATGGAGTTCCACGCGAAACCGGCTTCGACATCACTGCCGCTTCCGAAGTCATGGCTGCCCTCTGCCTGTCTGAAGATCTGAATGAGCTGCGTGAGCGCCTGGGCAACATGATTGTCTCTTTCAACCGCAAGGGTGAACCGATCTTTGCCCGCGATTTCAAGGCTCAGGGAGCGATGTGCGCAATTCTCAAAGAAGCGATGAAACCGAATCTGGTGCAGACCCGTTATTCTACACCAGTTCTGATCCATGGTGGCCCGTTCGCCAATATTGCACATGGCTGCAACAGCCTGGTTGCAACTAAACTTGCCCTTAAACTGGCTGATGTAGTGGTTACCGAAGCAGGCTTCGCCACCGATCTTGGCGCCGAAAAATTCTTCGATATCAAATGCCGGGTTGGCGGACTGAAGCCGGCCGCAGCAGTCATAGTCGCCACGATAAGGGCTCTCAAGATGCACGGCGGCGTTCCCAAAAATCAGCTCGATACTGAGAATCTGCAGGCAGTCAAAGCCGGGTTCGACAATCTTGCCAAGCATATCGAAAATATCGGCCATTACGGAGTGCCCTGTATCGTCTCGGTTAACCGCTTTGCCAGCGATACTGATGCTGAGATTGCCTGGGTAGTCGAAGCGGCGCGAAAGCTCGGCGTTGCTGCGGTCGAAGCTGATATTTATGGAAAAGGCCCGGAAGGCGGTCTGGCACTGGCGAAAGAAATCGAAAAGGTCATCGCCAGTCAGAAAAACGAATTCGCCTGTCTCTACCCGCTTGAAATGCCGCTTGTTGAAAAAATCAATGTAATCGCACGCTGCTGCTACGGAGCCGGCAGCGTCACCATTCTGAAAAAAGCTAAAGACAGCCTCGAAATGTTCGAGAAACTGGGTTATCGCAAGGTCCCGGTATGTATCGCCAAAACCCAGTCGTCGCTCTCTGATACTGTTAACAAGCTTGGTCGGCCGAGCGGTTTCGAAGTTACCATACGCGAAGCCAGGCTGAGTGCCGGTGCCGGCTTTGTCGTCGCCATTGCCGGCGAGATCATGACCATGCCTGGACTCCCGGCTAATCCTTCAGCTGAACATATAGATGTCGATGAAAACGGCAATATAACTGGTTTATAAGAATTCAAAGGAGATAAGAATGAACAAGACCCCGTTGTGTGCAGTGCATGAAAAACTTGGTGCCCGAATGATCGATTTTTCGGGCTGGTATATGCCGGTGCAATATACTTCGATTATCGAAGAGCACAATGCCGTGCGCGAAGCGGCCGGGCTTTTCGATCTTTTCCATATGGGAGAATTCTGGCTGACCGGGCCTGACGCGCTTAAAAACGTTCAGAAAATCGTCACCCAGGATGCCGAAGCCCTTTCTGACCGCCAGATCGCTTATACCCCGATGTGTCGACCCGATGGCAGCATCGTCGATGACCTGCTCGTCTACCGCTGGAACGCCTATAAGTTTCTGCTGGTAGTCAACGCCAGCAATATCGAAAAAGACTACAACTGGATCAAAAGCCAGCTCGCAGGCGATGTCAAATTCGACAATCAGTCGAACAACACCGGACTTATAGCGATTCAGGGCCCGCAGGCCGAAGCCATTCTGCAGAAGCTTACTCGCCAGCGCCTGAAACCGATCAAATTCTACTGGTTCACCTCAGGCAAGGTTCTCGACGTAGAATGCATCATCAGCCGAACCGGCTATACCGGCGAAGAAGGCTTCGAACTCTATTATCCGGCCGAGCATTCAGAGAAACTCTGGAACGCTCTGATGGAAGCCGGCAAAGATGCCGGAATCAAACCCATCGGACTCGGTGCCCGCGACACTCTCAGACTCGAAGCCCGACTGATGCTTTACGGCAATGATATCAGCGACAATACCACTCCGATCGAAGCCAATCTGAACTGGACCGTAAAGTTCAACAAAGGCCCATTCACCGGCAGCGATGTACTCAAAAAGCAGAAAGAACAGGGCGTCAGCAAGACTCTCGTTGGTTTTGAGCTTGGAAAAGGCCCGGCTGCCCGTCACGGCTACCCGATCGTAAAAGACGGCAAAGCCGTTGGCGAAGTGACTTCTGGCACCATGGCTCCGACTCTCAAAAAGAATATCGGACTTGGCTACGTGCCGCCTGCACTCAGCACCATCGGCACCGTTTTCGACATAGAAATCCGCGGCAAAAATTACCCCGCTACCGTCATAGAAACACCATTTTACACAAGGGCAAGGAGCTAATAATGCACAGTCTTAAGGAATTCGACAGCGAGATTTTTGAAATTATCGGACGCGAGAAAAAGCGCCAGATGAGTCAGATCGAGCTTATCGCTTCAGAAAATTTTGTGTCTGAAGCTGTTCTCGAAGCACTCGGCTCGGTTCTCACCAACAAATATGCCGAAGGCTACCCGGCAAAGCGCTATTACGGCGGCTGCGAAGTCGTTGACGAAGCCGAAAATCTGGCCCGCGACCGCGTCAAAAAGCTTTTTGGTGCCGAACATGCTAACGTGCAGCCGCACTCAGGCAGCCAGGCCAATATGGCTGTTTATCAGGTCGTTCTCAAGCCCGGCGACACCTTTCTCGGCATGAACCTGCAGAACGGTGGTCATCTTACCCACGGCAGTCCGGTTAACTTCAGTGGACTGCTCTACAATGTCGTTCCTTACGGCGTTACCGATGACACTGAAACTCTTGATTACGACATGCTGCACAAACTGGCAGTAGAGAATAAAGCCAAGATGATCATGGTCGGCGCCTCTGCCTACCCGCGCGTCATCGACTTCGAAAGAATCCGCAAAGTCTGTGACGAAATCGATGCGGTAATGTGCGTCGATATGGCTCACATCGCCGGTCTCGTCGCAGCCGGCCTGCATCCGTCGCCGATTCCCTACGCTGATTTTGTGACCTCGACCACTCACAAAACTCTGCGCGGCCCTCGCGGCGGCCTGATTCTCTGCAAGGAAAAATGGGCTAAAGCTATCGACAAGGCGATTTTCCCGGGTCTGCAGGGTGGCCCGCTCATGCACGTAATCGCAGCCAAGGCCGTTGCTTTCAAAGAAGCGCTCGAACCTGAATTCAAGAATTACCAGAAAAAGGTCATTGAAAACGCTCAGGCTCTCGCCAAAGCACTTACTGCAAAAGGCTTCCGACTGGTCTCTGGAGGCACCGACAACCATCTGATGCTCATTGACGTGCGCAATAAAAACGTAACCGGTAAACTTGCCGAAAAAGCGCTCGATCACGCCGGTATCACAGTCAACAAAAACACCATACCGAATGATCCACAGTCGCCCTTTGTTACTTCTGGCCTGCGTGTCGGCACACCGGCCGTAACGACCCGAGGTATGACTACCAATGAAATGAGCAGGATTGCCGACCTGATGGACGAGGCACTGACAGCCCCTGAAGATGAAGCCAATCTTGCTGCTGTTAAGGGCAAAGTAAACGAAATCTGCAAAAAATTTCCCTTTTATAAAATTTGACAGGAGATCATAAGATGAAATTCACAAAAGAACATGAATGGGCAAAACTTGATGGTAACGTGGTAACCGTGGGCATTACTGACTATGCGGCCCACCAGCTTGGCGACGTGGTATTTGTCGAACTGCCGGCCAAAGGCAGCAAATTGTCCATGGGCAAAACCTTTGGCACCATCGAATCGGTCAAAACCGTTTCTGACATGTATGCCCCGGTCAGCGGCGAAGTCGTCGAAACCAACAGCGAACTCGAAGGCAACCCGGCTCTGGTTAACGAATCGCCGATGGATGCCGGCTGGATAGTTAAAATCAAGGTCGCCGATTCCAAAGAATACGACACACTGCTTTCAGAAGCTGACTACAAAAAAATCTGCGAATAAACCGACAGGAGCTGTCTTATGGCTAACTATATCCCCACAACTCCTGCCGAAGTGCAGGAAATGCTCGGGGCCATCGGCGTCAAGACCATCGAAGATCTTTTTGCCGAAATTCCGCCTGAACTGAGGCTGCAGGGCGACCTCAACATTCCTGAAGGAATGAGTGAGCCCGAAATGACGCGAAAGCTGACCCGCCTTTCTCAGAACAACGAAACCGTCGACGACAAAGTCTGTTTTCTTGGTGGCGGAGCCTACGATCACATAATTCCGGCAGCAATCGACCATCTGCTGCTGCGCGGCGACTTTTTCACGGCCTACACTCCCTATCAGCCAGAAGTTTCGCAGGGCACCCTGCAGTGCATCTACGAATTTCAGAGCCTGATCTGCGGTCTGACCGGCATGGATCAGGCCAACGCCTCGATGTATGAGGGAGCTACTGCCACTGTCGAAGCGATCAACATGGCAACCGCACAGACCCGCCGTAATAAGATTCTCGTCCTTACTACGGTAAACCCTGAATATCGCCGGGTGATCAACTCTCTTAACACGCCACTCGGAGCCGAAATCGTCAACGTGCCGTTCGAAGACGGCGTCGTTGATCCGGCCAAGGTGTATGAAATGCTGAACGACCAGGTTGCAGCAGTTGTCATGCAGTATCCGAACTTTCTCGGCTGCATCGAAGATGTCGAAAAAATTGCGGAAGTTGCCCATGACGCTGGCGCTCTCGCAATCGTCGTTGCCAACCCGATAGCCCTCGGCCTGCTCGAAACCCCTGGCAAACTCGGTGCTGACATCGTTTGCGGCGAAGGCCAGCCACTCGGCATACCGCTCAGCTTCGGCGGCCCCTACGTCGGCTTTCTCGCCGCCAAAAAAGCGCTGCTGCGACGCATGCCCGGTCGCATTGTCGGAAAAACAACCGATATCGATGGCAAAACCGGTTATGTTCTCACTCTTCAGGCGCGCGAACAGCACATCAGACGCGAAAAAGCGAGCAGCAACATCTGCTCGAACCAGGCGCTGATGGC
>Ga0116143_10006055_pt1 | contig 10667 bp, 15 predicted proteins | sample AD_UKC034_MetaG_FD_89745 | JGI IMG/M metagenome (GOLD analysis project Ga0116143, IMG submission 89745) | Active sludge microbial communities of municipal wastewater-treating anaerobic digesters from USA - AD_UKC034_MetaG | ecosystem: Engineered > Bioreactor > Anaerobic > Digestate | place: USA...
CTCCTTCTCTTGTCTCAGATTTTTTCTTGTCGCTAAAATCATAACACAAGATGGGAGTTTTCTTCTTTTGTCTATTTAATTTTCCTACAAAAACTTTACACTAGCCAAATGCACTTTCTGATGTACATATATTGTGTATTTTCGGGAAAAATAGTATACTGACTAAAGTTAATGCGTTACTTATTGTTACAACAACCATAGCCATAGGCTATATACAGAATGGAGAAAATGTATGAGCGGAAGAATTCACTCACTGGAAAGCTTTGGAACCGTTGATGGTCCAGGCGTAAGATTTGTCGTATTTGTACAGGGATGTCCAATGCGATGTGCCTATTGTCATAACCCGGATACCTGGGAAATCAATGCCGGTAAAACAATGGAAGTCTCTGAGATTATCGATGCCTATCTTCGTAATGAAGGATTCTATCATGATGGCGGCCTGACTGTAACCGGAGGAGAGCCCCTGTTACAGGTGGATTTTCTAATAGAGTTATTTGCAGAAGCAAAAAAACATAATATCAACACCTGTATTGATACTTCCGGCATCACATTCAAACCAGACAATGCAGATTATATTGCAAAGCTTGATCAGTTAATGACCATGACTGACCTTGTAATGTTAGATATTAAACATATTGATAATGAGAAACATAAATGGTTAACTGCACAGCCAAATGACGGGATTCTGGCATTTGCCAAGTATTTGGATGAAAAACATGTTGATGTCTGGATTAGACACGTCGTAGTTCCCGGGATTACGGATGATGATAAGTATCTGTTTGATCTTGGATATTTTATCGGTGGTCTTAGTAACTTAAAAGCGCTGGATGTTCTGCCTTATCACACTCTTGGCCTTCCTAAGTATGCGAAACTCGGTATTGAATATCGACTTAAGGATGTCCCTGCCATGGATAAGGGTAAGGTCATTGAGAAGAAAGGTATTATTCTGGATGGTATCAAAAAGCGAAGAGAAGAACTGTCCAATAAGTAAGTTTTCAAGAATAATTCTCCAATATTTTGACTTGCCACAATAAAAGAAATGTATTAGAATATTGCTAGTACAGTAGAATATAAAGGAGGAAACTATCATGGCATTTGTTATTTCTGATTCATGTATATCATGTGGTTCCTGTGCAGGCGGATGTCCTGTTGGAGCTATCTCTGAAGGAGATGGACAATTTGTAATTGATGCAGCTACCTGCATCAGCTGTGGAGCTTGTGCAGGCGTATGTCCTGTTGGAGCTATCTCAGAAGAGTAAGCATAAAGCTACTTATTGTCACCAAAAACACGCTGCGGCGTGTTTTTTTGGTTTGCTGGTAACATTTTTCTATATCAGAATTGCCAGAACAGCAGCTGTTAAGATAATACTTCCATTGCAGCTACCAAGTGCCAGTGGAACTTCTCCAATAGCTCTTGCCGTTGAAACGCTCTAGAAAAAACGGCTTGCCACAAAGCAGATAATAATAATTACAATTATTATACCAATGATAGTTGTTAAGACATTTCCACCGGTTCTTCTTCCATAACCCTGATTGGATCTTCTTTGCTGTCTGTAAGAATCTCCATACCCTGGTTGTCTGTAGTCTGGTCTGTAATCCGGTTGTCTGTGTTCTACCGTGTTGCTATTACTATAGGGGTTAACGTTTGACTGTTTACCGGTAAACTGACTGCCACCTGCGGACTTATTTCTAAACAGGTTGTTGTCTGTCGGCTTATCACGAAACGCTTTGCCACTTGTCGGTTTACTTACTGATGGTTTGGAGTTAAATACATTGCCACCCGACGGTTTACTATTCATAGGTTTACTGCTCATAGGCTTACTGCTCATAGGCTTACTGCTTGATGGTCTGCTGCTAAATGCTCTGCCGCCTGCAGGTTTGCTACCCATCGCGCTTCTTCCTGAACTCTTGGCTCCACCTGTTCTTCTCACTTGTTTCTGCATTTGAACCTCCCTGCTGATTGTGATAATATTGTCGCCCGAACTATCTACATTTACCTTAAAAAACATTTCTTGAAATTATTATATCAAAACAAATCTTCCCCCACAATTACAACAAAACGCACTTTGTTTATACTAATCGTGCTAAATATGCGTTATGAAAGTATTCTGTTCTCTAAATAAATAACTGTCCATGTATCTTTGACTTAGACATTCATTTTCTATTTAACTGAACAATGTGTACTTTCTTCGAAGTAAATCCCTTCGTTCCGGTTCTTCCTCCTTTACCGGTTCCTCCTTCACTAGTTCCATAAGATGATCCTCCTGCATTCTAAATTGATAGTCCATTTCCTTCTTGATGGACGTTTTCAAATCTTCACACAGCTCTTCCTGATACTCCTCTAACACTTCCTGGAAAATGCTTTTTAATATCACTCTGAGTTTCTCCGTCTTACTCGATTCCTCGAGCTGCCCTTTATCCTGCGTAATCACCTCACAGAAGCTTTGCTTCTTCTCCGGTGTCTCTTCCCCCTCTCCATAGCTCTGTCACGTTCTATGAGCATTCTAACTGCTTGCAGCTGCATCTGAAGATCCTCCTCTCTCCTCATCAAAATATTTTTCTCCATCTCTTTCTCCTCTGTACAGTCTGAAATTAGCATCATTTTGTTGTCCTCCTTATTTATTCTATACACAGCCTGTCCTCATAAACTCTCACCACATACGTGCTTTTTTCTCTTACGTAAAACCGAATCGCCCTGCGGCGATTCATTATGAGAATTACTTTGTAATTCTTCCTGACTCTCACCACATACGTGCTCTTTTCTCTTACGTAAAACCGAATCGCCCTGCGGCGATTCATTACGAGAATTACTTTGTAATTCTCCCTAACTACCACTACATACGTGCTTTTTTCTCTTACGTAAAACCGAATCGCCCTGCGGCGATTCATTACGAGAATTACTTTGTAATTCTCCCTAACTACCACTACATACGTGCTTTTTTCTCTTACGTAAAACCGAATCGTCCTGCGGCGATTCATTATGAGAATTACTTTGTAATTCTCCCTGACTCTCACCACATACGTGCTCTTTTCTCTTACATAAAAAGAGAACCTGCCTTAGGTTCTCTTTTGTAATTCCACTAGACGATTCGCATAACGAACCGACATCGGATCAATACTCTATTCTCTTTTGAATCTAACTAATAAATTTATCTTGCCAGATTGCCAAACTGTGTGTATTCCGGTAACCATGCAAGCTCTACTGTACCAATTGGTCCGCTTCGCTGCTTGGAAATAATAATCTCTGCAATGTTCTTTCGATCTGTATCCGGATTGTAAACCTCATCACGGTAAATAAACAATACTACGTCGGCATCCTGCTCGATTGCTCCGGATTCTCGCAGGTCAGAAAGCATCGGTCTGTGATCCGGTCTTCCTTCTACCTGACGAGATAACTGTGAAAGTGCAATGACAGGCACCTTTAACTCCTTGGCCATCAGCTTAAGAGCTCTGGAGATTTCTGAAATCTCCTGCTGTCTGGAATCGGTACGACCGTTACCATTCATCAACTGCAAGTAGTCAATGATAACAAGCTGTATATCTTTCTCCAGCTTAAGTTTACGACATTTGGATCGAATCTCTCCTATTGTAGTCGCCGTATCATCGAGAATCAACTGTGAATTACCGATATTACCACCGCTTTCAATAAGACTCTCCCAGTCGCCTTCTGTCAGCTGACCAGTCTTGAATTTCTGGGAATCAACCTTAGAATCCATAGAAAGCAGACGGTTTACAAGTTCCGTCTTGGACATTTCCAGACTAAACATTACGATCGGTTTTCTCAGATTCAATATAACATTCTTAGCCAGACTCAGCACAAACGAAGTCTTTCCCATGGCAGGTCTTGCTGCAATCAGCACCAGATTACCCGGTTGCAGTCCTGCCGTTTTATGATCCAAATCGATAAATCCTGTCGCAAGTCCTGTAACATCCCCCGTCGTCTGCGCGGCTTTTTCAATAATTTCCAAGGACTCCATAACTACCTGGTCAATTGGTGTAATCTCTCCCACATTACGCTTCTGCACAATCTGAAAGACTTTCTTCTCTGTATCTTCAAGGATGTCGGTCAGATTTTCCTTAGCCTGATAACATTCCCGGGTAATATCTTCTGTAACTTTAATTAAATCCCGCAGTGTTGATTTCTCTGCAACAATACTTGCATAATGCTTGGTATTGGCAGACGTAGGAACTGATGCAATCAAATCCCTTATAAATTCCAGACTTGCAACATCCTGTGGTACTTCCTTTTCTCTAAGTCTATCCTGAAGTGTTACAATATCAACCGCTCTGCCCTGCTTATGCAGCTCCAGCATCGCATCATAGACTGCTCCATAGGAACGATTGTAAAAGCACGAGCCTTCTGGAATAATCTCGCTGATCAGGTTAATAATCTGCGGATCAATAATCATACCACCGATAACCGATTGCTCAGCCTCAGTACTGTGCGGCATTATTCTTTTTATGACAGCTTCATCCATCTCAGCCATAGTTGCTCACATTCCTTTATCTACTGAATTACTCTTCTACAACATTTACCTTCAGACTGCCTGTTACCTGCGGATGCAACTTGATTGCCACTGTAAAAATACCGGCTGACTTAATCGGATCCTTTAATACAACTTTCTTCTTATCCAGTTCCAGATTCAGTTGTTTACTGGCTGCTGCAACAATTTCCTTGGTGGAAATGGATCCAAAGTTCTTGCCACCCTCACCCATCTTAATCGACAGCGTAACTGATTTGCTCTCAAGATCCTTAGCAAATGCCTGTGCCTCTGCTAATTGTTCTTTTGCAATCTTCTCATCATTGGCTTTCTTCAACTTCAGATTGTTAAGATTGGCTGAGGTAGCCTCTACTCCCAATTTCTTGGAAAAGATAAAATTTCTTGCATAACCATCACTAACTTCTACAACCTCGCCCTTCTTACCAAGAGACTTCACATCTTCATTTAAAATTACTTTCATTCGATATCACCTTCCTGTATCATTCTGTCTAATGTATTTTTCAAAACAATCATTGCAGCTTCCATATTGGTATCTTCCAGCTGAGCACCGGCAATATTCATATGTCCGCCGCCACCAATCTGTTCCATGATAAGCTGAACATTCACTTCATCAATTGATCTTGCACTAAAGTAAATTCTATTCTGATATTCAGTTAGTACAAAACTGGCTTTTATTCCATTAATATTAAGCAGTTCATTGGCCGCCTGTGCTGCAATAACAGTGGGACTCTTAATGTCTTCACTTGGGCAATAGGAAAGCGCATAATTCTTGCGATAAATCTCTGCACGTCTGACTGTATCTGCTTTTGCTTTGTAATCAGAAGCATCCTCTCGAAACATTTTCCTTACTCTGGTTACATCGGCACCATTTCTCCTTAGATAAGCAGCTGCCTCAAACGTACGCACGCCGGTCTTGGCAGAGAAGTTATTGGTATCTATAACAATTCCGGAATATAGGCAGTCGGCCACAATTCCTTTAATCTTAATTCCGTTATTGATGTACTGAAGAATCTCCGCAACCATCTCACATGCTGAGGAAGCATAAGGCTCCACATAGGAAAGCGTTGCATTCTCGATTGCTTCAGTTCCTTGTCTGTGATGATCCAGAACCACAATAGACTTGCAGTGTCTAATCAATTCCGGGCACTCTGTGATACTTGGTTTATTTACATCTACAACTACCAGCACCGTATTACCATCTGCGATTTCAAGTGCTTCCTGTCCTGATAGAATCGTGTCATCTTCATATTCCGGATGCGTCTGATATAGCTCTACTAATGGTTTCAGGGATACAGACACCGTATCAAGTACAATATGACATTTACGATCCAGATTATTACAGGCACATTTGATTCCTACTGCTGCACCAAAGCTGTCAACATCAGCATCCCGATGCCCCATAACAAAAATTCGATCTTTGGATGTAATAATTTCCTCCAAAGCGTGTGCTTTAACGCGCGCCTTGACGCGTGTTGTTGTTTCCTTCTGCTGGCTCTTACCTCCAAAGTAGGTAATGGCTTTCGGACTCTTTACAACGGCCTGATCACCACCACGGCCAAGTGCAAGATCGATTGCGTTACGGGCAAATTCCATATTCTGAGCAAACGATAATCCTTCCAGACCAATTCCAATACTCAGTGTCACGGCAGTCTCATTGCCGATATTAATTCCCTTAACGTCCTCTAACAATTTAAATTTATCTTCTTTTATCTGTTGTAAAGCGCTCTTTCTGATAATCAGCAGATATTTATCCTTTTCTGTCTTACGGACAATACCGTCAATTCCTGCCACATACTGATTCACCTGTCTGTCTATAAATGCGCTAAGCAGACTTCGTCCAACATCCTCAACGCTCTCCATCGCTTCTTCATAGTTGTCTATGTAAATCAGTCCAACCACAAGGCTCTGGTTATCTACTTCCTGCAATGCCAGATTCAAAGCGGTTCTGTCAAATAAATAAACTGCTATCAGATAACCATCATAATTATCATCCGCCTTCACTGTCTCTGACAGGAGAGCCATGTCCTTTAATCCGACGCGTTTTAACCGAACAAGATAATCCTTGCCATCAAATGACAAGTCATATTCTGTATTCTCTTCACTGATCGGTAATTTATCTTTTCCAAGTTCCGGGAAAATTGTGGAAATGGATTTACGATAGGTTTTATCTTTTTCTACAAGCTGTTCAAACGCTTTGTTCATCCAGATAATCTTACCCGTTTCATCCAGGAGTGCATGTGGAAGTTCCAGTTCCTTTAACAACTGTTTCTGAATCTGTCCATACTCCGTCGCAAAACTCACCAGTTCATTCATCAGTCCCGGCTTAGTAAATGACATCATTACAACAATAATGATCAGGTAGACAAGCAGAAATACTGATAAGATCACGCCTGCCTGAATATTGACAAGATAGATCCACACATCCACCAGTCCCAAAATCAATCCCAGTAACAAGGGTGTCTGAAGATATGTTTTTAATTTGCCTCTGAGTTTTAGTCTATTCTTCATTCCTTCTCCATGTGTATCGTTATCCCCCCACGATATCGCCCCAATAATGTTAAATCTTTCTTCAATTGCCGTATCTGTGTTTCCAGCATACAAATTGATTATATCACTTATAGGGGATTGATTCTAGAACTATATCTTGAAAGTTTTCTTCCAGCTTTCCCTAGATATGCTATTATTCTATCTATATTTCTGTCAATATTCTCTTTTTTGCGTCCAGGATTTCCCACTACACTCTATGCCGACACGCTTTCGTATCTTACAAGTGTTTTTTCAATTACAAAAAACCGGCAATCCTTTTGGACTACCGGTCTTAAATGCTATAATAATAACTTAATCCATTACGTATGGCATCAATGCGATATGACGTGCTCTCTTAACAGCAACTGTCAATGCTCTCTGATGCTTAGCGCAACATCCTGTAACTCTTCTAGGAAGGATTTTTCCTCTCTCAGATACGTATCTTTTTAACTTTACAGTATCTTTATAGCTGAGTTCGCCTTCTTTGCCACAGAATACACATACTTTTTTTCTTCTACGTAATTCGGCACCGCCACGTCTCTTCATGCCGTCGCCTTTTTCGGAATCTCTATTATATGCCATAATTCGTTTGCCTCCTATTCATATTGTCGGCGTCTTAGTTGAACGGAATCTCCTCGTCAATGCCACCCGGGATGTTCATAAATCCATCATCCGCACCGCTTGGCGCAGGTTTGTTATAGCTACCGCTATCCTGTCCGCCCTGGGCATTCTTGCTCTCTGCAAATTCCTGTTCTTCCACAACTATATCTGTTGTGTATACTTTAACACCATCTTTATTAGTATAACTTCCCGTCTGGATTCTTCCGGTAACTGCGATTTTCGTTCCCTTATGGAAGTACTTCTCTGCAAATTCTCCAGCTTTACCAAACGCTACACAGTTGATAAAATCAGCCGTCTGCTCGTCTTGATTGTTACGGTTGAATCTTCTATCTACTGCCAGTGAATATCTGGCGATTGCCATTGATGTATCACTTTGTGAATATCTAACTTCTGGGTCTCTTGTTAATCGTCCCATTAAAATAACTTTGTTCATCCAATCCCTCTTTCTTTATGCTTCGTCCTGTCTAACGCATAAATAACGGATAACATTTTCCATAATTCGAATGTGGTTCTCCACTTCGTATGGAGTTGTATTGTCCGCGTCGAACTGAATAAAGTAATAATAAGCTTCTTTCATTTTTTGAATTTCGTAAGCAAGCTTCTTCTTACCACAGTCTTCAACATTTGTAATTGTACCACCGAATCTCTCGATGTATCCTTTACATTTGTCTACTGTAGCAGTTCTTTCTTCATCTTCGATCTTAGCGCTGACAACAACAGCTAACTCATATTTGTTCATGCTACTCTACCTCCTTTTGGTCTTGTGGCCTCCTCTTTCATGAGGAAGCAAGGATACAATGACTATCGTCACTGCTCATGAAAATAATTTCACAGATTTGTATGATATCATATTAATGCCAGAATATCAATCTTTTTTTACAATTTCCTTTGTATTCTTCTCTACCAGCTTTCTGGCAACCATGATCTGATGTCCACAGCCGATGCATTCAAGACGGAAATCAGCACCCACGCGTAGGATATTCCATTCATAGCTGCCGCAGGGATGCTTTTTCTTTAATTTTACAATATCGCCAACGTTATATTCCATTTTTCTGCTCTCCTGTTATCACATTTAGACATATGGGTAAATGATTTACACCTTAATCGCACCAAGAATCTCCCCGATATTCGCATGGAATACATAATCTGCCTGATTATCCTTAGGTGTACTGTCACGATTAATCAACACTAATTTATTGCCATTATAGTAATCGATCAATCCAGCTGCGGGATACACAACCAGGGAAGTCCCGCCAATAATCAAAAGATCTGCATCACTGATGCAACGAACCGCCTCAGTGATGATACTGTTGTCCAGACCTTCCTCATAGAGAACAACATCCGGTTTGATGGAACTGCCACATACATCACAGACAGGAATGCCTAAACTATGAAACATATATTTGGCGTCAAATTCCTTCCTGCAGTGCTCGCAGTAATTACGATGTACACTTCCATGCAATTCCAACACTTTCTTACTTCCCGCTTCCTGATGCAGTCCATCAATGTTCTGCGTTATGACAGCTTTTAATTTACCGGCTGCTTCTAATTTCGCAAGTGTAATATGCGCAGCATTGGGCTTCGCACGCTCAACACAATCCGTACCAACAGTCTTCTCCAGTAATTTATCACGATAAAATTTGTAAAATTCTTCTTTTTCTCTTACATAAAATGTATGTGAAAGGATTGTCTCCGGCGGGTACTCATACTGCTGGTGATAAAGTCCATCCACACTTCGAAAGTCCTTAATCCCACTCTCTGTAGAGACGCCTGCACCACCAAAAAATACGATGTTATCTGAGCCATCAATCAGTTCCTGTAATTTACTTATCTCGTCCATGCGCTGTCTCCTTATTCCATTGCACTCATCAGTTATATTTATCTATCATTGAGATCTTTTTGTATCAAGTCCAAATACGGCACCAGGACTCCTTTGTTCCTATGAATCACATACTCCGGATTTAGTTCGTCGAAGCGAAAGCTCTTTCTTCCGCCTTCTGCCGCACGCTTCCAGAATACCAGCAATTCTTGTAATCTCAGATAGTACAGAACATCATTGGCAGTATAGTATAGCAGAAAAAAAGCGACGCCTTCCTGTTTCTCAAAATCCTCCATGAACTGAACCTGATGCTTATGGATATTCTGTATGGCAAATGTCTTAGTCGCGCACTCTTTGGCATCGAAACAGACCGGAATTCCCTGCACTGCTCCGATATAATCCACAGTACTCTTTTGATCAAAATAGGCAAGCGTAATGTGTCGCGTACTTTTATCTATATTGATGGGGGTAATAGGCGTCGGCACTTTTTGGATTAATGCCAGTCCCTTTTCTCTGTATTTTTCATTGGTTCGATTGATCATTTCCTCGAGTGTCGAACCTCGAAGTCCTCTGGTGCTCCATGTTGACATTTATGACACTCCTGTCGTTCATTCATCCTTTGATAAGCAGCTGCAAATATCCTGATTCTGTTTAGCGTTTCCCAATATAGGTACCCGGATAGAGCGGACTCACACGTTCGCGCTTGCCATCCCATACAGCCGCCATTCCAGCCGTCGTATTGGGCTTAAGAAGGCTTCGATAGACGACCTTTAGTGTGTTGTATAGATTAAATCGAAAATACTGCCACCTTGACGCATTTCTCTTTTCAAACAAAACGCGGTTGCGATCCAGATAGTACATCTTCTGCGGAGAGCAGCTGCCGACGGATGCAGATTCCTTATGCCATACTCTGGCCTCCGGCAGGCAAATGATTCGATAGTTCTGAATCGATACGCGCCTGCACCATTCCGCTTCCTCAAAGAACAGGAAATAGCACTCCGGAAGATATCCTACCTTTTCTATTAAATCTGCGCGTAACAGCAAGCAGGCACCACAGACATAATCACAGGAAATGGCATCCTTCGATATCGTCTGATAGTCTTCTCTTTCATGAATACAGCTCGTAACAGAAGTATTCATGTTAATCATTGTTCCCGCTGACTGGATGGTATCCGACAAAAAATCGCAGATCACCGGGC
>Ga0116143_10006058_pt1 | contig 10664 bp, 9 predicted proteins | sample AD_UKC034_MetaG_FD_89745 | JGI IMG/M metagenome (GOLD analysis project Ga0116143, IMG submission 89745) | Active sludge microbial communities of municipal wastewater-treating anaerobic digesters from USA - AD_UKC034_MetaG | ecosystem: Engineered > Bioreactor > Anaerobic > Digestate | place: USA...
CGCTGCAGTGTATGTCGCTGCGGGTCCCCAGCATGCGGCCCGCGGGGAGATATTCGGTGATCCATGAGTTGCCCCCATGCTGCACCAGCAGTGGTTCGTGCCCTCCCCGGGCGTACCGTGCCTTTCCTTCCTCCAGGTCGATGAAAAGGTATCCGGCGGTGACGAAATTGTTCTCTATAATGCCGGCGAGGATCCTGTTCATTTCCACGAGAAGAGACTCTGGTTTTCCCGCGAGGTCCCTGAGCATGTAAAAGATTACCTTGATCATAGACGTGATCATGGCGGACGGGACCCCGTGCCCGGAAATGTCCGCTATCAGGATGCCTATTCTTTTCTCGTCCACCACGTGGAAATCGTAGAAGTCGCCGCCTACGTACGCGGAGGGGATGTAGAGGGTGGAACACTCGATCCCCGGAACGCGGGGGGTTTCCGTCGGGAGCGTTGAGCGCTGCATCTTTTCAGCGAGCTGGAGTTCCTGCTCGATGAGGGCAAGGACGCGCTCGCGTTCGTATGCCTTTGCAAAACGGAGCGACAGCAGGAAGGACTGGGAAAGAACGAAGATGAAGACCCCAAAGGGAAAGAAAGGCCCAGTGTCAATGATGCGCATGTCGTAAAGGATCTCGTTGGTAACGGTTATCATCAGGATGAACGTCCCGAAAAGAAAGATCGCCGCCCCCTCGCGCTTCCGCGCCGAGGCGATGATGACTATCGCCAGTATGTATGTCCCGATCGCGAGGGTGAATATTTCATAAAACAGGATTGAGTGGTTGTAGATCCAGACCGGTGTAAACAGTACCAGCAGTGACCCTGCGGCGCCTACGGCCTGAACGATGCGGGTCAGGCGTTTGGATATGTCGAGGGGGAAGATCGTGAGCATGAACGTCATAACGAGTGGAAGGCCCGCGTAGAGCGTCAAATACTCCAGCTTCAGCATGAGGGACCAGCTGAACCCGGGGAACCAGTAAATGAGGAAATATTCTCCGGTAACGAGGGGCCGCATTGCGATGAGAAGGCAGAAGAGCCCCAGGTACAGGGGAGACTTGTCAACTTTCTGAATGAAGAACATCCCCAGGAGGAACAGGCCCATGATGAGCAGGCTACCCAGTAGGAACACCTGGAAGGAGATGTTGTTTCCCCTGGTCCGTTGGACAGATGTGCTTTCTCCGATAATTACGGATTGCAACATGCCTCCCTGCACGGTGTGGTAGTTTGAAACATGAACGACCAGTTCCAGTATCTCCGACATGTCACGTATTTCCCGGACCATCGGAAGATACTGGGGAACAGATTCTTCCGCGGAGGATCCGACGGTGCCGTTTCCCGCTACGAGCTTCCCGTTGAGGAAGGCCCGGTAAGAGGTGCGGATTTCGTGAAAGTAGAGGGCCAGATCGCTTTGCATTCCGGAAAAGCGCAGCGTAAGGCGGTACGTGGCGTGGCCGTGGCTGCCCATCGTGCCGCCGCCCACGGGGTGCCTGGTCCACGATGAAGGGACGTTGATGTAGCCAGGCTGAATTCCAACGGCCTCCCGGTTTCCCGTGCCGGGAGAGATGAACCTGCCAGGATAAAATTCCCACTCTCCATCAAGGGGAATGTTGCCCCTTACGCCAAAATCCCATTTCGCCAGGTCCAGGACTCCCTTTACCGCCTTGGGATAGGATTGCGCACCCATGTCGTGCGAGCAGGAGCTCAGAAGAACGGCAAGCGTGGAAATTACGAGAAACCGGGCGATGCGGCAGTAGCGTCCTGAAACAGCGCGATACCGGAGAACGGCCGCCGGAACGGTGTTTGCCGGGATGGGTCTCCCGGAGCGGCGCGCTCCGCGCCGCGAAGTTATGGCCTTGAGTATGATTTTCATCTGCCGATCTTCTGTTTGAGCCACCAGGCCGCTCCCGGCGCATCTCCCTTCCTGCATGAAACCATCATCAACATCAGGGGAATGAGAATGATGGCGAACCTGGTCATTGTTACCAATTCTCTTGCATCAAGATGTCATTTCCGGCGTGCGCCCGTTGTCAACCGGTCTGCCTTTGCTGGTATTTATATAGTAAATACGCGGAAAGAGTCAATGATATTATACGCGAGTACCTTGTGATACGGGTCTTCCGTGTCGGTTGAAGTTAGGGGAACACGTTTCCGGAGGCTGGGGAGGGAATCATCACTGGCAGATAAATCTGCTTTACTTTTATCTTTTCCCGCTGTAAAATATGTATATCAATGATTCCTTTCCATATGTTCCGGCCGGTGATTAGTCAGTTGTTTAATAAAAATATTCGGGGGTGTGTATCATGAAATCGGTACTACAGAAAATGGCGCAGGGCTTTAAAGTAAAGAAAGACGCGGAAAAAGTGTACAAGAGGCTCAGGAAACACCTGGATACACTGCCAGTGGGATACCCATCCACTCTCTCCGGGGTGGAACTGAGGCTCCTTTCCGCCATGTTCACAGTGGAAGAAGCGAAGCTCGCGACGATATTGAACTGGCGGAAGGAAACGTTCGAGCAGATCGAGGAGAGGGCCGTGAAACAGGGTTACGAGAAGGAGCGCCTGTTGTCGCTGCTCGATTCAATGGATCGTAAGGGTGCGATCTTCGTGACCATGGCCGGAAAGAAGAAGTATTACGCGCTCCATCCGTTCGTCATCGGCATGTTCGAGATGCAGCTTAAAAGGCTCACCCCGAATTATTACCTCGATACCCGCGACTACATGCTGAAAAGCTATGCCGCAGAGTATTACGGCTCTGTGCCCCGGCAGATGCGGGTGATACCCGTGCAGCGAAGCGTGACCCCGCAGATGGCCATCGCCGCGTACGATGACATCCGCGAAATCGTGGACAGGACGAAGGACCGCATCGGGGTGACTGACTGCATCTGCAAGGTCGCAAAGGAGTCGGTGGGCCTTCCCTGCAAGGTGACCGACAGGCGCGATGTCTGCATGGGGTTCCGCGATTTCCATGACATCTACGCGCGCCACGGGTGGGGACGGACCGTGTCGAAGAAAGAAGCAATGGCGATACTGGACCGCAACGAAAAGGAGGGGCTGGTGCTCATGCCCTCCACCATGCAGCAGCCTCAGTTTGTCTGCTCGTGCTGCTCCTGCTGCTGCGGCATCATGGAGTTGGTGGGAACCATGCCCCGCCCGGCCGATCTGGTAGAGAGCAACTACCGGGCGGTACTCAAGACGGACTTGTGCACGGGGTGCGGCAGATGCGCGAAGCGCTGCCAGATGGGAGCCATCGTCATGGAGGGCAACAAGGCCGTGGCGGTTGACGCGAAGAAGTGCGTAGGGTGCGGTGTCTGCGTCGCCACCTGCAAGGCGAACTCGCTTTCACTTGCCAGGAAGGAAATCCAGTTCGTGCCGCCCCTGGACATTGAAGCGCTCTACGAGCATATCGATGATAACAGGAAAAGCAAGGCGGGGAAGATGACGTTCATGGCTCGCGCGGCGATGGGGTTGAATACAAAGTAGCGGTCTTTCAGCAAAAAGAAGTCGGCGCGCGGCGCAGCCTCATTACCCGTTCGGCATGCCACTCCACCGCGCATGATTTTTGACTTTGCCCGAATGCCCCCTGTCTACGGTGCAAAGCGGGAAGACTACAGGCAGAGTATCTCGTCCTCGGTGAGATCCTCAACCTTGACCGGATCGATGCCCTTGATCATGGCGGCGAGCTGCTTGTTTGAGATCTCCGGCATGGTGTGGACTATCCTCCACTTGTTGTCCTTCATCCAGGTGAAGAACTGCCAGGCGTAACAGTCCTTGCAGTGGACTTTCTTCCTTTCGATGTACGCGTCCCCATCAAGCCCTTCGAGAGCCGCGTGTTTGGGGCACCCGATGTCCTTGCAGAACATTCCCGATTTGTATTCCCTGCTCATGGCCGATCCCCCTCCTGGTTGGTCGTTCAATTCTGACAACACATATGCGGCTGATTATTAAAATCTGCCATACTGTAAATATAGTACAATTTTGCAGAGTTTCAAAAAAAGTTCAGCCGTTTCAATGTCCCACGAAATGGTCCATGGCCTTCGTCACGCCCGTCACCCTCGCGAGCCAGTCTCCGAAGGGTGCCGGGAAGAACTTGAGGAGTGGTGTTATTATCACCATGGCGGGAAGCTTTACATATGTTTTTTCCTTTTTTACGGCTTCAACCACTTTCCTGGCGACATACCCAGGCTGGAGAATGGGATTGAACAATGGGGCTTTGAAGCCCGTGAACATCCCCGTATCTATGATCGATGGACACACGCAGGTGATTGGTATTCCAAGCCCCGCTTTTTTCATCTCCATCCGGAGCGAGTCGGTGAAGCCGACCACGCCGAACTTCGTAGCGCAGTAGTCGCCCATCCTGGGCACCGCGAGGAGGCCCGCAGCCGAGGCGACGTTGACGATGTGGCCGGCGCCGCGCTTCATCATGTCCGGAAGGAACTGTTTGGTCATCCAGATAAGACCAAGGAGGTTGATATCAATTGTCTTCCTTATTTCCGCATAGGACGCGTCGGCGATGGACTTGCCTATGACGATACCCGCGTTGTTCACGAGGATGTCGATGACCGTGTCCTTCTTGACTGCCTTCACCGTCTTTTCAACCGCCTTGGGATCCGATACATCGCAGACAAAGGTGGTCACTATCACGCCCAGGGCGGCTGCTTCTTTCCCGGTTTCTGCGAGCTTTGCCTTGTTGATGTCCATCAATACCAGGTTGGCCTTCTCCTGTGCGAACAGGAGCGCCATCTCCCGACCGATGCCGGCTGCCGCGCCGGTAATGAGGACGTTCTTCCCCGACAGTGATTTCATCTGCATCCTCCAGGGCCGATGGAGTAATTGGTCCATCGACCAAATTGATCATGGATTACCCTATACCTGTCGGAGTGCGTGATATCAAGCATTAATTTGCCGTTGGACGGAAATTAAATTGCATTCCGCGGGTGAGGTTGATACTCTTCCGTTAACGAACATGTACGAAAAGCTGCCCGCGCGCGGCACGCAGGAGGCGCATCATGCCGAAATTCATTGACCTGAGCATCGCCATTGAGGCCGACCTGCCATCGGATCCGCCGATGATGGTTCCGAAGATCCAGTACGTTTCCCACGACGAGGGGGCCGAGCAGATGAAGTTGTTCTTCCCGGGGATTGATCCGTCACGCGACCTGCCGCGGGGCAAGGGGTGGACCGTTGAGTTCGTGCAACTTTCCACCCACTCCGGCACACACCTCGACGCGCCGTGGCACTATCACCCCACCATGAGCGGCGGGGTGAAGGCGCTCACCATCGACGAGGTTCCGCTGGAGTGGTGCGCGGGACGTGGTGTGAAGCTCGACTTCCGTCATTATCCCGACGGCCACCAGGTCACATCCGCCGAAATGGAAGCGGCCTTTGCGAAGATAGGCCATGTACCGGCTGAGGGCGATATCGTCCTGGTGAACACAGGAGCGGACAAGTGGTGGGGAAAGCCGGAGTACCTGATGAAGGGCTGCGGCATGGGGCGCGAGGCCACGCTCTGGCTGCTGGACCGCGGCGTGAAGGTGGTGGGCACCGACGCGTGGAGCTGGGACAGGCCGCTTCCATTCACGGCTGGGGAGTTCCAGAAGCACGGCGATCCGTCGATCATCTGGGAAGGGCATTTCGCGGGGATAGAGAAGGGCTACTGCCACATCGAGAAGCTCGCGAACCTCGAAACCCTCCCGGACTGCGGCTTCACGTTTTTCTGTTTCCCGGTGAAGATAAAAGGTGCGAGTGCCGGATGGATCCGCGCCGTAGCGATGGTGGAGTGAACGGCGCGCGGGGAATATCAGCCCTGTATTCCCTTCATGATAAAATCAAAAAAGTCCTGCGCCATCGCATTGAAGTCCGGGCGCGGTGATTTTTTTTTCAGGACGAAATAATAGTAATCCACGCGCAGGAAGGCCCCGGCGATCATGTTGGAGGCCATCTCGATGTCGAGGCCGCGTTTCAGCCGTCCCAGCTTCACCCCCTCTTCAAGGTAGAGCCTGATGTAACCCAGCATCCTGTTCTCGAACTCCCCGATGTATGGCTCGAACAGCCTGTTAAGGCCGGGTCCGATGCGCAGGTAGATGTTGCAGAGGTCCTCGTTCTCGGCGAAGAACATGAAGCTGCGCGTGATGAGCCGGAGGAATGAATCGTCGATATTCGATCCGCTAAGGTCGTGCGGGTCGATGAAGGCCATCTTCTCCCACTCGTTCAGGAAGTGGAGGAGGAGGGCGATAAAGAGCTGCTCCTTGTTCTCGAAATGGCGGTAGAAAGTGCCCTTCCCGACACGGGCTTCTTTGATTACGTCCTCGACGTAGGTTTCGTAGTATCCCTTTTCGGAAAAGATTTTCCGGGAACTCTCTAGAATCTGAACCTTGCGCTCTTCTCGTTTCATGTTTGTAGATAACTATCTAAAAAAATTCAACTGGTCAACGGCCAACGACCAAATAGCCGGTTTTTTATTTGCCGATGATATATTTTTTAAGTATTTTGTCAATATCATTTTAAACCGGACGCGTCCGGTATTACATAAATATTTATTTGTATATATTTAATTAATTTGAGGGCTCTGACCCCATAAAATTAGCGCGGGAGGCCCTACCCAACCTGATTATGTTCAGGGCATGAAATTCTTGGAGGTTGTACCGTGGTCTGGATAATCGTATCCATGGGATTGATAACAGTGATTCTGGTCGTGTGGCTCTGGACGGAGCGGTGGCACCTGATGCTGCCGGGAACCTGGCCGGCGCTGAAATGGCTCGGCTTCAGGAACACGCTCACCCTCGGTTGGCACGGAATCTGGTATGGAAGGTGGACGGTGCCGTATATCAGGGCGCTCAGCGGCTATGCGAACTTCTTTTCCCGCTGGGAGCGGGGAAAGCGGCTTGTCGACAGCACGGTCGCCCAGCGCTATCACGGTAAGGTGCTCACCCACGAGCTCGCGCGCGCCATCATAAAGATCGACCGCGACATTCCTTTACAGGATCTGGGCGACAGGATGATACCATATTCCCGCGCCCGCGACATCATCCTGAGCGCGAACGACGAGTATGCCCTGTATCAGTGCGGGTGCAAGACTTCCCGGCACGAGCCGTGCAAGGTAGTGCCGGAGAAGCCGTACATGACCTGCATCCTCATCGGTAAAACGCTGGTAGATTTTCTCCTTGAGCACAATCCCGATATCAGCAGGCGCCTCACCAGGGACGAGGCGCTGGAAAGCCTGGAAAAATTCCACAATTGGGGACTTGTGCACAACGCCTGGTTCAAGGACGCGCTCAAGGACCAGTTCTACGTAATCTGCAACTGCTGCTCCTGCTGTTGCCTGGGATTCGAGTCGATGAGGCTCGGCGTGAAGCAGCTCGCCCCGTCAGGGTACGTGGCCGTGGTGAACGAGGACGCCTGCCGTGGATGCGAATCAATACTGGACTGCTGCCCGTTCGGCGCCATCTACATGGAGGACGGGAAGTCGCACGTGGACTGGGACAAGTGCATGGGGTGCGGGATATGTGAATCGAAATGTCCCAACCACGCGCGCACACTGGTGCTCGACGCGCGCAAGGGACTGCCGATGGACGTGCGCAAGCTCGGAAATGCCGGGATCGATTCACAAGCCTGATATAAAAATGGAGGTTGGACAGTGATGAGGGAATCGACCAAGGTGTTGATAAAAAAGCACGGGTGGCGCGTCGACCGGGCCATCCACAACTATATCTATTTCAGGTGGTACTATCCCTACGTGAAGGCGGTGAGTGTTTTCCTGGGCCCGCTGCGGTATCTCACCTGGATAAAGCCGCTCAAGTATGTCGGCCACATGGCATTCAACCGCTACCACAGCAAGGTGATATCGGCCGGTGACGCGCGGAAGATATTCACCCTGAACGAGGACGTGCGCCTGGTGTCGGACGCCAACAAGAGGATAGTGCCGTACAAGTACGCGCACAAGATAATCTTCCAGGACCCGGAGTACATCGCGGTGATGGACTGCCCGTGCAAGAAGTCGTTCAAGGCGCCGGCCGACACCATCAACTCCTGTATCGTCGTGGGAAGCGGATCGGGGAAATTCTGGGTTGATACGTGTCAGAAGTACAACGCCCGCCGGATAAGCCAGGCCGAGGCGATGGAGATGGTGAAGCACTACCGGGCGAAGGGGTACGTTACCCAGGCTTTCTTCAAGGTGGCCACCGGCGGCAGCACGGGTGTTATCTGCAACTGCCACCCGGACACCTGCGTGAGCCTCAAGGCGACGAGCATCACGAAAGAAATCAGCCGGGACGTTTTCATGAACGCCCAGTCGGGATACTCGGTGAAGCGCGATGCGAAGAAATGCAGGAAGTGCGGCGCCTGCGTGTCGTCGTGCCACTTCTCGGCGATGGAGATGTCCCCCGAGGGGATGGTGTACCACAGGAGCGAGTGCATGGGATGCGGCCTCTGCGTCGAGGCCTGTCCCAACGGGGCAATCTCGCTGTATGTTGACGCGGACAAGCCGCTGCCGCTGGACATGGATTTCGTAAAGGCGGAGATGAAGAAGTCGGTGGCGGGATAAACATAATTTCTCGCAAAGACGCGAAGAGCGCAGAGGAAGAAACAACGGCAGGTAGTATGCAATTGGACACCTGCGTGGAGATAATTTATCGTCGGCTCACCTGATTTGCCGGAGCATGGCAACTTGAATTTTTTCTTTTTCCTTGCGGCCTGGCGACTTTGCGAGAAATCCACATTTTCAATGGGGCGGTGGCTATAATGAAAAACAACAAGGAGTACGATGTGATCGTCGTCGGGACGGGGGCGGGCGGTTCCACCGTGGCGCGCGAGATGACCAACCGCGGAAAAAAAGTCCTGATGCTCGAGGCCGGCGGCCGCTGGAACTGGATGGGCAACACGATGTCCGTGGCGATGGTGCTTAAATATTTCGGGCTGGTGCGCAGCAGGGAAAAGCACACGGTCACCTTCGCGAATAACTACGGCGGACTCTCGAACCTCGCAGCGGGCTGCGCGGCGCCGCCGCCGAAGTCTGTCTTCGGGCCTGCGGGGATCGACCTCTCGAAGGAAGCCGCCGAGGCGAAGAAGGACATGTGGATACAGGAGCAGCCGGATGAACTGGTGGGTCCCGAGAACCTTCGTCTCCTCGAAGCTGCGAACAGCCTGGGTTATCACTGGGGCAAGATGGAGAAGTTCATCGATCCGAAAAAATGCACCGGGAACGGCGACTGCATGCTGGGCTGCAAGACCGGCGCCAAGTGGACCGCGCGCGTCTACGGAGACGAGGCGGTGGCGAAAGGCGCGGACCTGCGTCTCAACACGAAGATAAAGGAAGTGATCGTCGAAGGCGGAAAAGCGGTCGGCGTGCGAGGCAGCAGTATCGGCGTGCCGGTAGAGTACCATGGGAAGTCGGTGGTGCTCTCGGCCGGCATCGACAACGCCTACATTCTCCGTAAAGCCGGCATCGCGGAGGCGGGGCGCGGGTTCTGCTGCGACTGGCTGCACTTCGTGGGCGGCGAGATTCCCGGCATGAACTCGATCGGCATGACCCCGATGTCGGTGGGGACCATGGAGCACTACGAATCGGACGGCATCGCCATCGTCCCCGTATTCCCCAACTGGGCGATGTTCGGCGCCTACCTCGCCTTCATGGGGCCGAAGCACCTGGCGAAGTTCCCGCGGTTCGGGAAGCTCTCCGGGATCATGGTGAAGGTGCGTGACGAAACCACGGGTGAGTTGTACAAGGGAGTTTCGTTCTCCAAGAAAGTCACGAAGGCCGACCGGATGAAGCTCGACAAGGGCGTCGATATCATAAAGAAAGTATTAAGGAAGGCAGGCGCGAAGGACGAGAGCATCATCGTGCTCAAGGCCGCAGGGGCGCACCCCTCGGCGACGTGCCGCATCGGCGAGGTGGTGGACAAGAACCTGGAGACGAGGATCGGGAACCTCTTCTGCTGCGACGCGAGCGTCTTCCCGTCTTCGCTGGGGCTTCCCGTGGTATGGACCGCGGTATCGCTCGGCAAGAGGCTCGGCAAGCACCTGGACGCGCGGCTTTAGGATTAGTTAACTACAGAGACACAGAGGCACAGAGGATACGGAGAATAACACGATATATCTCACGCGGAGACGCGGAGATCGCGGAGGATATGAGAAGCTCTGAAAGGCGTGCAAAGTGTCATCGCGAGCGCAACGTGGCGATACCTAATGCCGGGAATTGGCACGCTGTTCGGCGCGAGATTGCCACGGTCGCTGGCGCTTGCTCGCAATGACAAATTATTATCATCCTTTCTTTCTCCGCTAACTCCGCGCCTCCCTCGACTCCGCTCGGGATGACAATGTTTCTGCAGCCCTCCGTGTCCATTGCGCCTCTCCATGGCTAATTGTCGTTGTTCTCCCAGCACGAGCCGAGGTTCGCGTAGCCGGGGATCGAGAAACTGATGTGCCGGTCGGCGCGCACCCGCTTCGCGGCAAACCGCTCCAGGCGCGGCACCCCTATCATCCTCACGATCCTTTCCATGAGATTCACACGCGGCCTGATCTGCTGGTACCAGAGTCGGTTCTTCACGCCGTATGCGCGGCGGAAGTAGCGGTTGACGCGCAGGAATTCTTTTTCCGCGCCGGCGGGATCGGTCACGGCGTCCGCGGCGATCTTGCCCGACATGAGCGCGCCGAGGATCCCGAACCAGAACATCGGGTCCATGGAAC
>Ga0116143_10006065_pt1 | contig 10654 bp, 8 predicted proteins | sample AD_UKC034_MetaG_FD_89745 | JGI IMG/M metagenome (GOLD analysis project Ga0116143, IMG submission 89745) | Active sludge microbial communities of municipal wastewater-treating anaerobic digesters from USA - AD_UKC034_MetaG | ecosystem: Engineered > Bioreactor > Anaerobic > Digestate | place: USA...
AACTCGATGGTGGCGGGCATCGTCCTTTCGGGCATCGGGATGCTCGTGGCGGGCGCCGGCATGCCGGTGCTCTTCTGCCTCGCCGGTATCGCCCTTTTCTCCCTGGGGGAGATGCTCTCGTCGCCCAAGATGAACGAGTACCTCGGCGTCATCGCGCCGCCGGACCGGAAGGCGCTCTACATGGGGTACGCCAACATCCCGCTCGCCATCGGCTGGGCCTACGGTTCGTTTCTCGGAGGGAAGGTCTACGAGGCCTCGGGCGAAAAGGCGGGCCTGGCGCTCCGCTATCTTGCCGAAGCGCTGCGCGTGTCTCCCCTGCCGCCGCGATCCGGCGCCTTCGCGCGACTCGTGGAACTTACGGGCCTCACGCCGGACGGCGCGACCCGCCTCCTCTGGGAAACCTATTCACCCGGCACTGTCTGGTATCCATTTGTCATAGCCGCGCTCATCGCGGCCGCGGCACTGGTCGTCTACACCCACTGGCTGAAGAAGAAAGGAGCGGAAGATTACGGATAAAGGAAACGGCAAGGTCTCACGCGGAGACGCGGGGATCGCGGAGAAAGGCAACGACAAAGGGAATCACAGGATTCACGGAGGATTATTAACAGCCTGTCATTGCCACCTTCGTGGGAATGACAATCAACCATGATAATCCACCACTACTTCCCCAACAGTCTCTCTCCGCGCCCCCGCGTCTCCGCGTGAAAAAGGATTTGCGTACCTTTCTCCGTGCCTCTGTGCCTCCGTGGCTGCCTTTTCTACAAGTTCACATGACTCATGAAGATTCGAAACCGCGGCGCTTCGTCCAGGAACGCTTCCGAGTAGATGATGCCGCTGCCGCTCGCCTCCGGGATGTAGCCCGCCGCGCCGTTGAAACTCCCCGTGCTGCCGTTGACCGTCGTGATGACGCGGGGCACTCCCCCGTCGCGGACCAGCGCGGCTGAATCCAGGTCCGCTATCTCGAACACCGTCGTCCCCGAGTACCAGTCGCCCACCTGGGGCGTGGCCATCAGGTAATATCTTCCGTCTTTGGCGAACATCGCCGGCGCGCTGAAGCCGTGGCAGCCGAGGGCCGGGCCGTCCGCCGCGTTGAGAAGCAGCGTACCGCGGTATGTCCATGTTGCGCCGGAATCATTTGAACGGAGCAGGATGATCCGCCCGTTCTTCGAGGAACCCTCGGCACCGAGCATACAGAGGTAGAGCGCCCCGTTCGCCGCGAGGAGTCCGGGCTCGGAAAAAGCGAGGCAGCCGTTCAGATCCGCGTGGACCTGGTCCAGGCGCACTTCCGGCGTGCCGAGGATAACGTCGCTTCCGGTATCGTAGAGGCTCCCGACGAAGATCTTCCGCTCCACCGACCAGGGCCCGGCCGGAGAAGGCGCGCTCTTCATGCCGATCCAGCCATGCTGGAAGAGTTGCATACCGTCCAACCAGAGGTAGTGGTGCCATAATATCTTCCAGCGTTTGCCGGGATCATCATCTGGGTCGAAGACCAGCGCAGAGACCTCGTGCACCCACGTACCATCGTGATCGCTATCATCCACGGTGATCGTCACGTCAAACGACTCGTTGACGATCATACCCGCATCGCTCCAGGAGGCGCTGACATCGTCGGAGTACGCGATCCGGGTGTGGATGAGATGGTTGTACGAGGGGTTTGTGCTCCACGCGGAGTTGTCAACCTCCGAATAGCTCATCCAGATCCGGGACGACTCGGGATCGCGTGCCAGGGATGGATCGAAAATCCCCTGCTCGCCCACCCCGTCGAAGACGATACGGCCGCGCGAATCGGTACGCGCCGTGCCGTCCCCCGAGCAGGCGGAGAAAAGCGCCAGGCAGACTATCGCGGCGGCGCACACTGCAAGGGAGGATGATATCGGGCGCACCATGCTTATGATATTGAATATCGTCCGGTGAGAAATCAATGAAAATTTTTTCGGCGGGAACGGATCAAACCACAACAATTATCCGATTACACGAAAAATAAATTGACTGATCGGAAGAAATGGTGTAATGGAGAGACGCGGCGAGGGAAAAACATCCTTACCGCGGAAGAATTCGCACCCATCGAAGCGGAGGCACACCATTATGAAGAAGCGCGCTATCGGCACACTTATCCTGCTTGTCGCGGCGGTATCATTCTCCTCCTGCGGCTACAACGTGATGCAGGCGAATGAAGAGGCGGTCAACAAGTCCTGGGCGGACATCGATTCCCAGCTCCAGCGCCGGGCGGACCTCATCCCCAACCTGGTGGAGACGGTGAAGGCCTACGCGAAACACGAAAAAGAGACGCTCACCGCGGTCATCGAGGCCCGTGCGAAGGCGACCTCCATCCAGCTGAAAGCGGAAAACCTGGGCGACGCCCAGGCGATGGAGCGGTACGCAAAGGCCCAGGGCGAGCTCGGATCGGCGCTCTCCCGCCTCATGGTCGTCGTCGAGAAGTATCCGAACCTGAAGGCGAACGAGAACTTCCGCGACCTCCAGCACCAGCTCGAGGGTACGGAAAACCGCATTTCGGTGGCGCGCCAGCGCTACAACAAGGCGGTGGAGACCTTCAACTACTCCATCCGCAGCTTCCCCAACTCGCTCACCAACTCGCTCCTCCTGAAGCTCCAGAAAAAGGAATACTTCAAGGCCGAGGGCGAGGCCCGGACCGCCCCGAAGGTCCAGTTCTGACGGTCACCGCATGAATTTCAGCGTCAGGGCGAGGGTGATAGCGGTCGCGGCGATGGTGCTCGCCGCGCTCTCGCTCGCTCCGTCCCTCGCCGCCGTCGAGGTGCCACCGCTCGCCGGGCGTGTGAGCGACCATGCGGGTATGATATCACCCTCCTCCAGGGACGCCCTCGAGAAAAAACTCGCCGAACTCGAGAAAACCGACTCCACCCAGGTGGCGGTCGTCACCGTTCCCGATCTCCAGGGCGTCACCGTCGAAGAATTCTCCATGGCCGTCGCCGAGAAGTGGAAAATCGGCCAGAAAAAGCTCGATAACGGCGTCATTTTCCTCGTTTCGAAAGCGGAGAGGAAAATGCGCATCGAGGTGGGATACGGACTGGAGGGGCGCCTCACAGACCTCCTCGCCGGGCGGATACTCGACAACGAGGTGCGCCCCGCCTTCAGGGCTGGCGATTTCGACGGCGGATTCGCGAGGGGCGTCGACGGCATCATCCTGGCGGTGCGCGGCGAGTACCATGCCGCGCCCGCGCAGGGCTCACACGATTCGGATTCCGGCGGCGTCACCACGTTTTTCCTCGTATTCCTCATAATAATCATGAGCATCGGCGCCAGGGGCATCGTCCGCGGAACTGTCGCCGGGGGCGTCATTTTCCCGGCGATAATGTTCGCGACAATGAGCATGGCCCTGACCGCGGGAACCGTGGTGGCGCTTGTGGTAGTCGGCCTGATAATCGGATTCATACTCTCACTCATTGCCCGCGCCATGTCCCTGGGCGGCGGTTCAGGCGGATGGGGCGGTGGAAGCAGCGGTTGGAGTAGCGGCGGAGGCGGCGGTTTCAGCGGGGGTGGATTCAGCGGCGGAGGCGGCAGTTTCGGAGGCGGGGGCGCGTCGAGCGGCTGGTAGGCCGTCGAACACGGTACCGGGGGAGGATAATGGACCGGATTTCATCATTCATCAACCAGGAAGGAAAAAATTCCATCATCGCGGCCGTAAAAGCGGCGGAGGAACAGACCTCCGGAGAGATCGTTCCCATGATCGTCTCGGATAGCTCCCGGTATCCCGCGGCGACGTTCCTGACTGCCATGGCATTGTCGATCTGCGCCGGAGTCATGGCCTCGTTTTTCATCACCCGCCACGACGGCATCTTCCACCTGCTGGAATCGCTGCGCCTAGGCCGCATGTCGTCACTGGTCGCGTTCCTGGCCGTGTTTCTGCCTTCCCTTCCGATTTTCAGTGCTATTATCGCCGCGTTTCCGGTCATCAAAAAGCTCTTTCTCCCCCGTTCCGAGATGACGGAGCAGGTTTCCGAGACCGCTTTCGCGTCATTCTACCGGCACCAGCTCGATGAAACCGCCGAGAGGAACGGGATTCTGCTGTTCATCTCGATTTTCGAACGCCAGGTGAAGATAATCGCCGACCGCGGCATCAACGAGAAGGTCGATCCGGGAAAATGGGACGAGATAGCCGTGAAACTCGCGGAAGGGATCAGGCGCGGAACTCCTGCTGACGCGGTGATGGAGGCCGTGCGTCAGTGCGGAGAGGTCCTCGCGCGGCATTTTCCCAGGGAAAAAGGAGACCGCGACGAGCTTCGCAACATCATCGTGGAGTAGACCGGATGCGCTGCGGAATGATCGCCGCGCTTTTTTCGCGCGACAGTGCATCGCCATTTTTGATCCGCGACAACGCGTTACAGCGCCGAAATATTTTTTTGAGAAAAAATAAAATTAACGCGGGTCTGACACGAAAAGTAATTGAAATTTTTTCACGAACACCCGATAGTGTCTGTAAAAGGGAATCACAAAAGAGACTATAATATAATTTAAGGAGATTCTCATGGCGAAAGCAGCGAGCACCAAGAAGAGCACGGCGAAGAAAGCCACCAAGAAGACCGCAACGAAGAAGGCCGCAAAGAAGACCACGAAGAAGAAGTAATAGCCCGATTCTTCAAAGCGACAATGCCGCCGTTATCGAGAGATAGCGGCGGTTTGTTTTATCCTCCCCCACCCTCCGAAAATCATAATTTCACAAGATCCAGGCATACCTGCTGCGCCAGCACGGCGGCATCCTCGGCGTTGTAGACCCGCTGAATTACTGAATCGAACAGAATTTCCGCCGATGGAGGGAATTCATCGTCGCCGGCGCGGTAAATCAGGTAGACGCGCACGGCTCCGATCGCGTGGATCGAGGCGCCGAGGTCTCCCGCGGGGTATGGTTCCCAGTCGAAGCGCGCGAGAGCACTCCGGATCTGGTTTAAATCGTTGCCGAACCTCTTCTCCAACAGCGCCGCCGAGCGTTCCCGGAACGGATTCCAGTAGAATATGCCCGACGGCAGGCTCCTGAACGACACCAGTTCCCCGGTCGGGACAGGCGGAGCATCCGCGCAAAGGTAGCGAAGGATCAGGATACGGTTAAAAACATGGATTTTTTCACGGGTACCGGCGATCACGGCATCGTAATCGGGCGAAACCAGCTCCAGGTCGCGCCCAAAAGCCCTAAGAGCGATGGTTTCGTCCGGGAGCGGCTCCGGAAAGCCCAGTTCCCGGCACCGTGCGCGCATATCGATCCCGCGGAGCTTCTCCAGTGCGTTTTTCACCGCGGAATCGTAGGCCTGTCGACGGTTGGAGCCGTTCATTATCCGTTTTTCATCCGCCCCGCGACCGTGGGGAAAAGCCCGAGATCAGTGTGCGGGAGGAAGAGCGCCGCGGAATACTGGTCGGAATAGCCGGGTTCTGCGCTCAGGTTGATATACGTCATGCGGCGCGCGGTCTCGCGCTGGAGGGCGCGGCACTCTTCCGAGAGCAGGAGCCGCATTGAGCCGTCCAGCGACGCGTTGCCCAGGTAGGAGAACTTCTCCACGGGAATGTCCGCCAGGAGGCCGATGGTCACGGCGTTTGTCACATCCAGGTGCCTGCCGAATCCCCCGGCCACGTACACCCTCGACAGGTCGGCGAAGCCGATCCCGGCGTGTCCCAGGAGCAGCGCACAGGCCGAGTAGATCGCCGCCTTGGCGCGCATGATATTGTCGATGTCCTGTTCGGTGATGAAAAGAGGCGCCCCGGACGCCGATTCATCACTGCGTGCAAGCACGTACTTCGCACGGCGCCCGTCTACGTCGATGGCCGGTGATTTCCGGTCGCGCGCGAACCTCCCCGAACGGTCGAGCCATCCGGAAAGGAGCAGCGCTCCCACCAGGTCTATCATCCCCGAGCCGCAGATGCCGCGCGCCTTCTTGCCGCCTATCACACCGAAGGACGGAAGGCCCGTCGCGGGATCCACCTTCACGCTGTTGACGGCCCCCTCCATGGCGCGCATCCCGCAGCCGATGCCGCCCCCCTCGAAGGCGGGTCCCGCGGAACAGGCGCAGGCCATGAGGAATTCTTTGTTCCCCAGGACGATCTCGCCGTTGGTTCCCACGTCGATGAAGAGGCCGATATCGTCCGCCTTCGGCATGTCCGTGCAAAGGAGTCCCGCGGTGATGTCGCCGCCCACGTAGCTTCCCACGGAGGGAGACATCAAAACGACGCCCGAAGGGCTGATATCCAGGCCGATATCGGCGGCGCGCATCTCCGGCACGGCGAGGACCGCCGGCGTGTACGGCTCCAGGCGCAGGTACTCCGGCGTGATGCCCAGCGCCAGGTGCGTCATGACGGTATTGCCCGATATCACCGCGCACTGAATATCATCACGCGGGATGCCGCAACGCTGCGCGGTTTCCGCGATAAGGCGGTTCATCGTTGATAGAGCCCTTACCTTCAACTCGGCAAGCCGCTCCCCTGTGCCCGCGTAGTTGATGCGGCTGATGACGTCCTCCCCGCGGTGGACCTGGTCGTTGTAACCGGTCATCTCGGCAAGAACCGTACCCGCCGAAAGGTCGACGATGCGGACCGCCACCGTGGTGGTACCGAGGTCCACAGCGGCGCCCAGAGCCCTCGCGCGGTTCTTCCACGCTCCGGCTCCCGTGACATGCAGTACATCGTTTTGAATGCACGAGCTAAGGACGATATCTCCCGCGTCTGCGCGAAGGGAATCCGGCAGGATTCGAAGCGCAGATAGTCCCCATCTGACTTCATCGATGTTGAAGTGGCGGAATATTTCGCGGTTGGTCCTGTCGAGGTCGGAGAGGCCGTCATCGGGACGCGGCGCGGGCACCTGGATGCGGGACTGCGCCACCAGCGGGCCGTCGACAGGGAACGGGGCGCCGGCGACATCACCGCTGCGGTCTTCACAAGCCAGGTCGTGCTCCGCCACTTCAATCACGCAGTCGGCGGAACCGACGGCGGTTTTGCACGCGAGCGCTTCCTCCGGCAGCGATCCATCTGGCGGCGGCGTGTAGCGCACAACGTTGCCGCTGACGACAGTCACCAGGCACCTGCCGCAGGTGCCCTTCCCGCCGCAGGGAAGCTCCACCACCACGCCGGCGCGGCGCGCCGCCTCGGCGAGGGTGACGGTATCATCCACTTGTATCTTTTTACCGGAAGGGAGGAACTCGACGAGTGGCACGGCGCATCACCTCACAGCCGCGATTTGACGAAACTCTCGATATCGGCCGCCTCCTGGGGACCCACGAGGATCTCCCAGCCGGGGAGCGATTCCTCGAGCTCGCCGGAGAGCTGGGCCACGTAGCCCGGAATGACGAGCCTCTTGCGGGTCACCATGGTGTCGGCGTTTCGTTCCTTCATGAAGGCGGCGATCTTCTCGGCGTTGAACTTCCCGGCGGCCCAGGCGGTGAGGACGCTCATCCCCTCGCACTCGGGAACCACGAGCCAGGCGCTCTTCCCGCTGTTCTCGATCTCGCCGGAGACGACGAAGTAGGTGAGGGAAAAGTTCGTTGTGACGAAGACCGGCGACTCCGTCGTGGGCTCGCCGATGGGGTAGATGTTCGGTTCCACCTGGATGGGCTTCTGGGGATCGGTGAAGATGTTGAGGCGAAGCGTCATGAGCGCGGCAATCTGCGCGGCATCGAAGCCGGGAAGCGCCACGATGCCGCCGTACTTCGCGATCTCCGTGACCGCTTCCACCGTGTCGTCGAGGCCGTTCCCCGAGTCGATAAACCTGAGGAAAGGGAATCCAAGCGGCTTCACGCCGCCCTTGATAGCGGCAGTGCGGGCGATGGCGTTCACCTGGAACTGCTCCGCCAGCGAGTGGGTCGTGAAGTGGAGAAGCACGTTCAGGAAGCCGCCGTCGCGGATCTTCTGCGCAATTGAAAAGAGCTCGTCGAGCATACTACTCGTCAGCGCGAGGGCATGGCCGTCATCCTTCGCCGCAGCGAGAAGCTCTTCGGCTGACGCGGCCGCGGGCGCGCAGAGCACGCTCCGTGAACCCTTGATTTTTTTCGATGCTTCCTTCATCGCACCGACGTTGGAACTCCGCAATACCAGCGGCTTCCCGGTCTCCTTGGCGATTTTCTCGGCCAGGGCGATGAATCGCGCGCCGTCGTTCCCCTTTTGGACGAGGGCTGCCATGTCGATTCCGAATGTTTCCCCCACCCGCTCGAAGCGGTAGCTCTTGATATTTTCGATAGCCGCCGCGACGGCGGCATCATCATCGGTATCGCGGATGGTGACGGCGATGAGTGTCGGGTGTACGAAGGTCTTTTCGTGGCGGTAGAGCACCGTTTCCTCGCCGGTGACGATATCGCCCTTCTCGCCAAGCGCGACGGCACGCACGGGAGGCTCCGTCGCCTCGCCGAGGACGCGCTTCGCCTCGTCGGAGGCGTACGGGCACTCAGCGAGGTCCGCCTTCTTCGCAGCGAGCTTCATGGCGAAGGCCAGGCAGGTGTTGGAGCCGCATTCCTTGCAGTTTGTGCCGGGAAGAAGTTTCTGTATCTGAAGTCCGGTGAGGGCCATATCTATCTCCTGTATATGGCGCGGATACGCATCCGCGCTTTCACACGTTCACTTCCATCAGCCGGAAGATCGTCTTCTTGAGCGCCTGGGCGGCTTCCGGATGGTACATGATGAGCACGTCTGCGCCCGAGTAGAGGAACGCCGTCGCCGTGGAAAGCTCCCAGTACGCGGCGCGCTTCGCGAGGTCTCCCCAGGCCGGGAAATCGTTTTCCGGCGCGCGGAGCTCCTTGATCTTGGCGCATTCCTGCCCCGGCGAGACTATCATCGGCGAAGCGAGCATTTTGTCGCCGCCAATACCGGTGGTGCGGATGCGCTCCATCACCGAGTAGGTGTACTCGATGCCGTACCCCATCGCGCCGGTCATCGGGTCGATGACGATGCGCTCAAGGGGCATGTCCATCCCCGTGAGCAGGATGTTCAGCTGCTTGGAGATGTTCACGTCGATGGGGCTCTGCGCCACCACCGTGTGGCCGTAGGCCATCGCGGCGCCGGCGACGGTGCGGTAGTTGTCCTGCTCCACCCAGTTGAAGAGCAGGTTCTCACCCGCGCATCCCCGGGCGATCTCCTTCATCACCTCGTTGATCTTCTCGTAATGGTTGTGCCCGGTGACGATAACTGGCACCTCCACCGCGGCGAGGACCGATTTCACCAGCGCAAGCGAATCCGCGGCTGAAATATCGCCCCGCTCCGGGTGCGTCCCGTCGAGGCGCACGCTGATGATATCGGCGCCGTATTTTTCCACGCAGAGTTTCGCCATCTCGGCGGGCTTTGCCAGCGTATCACCCCATATTTCGCGGAGGGTTGCCGGGTACTTCTCGCTCACGCGGTCGAACACTTCCATGGCCACCAGCGGCCGGTTCGGCATCTCCCCTTCCCAGTGGTGGAACGGCATTGAGGACGCGCCGCCAATTTCGTGGACAATGCCGCGCGTGCCCCCCTGGGCCTTCGCGGCGCCAAGCGTGACGCGGTGTACCGGGGTCTCCCCCTTCTCCCGCACGATGGCGAAGCTCTTCACCGCGCCGATCCTCTCGCGCGCGGACGGCTTCGCCTCGGCTTCCCTCGCCGGAGTCGGACCTGCAGCCGATCCCGGACCCGCCGCCGGCTTATCCTTCTTCGTTCCGAGGAATTTCTCTTCCAGCACGCCAATAATATCGGACACGACCTCGCGCGTCACGGCCTTCTTCATCTCCTCGCGGAGGCTCTCCATCAGCTCCTTTTTCAGGGCATCAAGCTGTCCGAGCGTGATGGGAGCGGCGTCATTCGATCCTGCCGCGGGTGCGGCATCACTCTTTGCCGTTGCGCCCGCCGCGGTCGCTGAAGGTTCTACAGTCGCGACGGTTACCGCGGGCTCCGGACCCTCCGCGTAGCGGGCCATATCGTCCATCACGAGCGCCGGGTGGCTTACTTTCTCCATGTGGGCGCGTATATCCGCCGGATTCACCGACACCGTCTCGTCGGCGATCTTGTCGAGCAGGTCTGGAACGCCCTCGCGCTCAAAGAGCCTCTTCAGATCGTCACCGAGGAGCTTTTTCAGTTCCGAGGTCATCCAGACGTAGCGGCGCGGACCTCCCTCGGCGAAGAGGAACTTCGGCGAGGTGAGGAACACCTTGCCGCAGCCCATGAAGCCCGGCGTCTGCATCCCTCCTCCGACGTTCCCGGCGAGCGTGGAGAAGGTCATGCCCACGGGCGTGTCGCCGGTGTACTCGCGGTTGACGGCCATCACGCCGTTGCACTCGGGGACGTAGGCCAGGATCACCTCGAAACAGCCGCAGCTCGTCATCGGGTTGTGCATTATGGAATAGAGGCTGAAGCTCTCCACTTTCTTGTGCGAATTTGAAAAGACGTACTCGTCCACTCCCTTGAAGATGCCGCGCACCGGGTCAAGCACGTCGCCCTTCTTCACGGGCTGGTTGGGGCCGGTATCGTCGATCTCGTAGGCCGCTTTTCCGTCCAGCCAGTTGTAGGCGCCGCAGAGGCCAAGGCGCTGCGGCGTGATGACACAGACGTGGTTCGGCGCGAAGCTCTGGCAGAGGAGGCACGAGTAGAAGGTGTCCACCGACTCGTCGGTCATCGATTCCAGGCGGCGGTTCCGTTCCTGGTAGACCTTCCGCGCCACGGCCACCCGCCGCTCCACCTC
>Ga0116143_10006069_pt1 | contig 10649 bp, 7 predicted proteins | sample AD_UKC034_MetaG_FD_89745 | JGI IMG/M metagenome (GOLD analysis project Ga0116143, IMG submission 89745) | Active sludge microbial communities of municipal wastewater-treating anaerobic digesters from USA - AD_UKC034_MetaG | ecosystem: Engineered > Bioreactor > Anaerobic > Digestate | place: USA...
ATTGAACTGCTCCAAGGGTAATTTGCCGGGTACGATAATGGTGGTTTCATCCAGCCTCTCGCAGCCGTTTTCGAAGTCGCGGCACTCGGTAAATTCTTCTTCGAATAAATGCTCCAAAATGTCTTCAATCGTCACCAAACCGGACACGCCGCCGTATTCGTCAACAACAATGGCAATTTGCATGTGGCTTTCCCGAAAGTCATGTAAAAGTCCGTTGACGGTTTTCTCTTCGGGAACAAAATAAGGTCTTCTCAGCAGCTTTTCTATGCTGTCCGTCCTCTTTTCCTGCAAAGCGGAAATCAGATCACGCGCATAAAGAATCCCGATGATGTCGTCGCGGTCACCGGCATAGACAGGTACTCTTTCGTGCCGCACTTTGACTACTCGGGCGGCGACTTCTTTCATCGTCATGGTCACGGGAAGGCAAAACATATCCACCCGGGGTATCATGATATCGGTTACCGGCTCGTCACCCAGTTCAAAAATTCGATTGATCAGCTCTTTTTGCGACTCTTCCACAACACCCTGGCGACTTCCGGCATCGATGAGCGTCTTAAACTCATCTTCCGTCATCGGTTCGGCATTCCTGGATTTACCACGAGTGTATCGTTTGAGGATAAAGTCCGATATTTTCTCCAACCCCACGACAAAAGGATAAACCAGACGGGAAAAAGCGGTAAGGACGGGGGAGGTGGCGGAAGATATCGGCATGGGATAAACCACCCCGAATGTTTTGGGAATAGATTCACCGGCCAGAAGAAGGGTTACACTGGAAACAACGATGGCAATCAATTGGCCTTTTGCCCCGAAAATACTAATAAAAAAAGCCGCAGTTAAAATTGATATCCCAATATTCACAGCCTCATTGCCGACAACAATAGTGATCAAAAGACAGCGCCGGTTGATCAACAGCCCGCGAACCAATCTTAAAAACGGGTAATGATCCAGTTTCATCTTGTGCAGATGTAAATCCGTCAAGGAAAACAATGCAGCTTCCGCCGAAGAGAAAAAGCCGGAGAACAAAAATAGTACAAAAATTATAATTAATTGTAGTGGCAAATCCAAAACGTCAACTATCCCGAATTGTTTTTTATATTTTGCAATTTATCAGATTGGCAGGAAAAAAGACAAATAGTTTGTAATAAGATTAAGGATATACTTTCTATGATGGACTCGTAAAAGTCATAAAAGTGCCCATTTACAGACTGCATCGTAAAAAGTTCGCAGGCAAGGCGTGCGAATCATGAGGAATGAGGCATACTTAGCGTATGCCGCAGTGACGAAGGATGAAGCGCAACGCAGCATCCGGGCTTTTTACGATGCAGTCTTCTATTAATTGACTTAAAATTAATTATCCGTTATTCAATCCGGCACAACTAATTTTGGAGACTGTACAATGCCCAATATACTTTTAGTCGGCAACGGCGCCCGCGAGCATGCCATGGCGGAAGCCATCATGCGCTCGGCGGAAAAACCGCTGTTATTTTCTTACATGAAAGCAAACAATCCCGGCATCGCATCACTGTCGGAAAAAACAAAAATCGGCGGCTATGCTGATCTGGCGGCAATCACTTCGTTCGCCCGGGAAAATAAAATTGAACTGGCCGTTATCGGTCCGGAAGATCCGCTGAATAACGGCGTTGTGGATGCACTGGCGCAAATCAGCGTTCCCGCGGTCGGCCCCAATAAAAGTCTGGCGCGCCTGGAAACTTCCAAATCGTTTACCCGCAATCTGGTCAACAAATATAATATTCCCGGCAATCCGCAATATCAAGTCTTTACCTCGATGGAAGGAGTGGAGGCGTTTTTGAATTCGCTCGACGGCATCGTGCTGAAGCCGGATGGACTCACCGGCGGCAAAGGTGTGCTGGTGCAGGGCGATCATTTTGCAACAAAAGAAGAAGCAATGCAGTTATGCGCGCAGATTCTGCAGGAAAGTTCCTCCGTCATCATCGAGGAAAAGTTTGACGGCGAGGAATTCTCCCTGCAGTGTCTGTGCGACGGCCAAACCGTTGTCGGCACGCCGCTGGTGCAGGATCACAAACGGCGCTTTGACGGCGACAAAGGCCCTAACACCGGCGGCATGGGCTCCTATTCCCTGCCCGATCACTCCATGCCCTTTCTTAAGCCATCGGACATTGAAGAAGGTTTGGAGATTACGCGCCAGGTCGCGGCGGCGCTTTTAAAAGAGACCGGCAGCCCTTATAAGGGCGTGATGTACGGGGGATTCATCGCCACGAAAAACGGCGCAAAGCTTCTGGAATACAACGCGCGTTTCGGTGATCCCGAAGCCATGAACATCCTGCCGCTTTTGAAAACGGATTTTGTAAGCATCTGCCGGCACATCATCGACGGCACACTCGACAAGTTGAAAATTGAATTTGAATCCAAGGCAACCGTCTGCAAATACGTCGTTCCCAAAGGCTACGGACTGCCCGCCGATCATCCCGACGCGGCTTCGTCCAAAGCGAAGATTGAAGTGGGCAACGTGGGAAAAGCAAGACTTTACTATTCTTCCGTGGATAAGAAGGAGGACGGCCTGTATCTGAGCTCTTCGCGCGCCATCGGCATCGTCGGCATCGCCGACACGCTGGACGCCGCCCGCCGGATCGCCGAAGAAGGCGTCCAGGCTGTGAAAGGACCGGTCGCCTACCGCGAAGACATCGGCACCGATACACTCATACAAAAGCGGATTGATCATATGAAGGCAATAAGGAAAGACTAAAAAGACCAAGTTGATGTTGCCCAGGCATCCTTTTCGCTTGCCGGAAAGCGTTTTGCATAAATCTAAGGCTAGCTTCAGGCAATGACAAAACTCACCTGCGGCTCAAACAGTTGTCATTGCTGATCTTCCGCTTCGCCAAGATTTATCGGGCAAAACGCTTTCAAAGGCTGCTCAAATGGATAGCCCTCGGGCAACAAACTTTCGAAGCCCGGCTTAAATTCAAAATCGAATAACGTGTGCCGGGGAAAATATCATCATGTCATTACCCGGCTTAGAGACTGTTTCACAATATATAATTGTCATTGCGAAACGCCTCTCAGGCGTTGTGGCAATCTAATATTTTAAGAGCTTACGAGATTGCTTCGCTCATTGTATTCACTCGCAATGACATTGTGACACATTCTCTTGACTGGGTAATCCAGAAAACAAAGTAGCTTTGGTAATATAACCATGTGTCAAAACCTTGCTCCAATGGCTGATAATTTGTCAAGAATAAATAAATGATGCGTCCCTTTTTTCCCCAATGGGAGTTGAATCCTATTTTGGGCCAAAGAGGATAGCATTCACGGCAGTGAAAACTTTAAGTTGGATCTTGATTATAGTATTGAAAGTAAACTACCACCGACCTTGTCGGTGGCCTTAAATGAGGCAAGACTTCGGACAATGTTCTTCGCCTTGCCTCATAAGGATTAAATTCATTTTTTTATATTGTTCACCAACAATGTTGGTTCACTGAAGGCATTTTAAGAATTAAAATACCATGATCTTAAGGCAGGGTTAATCATTAGCTCTGCCTTTTTTATTGGGAACTAAATGGGAGCTGTTCTGTTTATTAACAGAATCGCACATTTCTCATATTCCATTGTTGCTCATGCTGCCAAATAGTGGCGAATCTCAACCAGAGTTCCCGACTTAACCATTTGTTCGGCAGCTTGCAGCAATTCGGATGTGATTTGCTCGGAAACGTAATCTTCGCCGCAGTTCGGGCATACCTGAGCCGGGACACCTTTGACAACGTAAGTAAATTCACCACGCTCCAGGGTAACCGTAGTTGTTCCAGACACCGTTTCTGCATGTTTACAGATTACGCATTTCATATGATTCTCTTTTTAAAATCATCCGACCATTTTTCTGTATCAGACTCACAAGAAACTTCTTTAATAAAATCAAAGCAATGTTCCAAAAATAACAAGAAAATGTCAAGGAAATAATCTTTTTATCTCCTGATTTCTGTTGTGTCTTTTCCATGCATTTTTTCGATTGACATACGTGTGTGAGCTTCCTATAGTTTCGGCCGGTTAAACCACAGTTTAATCAATAACCGCTCTTTTTGTCCGGAATAAAGTATGTTGAGGGGGAAGGTGTATGAACGCCGCGGTACTTTTGATCATAGCAGCTGTCATATTTTATTTAGGTTTTCGCATTTACGGAAAATATATTGCCGGAATATTTGAGGAAAACGATAAGAACCAGACGCCGGCATGTTCGATGAAGGATGATCGTGACTACGTACCGACCAAGCCGATTGTTTTATTCGGACATCATTTCGCCAGCATTGCCGGCGGCGGACCGATCATCGGCCCTACCGTAGCGCTGCTTTTCGGATTTATGCCCGTATGGCTCTGGTGTGTTGTGGGAAGCATTTTTATCGGCGCGGTGCACGACATGACGGCGCTTTTCGCCAGCGTCCGGGAAAAAGGCAAGTCCGTTTCGGAGATAGCCAAGGCAACTCTGGGCAATACGGGCTTCTTTTTATTTATCAGTTTCACCACCGTTATGCTTCTGCTGGTTACGTCGGCATTTCTGGGATTAACGGCAACCGCTTTAACATCTCTGCTGCCCCTGGATGTTCTGAAGCTGGATTCTTCCCAGAATATCGTTAAAACCGTTATGGTCAAAGGGGTTGCCAAGGCCCAGATCGGGGGCATCGCCTCCGCATCCGTCATTTTCATAACCTGCTTTGCCCCTCTCATCGGCTACCTGGTTTATAAAAAAGGAATTAATATTTATCTGGCCTCTCTATTGGCTATTCTTGTTTGTATCAGTTCCATTATTTTTGGGATGAATTTTCCGATTGCCATAAACACGACCGTCTGGATGATCATCCTTTCTTTCTATACCTTACTCGCGGCGGGAATTCCTGTCTGGGTAATTCTGCAGCCGCGTGATTTCACCAATTCATTTCTCCTTTACGCCGGAATCGCCGCACTCTTTATCGCCGGTATAGTCGCTGGTTTTAAAGGAGTTGCATTTTCCGCCCCGGCGTTCAACATTGCGGCGGGAACGAACAAGTTAGGCGCGCTCTGGCCGTTTCTATTCATTACAGTCGCCTGCGGAGCTATTTCCGGCTTTCATTGTCTGGTTGCCGGCGGCACATCTTCAAAGCAGGTAACCAAAGAAACAGATATCAAGAAAATTGCGTTTGGCGGAATGATGCTGGAGGGGTTATTCGCCGTTGCCGTTCTGGTCGCGGTCGGCTGCGGCATCGCCTTTACCGATTACAGCAGCATCGTCTTCCCGACAGTCGCCGGCACCAAATCAAACCCGATACTGGCCTTTGCCGCCGGAGCGGGCGGACTGATGCATGCAGGATTAGGAATACCGCCGGTTTACGGCACCATTTTCGGGATTCTGCTGGTGGAAGGTTTTGTTATCACGACCCTGGATACGGCTGTCCGGTTAAACAGATACTTATTTGAGGAGTTGTGGCAGGTAATTTTCAAGAAAGTTCCGACAATAATGAAATCCTATCTCTTTAACGCCCTGCTCTGCGTGGTTCTGATGTTTATTCTCGCCTACTACAATGCATTTCTTGTGATCTGGCCCGTCTTTGGCTCCGCCAACCAACTGCTGGCGGCTCTGGCATTGATCGCCGTCTCCGTCTGGCTGGTAAAACGAAACAAAAACGCCTGGTTCACGGTGCTGCCGGCTTTGTTTATGATGACGACCACTTTATACTCTCTTGCGGCTTTGCTTTTCAACACTTACATACCCAAGAACAACGTCATGCTCGCCGTGGTTGATGTCCTGCTGATTATTTTTTCCATCGGAGTAATCATTTTGTCTTACAGGAAATGGAGGGAGTTAAGAACGGACATTGCAGTTAAAGGAAGCACCATCTAAATTTATTTTCAATTTAATCTGATGCATATTTTTCGGGCGAGTTTTAGACTCGCCCGTTTTTTATTTTACATTTTTACCGGCATTATCTACCGCTACTCTGTCTTGCCGGATTTCAACAGCGCCGTGCTGAAATACCGTTCGGCACGGTCGGGGAGCACCGTGGCAATGTTGCCCGGATATTTTTTCTCCAGTTGCTGTGCGGCCCAGACATTCGCCCCGGAGGAAATGCCGACCAGCAGCCCCATGCTTCTTCCCAGTTCACGGGTTGTCTCGATGGCGTCTTCATCAGTAACTTCGATAACTTCGTCGACCAGTTTGACATCCAGCACGGCCGGAATGAAGCCGTCGCCGATGCCCTGTATTTGATGCAAACCCGGTTCGTGACCGAGCAGCGCGGAGACATTTTTTGGTTCTACGGCCACAATGCGGATGTCGGGCCGATGCTCTTTGAGGAACTTGCCGATCCCCTGAAGGGTTCCGCCGCTGCCGACGCCCGCGACGAAACAATCGATTGCACCATTCATCTGACGCCATAATTCGCGTGCGGTTTCTTCATAGTGCACACGCGGATTATCCGGATTTTCGAACTGCTGCTGCACAAAAACTTTCGGATTCGCCGCCGCCAGTTCAGCGACTTTTTTCACAGCTCCTCCGATGCTTTCTTCCGCGGGCGTCAAAATCAATTCAGCACCCAGAGCTCCGATGAGCTTCTTGCGTTCGTCGCTCATGTTTTCAGGCATCACGATGATGACGCGGTATCCTTTCAGGCGTCCGACAAGCGCTATGCCGATGCCGGTGTTGCCGCTGGTTGGCTCCACAATGATAGTGTCCGGATGCAGTTTGCCGTCGCGTTCGGCGCCTTCCAGCATCGCCAGGGCGACACGGTCTTTGATGCTTCCACCAGGATTCAGGAATTCGGCTTTGGCGAAAATACGTGAATTCTTGAGCCGAATGAGAGGGGTATTGCCGATCAGATTGAGAATATTATCTGTTATCATTGATAACCTCACACATTGAAATCATATCACATACACTATACAGGCGAGTCTCTTGGACTCGCCCGTTTTGCAACTTTATATTGTTTGTTCTTACTAACTCACAGCTTTTGCTCCCGCTTTTATCGCCTCGATGATTTTATTCACGGAAGCATCATCCATGATGATATTGAGCCCGAACATGACGGCACGGCTCAGGATGGCGTCGCTTTTGGCCATCGTTTGCGGCGCGTAAGAAGGAGTCTTAGTGCCGAAGTAATCTTTATTGCCCATATCTTCAAGCGCCTGCCAGTGCTTCGCATAATGCCACGTGTTTTCTGCGATAATTGCACCGGGGCAGCCGGCTTCTTTGGTGGCGGCCTGGAATTTTTTCGCGTCTTCGGCTGTAGGCAGCAGAAAGATGACATGGGTTGCCGTATCGCCTTCGCTGTCGTTCATGGGACGCGGCCGAATTCCTGTATCCGCCACGGCATCAAGGATTTTCTTTTTCGTCGCCCGCAGCAGTCCCAGAGCCATCGGCATTTTATTCATCGCCACAAGCCCTAGCGCCCCCTGTATTTCGCTTAACCGGTAATTGACGCCCAGACCTGATTTTGCATCCGCGCCGCGGTCGTGCTGTTTGCTGTGGACATGTCCATGGTCATGATAGTATTCCATTTTACTGTAGACCGCTTCATCGTCGGTGAGAATGATGCCGCCTTCGCCGACGGTCAGGGTTTTATTGGGGTCAAAGCTCCATGTACCGCACTTGCTCAATGTGCCGAGGTAACGGCCTTTATAAGTTCCGCCGACCACTTCGCAGGCGTCTTCAATGATGGGAATGTTGTATTTTGCACTGAGCGCCGTAAACTTATCCATATCCGCTGCAACCCCGAACATATGCACGGGCATGATTGCCTTCGTTCTCGGCGTAATAAGTTTTTCGACGGAAGCCGCGTCGAGGCTCAGCGTCTCGTCAATATCGGCGAGGATCGGAACCGCATCGCAGGCGACAATAGCTTCTATTGTTGCAATGAATGTGAACGGAGTTGTAATGACTTCGTCGCCGGGCTGAATTCCTATGCCCTTGAGCGCAACGATTAGCGCCGCTGTGCCGTTGGAAACGCCGAGTGCAAATTTTGCACCGGTAATGGCCTTCACTTTGTCCTCAAATTCATCCACCCGATACTGTCCGTTTCTAATTGCGTGTGAACCGTACCGATGAATCATTTTTCTTTCGATGACATCCGCCATCGCCTTTATTTCTTCACTGTCAAATATTTCTGCACCTGCCATAATGTAAGCTCCTTGTATAATCGGGCATCGGTTTCGCCCCGATGAAATATTATTGCACTTTCGATCTTCTGCTCATGTGTTACGAAAAAAAATGTCTTTGCTGCACTTAACAGTCTATAACCTGTTAAGTGCTGATTCTGTTAATGGTGGAACAAACGTAGTCCGCAAAAGGCCATGGCAATACCGTATTTGTTGCAGGTGTCGATCACCTGCTGGTCGCGGATGGAACCGCCCGGCTCCACAATGGCCGTCACGCCGCTGCGGCGGGCGCGCTCAATGTTGTCGCCGAAGGGGAAGAACGCGTCGCTGCCCAGACAAACGCCGGTGACTTTGGCGAGCCACGCCTTCTTCTCGACTGCCGTCAAAGGCTCGGGGCGGCTGGTGAAGGTTTCCGCCCATACATCTTCGCCGGTGACATCTTCCGGCGTCTCGCCGATGTAAACGTCGATGGCGTTGTCGCGGTTGGGTTTGGAAACATCGTCGCGGAACGGCAGATTGAGCACTTTGGGCATATGGCGCAGCTGCCAGTTGTCGGCCTTCTGGCCCGCGAGACGGGTGCAGTGGATGCGGCTCTGCTGCCCTGCGCCCACACCGATGACCTGGCCGTCCTGCACAAAGCATACACTGTTGGATTGCGTGTACTTCAGCGTAATCAGGGCAAGTACCAGATCACGCTTCTGGACATCAGTCATAGTCTTGTTTTCAGTCACAATATTGTCCAGCATGCTGCCGTCGATCTTCAGGCTGTTGCGGCCCTGTTCAAAGGTAATGCCGAACACCTGTTTATGCTCTATAGAGGCCGGCACGTAGGCGGGGTCGACGGAAACCACGTTGTAGTTGCCGTTTTTCTTGGATTTTAAAATTTCCAGCGCTTCCGGCTCGTAACCCGGAGCGATGATGCCGTCGGTAACCTCATGTTTGATGATCTTTGCCGTGGGTACGTCGCAGACGTCGGAGAGCGCAATCCAGTCGCCGAAACTGCTCATGCGATCCGCCCCGCGGGCGCGCGCATAGGCGCAGGCCAGTGGTGATAGCTGCATGGCGGCGTCGAGATGATACATCTTGCGCAAAACTTCGTCCAGGGGGAAGCCCAGGGCGGCTCCGGCGGGGGAAACATGTTTAAAGGAGGCCGCGGCAACCATGCCGGTATTCTCTTTGAGCTCTTTCACCAGCTGCCAGCTGTTAAGCGCATCCAAAAAGTTGATATAGCCGGGCTTGCCGTTTAATACGACAACCGGCAGATTGCTGCCGTCCGCCATAAAAATCCGGGCGGGTTTCTGGTTGGGGTTGCAGCCGTATTTAAGTGCTATTTCGTTCATGAATTATCCCTCCACCGTTTTGTATTTATTGATGATAACGTCCTCATAGGCCCGGGTTTTAAGATCGATGGCGCGCACAAACAGGCTGACCTTATTGTCTTCGTTCAGGGCTGCCCACAGCTTGCCGGCATATTCATTGGGATCTTCCTCGTCGATGGCGACGTGCAAAGGCTCGCCCGCAAAACTGGGGATAGGCGTTCCGTTACATTTGTAGGTGCTGATGAAGTGTCCTTCACCGGCCAGGGGTTCGGAATAGTCGAAGGTAAAACGCTGCACGCTCTTTTCATTGCCGTCGCAGCTCTTCAGAATGCTGAGCTTATAGCCGCCGGTAAGCATATCCACCACGCCGGAAATGCGGGGCGTCCAGTTGGGACCGTCGTCCTCAAAGGTGCGGGTCAGAAGTGCGGCTTCAAAGCCAAAACCCGGAAAATCGTTGTGCGCCATGAAATCGCGGATAGTGTCGGTCTGATCGCCGTTGGTCACAATCGTCGTGTTTTCGTAAGTCAGAACGGGGTTATAAATAATCAGGTGCGGGTCTGTCATTTTGGAAGGATCGGCCGCCATGGTGCGGATGCCGCCGTCAATGGGATCAAAAACACGGTTGCGGCTGTTGACGCTGCGTCCCATGATAAAGTAGCCAATCACGGCTTTGTTTCCACTTGGAGTCTTTCCGATGCAGATGCCCCGGCCAGGATATTCATTGCCAGCCAGGTATTCGTATAAGTTCACTTTCATTTTTTAACTTCTCTCCTCGATTAAGTGTAATAATAAGTAGTATTTCAAGAAAAATCCCTGGCGGGAAGGAGGCTTCGCCGGTTGGTCGCTGCCCGATCCAGCCGTTTTAGCAATCCGCCGGCGGGAGTCAGGGGGCGTTGCCGCCGCGATGTCATCATTAATGGGAAATGGAATAAGACACGAATTGCGAAACCCCGCCGATTTTACACACTCCTCCCTTCACGCCGGTAAACCAGGTCATTTTCTTCCGATATTTTATCTCCGGTGTGGCGTATTCATCATTTCGGGGCTTTTGGCAGTTCGGGGAATTTCACATCGAGGACGGCATTCCATTTATCCACCAAAGATTTGATGCTTTCCATCAATTCGGAAATATCACCTTCAATTGAAATAGAACGGATTTTATCCCCCTGAGCAATCCGGTTAACAACATCCTGATCGGCTTCGCTTAACACTTCGCCGAAGACGGTGTGATGG
>Ga0116143_10006071_pt1 | contig 10647 bp, 10 predicted proteins | sample AD_UKC034_MetaG_FD_89745 | JGI IMG/M metagenome (GOLD analysis project Ga0116143, IMG submission 89745) | Active sludge microbial communities of municipal wastewater-treating anaerobic digesters from USA - AD_UKC034_MetaG | ecosystem: Engineered > Bioreactor > Anaerobic > Digestate | place: USA...
CCTCCTACTATCAATGCCAGGTTAAAGAGCTGACTTGGCTCCAGGAATAAATCCTTGAATTTCTGAATAATGGGTAGGTTAATGTCAACCATTGACACTCCAAAAAGCGTTCCCGTTAAAGTACCGAAAATAATGGTTGCCAAGGCCAATAGCTGAACCAACGAAAGTATGGAGCGGAGTTTTGGCATCTTTCGCTTTAAAAGTTGGGCCCCAATAAGCATAACCACTCCATAACCTGCATCGCCCAAACAGAAACCAAAGAACATCATAAAAAACGGGGCAAAGAGTGGGGTTAAATCCAACTCGCCATAAATCGGGCTGGTGAAGAGACTTCCAATAGGCTCAAAAAGTCGGGCAAACTTGTTGTTTTTCAAAAGGATGGGCGCATCATCGGTTTTCTGAGCCTTTTCCGAAACGTAGTAAATATTTTCCTTTTGCAGGAAATCAACGAATTCTGCATTTCGGGGCTCGGGAACCCAGCCATTCAAAACCATGACTGTATCTTCCGCTTGCCTGTCGGCGCTAAGTTGCACCGAATTAAACTCCAACTGGTTGCTAAGGTCTGTAACCTTTTGCTTGAGCAAAGGAATATTGCTGGCCAATACATTTATCCTATTGTTTATGGCTTCTGACCTTAGCCTATATCCATCCACTTCTGCCTGCTTTTCCACGTAGGAGTATGTAGGTGCCTTTAATTCCACTGCATCCACAGCAAGCGTGGCTTGCTCTTCGTGCTGAATCCAAACAAAGTAAACCTGCCCTGCTTCTGTGTGGATTATCTCAACGGGATGTTCATCCAACGGGAATTCGGACATGGCCTTCTCGCCGGCAACAAAGAATTTGATATATAATCCCCTTGCAGCTAACTCCGATATCAATTTTACATCGAATTTACCCCAAGGTTTTACATCCAACATCTCTTTTGTCGATTTACGAATCGAATTCTCTACCTGTTCCTTCTCTTTCACTAACGATTCATATTCGGCAAGTACTGCCTCCGGATCCACGGCCTTCTCTTGATCTCCCTGTGCGTGACGGATTGAAAGCTCTTTTATCGCTTGATTATAACGACCAATTTGTGCGATTAAGGAACGTTCTCCATCCGAAATTGTACGTGATTGCCTAACAATATCAACCATGCCCAACTCCTGCAACCTTAACAGGAACGAGTCGAAGTCGCGGTGATATACCAGGAATCCGTATTTTATCATTGGTACTATCATACCTCTACCTCCATATTCTGCTGTCGGGTTTTCACAATTTTCATAGCCGATTTGGCAAGGTTTTCCTCGTCCTCCATAAAGCGTTTAATCTTCGTTATGGCGGTCTCATAGCCGGGTATTTGAACCTTCTCGTAAAGGTTAACCTTCTGCGTTGTTTTCTTGCGGGCATGATCCAACAAATGCATCTTTTCCACATAGAAAACGCCCTCAATACCTATTCGTGCCAGTTCCTTCAGTATATCAACCCCTTCGGAATACCAGGGCGGACGGGCAAATAGGCTATAATCCTTTACTTTAAAGATAACTTCCTTAAAAACGGGAATGCGCACTCCGGCAATTTTTATCACGGTCATCTCCACGTCCTCAACGCTAACAAGGCTGTGCTCAAACTCTCCCCAAAGTCTTACCATGTAATCGTATTCTTGGATCTTTCGGAGAAGAGCATTATCCAGCTCCTTAGCCTTGTCTTTGGCCCGTTTCACCTCGGCACGAAGTGCCGACTCCTTATTCTTAAGGGTTGGCAGTGCACGTAGGCGAATCCTAAGCTGCTTGTTAAGCTCGTGAAGTGATGTTTTGTTAAACTGATACTTGATTGCCATGATTTATGGTATTACTGTTCAGCCGGCCAATATTTCTTAACAAACTCCTGCCTGATGGCTACCTCTGCCTTGGTGAAGTATTTGGCAAATAGTTCCCAGGTTTGATTAAGCATGGCATCAATGTCAATATTGATATCAATGGCCAACAACCTAAGCGAATAATCGTGTGCAAATTTGAGGCATCGCTCATCGTATTCCGATAGGTCGAATCCATTTTCCAACTTGGTCTTTGCATTTGCAGCGTCAGCATACAGCCTTACTGCAGCATTCATCACCTGTGGGTGATCCTCTCTGGTTTTTTTACCAATGACCAGCTGCTTCAAACGCGAAAGGCTTCTGAATGGGTCAACAATTACCTTGTTAGTATCGGAATCCTTGCGAAGGAATAACTGCCCTTCGGTAATGTAGCCCGTATTATCGGGGATCGCGTGGGTAATATCGCCACCCGACAGGGTGGTTACTGCGATAATGGTTATGGATCCGCCATCGGGGAATTGCACTGCCTTTTCGTACACCTTGGCCAAATCGGAGTAGAGCGAACCGGGCATGGAGTCCTTGGAGGGGATTTGATCCATACGGTTGGACACAATGCTCAATGCGTCAGCATACAGGGTCATGTCGGTAAGTAGCACCAGCACTTTCTCATTCTTCTCCGTAGCAAAGTATTCGGCTGCGGTGAGAGCCATGTCAGGAACCAGAAGTCGTTCCACAGGGGGCTGCTCGGTGGTATTGACAAAACAGATTATCCTATCGAGAGCGCCCGCATTTTCGAAAACGTTTTTGAAATACAGGAAGTCATCGTTGGTAAGCCCCATTCCGCCTAAAATAATTTTGTCGGCCTTGGCACGGAGTGCCACGTTGGCCATAACCTGATTGTAAGGTTGGTCGGGGTCGGCAAAGAAAGGAATCTTCTGTCCTGTTACCAAGGTGTTGTTCAGGTCAATACCGGCAATGCCGGTTGCAATCAATTCCGAAGGCTGTTTACGACGCAATGGATTAACCGACGGGCCGCCAATTTCCTTTGGAGAACCTTCCACATCGGTGCTTCCAAACAGGGGTTCCCCATATGCATTAAAGAAGCGTCCGGCTAAATCGTCCCCAACCTTTAACTTGGGGGGTTCGCCGTAAAAAATAACCTCGGCATTGGTTGGAATACCCTCAGTACCGCCAAACACCTGAAGGGTAACCACATCGCCAATTATTTTCACTACTTGGGCCAATCTGCCGTGCACCATGGCCAACTCCTCATTGGCAACACCCTGTGCTCTGAGAGAACAGGTTGCTTTCGTAATTCCAACGAGTTGGGTATATATCTTTTGAAAAGCTTTTGTTTCCATTATCCTTATGCCTTTCTTTCGTTGATAATTGATTTAACTTCTTCCTCGAATTTAAAGAACTCCTCGCTCTCGTAAACAGAGTAGTTCATCTGCTTCAGGGAGTTGATAAGCCCTTTGTAGAAAGTTGAGCACTCCTCGAAATGTTCGAACTTGAATGGGTTATCGCAAATGCCTACAATAAGATCGAGCATGAACTTCTGACGCAACAATGGAGTTGAAGCGTCAATCTTATCAAATGCATCCTGCTGCAGGATAATAAAATCGATAAGTTCGGCTTTCCAGAAGCGATCGTGGTACTCTACGGGGACGCCGTCATCACCAAGGATGTTTATCTGCTCGTAGGCCTCCTTTCCACGCTGCACAAAGTTTTTGGCCTTAAGTACCGTTTCTACCCATTTTGCATCAATGGTTTCATTCAGATAATCAATAATTTCGGGGTATTCAAGGTATTTTGAGTACGAATCCATGGGGTCGATTGCAGGGTACCTTTTACCATCGGCCCTTTGCTGCGACAGGGCGTAAAAACACCGTGCAGCTTTTTTGGTCGATTCGGTTACGGGCTCTTTCAGGTTACCTCCGGCGGGCGATACGGTTCCGATAAAGGTAACCGATCCGGTTTGCCCGTTATTCAGGTAAACCAAACCTGCCCTGGCGTAGAAGTTGGCAATAACTGCCGGTAGGTCCATGGGGAAAGCGTCGGGGCCCGGAAGCTCTTCAAGCCTGTTGCTCATCTCGCGGAGTGCCTGCGCCCAACGCGATGTAGAGTCAGCCAGTAACAGCACTTTCAATCCCATGCCCCTATAGTATTCGGCAATGGTCATGGCCGTATAAACCGAAGCTTCCCTTGCGGCTACAGGCATGTTTGACGTATTGGCAATGATGGTGGTACGCTCCATCAACTTTCTGCCGGTTCTGGGGTCGTCGAGGTGCGGGAATTCTGCAAATATCTCCACTACCTCGTTGGCGCGTTCGCCGCAGGCGGCGACAATGATAAGGTCTGCCTCAGCCTGTTTGGAAATGGCATGCTGAAGTACTGTTTTTCCGCAGCCAAAAGGTCCGGGGATAAAGCCTGTACCCCCTTCGGCTATGGGATTGAATGTATCGATGGACCTTACACCGGTTTCCATAATTTTAAATGGACGCGGTTTGTCCTTGTATGCAGTGATAGCCATTTTCACCGGCCATTTTTGCTCCATCGAAAGGTTGATGCTGTTGCCATCGCCATCGGTTACCACTGCAATGGTATCTTTAATCTTATACACCCCTTTTTCTACAATGGATTTAACAGTGTATGTTCCGGTGAGCTTAAAAGGTACCATGATTTTATGGTTAATCCAGTTTTCGGGTACCTCCCCTATCCAACATCCTGCCGTTATCTCATCGCCCACTTTGACGAGTGGTGTAAATTCCCAATCCACGTCATAATCGAGTGCATCGGTGTAATCGCCGGCCTTAAGAAAAATGCCGTCCATTTTTGAAAGGTCGTGCTGAAGACCATCGTAGTTTTTCGACAGTAGTCCGGGACCCAGGGTTGCTTCGAGCATATGGCCTTCAAACTCCACGGTATCGTTGACCTTTAAGCCTCGTGTGCTTTCAAAAACCTGCACATAGGCATTCTTGCCAATAACCTTTATGACCTCGGCCATAAGTTTGACACCACCGCGGTAAATGTAACATATCTCGTTCTGCGCAACGGGGCTATCCACTTCAACCGACACTAAGTTGGCGATAATGCCTGTTACTTTTCCTTTGGTTTTCATGAATTATTCTATTTGATTTATTTCGTTATGTACATTAAAATTCTTTGGGTAGGGAGTAGGATTCGCGAAGATCGTTAACCATTTTCTTAAACATTTCTGAGCCTATCTGCGCATCGAGTTTAAGCCAACGGTTAACAATGATGGCTTTAACAAGAAAAGCAAGAATCGCATGGATATTGAAATAATCGAAAGTAACTATCTCATCTATTTTACTCCATTTAAGCAAGTCTATACGCTTTTCTCGCTCCATAATATCGTTCAGGTCAGCAATCTGGAGAAGCTGTTCCAGGTAACCGATCTCTTTTTTAAGCCCGAAATCAGCTGCCTGACTTCGGATAAGGGTATCAACAAGTTCTCCTTCGCCAACCAGTTGGGTAGCCACGTCTATCCCCTGCTTACGGCAGCTTATTGCTGTAAGAATATTATTGAAATCGCGTAGAAACCCATACCAACTCGCAATGAAAAAATTGCGGGAATTTCCCATGTACGAGAAGAAGTATTCCTGAAATACTACTTCAGGATTTTTCTCCACCCTGCTTTTGAAAACTTTATTATCATCATCCTCGTCACCTTCATTTCCCCCTTTGAAGTAACGGTAAAACTCCTGTATGTACGATGGGAACATGCCGATATGCTCTTCCAATTCGGCATAGTAATTTTCAGGGATGGTTGAATCGGGGTTAAACTGTTGATTTCGGTTAAAGATGTGATTCTGGAAGTTAGCGTTATCAAACTCAAGGAAAAGTTGTTCAACCTGCATATAATCTGCAGGATGGAGATGATCCTTCATCTCAGCCCTGAGCCTTTCCAAACTAAAATCCTTGCGGTCCTGATCGATAAGCAGATCGGGCAAACCGGCAATCAAGTAGTGGTACTCTCTGGCCATACTACTTACCTCCAAGAAGTAATTCAACTATTCGGGGGCGCATATACTCCGTAAAGAGGTTTTCGAAATCTTTCTCAGTAAAGCTGATGATGTAACTGCCGTCTTTGGGGCCAATCCTAAAGCCGTATTTAATGTTTTTGTCAGGAACTACAACAAATTCCTTATTGATGAGGGCATGACTTTTTGACTTCAGGTAGTCGGTCAACTCCTTGTTAATCGCCTCAGGGACAAGAATTTGAAGCGATATCTTCTGTAACGAGTTGGGATCCCATTTCTGAATGGCGGTTTCGATAACCTTTTTTATGAACTCGACTTCCTTCAAAGCATCCATTAAAGGTGCCTTTATCACCTGTGCTTCAATGAGTGCAGATAAGTCCTGTTTCAAACCGTTTACAACCTGACGGGCAGAAATGGCAACTTCTGTTTCCACATTCTTCTTATAGTCGTCGGCCTGTTTTTTTGCCTGAGCTACAATTTGCTCAGCCTCTTTGGTGGCATTGGCAATAATTTTCGAAGCATCCTCCTTGGCCTTACCAACAATTTGGGCTGCCTCTTCGGTTCCCTTAGCTAAACCCTCTTTGTAAATCTTCTCAGTTAGCTCTTGTAACTTGTTCTGCATAGTAGTTCCTCCAAATTAATAAAATTGATTTCGGTTTAAGTCAATGTCAATTGTTGAAATATTATGGTGACGATAAAAAATATTTAAAAAAGGGCATCTCGTTTGCAAATCTAAAAATAAATATGAGACATTATTTTAAATTAAAAAAAAAATGTTGTTTTTTTTAAAGAGCCAGTCTTTGATATTTTAGAAAAAATTTGTACAATGCGATGTTAAATTATCTTTTATATGCAGAGTTCTACAATTTGAATTAAAGCGATTTCCATATTGTTGAAAAACTATGCCATTGATTCGATAATAGTTGTTCAATTTTAACCTTAACGTTATACAGAATCTTTTTTTTAAATCATGGAGCCAACAAACAGCAATAGAATTCTTGTATGCATCGATTTTCAAGAGCAGTCGATGAATGCACTGCATCAATGCTACGATTTAGCCCGATTTGTTAAAGCAGAAATATTATTGCTTTACGTCATTGAATCATCCGATTTGTTTTCAGGATTTAACCCGTCGAATATCGAAGATGCCAGGCGAGACATTGAAGGTAAGTTAAAGCAAATTGCAGAAAAAGAGTATGCCTCCACCGATATACCCTTCTCGTACGCCGTTGAGGTTGGCAAGGTGCACGAATGTATCCTCAGAAAGGCCAAAGAGCAAAAGGTTAACTTTATCGTAATGGGGAAAAATGGCACAAACCAAGGTCTTCGTAAATTTCTGGGATCCAACACCATAAAAGTTCTCAGTGAATCACCGTGTCCGGTAATCACCCTGAAAGGGCGTTACAGCATTGGATTTAAGAATATTGTCCTCCCTTTAAATTTGAACAAGGGCACACAGGAGAAGGTGGCCCATGCCATTTCTTTCAGTAAATTTTTTGGATCTCATATCCACATTGTCTCTGTACACTCAGGAGGTATTGTATTACCTACAAGCAGGATATTCAATAGGTTAAAAAAAGTACAAAGGGCATTCAGAATTAATGGCATTGCCTGTACAAATAAGCTTTTCAGGAGATCGGAAAAAAACGACCACGAACACGTATTGGACTATGCCAAAGAAATTAATGCTGATTTAATCATGGTAATGGCGCGTGCCGAAGGACGGTATTTGGATCACTACATTGGCAGTTTCGCGTATAGGATAATCAATGAATCTGAAATACCGGTTCTTAGCATAATACCCTTTACCACTCAAAAGCATGGCGAAACGTTTGTTGAGGCGATGGTTGACCCTTTCAACCTATTTTAAATCTTGTGTTATATTTCCAAATTATTATGCCTGCACAGTGTTAAACGAAGTTTGTCATCGTTTTATACAAATATCCGTCGCATATATTCTTAAATAGCTATTTTTGATTAAAAAAAATGCCATGAAACTTGGCCTGATGACCAAAAACGAGTGCGTTAATTTTATCGAGTTTAATATCACCGGGGATAGCGAAAATTATAACAGGTGCGACCCCGAATCGCTTTTTCTTAACAGTCAGATATTCAATATTTTTGCTGGATGTTTCGAGCGAAGCAATCACCTGTTCGAGTTCATAGGTCAAACCATGTATAATAGCCGAAAAATAATTCCGCTAAGAAATGAACTAACCCAAAATCTTGAGAAGTTAAAAACATTGGATAGCATTGAATCCTTCAAAAAGTATGTTACCGGAATTTTCTTGGGGCGCGACCTGCTCATCGATCTTGCAAAGGCAGATCCGCAATGGAAAGATTACTGGAAATTTTACCTCAGAAGGCTTATGGTGATCAACCGCGATCTCATTAGCCTGATTGACAATTGCATCAATCACGAACGGATATTATGGGTTATCGGATATTAAATTGAATCCCAACGCCCGAATGATATCTATTTGCCTTAGGTTCAAATCAGCATCAGTAGAATAGCCGCTGTTATCGTGGCGAAGCCGATAATTGCTTCTTATGCTTTCAAAATGGTCGGGATTATTTCGCAACAGCATGTCATCATCACATATTGAGTACACTTTTCTAAACAGCGTTCTATAGCTAATTGCGCCATTCTCGATAAAATCGCCCATATCCAACCGGAAGGGCTCTTGAATGGGGTAAGGTTCCGGTTTCCATAGTCGTAAATTCAGGTTAAAAAAACTGGCCATTGCATTCACTGCCATAATGGTTGCATTAACTTTACCCTCAATGGTATATCCAGCAATGTGAGGCGTTGCAACCAAAGCCTTGTTTAACACCTGCCTATTAATATGGGGTTCGTTATCCCATACATCAAGAGCATATCTCACATTTTTAGTTAGATAGCCTTTCAGCATGGCTTGCTCGTCCACCACTCCTCCCCGTGCACTGTTGATAATCCAAGCTCCGGGTTTTATCAGTTTAAAAAAATCATTGCCTGCCATTTGATAGGTTGCATCAACACCTTTGAAAGACAATGGAACATGGAACGAAAAAAGATCGCACTCTTTCAGCAGCACTTTCAAAGGGAAAAAGTGCTTTTCCCCTTCAATCCTTGCGCGTGGCGGGTCGCACTGCAAAACGGTCAACCCCAAAGCCTTTGCGGCCTTCACAAGCAATCCCCCAATTCTCCCGACTCCAACAACACCCAACACCTTACTTTGCAACCTTGTGCCATTGGACAGTTCGAATAGTGTTGCAAGCACCCATTGCAGCACGCCTCCGGCGTTACTTCCGGGGGCACTGAATACTTCTATCCCTTGCGCATTACAGTAATCAATATCAATGTGATCGGTTCCAACTGTGGCCGTAGCGATGGCCCTAATGCCCGACCCTTTCAGCAATGCCTCATTACATATTGTTCTGGTTCTTACTATAAGCGCTACGGCATCCTTAATGTCATTACGGCCTATTTCAATACCCTTTTTGTAAATCACCTTACCAAAATATGGTTCAAATACGTCTTTGATATAGGGTATGTCGGTGTCAATTACAATTTTCATCTTGTGATAATACAGAGTACGGAATGGGAAGTTAAGCCTTTTTGTTTCTACACAACTAATTAAAAACCATTTAATTATTGATGTTTACTTGCCTTTTCTCCAACGCTTAAATGGGTTTAACTTATATAAAGGCGACTGGGAAGGAAATATTCCGGAGCTCACCTTACGCACATCCTCAATGGAGTAAAATGCCTTGGGGTTAAAGTCGTTAATAATCTCAATCACCTTTGAAAGGTTTTCTCTTTTTACTATGGTGTATATGAGCTCTACCTTACCCAAACTTCCTTCTCCTTCTAACAGAGTAGCACCATATCCGTTATCGCTGAGTTTCCTAATGAGCACATTTCCATCCTTCTGCGAAATGATTCTTATCAGAAGGTTACCCATTGCCAAATGTTCCTCCAACCGTAAACCAACATAGTTGCCCAAGGCAAACCCGGTTGCATAGCCAAAATAGCAGGCAAAATTATTGAGGTTACTCATGATCTGCCCCATGGCAATAATCCAAATGAAGACCTCAAAAAAACCAAGAATTGGCGCAATAACCCTGTTGCCCTTGGAAACAAAAATAATGCGCATGGTCCCAAGGGATACATCTATTACTCGTGCCATGAGAATTAACAATGGCAATATTAAATATAGGTATAGGCCCGACTCAAAAAAAGTACTGTCCATGGATATTTACATTTGTGCAACAAATTTAGTAAATAACCAACTGATTTACCAAGTGCATACAAAATAAGCTGCTCTGAGACCTGTTTAGCACGGTGATTCCGATGCATGTTACCCCATTCTTTTTTACACTTCACTTACCGATTTCTTTGAATGTCAAAAAGATTCCTGATTGATAAATATCATTTTTTCAACGCTGCCTGCAATGAAAAAGTTCTTTAACTTTAACAACTTGAAGAAACATTATATTTTTTTTAATATTCTGATTTTTAATTATCTATATATTTCTCTCGGTTTTAAATTGCTCCAACGGCATTTATCATTAATTGGCTCACTAAGTAAATGGCATCGCAATGGTTACACAGGTTGAAATAAATTTACCCCCTTTTTCAAAGGGATTTCATCTCATAACCGATATCATTGTCAAGCAGTTGCCCCAACTCCCTGCCATGGGAATTCTACACCTTTTCATTAAGCATACATCGGCAGGGTTGACCATTAATGAGAATGCCGATCCCAGTGTTCGCACCGATATCAACGAGTTTTTCAACAGGCTTGTACCCGAAGATTTGGCCTATTTCACACATACCATTGAAGGGCCCGATGATATGCCGGC
>Ga0116143_10006073_pt1 | contig 10644 bp, 9 predicted proteins | sample AD_UKC034_MetaG_FD_89745 | JGI IMG/M metagenome (GOLD analysis project Ga0116143, IMG submission 89745) | Active sludge microbial communities of municipal wastewater-treating anaerobic digesters from USA - AD_UKC034_MetaG | ecosystem: Engineered > Bioreactor > Anaerobic > Digestate | place: USA...
CGTCCGCCCTTTCACCGGAGCCTTCCGCCGTCCCCGAGACCGAGTAGGCCCTCCAATTTCAGCTTGACAAATAGCTTATCCAGCAAAACCTGATTGTCTGCCTGCGGCCGCGCGCGACGGGAATTCCGTGCCGCGATCGCGCGCGGGGAACGATTGGTAAAGGGTGCTGATACATGTTTCACGACAGGACATACTGCGGCGAGGTGACCTCCGGCGACGTGGGGAAAACGATCGTCGTCTACGGATGGGTCGACAGGAAACGGGACCTCGGGGGAATCACCTTCATGTGGATCCGTGACGTCACGGGGCTGGTGCAGGTGGTGGCGGATTCAGCGGCTGTGTCCGAAGAGTGCCGCCTAGGCGCCGAGAGGGCGCGCAGCGAGTTCTGCGTGCGCGCGACGGGACAGGTGCGGCGCCGCACGGCCGAGAACGTCAATCCCGATCTTCCCACGGGAGAGGTTGAGATAGTCGCCGCGAACTTTGAAGTGCTCAGCACCTCCGAGCTTCCGCCCTTTGCCGTCGATTCGCATGACACCCTGGCCGAGGATATCCGCCTGAAGTACCGTTTCCTGGACCTGCGCCGCGCGGAAATGCGCGACGCAATGATCATGCGCCATCGCGTGATGCAGGCGGCGAGAAACTACTTCACCGAAAAGCGCTTCATCGAGATAGAAACGCCGATGCTCAACAAGTCGACGCCCGAGGGGGCTCGCGACTTCCTGGTCCCCAGCCGCATCAACGGCGGCATGTTCTACGCGCTCCCGCAATCGCCCCAGCTCTTCAAGCAGATCCTCATGGTCTCCGGCTTCGACCGTTACTTCCAGATCGTGAAATGCTTCCGCGACGAGGACCTGCGCAACGACCGTCAGCCGGAGTTCACGCAGATAGACCTGGAGATGTCTTTCGTCGATACCGGCATGGTGATGGAGATTATCGAGGGCTCGCTCGGGGTGATAGTGAAGGCCGCCACCGGCAGGGAGATAGAGCTTCCCGTGAAACGGATCACCTACGATGAGGCAATGGCGCGCTTCGGAAAGGACGCGCCGGACATGCGCTTCGGCCTGGAGCTCGCCGACGCGGGCGATATCTTCAAGTCCTCGCAGTTCAGCGTATTCGCGTCGGCCCTGGCGGCGAAGGGCGTCGTCAAGTGCTTCGCCCTTCCCGGCGGCGACGCCGTGTCCCGCAAGATGATCGACGAGTACGCCGAGTTCGTGAAGATTTACCGCGCGAAGGGGCTCCCGTGGACGCGTTTCCGCGGCGGCGCCTTCGACGGCGGCATCGCGAAATACATATCCGACGAGGAGGGGAAGGCGCTTGTCGGGAGGATGAAGCCCGCCGACAACTCGCTCATCTTCTTCGCCGCCGACTCGCCCGGCGTGGTGAACGACGCGCTGGGGAACCTCCGCCTCCGCGTGGCGCGCGACATGAAGCTCGTCGACGAGGACGCGCTGAATTTCGTCTGGGTGACCGACTTCCCGCTCCTGGAGTACAGCGCCGAGGACGGGCGTTGCTACTCGAAGCACCACCCCTTCACGTCGCCCCGGCCGGACCACGTGAAACTGCTTGACACCATGACGCCGGACACGGTAGAACAGATCAAGGCCCAGGCGTACGATATCGTCCTCAACGGTGTGGAGATCGGCGGCGGGTCCATCAGGATCAGCGACACCGTCCTCCAGCGGAAGATGTTTTCCGTCCTCGGCATCAGCGAGGAGGAGGCGAAGGTGAAGTTCTCCTTCCTGCTGGACGCCCTGAAGTACGGCGCGCCGCCCCACGGCGGCATCGCTCTGGGCCTCGACAGGATCATGATGATTCTCCTCAAGAGGGCCTCCATCCGCGACGTCATCGCCTTCCCGAAAACGCAGAGGGGCCAGTGCCTCATGAGCGAGGCGCCGTCGCCCGTCGCTCCCGAACAGCTGAAGGAGCTATCTATCGCGCTGGTTGAAAAGTAGGATGGAGGAGAACCGCTTCGAAATAGACGACATCGCGCTGTACCGGAGGATCTGCGGCTTCAAGGACCGCAACCTGAAGACAATCGAATCGGTTCTGGACGTGCATATCATCCCCCGGGGAAACACGCTCATGGTGGACGGCGGACACCAGGCCGCGGGAGCCGCGATGAAGCTCCTGCACGTGATGAGCGATTATCTCCTGGGGAACGACGCGAAACAGGAGCTCGAGGATTTCGACGTGAAATACCTCGCGCGCACGGTCGCTTCGGGGCGCGACATCCGGGCGGCCGATATCAACCGCTTCAAGATCACCATCGCCGAGTCGGGGCGCTCCGTGGTGCCGCGCACCGTCAACCAGGCGGAGTACATGTCGTACATCCACAAGAGCCCCATCACCTTCGCCATCGGGCCCGCCGGGACGGGGAAGACCTATCTCGCCGTGGCCGTGGGACTCCAGATGTTCCTCAAGGGTTCGGTGGAGCGCATCATACTCACCAGGCCGGCCGTGGAAGCTGGTGAGAATCTCGGATTCCTTCCCGGCGACCTCATCCAGAAGATCAACCCGTACCTGCGCCCTCTCTACGACGCGCTTTTCGACCTGCTCCCGTACGAGCGCGTGTCATCGCTCATCGAAAAGGGGAACATCGAGATCGCGCCCCTGGCGTACATGCGCGGGCGCACACTGAACAGGGCCTATATCATCCTCGACGAGGCGCAGAATACGACGATCTCCCAGATGAAAATGTTTTTGACGAGGCTGGGAAACGATGCCAGGATCGTCATCTCGGGCGACGTGACGCAGATCGACCTCGAAAAGCCGGGGAAGTCCGGACTGCTTCATTCCATGAAGATACTGCGCGACATCAGGGAGATATCGTTTATGGAGTTCACCCGGGAGGACATCTGCCGGCATCCTATCGTGGAAAAGATCGTCGCCGCGTACGACCGGCACGCAAAAAAGGAATGACGCGACAGCCATGCTCAAACAGCTGAAATATTTCCGGCGGCGTTTCGCCAAATCGTTCAGGAAACCGCACGTCCGCATATCGCTTCTGCTCACGGCCTGCGTGTGCGTCACCTCGACGGTGCTGCTTTCCATAAGCATCATGGGGAGGACCTACCGCTACAACATCGGGGACATCGCCCGGGAGGATATCCGCGTCATCCACGACATACGCTACCAGGTCGAGGTGGAGACGCAGCGCAAGAAAGAGAAGGCCGCCGAGCAGACGCCCCTGGTCTTCGACAAGGACCAGTCGATCCTGGTGGACAGGCTCGAGTCGATGGACGTGCTCTTCCGCCACGTGAGCGACGTCATGGAGGAGAACCCGCCCATCGGCACGGAGGACAGGACCTTCCAGCTTATCGCCCTGAAGTCCAAACTGCCGCGCTATCTGGCGTACAACGACCGCGTCCTCCTGGGCATACTGAAGGACGGCAATCCCCAGAGACTCAAGGGGGTCATCAGCAAGATCCTTGTCTACATCTTCGACCGCGGCATCCTCAAGGAGCCCTACGCGAATCCGCTCAATATCAAGAACACCAACGTGGTGGTCAGGACGATAAACAGCACCGGGGAAACGAGCGAGGTATTTTCCCGGCTGGAAGAGCTCACCACTCTGGAAGACATACGAAAGGAGATCTACAAGAAGACCTATGCCATCGCGCCCTTCCTGCCCTCAGAGCAACTCGGGGCCGTGCGTGATATCGTCAATATCGGGCTGACGCCGAACCTCTCGTTCAACGCCGAGGAGACGCAGCGGCGCATCGACGAGGCGAAGACCTCCGTCAAACCGGTGATGGCCACGCTCGGCAGGGGCCAGAGCGTCATCCAGGCGGGCGAGACGATCACCGGCGACGTGCATGAAAAAATCCAGATCATCAACCGGAACACCCAGTCGCGCAACGTCAATTTCATCCTGGGAATTTTCCTCCTGCAGCTTTTCTTCGTGATGATCTTTTCATACCTCATGCTGGTATACTACGAGCGCGTGTTCACGGAGAACAAATCGCCGTTCATCGACTTCACGCTCATCATGTCGTTTATCGTCTATGCCTTCGTTCTCTCGAGGGTGGAGAACATCACCGGTTCCAACGTGGTTTTCGGGCTCCTCCTTCCCGTGGCCTTCGTGGCCATGATGATATCCGTGCTCAACAACGTGTACACCGCGATAGTCGCGGGAGTCTATGTGGGATTTTTCGGCTACATGATAAGCGGCGAGTCCACATCGACGCTGGTGATCTCCTTTAGCTCGGTGCTCCTGGGCGCTTTTCTGGCCCGCGACATTGAGAAGCGCACGGCCTTCCTCCGGACGGGCTTCGTCATCGGCGTGATAAACGCGTTGATCGCGGTGTCCATCTGCCTGATCCAGGGACTGGGCGCGGCCGATACCCTGGGTAACGCGGGCCTCGCCCTGGCGAACGGTATCATTAACGCGATACTGGTCCTGGGGGTTCTTCCCGTGTACGAGTCGGTGTTCGGCATCACCACGATGTTCAGGCTCCTGGAGCTCTCGGACCTGAACGCGCCCATCTTCAAGAAGATGATCATCAAGGCACCGGGAACCTACAACCACTCGCTTATGGTTGCCAACATGGCCGAGGCGGCCTGCAAGGAGATCAACGCCAACCACATGCTCGCGCGCGTGGGCGGCTACTATCATGACATCGGGAAGATTCCCGACTCCGGGATGTACATCGAAAACAAGATTACGGACAAACGCGCGCAAACCCTGAACCCCCACGAATACTCGAAGCTGATCATCGGCCATGTGGGAAACGGCGTCCGCATGGCGGAGCGGGACAATCTGCCCGATTCGGTCATCGACTTCATCCGCGAGCACCACGGCCAGACCACCATGACCTACTTCTACCACCAGGCGCTGGAGCTCGCCGACTCCGAGTCAGCCGGGAAGATCGACAAGTCGGAATTCCAGTATCCGGGACCCAAGCCTTCGACGCCCGAGGTCGCCGTGGTGATGCTCGCCGACGCGATCGAGGCCGCCTCGCGGTCGATACAGGAACCCACCACGCTGAAGCTCGAGGGCCTGGTGAAGAAGATCATCTACAACAAGCTGAACGAGGGCGAGCTCGAGAACGCGAGCCTCACCATGTTCGACCTGAAGCGGGTCCAGCGCGCCTTCATGCGCATCCTCAACGGCATTTACCACACGCGCATCGAGTATCCCACGAAGGAAGAGGTGGAGGATCTGGAGGACCGGGTGATGGGCAAGGACGAAGAGGATGATGACGATTGATGTTTTCAAGGATGGGGCGATACGGTTCCCCTATCACGGTCTCGCGATGAAGGAAGTCCGGCAGTTCGCAGATACCATCTGTTCCATCATGAAACTCCGCCGCGCGAGGATGACGATTGTCCTGACCGATAATTCATCCATCCGTTCCATCAATAAAAAATACCGGAAGAAGGACCGTCCCACCGACGTGATCTCGTTCGCATTCAGGGACAGCGCCTTCCCCGCGCCGGAACGCGGCGCGGAGGATCTGGGCGATCTGTATCTTTCGCTGGAACAGGCGTGGCTCCAGCGCGCCTTCTCCGCGTCGTTTCACGACGAGGTGAAGCGCCTGCTCGTCCACGGCATCCTGCACCTGCTTGGCTATGACCACGAGAAGTCAGCGCAGGAGGAGTCGCGGATGCGGAAGAAGGAGGAGGAGGTTCTCGGGAAGATGTGATGCAGGCCGGCATGGTTGTAGAAATAGCACGGTGACTACATCCCCCTCCCTCGAGGGGAGGGGACAGGGGAGGGTGAAAGTATCAAAACAAGAGGCGTCCTGAATCCCTCACCCCCACCCGGCCTCCCCCCTCAATGGGGAGGGGAAAGGCGTATCCACGAAATTACACGGCGCTCACCTTCTCCAGCAGCGCCTTTTTCAAGCCATCTATCTTGTTTTTCAACGCTGCCTTTTCCACCTCGATATCGTCTTTGCCTGCCTTCGCCTTCGCGCTGAAGTAGAACTTGATCTTTGGCTCGGTCCCGGAGGGACGCATGGTGACCTTGCTGCCGTCGTCCAGGAAGAACTGCAGCACGTCGGACTTCGGAAGTCCCTCCATTGCGTGGTCCTTCCCGGATTTCATGTCCTTCATCTTTAGGTGCTTGATATCGGAGACGCAGCTCACCGGCGTTCCCGCGAATTCCTTCGGGGGATTGGCACGGAAGGCGCCCATAATGGCGCTGATCTTCTCCATTCCATCGAGGCCCTTCAGCGTCAGTGAGTGGAGGTCCTCCAGGTAGAGGTGGTGCTTCATGTAGATCTCGTTCAGGAAGTCGATGAGCCCCATTCCCTTCGCGCGGAGCCAGTCGGCCATCTCGGCGAAAAAGTAGCAGGCGCTCACGGCGTCCTTGTCGCGCACGAAGTCCACCGGCAGGTAGCCGTAGCTCTCCTCGCCTCCGAAGACGAACGTGCCGCCGCCTTTCTCGTCGTACTCGCGCATCTTCAGCGCGATCCACTTGAAGCCCGTGAGCACGTTCTCGGTTTTGCAGCCAAAGCCCTTCGCGATCTCCTCCTGCAGGTCGGTGGTGACGATGGTCTTGATGACTGCGGCGTCTTTCGGGAGCTTCTTTTCGGCGGCGAGCCGTGAGAGCATGTAGTATTCCAGCATGGTGCCGATCTGGTTGCCGTTGATGAGGAGGTACTCGCCGTGTGTGTCCTTGAATCCCACGCCCATGCGGTCGGCGTCGGGGTCCGTGGCGAGGATTATGTCGGCGTCCTCGCGGCGTGCCAGTTCCAGTGAGAGCGCCAGCGCCGGCTTTTCCTCGGGATTCGGATATTCCACCGTGGGGAAGTTTCCGTCGGGTACCGACTGCTCCTTCACGGGGAAGACTTTCGTGAATCCGAAGTGCGAGAGTACCTGCGGCACGATTTTATAGCCGGTGCCGTGGAGCGGCGAGTAGACTATTTTGATATCCGACGGCGCGGGGGGGCGCAGTGCAGTCTTTTCCAGCGCGGCGATGTAGGCGGAGCGGATATCATCGCCCACCACCTTGATGAGGCCGGCACGGACGCCTTCGTCAAAGGAGACTTTCTTTATCGCCCCGATCGATTCGATCTTCTTCACTTCCCCGATGATTTCCCTGTCCTGCGGCGGCACCACCTGGCCACCGTCGTCCCAGTAGGCCTTGAAGCCGTTGTACTCCGGCGGATTGTGGCTCGCCGTGATGACAATGCCCGAGACCGCGCCGAGTTTCCTAATGGCGAAGGAACAGAGCGGGGTGGGGGCGATATCGTCGAAGACGTAGGCGCGGATGCCGTTTCCCGCCATGATGGAGGCCGCCTCCTCTCGGAAGCGGTCGGACATGCGCCGCGAGTCGCAGGCGATGACGACGCCGTCCTGCGCGCGCCCCTTCATGATGATGTAGTTCGCCAGCCCCTGTGCGGCCATGCCCACGGTGTAGACGTTCATGCGGTTGGTGCCTGCGCCCAGGACGCCGCGAAGCCCTCCTGTGCCGAACTCGAGCGTGGTGTAAAAGCGCTCGGCGAGTTCCTTCTCGTTCTTCGCCTCCTCGAGCGCGCGGATTTCGGCGATGGTCGCGCTGTCGAAAGGAGGTTTCGTCCATTCGGCGATGCGTTTCAGGATGAGCTGGTCCATGGTTTTCTCCTGCATGGTGTATGGTGAATGACGGAGATTCGTTTCGTGAATGAACCCCGGCTTCTGTGGCCGGGGCTCATTCAGTATGCCGCAGTGCGGGGCGGATGGCAACTTCTTTTTTACATTGCCGCGCCCGGATTGCCCGGAACGGGGCGATATCAGCCTATGGCCGCGGCGACTTTTGCTGTGACTTCCGCGAGCGCAGCCTCGTCGGGGACGTACTGGAGGCGGACGCTCTCCATTATGGAGAAGCCGCAGCCGGCGAGGACCTCCTCCACCTGTTTCACGCTCTGCCCGCCCCAGCCGTAGGAGCCGAACGCCAATCCCTTGCGCTCCTTCGGCGCGAGTCCCTTCATGTAGGTGAGGAACGCGCTGACGGTGGGAAGCATGTTGTTGTTCAGTGTGGGCGAACCGACGCAGATGTACTCCGCAGTCATGAGCTCGGTCATGATGTCCGATATGTGGTTGTACTGGAGGTTCATCAGCTGCGGGAAGTATCCCTTCGATTCGAACGCGTTGTAAATCGCGCGGGCGATCTTTTCCGTTGATTTCCACATGGTGTCGTAGACGATGAGCGCCTTCTTCTCGGTGCGGTTAGACGACCACTTTTCGTACTCGGAGAGGATTTTCGGGATGTTCGCGCGCCAGATGATGCCGTGGCTCGGGGCGATGATGTCGATGGCCAGCGCCGAGGCGGCCTCCAGCGCCTTCTTTACCTGCGCGCCATAGGGCAGGACGATGTTGGCGTAGTACTTCTTCGCCTCTTCCAGGATGATATCCAGCGAGTATTCATCGTCGAAGCGCTGTGACGTGGCGATGTGCTGGCCGAATGCGTCGTTGGAAAAGAGCAGCTTCTCCTCCTTGAGATAGCTCACCATGTTGTCGGGCCAGTGTACCATGGGAGTGAGCACGAACTGGAGGGTATACTTGCCGAGCTTCAGTTCTTCGCCGGACTTCACGGCGCGCATCTTCCAGTCCTTTTTGTAATGGGCGGCAAGTCCTTTCTCGCCGCTGGGCGAGGTGAAGATCTCGGCGTTGGGCGCTATCTCCTTCATGCGCGGCAGGCCCCCCGAGTGGTCCATCTCCACGTGGTTGGATATGATGATGTCGATCTTCTTCGGGTCGATGACGGCCGATATCCGTTCGAGCATTTCGTCGGCAAGGTAATGCTTCACCGTGTCGATAAGCGTGACTTTTTCATCGATGATGAGATAGGCGTTGTAGGTGGAGCCGCGCTGGGTGAGGTAGCCGTGAAAGTTGCGCAGATCCCAGTCGATGCCGCCGACCCAGTAGATGTTTTCCTTTATCTTTACCGGTTTCATGGTGTTCTCCGTGGTTGATATGGATTGCCGCGCGGTCTATCCGTTCCCGCGTAGAGCGCGGCGCATCGGGCGGGAGGGGCCGCCCTGTTGATAAAATCATTTTCGGTGCGGGGAAAAAGTCAATACAAAATAGAGCGTGTGCTGCTGATCACGGAGGATGCGCCGTGCCGGCAGGCGGCCGGTATCAGGCACCTCCTGACGGGTACGCTGCCATGGATTTCTAATTCATGCGCGGAGGCGGTTGCTGCGGGAAGAAGGGTTGCTGCTTTAGCGTTTCTTCAGGGCCGTTTCAAGGGGACAGGATATGACGTCTCCGTGGTAGACGACCCTGAACTCGGTTTCATGGTTGAACCTGCACAGGGTGCAGTCAGCCATGGCCTCCATGTGGTATTTGCACTGCCTGCAGTCCGCGATCCTCATTATATCCCCCTGATGAACTGTATTAGCTTCCCTTTGATCTCAATGAGGGCGTCGTCGGTGGCGTAGCGCCGGACGTAGTCGGTCAGTGTTTTGCATATCTCGCCGTCCAGCGATACCCTTTCGGCGGCGACATTATGGACGGTGTCCTCCCGGGTGATGGGCCTGCTTTTCCGGGGATCGTCGAAGGCTAAATTCGTCTGGATGCTTCCCATGTTTACCCCCTTTCTCAAGGGACTCTCTGGATTATGTATCGATAAAAAATGGTGTGATTCAGCAATTTTTTTTCAATTTGCAGCGCTGGAAATCGTACTGGTTGATAAGATACAGAAGGAGATGCGATTTCATGAAAGTTCAAACCAGCATTAATATCGACGATGCCACCTACTGTAAGCTTTCAGATGCGTCGTCGCGTGCGGGTTGTTCGCGGAGCCAGTTGATTTCGTCCCTGCTCGGGTATGCGGAAAGGACGGGGCGGTGCGGGGCAGGCGCCTTCGGCACGGTGAAATACAACAGGAAGCCGCCGGGTGGTGTGTGGCGCTGTCTGCATGTCAGCGTTAATCCGGTGGAGTGTGAGTTTTTCTCGGATTTGAAGAAGGTTATGAAGTTGTCGGTTTCTTGTATTGTCTGCTGGGCTATCAGGGAATTACTCGACGAAATGTTAAATAATGTTGGAAATGATACCGATAACTATCGATTATATAGTTATTCAGTGTATACTGCGACACTCGGAAATGTCTTTCATTTGGTGTTATGCTGGGGAATACCCCCATACCTGATCACCGATCCGTAATCTCCAGTGGACAAAAGTGCACTTCACACACGCCATGGGCACTTGGAACAATAACCCTGGTTATCATCTCCCCGAAGCAGGTACAGTATACGGCATCATCCGTTTCGCCGGCATGGAAGAAGCAGGTTGTGCATTCATCGAGGCTCATACCGATAACTATCGGCACTTGATATTATTTAAAAGCGTATACCACCATCGAGCTAGTCGCGCAGAAGTTGCCGATATGCAGTTTGCTCAATAAATGGTAAATGCTTATCCGTATCCAGCGCCGGTAGTCCAGTACGGACCTGAAATCGCCCCGGGACTTTTTCAGTTTCGGAAGGAGCCCGAACTCAACGGGATGATAGACTTTGATTCGCGTAAAGCCGGCGCTCTTCAAGAGGGAAACCAGGTTCCGCTTCGTGAAGTACGATACGTGTCCCGGCATGTAGTAGGCGTATTTCTTGCCCTGGATCTTGGCCTGGAGACCGTCCATGTTCGCCGTCTGGACCACCAGGAGCCCCCCCTTCTGGAGGAGTTTGTGGCATTCCTTCACCGCTTCCGCGGGTGAAG
>Ga0116143_10006075_pt1 | contig 10642 bp, 25 predicted proteins | sample AD_UKC034_MetaG_FD_89745 | JGI IMG/M metagenome (GOLD analysis project Ga0116143, IMG submission 89745) | Active sludge microbial communities of municipal wastewater-treating anaerobic digesters from USA - AD_UKC034_MetaG | ecosystem: Engineered > Bioreactor > Anaerobic > Digestate | place: USA...
CACTTCGGGCACGGCGCCATCGGCTGGCCGTACACCCACTCTGCGCGCTTCGCCGGGTCTTTCAAGTTCAGCATTCGTCGTTCCTTTCGCTTCGGACAAAGACGCCCAACAAGGCAATCGAGCGGGACCGTCCCTAGCGGGCCGGCCCCTCATTGCCAGCGTTGGGCGTCAAACCTCGAACGCCTGTGCTTGGGCGAAGCTCACGCGAAAGCCGCTCGCGTTGCGGTGCCCGCCGCCCCCGTACTGCTTCGCCACCTCGGAGACATCGATGCCTTCGTCATTCGACCGCAGGCTGAAAACCCGGCCTTCCGGCGTGTCCCAATAGCAGGCGGCGAAGGGTCGGCCCTTCGCCATCTCGTGCCCGGCGTCGCTGCTCATCGTGTAGGGCAGGTTCGCAACCGGCACGCGGTGCCCGCCGATGACCATTTCCCGCGTCGTCACGCCGAGCAGTTCCCGGATGTCCTTGAAGTGCTTGCGCTCGATAGCCTCGCCCTCCGTCGCCAACGCGGCCGCCGCGGTCGCCATCAGCGTGTCCCACACTTGGAAGTCGTAGGGGAACGAAAAGACATTCGCCTGAATCTGCCGCGTGTTCTGGAGCGCGAAGCGCCACAGGTCGCGGTCCTCGATGTGCAGCAGGAGCGGCGGCGGGGTTTCGCCGGGGAAGAAGTGTTCCCATGTCAACATCGCGCCGCTGCGGTTCATGTCGAACTTCGCCGTCACGTTCGTCGGAAGATCAACCAAGTCCTCGGCGCTTGTCTTGTGGTGGTCGAGAATCAGGATGCTGTTCGCCTTCTCGGCCATTTCCAGCAGCACCGGGCGCTTGTAGCTGAAATCCACCATCACCACGTCTTTGCCGGTCACGTCTGGCGGCGGCTCTTGGTACTTCGCGCCGTGAAAGTCAATCTCACCGAGCGCCTTGCGAACAACCCACGCGGCCCCAAAGCCATCGGCACAATTGCCGTGGTAAATGCACATGCTCATTTCGATTCCTCCAGTTCTTTCATGAGTTCGTCGTAACCGCAGCTACACGGAATATCGTATCCGGGTTGGCCCTGACACTCGGCGTCATGCTCCGCATATTTAGACTCCGCAAGCTCGGCGCGGAGGCGCTCGATCTCTCGCACGGCCTCGCACGGATTCTTAGCGATATCTTGCAGCCAGCCGCAGTTGCAGCGGTTTGGCTCTGTCCAAATGCAGTCGTCTTTGTGCATCACCCACCTCCAGTTTCGTACAGCCGCACCGGGTCGGTGGGCTCATATAGGTTTCCGTTGGTGCAGGGCCGTAGCCGCTCAATGCCTTTAAGCAAACGCCGCCCGAGTCGCGGAATTCCTTCCACAACACCAAGTGTCCGGGGCAGTAGTGGATGTTTGGCGCGACCTCGTAGGCATGGCTGCCGCAAAGCGGCAGGTCGCATGTCTTGTTGTCGCCTACCGGGTAGTCGCACAGGTAGCCGGTGCCTGCGCTGCACTTTTCGGCGGCGCAGTGCGGGCCCAAGTTGCCGCAGATGATCATCTGCCCGCCGCATTTCGTGCGCTCTATGTAGCAGGGCATATATCCTCCCGCTGGTACAGCCGTACAGGATTGGCAACTCGGTATTGGTCGCCGTTTACGCACGACGGATCACCGAGAAGCACGCGCGCGCACGCTCCAACACCGAATCCGTTTCGGTGATAGGCGGTGCACAGCAGGCAATCAGGCAGCGCGTCGTCCGATCCAACAAATCGGCGGCAACCATCGTTGTGTACGCCTGGACTCGGGTGGCCGCAATCGGGGCAGGCGGTGCTCATCACGCCTCCTCATCCTTTTTGCTTTGCATCCTCCGCTTCACTTCCGTCACGAATGCAATCTCGTAGGCGCAGCGTGAGCGTTCATGGGCGAGCATCATCTCGGCATGCACGTCCTCGACAGGCAGGTGATCTGCGGCGTCGGCGTAAAGCTGGAACAGTGAATCGCGAAACTCTTTACGGGTCATTCATCCATCTCCTCTGCGAATTTCTCCCGCGCGTACTGCAGCGCCATCGCCGCCATCGCGTGCGTGTAGGGCGCCGGTTGGTCGGGCGCGCTGGTAAGCGGCGGGTCAAAGTCGATGGTGATCTCGACTCGTCCGGAGTCGTCCGGATCGCGGAATGTCACAGTGGCCGTGCTCATGCTCTCCACTCCTTCCACCCATCCGCCGCCGTCCAGGTCACCAGCGGCGCGGTGTCTCCGGGGGCGATGATGCGGGCGCGGATGCGGGGGCTGTCGGAGCATTCCAGCAGGTACTCCGCGTTGCTCATGACGGCCCGGCGCGTGACCACCCCGTCCGCAAAGCTCATCACCCGCCGCCAGCCGCCGGCGTCGTTCACCTCGAGGTGCAGGATGTTCATCGGCGCTCCTTGTTGTAGACGGAATCGAGCCACAGGCTGTACTCGCTCATGTCGCCCATCAGCTTGCGGCGGCTGTCGTCGAGCCGCGTGGCTTCGACGTGGCCGCAGTCGAGGCACGCGCACAGGAATTCGTTCAGCGCCTCGCGGGCCTCGTCGAGCTTGCGGGCACACTTCAGCGCGGTGGTCTTGCGCCTCGCCTCGGCGCGCGCCTGGGCCTTGCGATCGCGATCGCTGAGCCAGTCGTCGCCGGCCATCGCGAGTTAGGCATCACAACAGGCTCGCCCATGAACGTCGGCGGTTCCTGCATCGGTGCTGCGGCGCGGCACGCTGCGCGGTACTCGTCCAGCAGCGCGTGCGCTTCGTTCCATGTGCCGGTCGGGTCCAACAGCGCACACTCCAGCATCACGGCCAACCTGTGCGCGTATGCACTTCCGACCTCATGCAGCGCCAGTGCCTCGCGCATCGTTTCAAGCTCGGCGCGGCAGGCTTGCAGGGGTGTCGGCTCGGGTGGCTTGCGCTTCCCGTCGGCGTCGAACCTTTGCGGCGCGCACGTAGGGCAGTCCTGCCAGTGTTCGCATTTGCATCGTCGCGTCATGTCGTCTCCAGTGATGCCTAACTGTCGCTTCAAGCGGACGGCCTACGGCAGCCGCTTAAGCTGGCGTTAGGGCGCACTGCGGAGCTTCGCTATGCGCCGGTTCCAAAAATCGGCGTTGCTACGCACAGACTCAACCGACCATCTATCGTGATCCGGGAATGGCTCATCTAACCGGGCCGGGTGAAGCATCATGCGAATCCCCTTTGAGTAGACCTGACGGATTCGCTCTTGTTGTACCCCGTACTTGTCCGCAACGCTCTTGTAAGTGGTTCCGGAAACTATCTCAGCGCAAACGTCTGCGATCATGTCTTCCGTCCAGCGCCGTTTAACCGCTTTCGGCGCGGAGTGCTTCTGAATGCACCTTTCTGCCACGTCGCGGGTCTTGTGAAAGTGCCCTTCGACAGTGCATGTCCAATGGGTGACCTCTATCAGTGTTGTGGTTTGTGCCGTTTTCATCTCATTCCCTTTGAGTGCGCCCTAACAATTCATTCAAGCCGACGCCGTTCCGGCGCGGCTCAATTCAGGCGTTATGCCCCACGACAACGAATCCCAGCCCGCTGTCGCAAAGAGCGTTGAGGTTCTCGCGGCCGTAGGCCACCAGGGCAATCGGTGCGCCGCTGTTGAACGCAGCGCGCCGTCCATCGACGTAGTGGAAGTGCGGCCGGCCCTTGATAAACAGCACGCCGTCCGCCGCGCCCCACACGCTGGCGTAGAACATCGCGGTTTCGGTGCGCGCCGGGATCAGCGCCACGCCATTTCCATGCTCCGCCATGCGCGCCAGCCATGCGGCAGCCTCGCGCCCGAACGGCGGGTTGCACCACACGCGGCCATTCCACGGCATCGCCAGCCCGTTGTCGGCCACGGTGTAGTGTCTGGCTGCGGTCGGCCACGGCCGGTTCACTGGCGCGCACGGGTCAAGATCGAACCGGCCAAGCGCAGCAAGGATCTCGGGTGGCGTCAGCCACTCGTCGTTTTTCATCCTTGCCGATTGGTGTGAACTCAGTGCCATGTGTCCTCGCAGTGGGGCATAACAATTCGGTGCAGCCGAAACCGCTTCGCGGTTCGGCTGACCTCAATCGTTATGCCACTCATCAGGCACCGCCAGCGCCGTCTTGCCGGGCGACCACGAAAGCACGATGCCGGCCACCGCCTCGTTGAACGCCTCCATCGCTTCCGCCACTTCGTCTGGCACGTCGCCGTCCTCAGGCAGATCGTCGCAGCAGTAGTCCGGCTCAATCTGGCGCACGTAGTTGGGCTCGCAGATAACCAGCCGCAGATCGGCCAGCGTCTGGTCGTCCTCCAGATCCTCGGCGGCATCGTCCGGGGTGCTGTAATACTGGTCGCGGGCCTCCGAGTAGAGTATCGCTTTGCCGTCCCACTCGGCGCGAGGCATGGCCTCGTACTTTGCGATGTAGGTCAATTCGCGGCAGTCTCGGCATTGCGTGTAGCCCCTCGGGGTCGGCGCGCCGCAACGGTCGCACGGCACATGGGTGCAGCCGGAGTAGCGGGCCGTTCTCTCGCCTTGCGGGCCGTCGCCGAAGTAGAAGCCGTCACGCGAAACCCAGCCTTTGAGGTCTGTCCGGTACTGCGCCGCCTCGGGACTGTCGCGCATCACAATCTTGTTTTCCATCGTTCTTCCTTTGCTGTCCAAACGGGGCATAACTCGGCGCTCGAAATCGGACGGGCTACGCCCGCCGTTCAGCTATGCGTTGTGCGCTCATGCCTCACCTCCCGGCAGCGCCGGCTGCTCCGCGGCCACCGGGATGAACCCGGTGTCGGTCATCTGCCCGCTCACGCGCATGAAGTCGACTTCGACCTTCGCGCTGTTGATGACGGTCTGGCCGGCCTCGATCAGCAGCTTCGCGCGGTCGAGGTCGAGCTCCTTGTCGTCGGGATCGCGCAGGCGCTTCATCAGCCAGTCGAGGTGATCGCGCAGATCGTCCATGTTCATCCGGGTACTCATCGGGCGGACTCCTTCTTGGCGACTGCGCTTTTCAGGCGACCGAGCAGGCGCATGTTGTGCTTGATTTCGAGCGGGTAGCGGTGGATGGTGTTGCGCCGGATCATCTCCTGGCGGCTCACCAGCTCCAGCGCATCCAGGGTGATCTCTTCGAGCACGATGCTTTTGCGCCCGGGCCGGAAAGCCACCACGTGGTTCGGCGGGATCGGGCCGTGCGCGGCCTCCCACACCATGCGGTGCACGGCGATCCAGTCGCGGCGGGTGCAGCGGGTGTCAGTCATCTTCTGCTCGAGGTAGCCGCCGCCGCTGTCCTTGCGCACGCGGTACGTGCCGACGGGCTGCCAGGTGTGGGGGATCTGCCCGGCGCGGAATCGGGTTTCTGCGCTGCGGCCGCCGGCGATGTAGCGCTGGCCCTTGTTCCAGGTGGTGTGCCCGGGCTGAAAGCGCGTGGCGGCGCCGCGCCCGTCACCGGCACGCCCACCCAGCCCGGCGGCGAAGTAGGTGTCGCTCTTGCGCAGGCCGAGCGTGTAGGCGACGGTGTAGACCGTCTTGACGCTGCGGCCCAGGCGCGCAGCCAGCTCGGCGGTGGGCGTGTCGGCGTAGTGGGCGCGCAGCAGGTCGCGCTCGGCGTCGGTCCAGGGGCGGCGCTTCATGGCGTGAACCTCACGCCAGGCACACGCCCGGTGGCGATCGCGTGCGCTGCCAGCGCGGCGCTGTGCTCGTCCACGCCATGCGCGATCAGGGCCTCGGCAGCGGCGCGCTGGCGGCGCTTGTGGTAAGCCAGTGCGTCGGGTCCGGTCTCGCGTGCGGCCGGCCCCGTGGGGACGTGCTGGGGCTGTGGGGTGGGCTTGCGCACCACCGGCTCGCCGGCACGGCGCTTCTCGGCGGCGGCGTAGCCCGCGACTCCAGCGGCCTGGCGCGTGGCGCGGGAGATCTCCGGATCACGGCGCAGCCGCAGCTTGTGTGCGCGCACCTTCAGCGCCGGGATCGTGCGGCCCAAAATGAAGCTGAGCGAAGCGATCGGCATGCTCGGGTAGTGCTCGATCAGCAGCGCGTCGAGCTCAGGCGTCCAGCGGGCGATGGGGCCGCGTGGGCTCATGGGTGCACCTTGTGTGAGCCGGAGCGCGCCCACCCGCCGAGCACGCGCCAGATCTCGTCCAGGTGAGCGGCGGCGACAGCATCGGAGCGGCCAGCGGTGCGCGGCGGTAGGCCGGCAGTGCGCAATCGCGCGGACGCTGCCTGTGCGCGGCGGCGGATGCGCACCATATCGAGGTCACGCTCGAAAAGGTCTGTCTGCTGTGGCATGGCTCAGTCCTCCGTGATGCTCAGAGTCCACGGCCCCGGCTCCGCGATGGCGCACCAGATCTCGTCGCTGGTGAGGCCGAGGGCGAGCAGGCGGGTCATGTCGGTGTCGGTCATCAATGGATGCCCAGCATCGCGCGGTCGTGATCTCGATCGAGCGGGTGCTGGCCGCCGAGAGTGATGCGTGCTACGGCCTCGCATTCGCAGATCGACAGCTCCGGGTAGTTGCTCTCGACGTTGTGCGACAGGTTCTCCTCGTCCCACCCCGTGGGGATGGCGCGAACACAGTGCGCCGCATGATCAAGAGCGGCGCGAATCGAGTGCTTTGGCATGGTCATGGCTCCGCTGGTAAATTTTTCGGTGTCGGTCATCAGTCCGCTCCCAGCCCGCCGCAGGTGTGGCACAGCTCGCGCGTGTCCTGGTTGGCGTAGCCGCTGCCGGCGCAGATGGGGCAGCAGCCTTCGGGCACGTCCATGACGTTGTGCGTGCCTGCCGGCCCGTGCAGGGTGCCGTCGGGTTCGAGCGTGTAGGGGCCGCGCTCCGGGCGCGAGGCCGGCAGCTCGCCCTTGCCGCGGCACTTCCCGCAGAAAATCGCGCTGTCGCCGCCGCTGCCGGGCTGCAGGCCGGTGCGGGCGCAGTCCGGGCAGTCGATCCAGTAGCGCACGCCTTCGCCGTGGCAGGCGGGGCAGCGGATGTCGTGGGCCGGGTCGATCGCGCAGTTGCCGGTGCCGTCGCAGCCACGGCAGGGGCGCTGCGTGGCGCGTGTGCCGTCGGACAGGCCGTACACCGATGCGGTGCCCAGCTGCTCGTAGCGCTGGCGCAGCAGGTCTTGCAGCTCGGCGTGGATGGCGGCGGCATCTGATGCCGCTCTGATCGGTTCCTCGGATGGGTCGAGAGCTGTCAACTGATCGTTGACAACTGCCAGCGCGGCCTCGCCGGCCAGCGCCACGTAGTTCACCAGGTCGATGTAGTCGTCGGCATCCGGCGCGCCGCGGCCCTCGCGCACCAGCTTCATCGACACCATGAACAGCAGGCCCTCGCGCTCGGTCAGGCGTATGCCGGTGATCGCCTCGAACACGCGCACGATGCGCGGCATGGATCGCTCGCCGTCGGGCTGGTCGCGCTTCACGCCGCGCGCCACCAGGGTATCGAGGCCGGCACGCAGGATGGCGTCGGCCTTCACGACGCGCCTCCTATGGTCCGGTGACGAATCATCAGCTCGCCGGTCACTATCTCGACGTGCGTGGACAGGATCGAGTAGGCGTCGATATACCCACGCGCACCGTCGCCGCGATTCGCGGCTTCTTCGGCGCGCTTCAGGGCATGCTGGAGCTGCTGGATGATCTCCTGCAGTGTCATCCTGTTCATGCCGCACCTCCGCGCCGTGCGCGGCTGTGCGCCTGGTAGCGCGCCACGGCCTCGCTGATGCTGCGGCCGTAGTAGGTGACCCCATCGGCGACGATGCGCCAGATCGGGCCGCTGCGGGTGGTGGTGCGGATGCAGCGCATGCTCAGTACTCCCATTCGATCTGGCGGTTGACCCACGCATCCAGCGCGTCCTCGCGCGAGAGGTACAGGCGCGACGTGGGTCCTTGGGGTTCGTGGAGGCGATAGCCGATCAGCTCGCCGCCGCCATCGGTGATGGCGCTCAGGTCCAGGCTGAAGGGCCTGCCCGTGGCGATCTCGGCCTCGTACTCGAGGACGCGGTTCGGGGCGTTCACAGCGCACCCCACAGCTCGGCCAGCGTGGGGCCGATGAGCAGCGCGCCGATCAATACGCCGAAGAGCAGATCCGGCCAGTAAGTGGCGGGGGCGCGCTCGTGCAGTGGGCCTTCGGGCAGGCCGGCGTCGGACTGGCTGCGGTGGGCTACTGGCCAGTGATGCGAGTGATCCCATGAGGTTCGGGCGTGGGTCGTGTGGGGCATGTGTTTGTCTCCCTGCGCATGATTCGCGTGAGACAAGTAATGCACAATAGTGCGGAATGTGTCAAGCACTATTGTGCGGTTTGCGCGCGAGTCTGCGCACCCCGGAGCTGGGTGGGTTAGGAACGGTAAGGGTTGGCGGCGCGGCGCTCGTCTAGAGGAGTAGGATGGTCGCGCCTATGACGATGGCAATGATAATTAGCCACCCTGCGACGGGCGCCTGAGCGTTTTGTGCCTTTTTGTCGGCTTCCCCGCCAATTTTTTCGGAATATGAAATCCCTGTTCCTGGGATGCCAACGTTCGCTGTGGTTCCGCGCGCCCCTCCCACTGTAACCGACGCGCCCTTCTTCCCCACATTGGCTGATAATCCGCGCTTGCTGACGTTGACGTGGACGCCCGGTGCGATCTTGATGCGTTTGCGAAACTTGAATCCCATGTCGTCTCCTGCGCCCTATGCCAAATACTTTGCTTCGCGGGCGGCGACCATATCGATATGGTCCCTTCCGTCAGCGCCTGATGCGCCGTAGTTTTCAATGAGTTGATCCAGCTTGTCGTGCTTGGCGAGATCAGCCGTCAGGTGCGGGAGCAACATGTGCCACCCGGTGAGTCCAAACGCATGTGCCAGTTGCTCAGCAACTTCAATGCTTGGCGTTCGCTCGCCCGCCAGCAAGTAGTCGACCATGCGCTCTGATACGCCACTGCGATCGGATATCGTTTTCGAGCTCAGCTGGTAAAGCCTCTTCAGCATGCGCAAATTGCGCTGGAACGCCTGTTTGGTGTCGGGTCGTTTGGTTTTCATGTAGTAATTTTCAAACGAAGTCGCCGCACGTAGGTTCGGAATCTGCACAATGGTGCTTGACTGAAATACGCACAATGGTGCAGTCTTGTTGCCATGAAGACCGACCTCTACTCCGAAACCATGCGCCTAGCCGAAGCCAGCGGCCTGTCCGTAGCCGGCTTGGCGCGAGCGACAGGGCTCAAAGAACGCTGGCTGCACCGGTTGCTGCGAGGCGACTTTCAAGACCCTGGTGTACGCAAAATTGAGCGGCTGCACACGTACTTAACCGAAGCGCATGAGCAAATCGTCGTCGATGTAGCGCCGAAGACGATGCCTTCCGCAGCCCCCAAGGAGCTGCACCCCGATGTATTCGGTACCGCGCTTGGACAGGCAAGCCCGGCATCGGAAGGGGAGGCGGCGTAGCGTGAGCCTCGACCACCACGACATTCCCCAGCTGATCGACGGGGGGGCGGCGTCCTTCGGAGTGGCGTCGCCTGACGTGGTCCCAGACCGCGAACAGCGCCCATCGGTTCGGGTCTTCGAGGTCGGACCGGAGGCGGTCAGGGAATATTTGGCTGGCCCCGCCCCAGTTACTGGACGCGTTGCAGCGTTATGGAGGCGAACGGCCACGGCAGCCAGACAAGCACGCCGGAGGGTGTTTCGATGCCTATCCCTTGTTCTTCGGCGAGCTTCGTGATGAAACCTCGAACATCCGACCCGTGCAGCGCTACGGAAAGCATTATGCCGTCGCACGAATCGGATTCGTTTGTCGGGTCGCCGGCGCCTTTCGGCAACGGCTGGCTGCGAATCGTGAGATTCACGCGAGGGAATTGCTCGGCGCGTTCGAGCATCTGGCCAATATTCAATATTCGGTTTGTCGTCATGGTCTGCTCCTTGTTGGTCTTCGGTCGGTGGTACGTCCGAGGATACCAGCAGGGTGCGGGCCGCCCAGCCATGGAGGCCGCATAGGGTGAGTCTCGACCTCCACGACTTGCGCACGAAGATTACCGCGCAGGCCCACGCTTGGCTCGACGCGCAGCACCGCGTGAGCGGGGAGGAAATCAGCGCGATCGTGCGGGGCATCGTGGAGCTCCACGTCGAGAAGCAGATCGAGGTCGCGAGAGTAGCGGACGCCCTCATGCGCCGCGAGGGATTACCGGGGATCATCGGGGAGAAGCAGGTATGAGCGTGATCGTCTATGGCCCGCAGGGATGTGGGAAGTCTGCAAATGCTGAGGTGATCACCGATCACTTCGCGCTGTCATCGTGGATTGACAACTGGACTCCCGGAATGCCCATGCCTCCGAACGCGCTGCTGCTGACCCAGGCGTACGGGATCCCAGGCGCGCTGCACTACTTCGATGTGATGCGCGAGATAGACCGGGAGCGGATGCGGGAAGTCGCCGCGTTGCTGTACCGGTTGGCTGAGCTGATTGCGCCCGATTCCGTGCCCGGGTGCGATGGCCTTTCGATGGAGGCGCAGAAGCGGCTCAGTCGGTCACTCTTTGCGGGCGCCGACCGTCCCGAGCCCCGCGGCGACGAGGGCTAGGCCGGTGGGCACGAAGCAAGTCAGCGCACGAAGTGTCCCCGTCCCCCCAGGTAGGATCAGGCTGCGCACTCGAAGACGTTGCGCGTGTTGCGGTGCGCGCAACCACGACGCCGCAACAACTCAAGCCGGTTCGCGGGTCCTCCCCCGCCCTGCCCACTACGGGTGCGAAACGG
>Ga0116143_10006076_pt1 | contig 10640 bp, 7 predicted proteins | sample AD_UKC034_MetaG_FD_89745 | JGI IMG/M metagenome (GOLD analysis project Ga0116143, IMG submission 89745) | Active sludge microbial communities of municipal wastewater-treating anaerobic digesters from USA - AD_UKC034_MetaG | ecosystem: Engineered > Bioreactor > Anaerobic > Digestate | place: USA...
CGGCAGTCTTGGGACCCACCCCATTGAAGCGCATCAACCAGGCCTGGGCGTCAGCGGCCGGCAAATCCCGCAAAAACTCAAGATCCAGCGCCCCGCGTTCCCGGGTAATCTGGCGCAGCACAGCCTGAATCCGGGGGCCCTTCTGGTTGGCCAGTCCGGCCGGGCGGATGGCCTCAATGACTGCTCCTGGATCGGCATCGCGTACCTGCTCCCAGGTGGCAAAGCGGGCCCGCAGGGCATTGAAGGCCACATCCCGATTCCGGTCATTGGTGTTTTGGGACAGGATGGTTGACACCAGTTCGTCCAGCGCCGGCAGCGGCTCCCGCCACTCCGGCAATCCGTAGAGGTCCATCAAGCGGCGGTGGATGGCCAGGGCATGGGCCTGCAAATCAGCATCGGTCATGAGGTCTGCTCCATTTGTTGATCGCTAAATGCGGCAATTCGCCGCCCGGCCAGGGCAACATAATCGGGATTTAGTTCATAACCCACATAGATGCGCCCCGTTTGCAGAGCCGCAATGGCGGTCTGCCCGCTGCCCATGTAGGGATCCAGCACCACATCGCCGGCATAGGTATAAAGGCGGATCAGCCGGAGGGGCAGTTCCAGCGGGAAAGGAGCCGGATGGCCAATGCTGCGGGCCTGGGCGGCCGGGAAGGTCCACACGCTTTTGGTTAATTCCATGAACTCATCCCGCTCCAGGGTGCTGGGACGATCCGCCGCCTCACGGCTGAAACTGCCCTTTGAAAACACCAGGATGTACTCGTGGATATCGCGCAGGGTGGGGTTTTTGGCTGAACGCCAGCTGCCCCAGGCGGTGGACGGACTGCTGCTGGCAGCCTTGTTCCAGATGATCTCCCCGCGCATGAGAAACCCAAGGTCAAGCATCTGCCGGGCGATATACAAATGCAGGGGGATATAGGGCTTTCGTCCCAGGTTGGCCACATTGATGCACACCCGGCCGCCCGGCGCCATCACGCGGTGGATCTCGGCCCAGACTTCCCCCAACCGGTTCAGATATTCGGGAAGCGTCAGGTTTTCGTCATAATCCTTGCCCACGTTATACGGCGGGGAGGTGACCACCAGATGCACGCAGCCGTCCGGCAGAGCCTCCATGCGGGCACTGCTGCTGCAAAAGATGGTATTATGACAGGGATCCGGCAGCAAACCGCCGCCCCCGAGCAGTCCCGTTTCCGCCGGCAGGCCAGCAGCCATGCGGCCGGCATAATAACTGCTGGCGTCATGATTGACCCGCCCCGGCGAGCCAAAGGCGCTGGTCGCGGTGCCTGTTTTACGGGGTTTTCCAGCCGGTTTACTCATATGGCAACCTCAAACGGGGATACGTGATCTAACAACAAAATCCAAGGGCGGCCAAGCACTTCAACAGCGGGGATTTTGGGGTTTCCGAAAGGCGACAAAACCGCATTTTGTCGGATGATCCAGCAGCCGGGCATCCCTGTATCTGAGGGCCATCGCCATTAGAATGAGGTCCCCACCCGCGGCCAGGATATTGATCACCCCAAACAACAGGAGGAACAGATTTTGGGTCAGGATCCCGATCACCGCGAGCGATACACCCAACACCAGAAACGGCATCAGGGCCCCCAGACCATATGCCCAGAATCCCAGCGGCTCCCGGCAGTGGCAGTAGGGGGTCAGGATCCGCCACAGTACACCGAACTTGATGCTCTGCCAGCGTTGGCGGCAGAAAAACTGCCAGGTGAAACCATGTAAAAATTCATGAACAGGGATTGCCAAGACCACGACCACCAAAAACAACAGCAGCTGCCCTGATGAACGGGCATCAATGGTGAAAGAAAAGTCGTCCCACCAGCTTTGAACCAGCCAGCCAACCAGGAGCAGCAGCGGGACGGCGGCCAGAATGGCCAGAATATTGGCCCGCAGCGCCGACACTGTTGTTTCGTATTCCATATAGCCCAGCTGCTGCATCCGGGCCCGGGTGGCTTCAAAATCTGTTGGTGAATTCTGTGGTTGTGCCATGACAATCCGTGGGCGGGAACTGCCGGCGGGTAATTTCAGGCCGCCTGAATATTGAACACTGGACGCAGTTCCCCGATGGGAATCTTGCGCCAGTTATAGAGAGGCCGGGCGGCGAAACCAGCCAGCTCCTCTGTGTCGGCCGGTGTCAGAACGCCAAGCTGGCGCAGCAGTTCTATTGCCACCAGCGGCCGAACCCGGTCTCCCAGATCACCATCCGCAGCTTTAAAGGCAATACCCAGCGCCGGGCTGCCCGGTCCCATTGCCCCCGGCAGCAGGCCTATTCCCTGGTATCCCTCGGCACCGCCCTTGGCTATCAGGCGGCCCCGGCCCACTTCCATCAAGCGGGTGTCAAACCGGCCGGGACCGGACACCATATCGGGATGGGTCATCATGGCATGGGTGATTTTACGACAGGCTGCCGCCCGCTCGGGTGCCAGGTCATCGGGATCGCATAATCGCGCCAAGCCCAATGCAAAGTTGCGCAGCGGCAGTGCAAATACAGGAGCTGAACAGCCGTCAACGCCGATTGCCAGCTTCTCAGCGGGGAAGCTGGTCATTTCAGCAAACACCTGAATAATCGTTCGCTGCAGGGGGTGTTCCGGATTGATGTAGTCCTCAATCGGCCAGCCCCGCAGCTGCGCATGCGCCAGCATTCCACTATGCTTGCCCGAGCAGTTATGCCGGTTGGGGCGAGATTCTTCACCGGTGCGGATCATCCGGTACAGTGTCTCCCGGTCATAGGGGGGGTGTTTGCCGCAGAGCAAATCTGCTTCCGTCACGCCGACTTTGCGCTGAATGCTTTCAGCCACGGCGGCATGATCGTCTGTTCCGGCATGGGAGGCACACATCAACGAGAGTTCACGATCGGTAATGCCAAACTGTTCCAGGCCGCCGCGTTCCACAAAAGGCAGCACCTGCAGGGGTTTGGCAGTGGAGCGGGGATAAGTGAAGGTGTCGGGATCCCCCAGACTGGCAACCAGGCGATTCCCGGCATCTACAACCGCGGCAGCCCCACACATGATGGATTCAACAACGGGGCCACGGGTGGCCTCAACCAGCGGGACAAGATTTGCAAACTCCATGTATATTTAGCAGCCAGAGCTGTCACCTAACCAGGACAGCAGCAGCCGCATTCTCCTTTCCTTTTCTTGTTTGATAAGAGTGTTGGGTTTTTAAGAATTCAGGTCAGGTCTGTCAGGCATTCAGGCCTGGGGGCCGGATCTGTTTGGGATCTGGCGTGGAAAATATTGTCCTGCAAGCCGTCACCCCCCTGGGGTCAGCGATTGTATCCTTCCGCAGAGCCCCGCCGGGCACTGCGGAAGGACAGGAGGTTATTCTTCCAGCTCCTCGTTGGAGGGTCGGTAATGGCGTAGATAATACTGGTGCAGCCCCCAGCGAAGCCGCTGGCGGTAGATGGATTCCAGTTCTGCCGGGGGGCTAAACGTCTTTAACAAGGCCGGTGTCAATTTTTCCGTCTGCTCCGGCAGGACTTTGTGCCCGGCAAGTTCCTCCATTTCATGATGCAGGTTTTCCAACCAGGTCAATTGGAACTGCACATCATCCCGGCTGATCAAACCGCCGCGGCCGCTGATGATAAGGTGGTCCTGATAGCACGGCTCCAGCAGGAGGCCCAGCGTTTCCAGCCACACGGGCAGGTTCGCCTGAGCCAGGAAAGGAGGTTGGTGGGCCAGCACGGCATCACCGACAAAGATAACTTTCGAGACCGGCAGTTCCGCCCAAATGGCCCCCGGGGCTGGGCCGGGGCGATAGGTCAGCACCAGGGGTTCGCCATCCCAGTTAATCTGCATCGTGTCCGTGAATGTGATTTCAGGTGGTGCCCAACGAATGCCGGTAAGGTTGTTTTGCAGTTCCCATTCGGCCCCCGTCTCGCTGCCCTGGGATTTCAAACTGGCTGAGCGGCTGCGGTAGGTTTGGGTCATCTTTTCATGTCCCAGGACCATGCACTCCAGTGCCCGGACCCCCAGCGTGCGGTCATAATGGGGATCCAGATTGATGAGCATGCGGTCAACCCCCCCACCCAGATTCAGCAGGGCCGAACGCCATGAGCGGGCATCCTCTGAACGCAGCGGAGCGTCGATTAAAATGAGCCCATGCGCCCAGTTGATGGCGCCCAGGGTCACGCCTGGAAAAGCTGTTTCGATGTAGACATGAGAGGCTATTTGTTGCATGAATTATTCCTTGGTATTACAGGGGGGCATTGGGAATGGTAAAGTTAAAGCAGCTGCCCTGACCCGGTTCACTGTCCACCCAAATACGTCCGCCATGGGCCTGGACTGCCAGACGACAAAAGGCCAGGCCCAGTCCCAGCCCTTTGGGGGAGCGTTCCACCTGCAAACGCGTAAATTTTTCAAAAATCACCTGCCGGGCCTCCGGCGGAATGCCGGAACCGGTGTCCTTCACCCAGAAGCGGACAAAACCTGTTTCCGCCGCCGCCCCCACCTGGACACCGCCCTCCTGGGGGGTGAATTTGATGGCATTTTCCATCAGGTTGATCAAGACGCGGCGCACCATGTCCAAGTCGGCAAAGATGGGCGGCAATCCGGGTGGAAGGACAACCTTCAACTTGATCTGGCGGCCCTCCAAAAACGGCAGCACCGCATCCACTGCCTCATGGATCAGGTCATCCGGTCTGACGGCCTGATGATTGGCAATCGACTGTCCGGATTCCAGTTTATTGATATCCAACAGGGAGTTAATCAACCGCTGCATGCGTTCAGTGGAACGCACGGCAATCTGCATCACCGCCGCCGCCGAGGCGTCCCCCTGGACCGGGGTCAGGGAGGTCAGAATATCCAGGCTGGAGACAATGTTGGACAGCGGTGAGCGCAGGTCATGATAAATCATTGCCGCCAGATCTTCGCGCAATGAGTCCAGCTGTTTCCGCTCGGTGATGTCTCGGACAATCCACTGCAGCGAATCGTCCCCGCTGTAATTGATCGACCGGACATGCACCTGCACCGGACAGTCCCGGCGTCCCATGCGGTGCAGGGTGGATTCATAGGTCACCATTTCGCCGCTCCGCAGGGTACTGTATTGGGGGCCCACGGCCTTCCAGATGACATGATGCAGGGTGCTGATATTGGCACCAACCAGTTCCCCGGCGGCGGCGCCAATATCATCGGCCGCCCGGCGGTTTGCCTGTAGGATCCGGCCGTTCCAATCCGTGATGATCAAGGGATCAATGCTGTCCTCAAACAATTCCCGATACAGCTGGTTGACCGTCTGAAGCGATTGATAAAGCTGGGCGTTGCGGATGGTAATCCCTGCCAGGTCGCCAATCGCCTGCAGCAGGGCCAGGTGTTCCTCTGTGAACGTACCCGGCTCCGGATGCACCATGGTCATGACGCCTACAATTTCGTCCTGGGCCAGCAGCGGCACACAGATGGCGGCCTTGGGTCCGGACCCTTCAGCTTCATCGTCCGGCCGCCGCAGCCAGCGTTCGTCTTCACGGGAATTGATCACCAGGGCCGCCTGCTGCTGGCGCAGCACCCATCCCGCCAGGCCATGTGAGACAATGCCCTGCAGTTGTTCCAGGGTGTGCGGGACAAATCGTTCCTCAACGATGATGGCCGCCTCAACCGGCTGCAAGTGTTCATCCAGTGCAACCAGACTGCCGCGCTCGGCCCCCACATTGCGCGCCGAGAGCAGCAGAACCCGGTTCAGGACGGTGTTTAAATCCAAAGAAGCCGCCAATTCACGGCTGATGCTGAGTAATAATTCCAGAGACGCACGCGTCCGATCCGGGTACATGGCAGACCTCCCTATTATTCTACCTTAAATGATGGACAGCATTGATATGGATTATATTACTGTTTTTTAGGCGATTTGTAACCCATCCCCGGCGGGCGGGAGTTTATCCTCCCCGGACCCGGGTGGCGGCACAGCGATCGCAGTCGGGCAAATCGCACAGCAGGGCCAGGGGATTTTCATGCAATAAACGGACAATGATCTCGATCATGGGTTGCAGCGGCAGGGCCTGTACCCGGGTGTCGCCCAGAGCCACCGTATGGGTGATTTCCATCAGTTCGGGGGCCGCCTTCTCAAAACCCAGTGAGCACCCTGGAAATCCCGGACACTCCCGCACACCCTGGAGGGTCAGAGCCCAGCGGACAAACTGTCGCCGCCCCGCCTGGCGTTCGGCCTCATGGATGCTGGTGTTGACGGTGTGATTGACACCCAACAGCAACACCCAACCATCCAGCTCAGCCAGGGCCCGGATGGGAGCCAGCGGCTCCTCCAATGTCTGGGCTTTCAGCAATTCAGGCACGCCAATGCCACTAAAGGATAGGATCGGGTGATTTGAACGCTGGGCCGCCGTGCGCAGCCGCAACGCTTCGGGCAGTGAGCCCATCAGCTTGTCAGCAGGCATGTCCGGATGATAAAACTCCGCCATGCGGTTCACGTCACGACCGCTGCCATAGTCCAGGCCGTTGTCTGCGGGACCGGCTTCGGGAATCAGCATGGTCTTGTAGGTGAAGGTGGGGGCCATGATCAACGGAAAAGCCGTCACCAGGGCACCCAGCAGTGTCTCAGCGCCGCCGTGGACTGATCCGAATGCCGACAACGAAGCATGCACGATCACCGGTGTCCGCCGATCCAAACCCAAACGCCGAAAGCCACTGACCAGTTCCCGAAAGGTAATCATGCGCACCACTCCACTTCTACCACAGGTTATGCTTTATTATATGCGATTTGCGTCAGAAACAGAATCCGCTGGGCGGTTCAACCCACCTGGCCTGGCGCTGATTGGGACATCACACCCACCGCCAAAAGAGCCCTGACCCCGGACAAGCGCCGGATCGACTGTCCGCCCGCCAGCTGATCCCCAGTCAACGACCACCTGCTGAAGCGGAGTGGTTTCCGCCGCGAAGGATTATGAAAGGATGGGCTCAAACCGGCCAATCATCCGAATAAAAGAACGCCACAATTGCCGTTGGACGGGGTTTGCGTTTTTGTTAAGGATGCAGCTGATACCAGATTCAATAATCTTAATTACAATAGGATCATGGAAAGTTGGGTCGCTTCAGCCATTGGCATGTCCATCAGCGCATTTGCGGTGGGAATGGTTTATCTTTTCCTCCACCGGCAGTATCACCACACCTTTTTGCGCACCTGGGCGATCGGCTGGGCCCTGTATGGCATTGCGGTCATTTTTGAAGTCCGCCTTACTTTTCGCTATGGGGCGCCGTTTCTGATGGCCAACCAGGCGGCCTTGCTGGGCTGCGCCGTCATGATGTTGCTGGGATTGGAATCTTTCCTGGGACGCCGGGCCCCCAGCTTGGGGCGATTGGGCATTTTCGTTGCCATCCTGATGACCATCTGGATCATCACCTCCAGCTTGTTGGAGCTGTTGCCAGCGGTTCAGCAGTTGCCCAATGCCCTGCTGCTGGGGATGGGGTATGCCTACCTGGGCTGGTTAATGCTGAAACGTTTCCCGCTGCATACGGTGGGCCGGTTGATGAGTGGGATTGGTTTTCTGGGCTGGGGCCTGCTGGGCATCCTGTCCCCGTTGTGGTTCTGGCAGGAGTCTTTGCAACTTTTAGGCGAGGCCATCACCTGGGCACTGCATATCAGTGTGGCCCTGGGATTGCTGCTGGCCTACTTTGAGATGCTGAAGAAAGATCTGGAGGACAGTGAGCAGCGGTACCGGACCCTGGTGCAGGCCTTGAATGAAACAGAGGAAAATTACCGGCGGGTGGTGCAGCAGCAGGGGGATGGCGTGGCCATCGTGGATGAAAATGAAGTCTTCACTTTCGTCAATCCGGCATCCGAGGATATCTTCGGTGTGCCTCCGGGTGGCCTGGTCAACCACACGCTGCGGGAGTTTCTCTCGCCAGAACAATTTGACATTGTGCGCGCCCAAACAAGCCAGCGACGGGGCGGCCTCACCAGTTCCTATGACCTGGAAATCACGCGTCCTGATGGAAAGGTTGTCAACGTCCTGGTCAAGGCCACCCCCCGTTTTGATCCAGAGGGGCATTTCCTGGGAACGCTGGGGGTTTTTCACGATATCACCGACCGCAAGCGGGCTGAAGCGGAAATTCAGCGTCTTTTGATTGCCGAACGCACCTACCGCCGCCAAGCTGAAACGCTGCGCGACGCCACCACCGTGATGGTCGCTGCGCTGGATGTGGAACAACTCCTGGATCACATCCTGGTTCAGCTTGAAAACGTGGTGGCCTATGACAGCGCTTGTATTTTTCTCTTCGAGGGGGACCAATTGCGGGCGGTGGCGGCGCACGGATTTGACCACCCTGAAAACATCATCAACCAGTACTACCCCGCCAACAGCCTGCTGACCAGTTCGGCATCCACCCTGGGACACCCGCTGTTGATTGCGGACGTGCGCGAGGATAAGCGTTTTGAGTATTGGGGGGAATCGGAGCATGTCCGCGGCTGGATGTGCATTCCACTGGTCTGGCGGCAGAAGGTGGTGGGATTCCTGACCGTTGACAGCCGCACCCCCAATGCCTACGACGAAGAACAGGCCACCCTGGCCCAGGCCTTCGCCAACCAGGCTGCGCTGGCCATCCAAAACTCACGTCTTTTCCAGGAAACCCGCCGTCTGGCGGTGACCGACCCCCTGACCGGCCTGTACAACCGCCGCCAGCTTTTTGATCTGGCCCGGGCCCAATTTGAACATTATCGGCACCATCAGGGACGGTTCTCGGTGGTCATGATGGATATGGACCACTTTTCCCAGGTTAACAACATCTATGGCCACCAAGTGGGCGATGTCGCCCTGCGGACGGCCACCCAGCGGATCCGCGGCGTGCTGCGGGAGGGGGACATTGTCGGACGTTACGGCGGCGAGGAGTTTCTGGCCGTCCTGCCCGATGTGGATGCGGCCCACGCGCTCCAGGTGGCTGAACGCATTCGCCGGACCATGGCGGAAACGCCCATCACCGTTGATCTGCTGAATGTGCGCGTGACCATCAGCCTGGGGGTGGCTGTTTTGGATGCCGACACCCTGACCTTGGACGAATTGATCGACCGTGCCGACCAGGCCCTGTACAAATCCAAACGCACCGGACGCAATCGGGTCTCCGTGTGGGAACCGGGCGATCAACCCCCGACGGAGTAAGATCGGTCTCTGACACCCACTCGAGGGGGGCGCTTTCAGGCAGGAATTGAGATTACCAGGGACAACCCCCAGACCGTCCCTTACTCCCACCCGCTGAGAGGGTCTTCAGGAGGGACTTGGTATCGCCAGGAGCGATCCCCAAACCGTCCTTTACTCCCACTCGATGGTGGCCGGTGGCTTGCTGGTCAAATCATAAACCACCCGGTTGACGCCCGGAACCTCATTGACAATCCGATTGGCCACCCGCGCCAGCAAATCCGCCGGCAACCGGGCCCAATCCGCGGTCATGAAGTCATCCGTCGTGACAGCGCGCAGCGCCACCGCCTCCTGGTAGGTGCGCTGGTCACCCATGACACCCACCGAGCGTACCGGCAGCAGCGCGGCAAAGGCCTGGGCAATGCTGCCCGGGGTATCGGTCATGCGGCGGCCCAACAGCCCGGCCGCAGTCAATTCGCCGGTGAAGATGGCGTCAGCCGCGCGCAAACGCTCCAGCCGCTCGGCCGTGATTTCACCCAGACAGCGGACAGCCAGGCCCGGGCCCGGGAAGGGTTGCCGCCAGACCAGTTCCACCGGAAGCCCCAAGGCCTCGCCCACGGCCCGGACCTCGTCTTTGAACAAATAGCGCAGCGGTTCCACCAGTTCAAATCGCATGTCCTTGGGCAGTCCGCCAACATTGTGATGGGTCTTGATACGGTGAGCCTGATTGCGATCGGGGGCACTGGACTCAACCACATCCGGGTAGATCGTACCCTGCACCAGAAAATGCGCCTCCCCGGCGCGCCGGGCTGCCCCTTCAAAGACCCGGATAAAGGTTTCACCGATAATGCGGCGCTTGGTTTCCGGCTCCGTCACCCCGCGCAAGGCATTGATGAACGTATCCGCCGCGTCCACGGTGATCAGAGCGGCGCCCATATGCTGGCGGAAGGCAGCCTCGACCTGGGCCCGCTCATCCTGGCGCAGCAATCCATTATCCACAAAGACGGCCGTCAGCTGGTCGCCAATGGCACGATGCACCAGGGCAGCCGCCACGCTGGAATCCACGCCACCGCTGACCCCCACCAGGGCCCGGCCGCCGCCCACCTGGGCCTGCACGCGGGTAATGGCCTGGCTGACCATGGCCTCAGGGGTCCAGTCCGGCCGGGCGCCACAAATATCAACCACAAAACGGCGCAGCAGGTCAATCCCTCCGGGGGTGTGACGGACCTCGGGGTGAAACTGCACCCCAAACAGGCGCCGCTGTAAATGACCCATGGCGGCAAACGGGCTGTGGTCGGTCTGTGCCAGGGTGACAAAACCGGGCGGCAGGACATCAATCCGGTCGCCGTGCGACATCCACACCGGCTGCGTGCCGGGCGGCAGCAGCGGGTTGTCACAGGTGGTCACAATCTGCGCCAGGCCGTATTCCCGCATTGGTGCTGGGGCCACGCGACCGCCCAGGGCATGCGTTAAAGCCTGCATACCGTAGCAAATCCCCAACACCGGCAGCTGCATCTCCAGCAGGTAGGCCGGCAGTTGCGGTGCCCCAGGTTCATAGACC
>Ga0116143_10006077_pt1 | contig 10639 bp, 10 predicted proteins | sample AD_UKC034_MetaG_FD_89745 | JGI IMG/M metagenome (GOLD analysis project Ga0116143, IMG submission 89745) | Active sludge microbial communities of municipal wastewater-treating anaerobic digesters from USA - AD_UKC034_MetaG | ecosystem: Engineered > Bioreactor > Anaerobic > Digestate | place: USA...
AAGCCCACCGCGCTCGAGGAGCTCGAGGCCCGGCTGGCCGAGCGGGACCACCAGCTGCAGGAGACCCTCCAGGCCCACAGGGCCGCGAGCGCCGAGATGGACCAGGTGCGCCAGCGCCTGCAGCGCGACGTGGAGCGCCGGGTGGAGCTCGAGCGCGCCCGCCTGGCCGAGCCCTTCGTGGACGTGCTCGAGGGCCTCGGTCGGCTCGAGCAGGCGGCCCGCGCGGCGGGCGGTGCGGCGGAGGCCATCGGCGAGGGCGCCGGGCTGCTCGCGCGGCAGCTCCACGACCGCCTCCAGGGGCTCGGGCTCCGGCCGATCCAGGCCGCCGGTCAAGCCTTCGACCCGCGCTGCATGGAGGCCCTGTCCGCCGTCCAGGTCGAGCCCGCGCGGGTCGGGCAGGTGCTCGAGCAGCTCCGGCCCGGGTACACGCTCGGCGAGGCCGTGCTCCGCCCGGCCGGCGTGGTGGTCGGCACGGAGCGGGAGGGCTGAGGACTTGGCCGCCGAGCACGACTACTACGCCATCCTGGGCGTCGAGAAGAACGCCTCGGTCGACGAGATCAAGCGGGCCTACCGGCGCCTGGCGGTCAAGTACCACCCGGATCACAACCAGGGCTCCACGGAGGCCGAGGAGCGCTTCAAGGAGATCTCGGAGGCCTACCAGGTGCTCAGCGATCCCGACAAGCGGCAGGTCTACGACCGCTACGGGCGCGACGGGCTGCGCGGGGCCGGGGTGAACCCGGGCTTCTCCTCCGTGGACGAGATCCTGTCCTCGTTCGGCAGCATCTTCGGCGACCTGTTCGGCATGGGCGGCGGGCGCGGGCGCGCCCAGCGCGGGCCCCGGCGCGGGGCGGACCTGCGCTACGACCTCGAGATCCCCTTCGCCGAGACGGTGCTGGGCGGCGAGCACGCGCTCGACCTGGAGACCCTGGTGGCCTGCGAGGCCTGCCAGGGCAGCGGCGCGCGACCGGGCACCGGGCGGCGGGCCTGCCCTCGCTGCCGCGGCTCGGGCGCGGTGGTGCAGAACATGGGCCCGTTCACCCTCTCCAGCCCCTGCCCGGGCTGCCACGGCGAGGGCTCGATGCTGGAGTCCCCCTGCCCGACCTGCCGGGGCGAGGGCCGCGTGCCCAAGCCGCGCTCGCTCACGGTGCAGATCGAGCCCGGGGTGGACGACGGCGTGCGCATCCGCCTGGCCGGGGCGGGCGAGCCCGGCCCGCACGGCGGGCCGCCGGGAGACCTCTACGTCTTCGTGCACGTGCGGCCCGACCCGCGCTTCGTGCGCGAGGGGCACGATCTGCACACCCAGGTGGAGCTCGACTTCGCCCAGGCGGCCCTGGGCACCAGCGTGGAGGTCGAGCTGGTCGAGGGGAAGAAGACCCTGGACGTCCCGCGCGGCAGCCAGCCGGGCGACACGCTGACGCTCCGCGGGGCGGGCGTGCCGCGCCTGCGGGCCTACGGCCGCGGGGACGTGGTCGTGCACCTCAAGGTGAACATCCCCCGCGACCTCGACGAGCGCGAGGAGGCGCTGCTGCGCGAGTACGCCGAGCTGCGCCAGAAGGCGGTCGCCAAGAAGCGCAAGGGTCTCTTCCAGCGCCTGAAGAGCTAGCGCCCCGCCCGCCGCCGGCGGCGGAGCCCGGCGCCGGACAGCCAGCCCAGCGAGAGGACGAGCAACGCGCCGGGGGCCTCCCCCGCGGAGGCGGAGGCGCAGCCGCAGCCACGGCCGCTGCCCACGCCGGTCTGCACGTAGGCGCTGGGGTTCAGGTTGAGCGCGTCGGCGAAGGCCACGGCGTCGGTCTGGTCCCCCTGGAGCAGCCAGAACACCCAGCGCGCCTCCTCGTCGGGATCGAGCGTCTGGTCCTCGAAGAACACCACGCCCTGGCCGACGGGGAAGGTCGCCCCGAGGTGCACCGCGCTGGTCTGCTTGATCAGCCACAGGTCCTGGTCCAGCCCGACCAGCCCGTTCGCCAGCGGCAGGGTCACCCGGCCCTCCTGGAACTCGAAGGCGCTGAACGGGAGGTAGACGGCCTGCAGCTCGACGAGCCCCTGGGTGAGGAAGAAGCCCTGCAGCCCGAGCGGGAAGGTGACGCGCATGCGCCGCTCCCCGGCCTCCGCCGCCGAGGCGCGCACCGTCAGGCGGGTCAGCCCCTCGGCCAGGCCGACCTGCTCCCAGGCGAGCTGCACCTCGCGGCCCGGCGCGTCCACGGCGAAGCTCTCCGTGGGGTGGAAGAAGGCCTCGACCGGGGTGGCCAGGCCGGCGGGGACGTCCTCGATCTCCTCGACCAGGCCCCGGGCGGGGTCGATGGCCAGCACGGGTCCGCCCACCCGCGGGGCCAGCTCCGCGAGCACCGCGCTGGCGCAGTCGGCCGCCGCCTGGCTGCGCTCGAGCCCGTAGCGCACCTCGCCCTCGAAGGGGTTGATGCCCGTGGCGTCGGAGACCTGCCCGAGGAGCGCCTCCCGCCAGCAGGCCCCGAGCGCCTCGGCGTAGGCGCCCTGCGCGATCACCTCCTGCGCCTCGGCGTGGGCCACCAGGGTCTCGGCCGCCCGCACCCAGTGGCGGGCCTGCACGTTGCGGGTGAGCACCAGGTTGTCGCGCTCGTCGCCATAGGCGAGGTCCAGCAGACCCGAGGCGCCCATCCAGCGGTGCATGCTGTCGGTGGAGGGCGGCTGCCAGGTGCCGTCCAGCATGGGCGGCAGCTCGGGCCCGGAGAGCCCGAGCCGCTTGCAGGCCGCCACGTACTCCTGGACGGTGGCGATGCGGAAACCCTCTGCGGCCTGGGCCTCGAGCTCGGCCTCGTAGGCGGCCACCGCGGCCGGCACGTGCACGAAGCCGGTTCCCAGGTAGGGGTTCCGCCCGTCCGTGGCCAGGAGCTCGCCGTCGTCGAAGAAGCTCCAGCGCACCTCGACGAGCGGGTTCGTCACCGCGCGGCCGCCCAGCACGATGTCCGCGCCGGCCTTGGAGTAGAGCGGCGGGGCGCTGTCGTAGGCCGAGCGGTGCTGGTAGCGGAAGAGGTTCTTGGGCAGCACGAAGATGGTCCGCCCCCGCGGCCGGCCGAAGGGGATCATGCCCTCGCCGAACTGGCCCTCCTGGCAGAAGACCACCGGCGAGGGCTGGAGGCCGACCTCCTCCCAGATGGGCTCCATGAGCGCGTGGGACGCCTCGAGGTCGCGCGCCGGGTAGGCCAGGAAGAGCTGGTCGGAGTAGTGGAAGCTGACGATCTCGGCCTGGCCGAGGTCGTGGAGCTGCTTCAGCTTCCTGAGCACCCCCGCGTGGCGATCGCGCATGGCCTCGACCATCAGCCCCTGCATCTCGAGGGTCACCTTCCAGTCCGGGTGGGCCAGGAAGAGGTCCAGCACCGGCTCGAAGCTCTCGGTGATGATGAGGTCCTGGACCTGCGCGTCGTCGAGCGCGAAGGCCGGGTTGGGGTCGTCTCCGGAGGGGAAGCCCGTGGTGCCGCCCGGGACGTACTGCACGTTGAAGTGGAACATGCTCAGCGAGTACCGCTCGGGCTCCTGGGCAGACGCCGGGACGGCGAGCAGCGCGAGGAGGACGACCACGGGGACGATGGGCGCGCGGCGCACGGGGACACCTCCCTGCCCCCCGGCGGACGAGAGGCCGGGCCAGTCTAGCGCCCCCCGCGCCCGCCCGTCCAGCCGCGGGCCTTGCCTTTCGGGCCCGAGCCACTAGACTGTGCAGCCGGAGGTGCGCGATGGGTGAGGCCGAGAAGCCAGCCGGGGAGCCGCTGGAGCTGCACGACGTGGCCATCCTGGGGGGCGGGGCGGCCGGGTACGCGGCGGCCATCTACGCCGGCCGGGCCCGGCTGTCCACCGTGCTGGTGGACGCCATGGGCGGCGGCGGGCAGCTGAACGTGATCGACCTGATCGAGAACTACCCGGGCTTCCCCGAGCCCGTCAGCGGCCCGGACCTCCAGGAGGCCATGCGCAAGCAGGTCGAGCGGTTCGGGGTCGTGGTCACCTTCGACCAGATCGAGCAGGTCTCCTCCCGGGAGGACGGCATCCACCTCCAGGGCGCCTACGAACGCTTCCGCGCCCGCACCCTGCTGGTGGCCACCGGCGCCCACCACCGGGAGCTCGCCGTGCCCGGGGAGGAGCGGCTGAAGGGCCGCGGGGTGAGCTACTGCGCGACCTGCGACGGGAACTTCTTCAAGGATCAGCGGGTGGTGGTGGTGGGCGGCGGGGACACCGCGGTCAAGGACGCCATCTACCTCTCGCGCCTGGTCAGGAAGCTCACCCTGGTCCACCGCCGCGACAGGCTGCGGGCCGAGAAGGTCATGCAGGAGAAGCTGCTCGCGCTGCCCAACGTGGAGGTCCGCTGGGACTCGGTGGTCGAGGAGATCCTGGGCGAGGACAAGGTGACCGGGGTGCGGCTGCGGCAGGTGAAGACCGGCGCCTCGAGCGAGCTCGCCACGGACGGCGTGTTCATCTTCATCGGGGTGCTGCCCAACACCGGGTCCCTGAAGGGCGTGGTCGAGCTCGATCCCGCCGGCTACGTGAAGACCGACGTGAACATGCGCACCTCGAACCCGCACATCTTCGCGGCCGGTGACGTGCGCAGCCAGTCGGTCAAGCAGATCGCCGCCGCGGTGGGTGACGGCGTGACCGCCATCCTGCGCATCCAGGAGCTCATCGACACGGAGACCCCGCCCCGGGAGCTGCCTGTGGCCCGGCCCTAATCCAGCTCGCGTCGCTCGCTGGACAAGAAACTCTTCGCGCGGGCAGGATTCTCTGCGCGCCTTCAGCGCTTGAGAATCCAGCGCGCTCGAGTTTCTAGCCCACCTTCGTCCCGCACTCGTTGCAGAACTTCGTGCCCGCGGGCAGCTCGACGCCGCACTTGGAGCACTTGGGCGGTCCGGCCAGGGGCTTGCCGCAGTTGGCGCAGAACTTGGCCCCGGCGGCGTTCGCCGTGCCGCACTCCGGGCAGGCGCCGGGCAGGATTACCTTCTCGCCGCAGTTGGCGCAGAACTTGGCCGTGGCCGCGTTCTGCGTGCCGCACTTGGCGCACTTGACGGTCGGCGCCGCCGGGGCCGCCGCCGCCGCGGCGCCCCCGCCCGCCGGCTGGGGCTGACCGGGCACCGGCGCGTTCATCGCGCCCATGACCATGCCGGGCATCATCATGCCCATGCCCAGGCCCACGCCGGCGCCCATGCCCGCACCCGCCACGCCGCCCGGGTTCTTGGCCGCCTCCTCCATGGCCAGCGCGGCCTTGTACTTCATGTACTGGTCGAGGTTGCCCATGGCCGCCATGCCGGTGCGCTCGTCGATCTTCTTCTGCACCTCCTCGGGCGGCGAGATGGCGTTGATCAGGAAGTCTTCCAGGTACATGCCGTACTTGGCGAAGTCGTCCTTGACCCGCGCCTTCGTCCCGGTGGCGATCTCGTCGTAGTACTTGGGGAGGTCGAAGACGGTCTTGAGGGTCTCGCCCATGAAGTCGGTCAACCGCGCGACCACGATGCCCTTGATGAAGTCCTGGATCTCGGTGCTGGAGAGGTGCCCTTGGTGCCCACGATCTTGTTCACGAAGAGCTGGGCCTCCTCCACCTTGAAGGACATGATGCCGAAGGCCCGCAGCCGGACCATGGCCAGCTCGGTGTCGCGGAACAGGATGGGCTCCTTGGTGCCCCACTTCACGTTGGTGAACACCTTGTGGTTGACGAAGATCACCTCGGCCTTGAACGGGGTGTCCCCGCCGAAGGGGATCTTCATGAACTGCACGAGCAGCGGGATGTTGCCCGTGGTGAGCGTGTGCCGGCCCGGGCCGAAGGTGTCGAGCGCCTTGCCGCCGCGGTAGAAGACGGCGCTCTGGCTCTCGCGCACGATCACCTGCGCGCCCATCTTCAGATCCGCCTCCCCGCTGGCCGGGAACCGGCTGCAGATGAGCTCCCCCGTGTTGTCCAGGCTCTGAACGACCTCGATGGCAAGACCCATGGTTCGCCTCCCTCGTCCTACTTCTCGAGCGCCGCGCCGCCGAAGGTGCGCAGGATCTGCTCGCGCTCGTTGAGCCCGTCGTCCACCTTGCGGATGAGGTCCTGCAGGCCCTTCAGGGCCGCCTTCACCTCGGCCTGGTCCGAGAGGCCCTCGAGGGCGCGGCCGGCCTTGTCGATCTCGTCGATGGTCTGGGCCAGCTGCTGGTCGTGCGCGTGCACCTTGTCGAGCTCGGCGGCCCCGATCTGGTCGCCGCCGAACCACTTGCCGGTGAAGCCGTAGTTGGCGTAGCGCAGCCTGTCGGTGATGCGGCTCAGGGTCGAGGTGACCTTCTCCGCGGGGGTGAGCAGGTCGAGCGCCCCCAGCCGGGTGAGCTCGACCTTGAAGTCGTCGAACCTGCCGCGGGTCTCGCGGAGCCGGCTGGCCAGGAACTCGCGCAGCAGCTTGTCGGTGTTGCGGCCCTCCTCGCGCTCCTTGTACCCCTTGTAGCCCGGCAGCACCTTCTCCCAGAAGCTCATGGACACCTCCCTCGAGAGAGCGGACGGAGCGCTCAGGTCCCCGGGCTGCCGGCCGGCCGCTTGCGCGCGCGCAGGTAGCCGACCACCACCAGGATGACCACCCAGATCAACGTGAACGGCCAGCTCCTGGAGAACTCCGGCAGCACCCCCAGGTTGGCCAGCAGCCAGAGCAGGAACACGCCCGCGACCCCCAGGCCGAGCTCCAGGAAGCCCCAGAACAGCATGCTCACCCCCACGGCCGCGGCCACCCCGGGCCACACCTGGCCGAAGCTGGTGGTCTCGCTGAAGTTGGCCACCAGAGACACCGTGGCCAGGGCGCCGAGCAGGACCACCGCGCTCAGGACGATGGCGGGCATGTTGGGCTTGGGCTGGGTCATGGGTTCCCTCCGCTTCGCCGCGCAAGAGTAGCAACCGCGCCGCGCCGGAGTCAATGGCGTCCCCGGAGGGCGTGATCCAGGTCACGGCGCGGCGCCCGGCGTCCGGGGGATGTTCGTCTTCCGGCTTGGCCCCGGCTCGCCGCCACCAGAAGGAGCCCCTTTGCCCGGACCCCGCGACCCGTTCCTGCTCCGCTTCTGGGGCACCCGCGGCTCGCTGCCGGCCCCCAGGCCGACGACCAACCGCTACGGCGGGAACACCCCCTGCGTGGAGATCCGTGCGGGCGGCCGGCTGCTCATCTTCGACGCCGGCTCGGGCATCCGCTCCCTCGGCGAGCACCTGCTGCGCGCGGGGGGCCGGATCGAGGCCGACGTGTTCTTCTCCCACTACCACTGGGACCACATCCACGGCTTTCCCTTCTTCGCCCCGGCCTACGCCCCGGGCAACCGCTTCCGGGTGTGGGGCGAGCCGCGCGAGGGGCGCTCGGTCAAGGACATCCTGGCCGGCCAGATGGCGCGGCCCTACTTCCCCGTGCCGCTCGACGCCATGCGCGCGGCGGTCGAGGTCCACGAGGTGCGCCCCGGCCAGACCATCGAGCTCGGCAGGACGGTGATCCGCGCCCAGTCGCTCAACCACCCGGGCAAGGCGCTCAGCTACCGCGTGGAGCACGCGGGCAAGTCCGTCGTCTACGCCACCGACACCGAGCACGGCAGCCGCATCGACGAGCGCCTGGTGCGCCACGCCGCCGGAGCCGACATCCTGATCTACGACGCGGCCTACACGGAGCACGAGCTCCGCCACGGCCGCAAGGGCTGGGGACACTCCACCTGGCGCGAGGGGACCCGGGTGGCGCGCGCGGCCGGCGTGCGGACGCTGCTGCTGTTCCACCACGAGCCCAACCGCAACGATCACGAGATCGGCCGCATGGAGCGGGCGGCCAGGCGCCTCTTCCGGCGCACCTGGGCGGCCCGGGAGGGGCGCACCTACCGGCCGTAGGGCTCGGGCAGGAACCGCTGCAGGAACTCCTGGAAGCGGAGCTTCAGGCGCTGCTCGACCTGCTGCACGCGCTGGCGGGTGACGCCGTGCTGATCGCCGATCTCCTGGAAGGTGAGCGGGCTCTCGGCGTCGATGCGGGCGTCCCAGATGGCGGCCTCGCGCTCGTCTAGCGTGGCGCGGAACTGGTCCATGGCCTGGCGCACGCGCGAGCGGAGCTCCTCGTCGGCCACCTGCTCCTCCGGGCTGTCCCCGGCGATGGCCAGGGTCTCCATCATCGAGCGCTCGGTCACCGGGTGGGTCGCCTCCAGCGAGGTCTCCGGGCCGGCCAGGCGCTTCTCCATCTCGGTCACGTCCTTCTCCGAGACGTCGATGCGCTCGGCCAGCAGCTTGGTGTCGGGGTCGTACCCCTCGCGCATCAGGCGCTCCTTCTCCTTCTTGAGGCGGAAGAAGAGCTTGCGCTGGGCCTGCGTGGTGCCGATCTTCACCAGGCTGAAGTTCTCCAGGATGAACTTGAGGATGTAGGCGTGGATCCAGAACTGGGCGTAGGTGGGCAGGCGCACGCCGCGGTAGGGATCGAAGCGCTTGACCGCCTGCATCAGGCCGATGTTGCCCTCCTGGATGAGGTCGAGCAGGTTCTGGTAGTAGGAGCGGTGCTCCAGGGCGATCTTGACCACCAGGCGCAGGTTGGCGGTCACCAGGCGGTAGGCGTACTGGGGATCTCCCGTGTCCTGGAGCTTGATGGCCAGGGCCCGCTCCTCCTCCGGGGTCAACAGATCGAACCTACCGATCTCGTTGAGGTATCTCTGGAGGGGATCGATCGGCGCGAGGCGCCCGGCCTCGGCCCGGGCGAGCGCCCGGCTGGCCACGGCGCTGGCGCCGGCCTCGGCCCGGGCCTCGGAGGCGGCCTCCTCCCTGGCCTCGGCCTCGGCCTCGGCCTCGGCCTCAGCCTCCGCCTCGGCCTCCAGATCCTGTCTTTCCCGGTCCTGCCCCACGGACTTCACCCCGCATCTCCACGGGCCCTCGTCGGGGGCGGCATGTTACACGCCCGGGCCGCCGCGATCAACCGCCCGCATTGACTTCCGCCATCCCAGAAAGTAGGCTGGACTCCCATCGCGCTGGAGGATGTCCATGATCTCGAAGCCTTTGCACAGGTGCGCGCCGCTCATCGCCCTCGCGGCGCTCGTCGCCGGGTGCGGGACCACCGAGGTGTGCGTCCCCTGCACGGGGGACGACCCGGCCACCCCGGCGGTGGAGGGCACCGCCTGTCCGGACTTCGGCGGCGCCTACCTCGGGGCGTTCTCCGGAGCCAGCTCGAACTGCACCGACGCCCCCATCCTCCAGGGCCAGGTGAACGTGCAGGTGACCACCCAGGGGACCGCCGGCGAGCTGACCTCGGACGTCGTCGGGTTGCGCCTGACCGACCAGGAGGGGAACTGGACCCTGTTCGACGGCACGGCCCAGGTGTGCGCGGAGAGCACGGCCCTGGCGCAGGACCCGGCCGCGGCCGGGCGCACCTTCCGCTTCAGCGTGCAGTACACCGAGGTCGACGGCGCGCTGCGGGTGGTCAGCCGCCTGTTCGGCGCCCCGGTCGTGGCGGTGGACGCCGGCCAGGTGACCTCCCGGAGTTTCACGGCCACCTACTCGGCCACCAAGACCGACACCGAGGAGCCGGGGCAGAACTGCCAGATCACCGCCCGCCTGACCGCCAGCGAGGAGTAGCGCCCCGCGGCACGACCTCGCCGCCCGGTGCCGCCCCCGCCGAGGACCCCCGCGCGTGACCACCTGGCTCCAGAAACTCGCCGGTGTCCGCCCCGAGGAGTCTCGCCGTACCCTGCTGACCACCCTGTTCTACTTCTTCTTCGTGGCCCAGGTGGTCATGGTGAAGTCGGCGGCCAACGCGCTGTTCCTCAGCCGCCACAACCCCCGGCACCTGCCGCTCCTGTACATCGGGGTGGCGCTGGCCGTGGCGCTGGCGGTGACCTTCGCCTCGCGCACCCTGGCGGACCCCCGCCGGCGGACGCTGCGCCTGTGGAGCCTGGGCGGGGTGGCGGTCACCCAGGTCCTGTGCTGGGCGCTCTTGCGCTTCGACCTCCTGCCCATCAGCCCCTTCGTCTACCTGTTCGGCGAGGTCGCCTCGACCGCGCTCAACATCCAGTTCTGGAGCGTGGCGGGAGACATCTTCGATCCGCAGGAGGGCAAGCGGGTCTTCGGCGTGCTGGCCGGCGGCGGCATGAGCGGCTCGATCTTCGGCGGCCTGTTCGTCCACCACCTGGGGCCGCGGCTGGGGACGGTGGAGCTCCTGCTGGCCGCCGCGGCGAGCCTGGGCGTGTGCCTGGCGCTGGCCTGGGCGCTGGCCAAGCAGCGCGGGCGCACGGACGCGCTCCGGGAGGTCGCCACCCCGTCGCTCACCGCGGGCATCCAGCACGTGGCGCGGCACACCTACGCGCGCACCTTCGGCCTGCTCATGATGCTGGGCATGGTGCTGACCTCCTTCGTGGACTACTTCTTCCGCACCTCGGCCCGGAGCTTCCTGGGCGAGGCCGAGCTGGCGGTGCTGTTCGGCGATCTGAACACCTACGTGGGGGTGATCTCGGTCGCCTTCCTGTTCCTGGCCTCCAGCCGCATCCTCAGGCGCGTCGGCATCTTCTACTACCTCACGCTGGTGCCCGCCGGGCTGGTGGCCGCGGCCGGGGTGAGCATGCTGGTGCCGGCCTTCTGGGCGATCTACGCGCTCAAGATCGTCGAGAACGCGGGCTCGCTGTCGATCAACCAGGCGGGCCTGCAGCTGCTCTACAACCCCGTGCCGGCCGTGCT